>ENA-OQEY01000330-OQEY01000330.1-human-gut-metagenome-genome-assembly--contig:-NODE-330-length-34192-cov-4.583321_pt1 | contig 34192 bp, 28 predicted proteins | sample MGYA00242801_ERZ504647 | MGnify/ENA primary metagenome ERZ504647 (study PRJEB26092, sample SAMD00036204) | human gut metagenome | host: Homo sapiens | study: EMG produced TPA metagenomics assembly of... | reverse complement strand
CCCTACCCGCCCCTCTCCCGATCTCCGACATCTTCGTGGGCGGCGACGTCTCCACCGGCCCCAAGTTCGCCATCGACGCCATTGCCGCCGGTCACGAGGCCGCGGTGTCGCTCCACCGCTTTGTGCAGAATGCCACGCTCACCATCGGCCGCAACCAGCGCAGCTATCGCGAGCTCAATAAGGACGACGTGGACTTTGGCAGCTACGATACCGCGAGTCGCGGTGACGCCGTGCATAACTACGAGGCCGAGCGCGAGCGCCCGTTCCGCGAGTACGTGGAGACGTTCACCGAGGAGCAGGTCAAGGCCGAGACGGCGCGCTGCCTGGGCTGCGGTGCGAGCATCGTCGACGAGAACAAGTGCATCGGCTGCGGCCTGTGCACCACCAAGTGCGCCTTCGATGCCATCCACCTGCATCGCGAGCATCCCGAGTGCTCCAACATGGTGAAGTACGAGAAGAAGGTCCCCATGCTCGCCAAGTACGCGCTCAAGCGCGAGATTAAGATCCGCTTTGGCTCAAAGGGGTCCAAGTAGGTCGGGTTGTTGTTTGCCGGGCCGTTCGGCGGGCATTCAGGCCTCGGCTTGAGGGTTGCCCTGAGCCGAGGTCTTCAACGGGGAGGTATTGCGTGCACGAGCTGGGAATCGTCTTTCATATCATCCGCAGCGTTGAGGAGGTTGCGGTGCAGAACAACCTGCGCCGCGTTTCCTCGGTCACGCTTGAGCTCGGCGAGGTCTCGGGCATCATCCCGAGCTATCTCACCGACTGTTGGAATTGGGCGTGTGCCAAAAACGACCTGATGCGTGGGGCGGAGCTCGTGATCGAACATATTCCCGCCATTACATATTGCGAGGCGTGCGAAGTCACGTACGGCACGGTAGAGCACGGACGCATCTGCCCGCATTGCGGGAGCGAGAGAACGTATCTGATCCAAGGCGATGAGACGACCATCAAGGAGATTGCCACGCCGGATGAGGAGAGGTCTGAGGCCACGCGGTAGGAGCGATGGATGCGCAAGAAAAACCCCATCGGGTTAAACGGTCCGATGGGGTTTCTTGTTGCGCAGGGGCGTGATTACTCTAGTCCTCAAGTCCGGCCAGGAAGCCCTCGCGGATGGCGTCCAGCGCGCGGCGCGGGCGCTCGGCGTCGCCCACGGTGCAGTGCGGGATGCCCGCAGCGTCGAGCGCGGCGACGAGCTGGGAGTTATCGCGGGCGCGGGAACCGACGGCAACCACCACGGCGTCACAGGAGATCTCGCGCTCCTCATCGCCGGACTTCACCCGCACGCCGCCCTCGGTGAGGCCGGCAAAGGCGGTGGAGGCGAGGATCTCCACACCGAGCTTGGCGAGCTTTCCAAAGACGCAGGTCGCGCGGGCGGAGCCCAGGTCGGCGCCGGCGCGCTCGGCCATCTCCAGCACGGTGACCTTCTTGCCGGCGACCGCCAGCGCATCGGCGACCTCCAAGCCCACCAGACCGCCGCCGATCACGACGACGCGCTCGCCCGCGACCGGCTCGCCCTCGAGCACGTCGTGCGCGACGTGTACGTTCTCGCCGGAAAGGCCCATGGTGATGGGGGAGGCACCGTTGGCGATGACCACGCGGTCGAAGTGCTCGCCGGCGATGGTCTCGGGCGTGAACGGGGTGTTCAGACGCACCTCGACGCCGGAGCGCTTGGCCTGCTCGCCCATGAGCGCGGCTGCGACCTCCATCTCATGCTTGCCGGGTGCCTTGCCGGCGGTCACGAACTGCCCGCCTAGGTGGTCGCCCGCCTCGAACACCACGGCCTCGTGGCCGCGTGCCACGAGGGTCTCGGCGGTCATGAGGCCGGCCACGCCGCCACCCACGATGGCGACGCGCTCGGGCTTGTCGGTTGTCTCGACCTTCCAGTCAAGCTCGTGGCCCACGAGCGGGTTGCGCAGGCAGGTGATGTGCTCGAAGTCGCGCGGGTTGGCAAAGCCGTCCAGGCAGCCCTGGTCGCAGCCCACGCAATACACGATGCTGTCCGTCTTGCCCTCGCGCGCCTTGTTGCAGAACTCGGGGTCGGCGAGCTGGGCGCGGCCCATGACCACGAGGTCGACCTGGTCGTCCTCGAGGATCTTCTCGGCGAGCTCGGGCGTGTTGATGCGGCCGACGCCGATGATGGGCATGCCGGTCTCGCGGCGGATGCGCGCGGCGTTGTCGATGTTGAAGCCGGGCTTGAGGTCGATCGGAGGCACCTCGAGCGCGTTGGCGGCGGTGACGATGTTGCCGCGCGAGACGTCGAGCACGTCGACGCCGGCCTCGCGGGCCATCTTGCAGAACTCGATGGTGTCCTCGATGGTCATGCCGTTCTCGAGGCAGTCGTCGAACGCGCCGATGCGCATGAACAGGGGCATGTCCTCGGGGATGTTCTCGCGGATCGCGCGGATGCATGCGAGCGGGAATTTGGCTCGGTTCTCAAGGCTGCCGCCCCACTCGTCGTCGCGGTGGTTGAGGCCCGCGGAGAGGAAGGAATGCGGCAGGTAGTTGTGGGCGCAGTGGAACTCGATGCAGTCGTAGCCCGCCTCGACGCAGCGCGCGGCGGCCTTTCCATAGCAGTCGATGACCTCGTTGATCTGCTCGACGGTGATGCCGGGGATTTCGAAGCCGTGGACGCTCATGGTCTGGGGCACGAGGATCTGCGCTTTGGGGTCCATGGCGACGGCGATGGAGCCCTGCCACAGCTGGATGCCGGCGCGTCCGCCCTCGCCGTGGATGGCGTCGGTGAGGCGGCGGTGCCCCTCGATGAAGCGGTCTTCGGCGATGGAGAGGAAGCAGTTGGGGGAGCTGGGCGCGTGGACCGCGGAGACTTCCACGATGGAGAGGCCCACGCCGCCGGCGGCGCGGACGCGGTGGTACTCGACGAGCTTGTCGGTGACCTCGCGCTCATGGCACATGCGCGTGCCCATGGCGGGCATCACCACGCGGTTGCGCATGGTGAGCGACTTGATGGAGAAGGGCTCGAAGAGCTTGGGGAACATGGTATTCCTATCTGATTCGGGTTGGTACCTGCGAGATACATCATATCGCATCGCCCGTGTCGCGCATGATGGGTGGAGGGCCTTCTGTTTTACAGCTCTGCGCTCCCCGTGAGGTAATCGATGATGTTGATGATGCGTATCCCATCCTCATCGGTGGGGTGCACCTCGTCGAGTGTGAGCACGATCTTGGGGAACTCATCGGGGATTTTCCGGAGCGGCGTCAGTTCCCGCTCTCGCGTCTCTTCGGAGAGCATGGTCTCGGTCACTTGTATGTAGAAGCGCTCTCCAGAGTTTCCGCTGGCGACAAAATCGATCTCACCGGCTCGCAGATGTCCCACGTGTACGGTATATCCGTCAAAGACGAGCTGGTTGTGCACGATGTTCTCCAAAAGGCGTCCCGTGTCCGACCCTCTGTATCCGTCCAAATGATTTCGAAGCCCGGTGTCGCAGATGTAATACTTACCGCCGGTTGCAAGAAGGGCCCTTCCCTTGATGTCGAAGCGGTCGGCACGGGTGAAGAGATACGCCTCCAAGAGGGCCTCGATATAAGAGTCGACTGTTTTGTTTGATGATGCAGCCCCGTTCTCTTTGAGCGTGCCGACGATCTTGTTGATGGACGTCCTGTTGCCGATATTGTCGGAGAGGTACAGGCAAATGCGCTCTAGGAGCTTTCGGTCGGTTATCGTCTTGTGGCCGCGTCGCTTTTCTCGGGCGAGTATGTCTCGCACCACGATCGTCTGGTAGAGGTCGCGGATGTATGCGGAGCAGACGGCCTTCTCTGGCTTTTTGGTCGCAAGGTACGGGAATCCGCCGTAGGTCATATAATCTGCGAACAGGCTCTTTGTCGTGGCGAATGACCTGTCTCCAAGTTGGACTACGCCGGAGCTGCCAAGGTCGCCCTTCGGCAGACTCGCCCCCCGAAAATCAAGGTACTCGGAAAACGTGAGGGTCTGCATGGGTATCTCGACGTATCTGCCGGAAATGAGGGTGGCGATCTCGCTGGAAAGCAGGAATGCATTGGACCCGGTTATATAGATGTCGCAGTCGTAGTCAACGCGCAGCGAGTTGATTGCCTTCTCCCAGCCCTCGATGTTTTGCAGCTCATCGAAGAAGAGATAGGGATGTTCAACCCCTTGGATTTTATCGAGGACGATGTGGTAGAGCTCGCGGTAGTCCTCGATGCCGTCGAATTCTATGGATTCCATCTTGAAGGTGAAGAGGCGGCTGGGGTCGACTCCGTCACCCACGAGCTTTTGCCTCATCATCTCGAGCATCGTTGATTTGCCGCAACGGCGGATACCTGTGATCACCTTGACGAGGTCGGTGTCTTGGAAAGACGTGAGCGCGTCGAGGTATTTCTGCCGGATGATCATGTTTTCCTCCCGATTCGACCCTTAGGAGTATTGTATGCAAGTTTTTGGAACCGACTCCAAAAACTTGTCAATTCTGCAAGTTTTTGGAGTCGGTTCCAAAAACTTGCGCGCTATGGGTTGGGAATGACCTGCGGGGACATGTTTGTCCGCGCCGGAAATGTAAAGTTACTTGCGGCCGGGAATGGGATTTGAATCCCAAACGATCCTCAAAAGTAATACCAGTAAAAGTAGACACGCATAAACTGCGCGTTATCCAGCGGATTATAGCTGCGGCTGGTATCAGCTTGTATTCTGGTCCCTACCACTCATCGGCATATCGGCACCGTTTGCCGATGGACGGGAATTTCATCGGGGGGAGGATATTCCCATAAGGTAAATTGGTTGAACTGTTGGCGCACTATGTCTATCCGGCGTGTGTGGAAGCTGGGGCATGTTACGCCCTGGACGAGGAAAGGAGATTTGGATGGCCAATCAATGGCTCAAACGCTGTTGCGTGGGCGCCATGATTGCGGCTGTGACCGTATCATCGCTGCCCATGCAGGCGTTTGCCGAGGCGGGGGGGGTGGCCTATGCCGGCGGCAACGTGACCGTCGCGAAGAACGGCGACTCCGTGACTATCGGAAACGACGCCATCTCGCGTACGTTCAGCATTGCCGACGCCAAGGTCAAAACCGCTGAGATTCACAATAAGCGCGCGAATGTCAAGCTGAATCCCGGTGAGGGCAGCGAAGAGTTTATCATCAAGCGCACTAAGAAGGACAACAACGCCGAGCCCGAGCAGCAGCCGCTCGACCAGACCGGTTGGACTGCTACGGCTGACTCTGAGGCGAAGAAGGGCGAGGGCGAGGGAAACGGCCTGGCCGGCTGCCTCATCGATAACAGCAATAGCACCATCTGGCATACGCAGTATAAGGATGAGAATACTGGGCAGAACCTCGCCGACAATGCGATTCCGCCGATGCCCCACGAGGTCGTTATCGACCTCGGCAAGCCCACGTCCTTCAAGGGCTTTTCTTACGACCCGCGCTATACCCAGCAAAACGGCACGGGCATCAACGGTAACATCAAGGACTACGCCCTTTGGGTGAGCACCTCCCCCGACGCCCCCTCAATCGAGGGAGACCATGCCACCGCCGGTTGGACCAAGGTCATGGAGGGCACCTTCAACTACGAGGGAAACAAGGGCGAGGCGATTCACGTCAACATCCCCGAGGATATGCAGGGGCTGTGTGCGAACGTCGAGTGCGTCATGCTCGAGGCCAAGACCAGCGTGAACAACAATAAGTTCGCCGGTGGCGAAGAGTTCGACCTCTACGCCGAGCCGTGGGTCGAGCCGGAGCAGCAGGAGGCGACCCCGTTCTTCCTCAAGTCGAGTGACCTCACGCTTGCCGGCGATCCAGTGATGGAGGACACCACCGCAGTCATCAACAAGCAGGAGAAGACGGGCAAGAAGCTCTCCTTCAAGTTCAACCCTGTCGAGTTCAACGGTGCCACCTACACCATCACCGAGAACATCGTTGCGTATAACGACGACCACTACATGCGCAAGTATCTCGAGATCTCCGTTCCCGAGGAGGATAAGCTCGATGCCGAGATCGACTACATCGATCTTGAGTCGCTTAACGTGACGGGTGCCGAGGGCCAGTGGACCATCCCGACCGATCAGGGCGGCATCGTCGGCCAGCCCGCTGCCCGTGCGATCCTCGGTCAGCCGTTCTATGCCGACGGCATGTTCTTCGGCTGCGAGTTCCCTGCTGCGGACACGCAGATCGTCGACGAGCAGGGCAAGAAGATCGGTCGTCCGCGCTACTACACGGGCAAGACCATGGATCGCCTTGCGAACGACGGCCAGGCCGTGCGCGCCGAAGACGGCACCATTCGCTACAGCACGTGGCAGACGGTCGCCGGCTCCGCCGCCGCCAAGGACTATCGCGTCGTTCAGGCGGACTTCTTCGATTACATCGACGATATTTCCGCGCCTTCCGAGTTCCGCGTTCAGTACAACTCTTGGTACGACAACGAGAAGAACATCACCGAAGGCAACATCACCGAGGCGTTTTCCGAGATCGACAAGGAGTTCGCCAACTCCGAACTGGCCCCGCTCGACACGTATGCCGTTGACGATGGCTGGACCGACTACAGTGCACCAAAGGGGTTCTGGACGTTCAACAACAAGTTCCCCGATGAGTTCAACTCGATCGCGAAGCTTGTGCAGAACTTCGGCTCCGACCTCGGTGTTTGGATCGGCCCGCGCGGCGGATACGGCACGAACGGAGCCATCGCCAACTCCCTGCAGCAGCAGGGCCTGGGCGTGAACGCGGGCGGCTCGATCGACGTTGCCGACCGCACGTACCTCGAGAACTACGCCAATCTCGTCTGCGACTTCCAAAACAAGTGGCATGTGAACTACTGGAAGTGGGACGGCTTCGCGGACGAGGGGCAGTACAACCACTTCGGTGCCGGCGAGGACGGCGTGCCTGGACACTCGGGCAACGACACGGTCAAGGGCCACATGACTGGCGGCGTGAACCAGATGTACCACTGCACCGACATGTGGGAAGGCTGGATCGAGCTGTATAAGAAGGTCCGCGCGAACGCCGAGGAGAACGGCATCGCCAACTACTGGATCTCGAGCACCACGCACACCATTCCGAGCGCCTGGCTGCTGCAGTGGGTCAACTCCGTGTGGCTCCAGTGCCAGTTCGACCATGCCCGCACCGCTCATGGCAGCACGGTGCACGACGGCAACTTGAACGCCCGCGATGCCGTGTATTACAACTTCATCAATGGGCACCAGTTCCAGTTCCCGCTCTCCCACATCTACAACCACGATCCGGTGTACGGTAAGACGGGTACCGCGATGACTCCGACGACCGCCACCGCCGAGGGTTTCCAGAACTACCTGTACACCATCGCGGGACGCGGCACTGCCTTCTGGGAGCTCTACTACTCCGATGCGATCTTCGACGAGGAGAAGTACGAGGTCAACGCCGAGTTCCTCAAGTGGTATGAGGAGAACTTCCATCTCCTCCGCAATGCTCGCATGTTCGGTAAATGGCCTGTCGAGGGCGTCGACCTCATGACGGGTGGAGCGGCTCATTCCGCCGAGGGGCACGACCAGCTCAACAATGACGGCAAGGGCATCTACAACACCTACGGCTATGCCGGCTTTGAGGGCGATGAGGGTATCCTGACCGTCCGCAACGCCAATGCCGACAAGGCCCAGACTCTCGACTTCACGTTCGATGACGCCACGCTGGGCGTCAAGGGCAACGCCGGCGACACGTTCGACTACGTGATTGAGCGCCGTCACACCCAGCCCGGTGACAAGTCTGAGATCGCTGACAAGGGCACTTTCACCATTGGTGAGAAGGTCTCCCTCATGCTTCAGCCGGAGGAGTCCCTCACCATCCGCGTGAGCAAGCCCGGCGAGGGCGACAAGCAGGGTCCGTCCGTCGAGACCGTGCGTCACGACGGTGCCACTGAGCTGATCGTCCGCATGGATGAGAAGGTCAAGGGTGAGGCCGTCTTTACCGTCAACGGTCAGAAGATCGACGCCTCCAAGGTCAAGCGCTCCGCCGACGGCGTGTCCTTCCACATCACGCTTGATGAGGAGCCTTCGCAGGGCGAGAAGCTCGAGGTGAAGGTCTCCGGCATCACCGACATGGCTGGCAATGCCATCGCGGGCGACACCGCCTCCGTCGATTTCCACAAGGACAACGTGGTCGCTTCCCGTTGTCCGTCCCGCCTGACCACCTACACCAAGAAGCTTGCCTCCAAGGACGACTCCCTGGTCTCCAAGACCGGTTTCTCCGTGTTCTCCCAGGTTAACACCACGGGTCATGGCCCGCTGGTGAAGCAGGAGGGCGCCTACGAGCTCGGCATCGACGAGAATGGCATGCCGTATTTCGACGTCAACGGCGTGCGCGCCACCGCTGAGGTCAAAGTGAACGATGGCAACAAGCACACCGTCGCCGGCGTTCGTGAGAACAACGGCAACCTGAAGATCTACGTTGACGGTAAGACCTCCTCTTCCAAGTACGATGCGAAGAACTTCCACAGTGAAACCCCCGCGGGCGACATCGTGTTTGCCGGTGGCGCCTTCAACAAGGACGCCGACGAGGCCTCCGCGAAGGTCTACGACCGCGCTCTCGGTTACGACGAGGTGGCGAAGCTGCACGAGAAGTTGAACCCCAACACGGAGGAGCACAACCTCGCCCAGGGCAAGAAGGCGACGGCTGCGTGGACCGATACTGGCGATGATGCCGTTAAGGCCGACGAGGGCTCGATGAGCAACATCACCGACGGCAACAAGGGCTCCGGCGCGTTTGGCGTGTTCGGTGCTGACCACAACACGAAGAGCTCTTACATGCAAGTCGACCTCGGCGCAGTCCGTGAGGTTTCCTCCGTCGGTCTGTGGCGCTACTTCCAGGACGGCCGCACGTATCGCGATACGGTCGTGGTGCTGTCCGAGGATGAGACGTTCACCTCTGAGGACACGATCGTCTACAACTCCGACAAGGAGAACAAGCACGGACTGGGTGCCGGCAAGGATGATTCCTATGCGGAGACGTCTGACGGCAAGACGTTCCCCGTGCCTGCCGGAACCAAGGCGCGCTATGCGCGCGTGTACATGCGCGGTCAGACCGACGACAAGACGACCAACCATGTTGTCGAGTTCGAGGTCATCGGTCACGACATGCCCGTCGACCCCGGTGCCGACATCGACACCTCCAAGCTCTACCAGCGCATCGACGAAGTCCGTGATGCCATCGCCAACGGCACGTGGACGCCCGAGAGCATCCAGAAGGTCATGGACAAGCTGGAGGCCGCTGAGCTCGTGGCCGACTGTCCCAAGGACAAGGCTCAGGTCGACGAGGTCCTGAAGGGTCTTGAGGACATCGAGTCCCTGCTCAAGAAGGCCGTCACGGTGACCTTCGCCTTTACTGGTGACGTCCCCGCCGGCGTTGAGACGCCCGCCGCGCTCGACATCGAGCAGGGCACCGCGCTTGGTGACAGGCTGCCCGTTCCGACCGCCGAGGGTTACGTCTTCGCCGGCTGGTTCACGGACGAGGCCTGCACGCAGGGCAACGAGTTCACGGCCAAGACCAAGGTCGTGAGCGACATGACGGTCTTTGGCAAGTGGGTCAAGGATGACGACACGGTTCCGCCTACGCCTCCTGTGCCCGGCCCGGAGACCCCTGAGCAGCCCAAGCCTGAGGTCCCCGAGCAGAAGCCGAGCCAGAAGCCGAGCAAGCCCGGCGCCGGTCTGCCCCAGACGGGTGACAGCTCTCTGCTACCCATCGCCGCGTGCGGTGCCGCCGGTGTGGCGCTGGTCGCCGCCGCTCTGGTGATCCGCAAGCGCCGCAAGGCATAGCGGTTCCGCTTTAGTAGCGGCAAAACGCGCATAAGCGCTCAGACGGGCGTCCCAGTTGTATTTGGGGCGCCCGTTTTGCATGGATCGAGGACTGGAAGGGTCTCATGTGGGTTGGAAGAGCCTTGTATGGAAGCTCGTCTGTACGAGGTGGCTCCGTTCGCCGCGGCGAGCGGCGGTAAGCTGTTCCACTACCGCGACGGACTCAACAGGGAGATAGACGCTGTGGTGGAGTTGGCGGATGGGCGTTGGGGCGCTTTTGAAATCAAGCTCGGGGCGAATCAGATCGATGCAGCTGCGGATTCCCTGATCTCCCTCAAGCTCGACGTGGAGTACGGCGCCCGTGCCGTGCCCCCTGAGGTGCTCGTGGTCATATGCGGCCTTTCCTCGTTCACCTATGCGCGCCCCGACGGTGCCATGATGACCCCATCACCGCACTGGAGGTTTGAGTTCGCGTTTTTCGTGAGGGGCTGGACTGGTTTTATCCCCTTGCCCTTTTCGGCCTCGCGTTCATTTTTCGCCCTCGAGGGTCTTGACCAATGCCTCGAGCTCGGTAACCTGTGCCTCGAGCTCGGCGATGCGCCGCGCGTTGCCCGCGATGCCCTCGCGGTTCATGATCGAGTCCTCCTCGACGGGGTCGGGCATGTTCTCTCGGTGGCAGCTTGCATCGAAGCTTTCGCTCATCACGCGGCATCCGTTGCGCTTGACCACGCGCCCGGGGATGCCAACAACCGTGCAGTTGTTGGGTACGTCCTTCACCACAACGGAGTTGCCTCCGATGCGTACGTTGTCACCAATATGGATATTGCCCAAAACCTTGGCCCCCGTTCCCACGGTGACATTGTTGCCAAGCGTGGGGTGGCGCTTGCCACTCTCGTTGCCCGTGCCTCCCAGGGTGACGCCTTGGTACAAGACGCAGTCGTCGCCCACAATGGTCGTCTCGCCTATCACGACGCCCATGGCATGATCGATGAAGAGACGCCGCCCAAGCTGAGCGGCGGGATGAATCTCGACGCCGGTGAAAAACCTCGTGACCTGCGAAAGGACGCGAGCGAGGCCGCGTGCCCCGTGCTCCCATAACCAATGTTCTGGTGTGTGCATCCACTTGGCGTGGAGCCCTGGGTAGGAGAGGAAGATCACAAAGCTGCTCTGCGCGGCGGGATCGTTGGCCTTGACGGTCGCGATGTCCTCGCGGACGGTGGCGATGGCTCCCATGTCTTCCTCCTGGGGCGCTTGGCTTTTTTGGCGTGTGAGGTGCAAGTGTACGCGCCCTCCCGTGTAATGTCGAGAGAATCGCTAGGATTAACAAGATGGAGACAGAGGCGGGGCCGTGATCGCGCAATGTCGCACACCTCCCATGTCAAGGAGGTTCTGGAAAGACTGCGCACATTACCAAGGCGTTATGCGCGACCGCTATTATGGTGAACATTGCATTTTGCAGCAGTTGATCAATGCAGTCGCTTAGAAGGGCATCACATGCAAGAGGCATTCTTCAGTTTCATTAGCCAGTTTGGCTATTTTGCGGTCGCAGGCCTCATCTTGTTCGAGAACGTGTTTCCTCCCATTCCGAGCGAGCTCATCCTGCCGCTGTCCGGTTTCCTCGCAACGCAAACCGCGATGACGCTCCCGGGAGTCATCATCGCTGCCACTGTGGGCTCCGTTGTGGGCGCGTACTTCCTCTACGGCATCGGTCGCCTGCTTTCGCAGGAGCGCCTCGAGGGCTTCTTCGACACCAAGCCCATGCGTATGCTGGGCTTCCATTCCGACGATGTGGCCAAGGCCATCGGCTGGTTCGACCGCAAGGGCCAGACTACGGTACTTGTCTGCCGCTGCATCCCCGTGGTGCGCAGCCTCATTTCCATTCCCGCCGGAACTGCCAAGATGAACATGGTCCGCTTTGCGATCTACACCCTCGTGGGCTCGCTGGTGTGGAACGCCATCCTGTGCACCCTCGGCTTTTGGGCCGGCGGCGCCTGGGAGCAAATCACCGCTCAGGCCGAGTGGGTGTCTAGCGTCGTGAAGGTCGTCATTATTGTCGTAGCTGTCGCTGTGGTGGCTTGGTGGATCAAGTTCCGCATCTTGCCGGCGCGTGCCGAGCAAAAGCGCCGCAACGCGGAAGGTAAGTAGGCTCCAGAGCGGCAAGGCGCTTCGAGGTCCCTCGTTGCAGCGCCGCCGCGCTATCCTCGCCCGCCCGCGCTTCAATTGGTTGCACAGCTCGACAAAACTTCGCCGAATCCTGAAGTTTTGTCGAGTTGTGCCACCGTTTCTCGTTGAGGGTTCGGGCCCCGTCGCCCAAAGTTCCCGCGTGGGCTTCGACTCGTCCGCGATCCTTCGCGTTCGCATTGAAATCGAACTGCCCGGCACGCGGCCACATCGGGGCAATGCCCTCGAGGGCAATGCGTCTCCTTCGTTAAAGATTTCGTACATATGCCACGCTTTATTTGAGCGCAGTACAATGAACTTCGCCGCAAAACCGACTGGGCGGTTTTCGCCTGGCTTTGTTGCCGGTATACAAACACCGCGCGCTCGCGCGGGAGGGCGCACCCGAGCGTCGACCACCCCCTCTCGCGAACGCACGGGCACGAGTGCGAAGGAGCATGCCATGACCGTTGAGAAGAAGGACTTGGACTGGGGCAACCTCGACTTTAGCTATCGCAAGACCGATTACAGCTACGTGTCCAACTACAAGGACGGCGCGTGGGACGAGGGCTGCCTTACCACCGACCACAGCATCACGCTGTCCGAGTGCGCCGGCATCTTCCATTACTGCCAGGAGGTCTTTGAGGGCCTTAAGGCCTACACCACCGCCGACGGTTCCATCGTCTGTTTCCGCCCGGACATGAACGCCCAGCGTATGGCCGATTCCGCCGAGCGCCTGGTCATGCCCGCCTTCCCGCAGGAGCGTTTTGTCGAGGCCGTCAAGCAGGTCGTCGAGGCCAACGCCGCGTGGGTGCCGCCGTTCGGCTCGGGGGCCACGCTCTACGTTCGCCCGCTCATGATCGCCACGGGCGACGTCATTGGCGTCAAACCCGCCGACCAGTACCAGTTCCGCATCCTCGTGACGCCCGTGGGCCCGTACTTCAAGGGCGGCGACACCGCGGTCAAGCTCTGCGTCTCCAAGTACGACCGCGCCGCGCCCCACGGCACCGGCAACATCAAGGCCGGCCTCAACTACGCCATGAGCCTCAAGGCCGGCATGGAGGCGCATGCCGCGGGTTATGCCGAGAACCTCTACCTCGACTCCGAGTCCCGCGCCTATGTCGAGGAGACCGGCGGTGCCAACGTGCTGTTCGTCGCCAAGGACGGCACGCTCGTGGTGCCCAAGTCCCATACGGACTCGATCCTGCCCTCCATCACGCGCCGTTCGCTCGTGCAGGTTGCCAAGGACCTGGGCATCACCGTCGACGAGCGCCCGGTCACGTGGGCCGAAGTGCAGTCCGGCGCCTTTACCGAGTGCGGGCTGTGCGGCACCGCGGCCGTCATCAGCCCTGTTGGCGAGATTCACGATGGCGACGAGGTCGTGGTGTTCCCGGCTGGTCACGAGACGTCCGGCCCGGTGATGAAGCAGCTGCGCGCCACGCTCACGGGCATCCAGGCCGGCGAGATCGAGGATGTGCACGGCTGGGTGTGCAAGATCTGCTAAGGCGAGTCGTCGCTTGAAAACATGTGCCGCGAGGGGAACGGGCGCGAGGGCGTCGGTTCCCCTCGCCGTTTCAAGGCGAGTGCCCCGGGGTCGTGCCGGCGCCTCGACAACGGCGCATTGGCTTGGGGTGAAGAATAAGAAGATACGCTCCAAAACGCATATTCGGGACGCATCTTTTCGTTCATACTGGGTGTATCCCTTTGTGGCCTTGCCGCAAACGCACCTTAAACGCAGCCATCCCCATATGGAGGGCGGACCCGAGGAGGACATATGCCTCAGCATCGCAATAAGGCGGTCGTCGCCGGACTTGCCGTTACGCTTGCGTTCGGCGGTGTTGCCCTGCCCGCCGTCGCTAACACCGAGCAGGCGCCCGCCACGGACAGCGACCCCAACGGCGTGGGGGATCCCGCGCCCGCGGACTACGACAAGGCGGACTACTACGAGGGCACCGAGGGCGTTGCGACGTTCGCCTCGGCTCGTTCTGCCTCCACGCTTTCCCCCGTGTCGCTTTCCGACGAGATGAAGTACTTCACCAAGTACGAGAGCGGTTGCGATTACGACAAGGGCCTCTCGTATGGCGACGGCTACAACGCGATGGGCTATTACCAGTTTGACCGCCGCTACAGCCTGCTGCCGTTTATCGAGCAGGTGTACGGCTACAATTCCACCAAGTACGACATGCTCAGGGCGGCGCTCGCGTATCGCGATGTGCTGCAAAATCCGTCGTACGAGATGTACGACTACACGTCGCGCCAGCTCAGCGCGCCCGCGCAAATCCTCAACGAGGCGTGGCACGCGGCGTATGCGGCCGACCCCGCCGAGTTCTCCGCCCTGCAGGATTCCTATGCGTACAACAACTACTACCTGCCGGTTCAGAGCTCCCTGCTCAACACCTACGGCGTTGACGTGCGCGATCGTGCGGATTGCGTCAAGGGTCTGGTGTGGGGCATGTGCAACCTGTTTGGCCAGGGCGGCGTGCAAAAGTTCTTTAAGGGCGCGAACATCGACAACAGAATGACCGATCGCGAGCTGATTACGGCTCTGTGCGACACAGTGGTTGAGTACGTCGACGATTGGTATCCCAGCCAGCCTCAGTATTGGGACGGCTGGAAGAACCGCTATAAGAAGGAAAAGGTCACCTGCCTGGCGTACATGGACCAGCATGACGCGGAGCAGAACGCGAACGGCCAGGGGCAGACGGACGATCAGCCGAATGCCGACGAGCCCGGGCAGGACGATTCCGGTGCCGGTCTCCCGATCGCGCCCGATGCCCCCAACGGCTCCGAGGGGCAGGATGGCGATGGGGGTGGCTCTGAGGGAGGCTCGCAAGGCGATGCCGGTTCCGGCGGGAGCGGCTCGGATGGCGGAGCGGCGCATGACGGCGATGCGGGTTCGAATGATGCCGTGACGCCCGAGGGCGGCCAGGGTTCCGATGCCGAGCAGAACGCTGGTGGCGGCCAGAACTCCGATGACGATGCGGATGACGCTCCCAACGCTTCGGTCCCCGATGGCAATGCGGGCCAGGGCTCGTCGGGTGACCAGGAGAACGCGGGCGGTTCGGGGTCCGGCAACGCGGGCAGCTCCGGGTCCGCGCAGGGCGACACCGGCAACAACGGCGGCTCGACGCAGGACGGCTCTGCAGGTACGGGCAACTCCGCAGGTACGGGCGGCTCCGCAGGTGGCGGCTCGACGCAGGACGGCTCCACGCAGGACACCACGACCGGCGGCGGTTCCACGCATGCCGGGGAGGGTCAGGGCTCGTCGGACGACGAGCAGGCGGATGCTTCCACGGGCGATGAGGAAGACGACGGCAAGACGACCCCGAAGGACCCCGCGCCTCAGCAGAACACCACGCCCGACCCCATGAATTCCCTTGGCACCACGGGCGACAAGACCACCTCTGGCCAGGGGGACGGCGCGCAGAGCACCTCGGCTTCCAGCTCGGGCAAGGCGACTGCGGGCGGACTGCCGGGCACGAGCGACATCGCGACGATGGTGCTGACCGGCGCGGCGGGTCTTGCCGTCGCTGGCTCCTCGTTCCTCTCTCTTGCCAAGAAGGAGCGCGCGGAGGTCGACGGGAGCGCCGATTCCAACGAAGAATAGCCCATGGCGTTTTGGGCGCGCTCAAGGGCGCGTCCTATAGCGCACCCTGCAGACAAGGCAACCACCACGCGCCTCGGACCGCTTGCAAGCGGCCGGGGCGCGTTTTTGCTACCCTTACAGGCAGCCAATACATGCTCAGCACTATGACCGGGCAGGTCGAAGGGAGTCCTCATGGAGGCTTACAAGCAAGAGTTCATCGAGTTCATGGTCGAGTCCGACGTGCTCAAATTCGGCGACTTCACGCTCAAGAGCGGCCGCAAGTCCCCGTTCTTCATGAACGCCGGCGCCTACGTGACGGGCGAGCAGCTCATGCGCCGGGGCGAGTACTACGCCCGCGCCATCCACGACAACTTCGGCCTGGACTTCGACGTGGTGTTCGGCCCCGCCTACAAGGGCATCCCGCTGTCCGTGGTGACCGCCATCGCCATGCACAAGCTGTACGGCAAGGAGGTCAAGTACTGCTCCGACCGTAAGGAAGTCAAGGACCACGGCGCCGACAAGGGCGGCATGCTGGGCTACGAGCTCAAGGACGGCGACCGCGTGGTGATGGTCGAGGACGTGACCACCTCCGGCAAGTCCATCGACGAGACCTACCCCAAGCTCATGAACGCCGCGAACGTCGAGGTCAAGGGCCTGATCGTGAGCCTCAACCGCATGGAGGTCGGCAAGGGCGGCGTGACCACCGCGCAAAAGGAGATCGAGGCCAAGTACGGGTTCCCGGTGGCGAGCATCGTGTCCATGGCCGAGGTGACCGAGCACCTTTACAACCGCGAGGTCGCCGGCCGCGTGGTGATCGACGACGAGCTCAAGGCCGCGATCGACGCCTACTACGAGCGGTACGGTGCGCGCGCCTAGACCCGCGGCGTCCCGTCTCGGCGCGTGGCCACCGTGTCGGGCAGCCTGTTTGTGGCAAGCTCAGCGCTAGACATATTTCGCATGAAATGAGCCTCGGAGTGCATAAGCTCCGGGGCTCACGTGTTGACGAGTGCCGCGTGTCCGTATACGCCGTTCGCCGATGAACGGTTCCCTTTTGGCAGCATCCCCACGCGCGCGTTGAGGGTGCGGTCCGGGCTCGGCTATCATCACAGCATTCTGCTAGGTTGTGGCACCGTGACGCGCATGGGGTGCGTACGCCACCGATGCTGGGAGGAAGCGATGAAGAAAAAGTTCTGGGCCATTCCGATGGTGCTGGTGGCGGCGTTGTGCACGGTGTTGCTGAGCGCCTGCGGCGGCCCTTCGGTCGAGGAGCTCATTCGCCAGGATCTCGAGAGCGCATTTGGCGAGATCTCCGCCGACGATGAAGAGCTGGTGGAGGCCATGAGCGAGAGCTCAGGCGACAGCTTTGAGATGCTTGGCATCGATACGCAGGATTTTGCCGAGAGCTACCTCGACGGGTTTGAGTACAAGATCGACGAGGTGACCGTTGACGAGGAGAACGGCGTGGCGACCGCCGTGGTCAAGGTGAAGATGAAGTCCGTCACCGACATCATGACCGAGTTCTCCAGCCAGTTCGAGACCTGGATTATGGGGCTCGACCAGAGCGCGCTTCCCACCGAGGAAGAGCTGTACGCCAAGGGCGGCGAGATTTTGATGGAGGTGACCAAGGCGACCGAGCCCCACGAGAGCGACGTCGTCATCGACTACGCCAAGGACGATGAGGGCACGTGGGAGGCTGCCGAGGACGCCGAGATGGCCATCATGGACGCCATGCTGTAGCGACTGCTCGCGCCTGTGCGTCTCCCTTTTTGGCGCCGACGGTAACGTGACGTCGGATTGCCCACTCATCTGAGTCTCAACGAATGACGGCTACCGACGGCTGATAAAAAGCGGTTGCACCAATGCCCGGGATTATCGCGTCCGGGCGGCGGTGCAGCCGCTTTTTGCCGCACAGGGCTCGACCCGCCGGCGTGGTGAGATTGCTGCCGGTTGCAGAGGCGATATCTGCTAGAGGGCGTTTGCGGTTAGCGCTCGGCTGGCATTCCGGTCACGATGTCGATGAGCTCCATGGGCGTGTCGACAACGTAATCGGCACCCGCCTCCTCGAGCTCGCGTCGCCCGCGGAAGCCCCAGGCAACACCGCAGGCATGCAGTCCCGCGTTGTGCCCGCAGGCGATGTCGACATTCGAATCGCCCACATAGAGCGTTGTGGAGGGATCGGCCCCCAAGCGCTCGAGGACATGTAGCGTGATGGGGGCTTCGGGCTTGGGCGGGAACGCGTCGATGCGTCCCTGAACCACGTCGAAGCGGTCGCCAAAGTACTTGCGGACAAGTGGTTCGGTGGCGGCGTGGTCCTTGTTGGAGAGCACCGAGAGGCTTACGCCCTCGTTGCCGAGTTGATCGAGAAGCGCAAGGATTCCCTCGTACGGGGCGGTGTGGTCTTCGCGATGCTCGGCATAGTAGGAGCGGTAATCGGCGAGGGCCCGCTCAAGAACGCGGCCGTCCCCGGCAAGCTCCGCGGGAATGAGGCGCTCGACCAGCTTGACCTGGCCATTACCCACCTTGTAGCGGAACTGGTCCTGCGTGAAGGTTGGCCAGCCGCGCATTTCGCACACATGGTTGCCCGCGCAGGCAAGGTCTTCAAGCGTGTTGAGCAGCGTTCCATCCAAATCAAATATCACGTGCGTGTAGGTCATGCGGCGCGCCTTTCGACTGAGGTTTAAGCGCTGCCATGATAGCGCAACCCTTGTCGTGGGAGTTTGAGGCGTGCGATGCGGGGCGATGTGGAGCAGTTGGCTCAACGCGCTTGCCATGGAGAACGGGGAGAACTTTTCTTAGGTGTTGCAGAAAGGGCTGCGCCAGCGTTTGGCGGTGTAGCGGCAGTCCTGTTCGGCACGAACGGGGCCTTATCGATATGGGCTAAAAATACAAACAGGCCGGAGCGCGCGTGCACTCCGGCCTGTGGCCTTGTTTGGCTGGGGTAGAGGGATTCGAACCCCCGTAACTGGTACCAAAAACCAGGGTCCTGCCGCTGGACGATACCCCAATCGCGGTGGTCGCGTAACAGCGCGACCGTCATAGTGTAGCGTACCTAGTCGCTCAGTGCATCGCACAAACCGTCGAGCAGGCGAACCGCCAGGGTTTGTGCATCACTTGCGGTGAACATGCCGTACTCCGTGATCCCGGTGAGCTCGATGCGGAGCAGGATAGGCTTGGAGGTGGCGGCGGCAACGGCGGTCTTGACGCGCAGGGAGAGGTTCTGGCATTCGGCAAGCGCGATGGTGGCGCGGGGTTCGGCATCCTCGGGCAGCTCGTCGGAGGCGACCTCGACGATGAGGTCCACGTCCTTTGGCGCGGTGTCATCGTACAAAACGATGCCGCTACCGTCGGTGGTCGCCGAGGCGATGTTCCACACGCGCGACGCGACGTTGCGCGCGATGGCGTCCTCGCCGCCAATGGCGATGTGCCAGCTCTCGAGCACGTTAGCGGCGCGGGCAAAGCCCATGCGCGCCTCGGCCTCGACGTCGATCACCGAGGGCTTGCCCTCCCACACGTGGTGCAGGCGGTTGATGTAGGCGAACGTGTCTTGGAACGCCATGCCGTCGGCAAAAAGCCCCACGTTCTCCTGGAATTGCTGGAGCGCGGCCTCGGTGTGCGGGCCAAAAAAGCCGTCGTCGACGCCGCAGGCAAAGCCAAGGGTGTTGAGGGCGCGCTGCAGTGCCTGTACGTCTGCGCCGTGGAAGTTGGGCAAGCGCAGGTACAGGGTGCGGTCGCCCAACTTGTAGGACGCGTCGACCAGGGCGCTCCATGCGGCGCCATCGACCTCGTCACCCGGCTCGAGGCCCTGGCTGGCGCGGAACGCGCGCACGGCAGCGGCGGAAGTGGTGCCGAACTCCTTTGCGGACGTCTCGGCTTCGTCAATCGTATATCCCAAGGAGGTCAGGCGCGTCTGCACGTCCTCGACGGCAGGCCCCTGCATTCCCTGTGCAATGGACTCCATGCGGATCCCCTAACAAACCTTGCGCATCGCGGCTCAGATCGCAGTGCGCGGGATTTCGAGCGCGCGGAATCACCTGCGCCGCGCGACATACACTCTACAGTGTACCAAGCCTGGGGAATGCACGCATAAGCTCCACTGAGCCGATTGAACAGGGGTTCCCCGCGGCATGCAGGGCCACATAACGCAAAAAACGGCCGCGCCTGGGGGGAGGCGCGGCCGCGGGGGTGGGGCGAACGGCGAGGTTGCCGCGATTGCGCGTCGCCGGGGTTCGCAAGGGGGAGATGAAACCCTAGAGATTCGCCTCGATGTCGCCCTTGAGCTTGGGCTTGGGCACGGCTCCAACGGAGCGCATGACCTCGGAACCGCCCTTGAGCATCACGATGGTGGGGATGGACATAACGCCGTACTTCATGGCGAGGTCCTGGTTCTCGTCGACATTGCACTTGGCAACGACGATCTTGCCCTCCAGCTCGCCGGCGATCTCGTCGACGACGGGGGAGAGCATGCGGCACGGGCCGCACCACGGCGCCCAGAAGTCAATGACAACGGGCAGGTCGTTGGTAAGCAGGTCGTCAAATGTGGCGGCGTTTGCTTCGATGATGTTGGCCATAAGAGCCTCCTGTATGGGTAGGTTCGCGCCGGAGCGGCGCGAGGGTTGTTCTCATCGAGGTCGTTATACCCACACGCGCGTAGGCGTTACACCGAGCGCTAGAATGTTTTCACATGAATGAGGCGATGCCGGCAAGGGGGAGCGCATGACAATCACGACGGGCGAGCGCAAAGAGGCTCTGGCTGCGGCGGTCGAGCAGGAGATGGCGTCGCTCCAAGCGCGGGGCGTGAGGGTTTCCGGCAACGCCTTCTCGCCCGTGCTCCTCGTAAAGGGCGAGCTCAACGTGGATGAGCGGCAGGGGGCTGAGCTTTTGTCCGGTGCGGACGGCCGCGCGCTGCGGGCGGCGCTCTCCGCCATTGGATGGGAGCCCCAGGATTTTTGCACCCTCGCGACGGTGTTTGGAGAGGCGGACCCCTCGATTGCCGATTGCCCGCAGGCGGGTGAGCCCTTGCCGGTTGATATGCTGCGCGAGGCGGTCGAGGCGCTGGATCCCGAGGCGATCGTTTTGCTAGACAATGCCGCTGCGGACGCCCTGCGGGAGACCTATGCGGATGCCCTCGCCATTATTGAGGACTTTGACACCGCCATGCTCAAGCCGGGGCTGGTCGCACCCGTGCTCGGTCGTCGCGTGCTGGCCCTCGACGGCTTTGAGGCCTCGCTTGCCGACCCTGCGCAAAAGCAGCGCATGTGGGCGTACCTCAAGCAGTTGACCCCGCTGGGCGCCCCGTACTAGGGGGTGCCGCCGCGGGGACGTGTTTGAAGGCGGGCGCTTGCCGCGACGGGGCGTGTTTGAAGGCGGGGGGGATATGCCTGCCACGAGGGCACGTTCGGCGCCGGGGCAGTTGTCGCTGCGGGGACGTGTTTGAGGTTGCGTGCGAGGGCTGATTGTTGCTGCGCGGCCGTGTTCGAGGCTTGGACTGATTATAGCCGTGCGGGCGCACTCGAAGGTGAGTGCGTGGGCCCGCTCTCGTCGGATTATTTTGCTGTCTTGTCACCTGTCTTGTCAGTTGCGTCGTGCAGTGCCATACTTCCTCCAACAAGACACGATTCGTCGGGAGGACGTCATGACGGAGACGACGAAGAACCCTGCGGCTATGGAGCCCACTGCGCTTGAGCGCGCCAGCGCCGTGCCTGCCGAGACGCGCGCGCGGATCGAGGCCCTCAAGGCGGAGCGCGATGCGGTGATTCTCGCGCATTACTACGTGGAGCCCGAGGTCCAGGCCGTCGCCGATTACGTGGGCGACTCGTTTTACCTGGCAAAGCTCGCCAAATCGCTGCCTCAGCAGACCATCGTGCTGTGCGGCGTGGAGTTTATGGGCGAGAGCGCAAAGCTGCTCAATCGCACCAAGACCGTGCTGTTGCCCGAGCCGGCCGCGGATTGCCCCATGGCGCACATGGTGCAGCGTGCCACCATCGACGCCGCTCGCGCCGAGTACGGCGACGACCTGGCGGTGGTGTGCTACGTGAACTCGACCATGAGGATCAAAAGCTGGAGCGACGTGTGCGTGACCTCGTCCAACGCGGTCAAGATCGTGCGCGAGCTGCCCCAGAGCCACGTCCTGTTCATCCCCGATCGCAACCTGGGCAGGTTCGTTGCCGAGCAGGTGCCCGAGAAGCACGTGATCCTGAACGACGGCTGCTGCCCGCGCCACGAGGCGATTTCGCTGGCTGAGCTGCAGGAACTCAAGCGCGAGCACCCCGAGGCGCTCGTGCTCGCTCACCCCGAGTGCACCGCCGCGGTGCTCGCGGAGGCGGATTACATCGGCTCGACGGCGGGCATCATCGCGTATGCCGAGCAGAGCGCTGCGCAGGAGTTCATCGTGGTGACGGTCCAGGGCGTGCTCTATGAGCTCGAGCGCCGCTGCGCCGCGTCGGGCAAGCGGTTCTTTGTGACGCGCACGCCCCCAACCTGCGGCGACATGGACGGCATCACGCTCGAAAAGCTCGTGCGCTGCCTGGAGACGGGCTCGGGCGCGGTGGAGATCGGCGTTGACGAGGCCGCTGCGCAGCGGGCCCAGGCAACGCTCGACCGCATGCTCGAGTACGCCGCGCGATAGCTCGATTTCACGAAGGGAGTCGCGTGATGGCGACCTCGTATACGGATATGACGTGCGATGTGGTGATTGCCGGTTGCGGTGTGGCCGGCCTGTACGCCGCGCTCAATTTGCCTGAGACCGCAAACATCATCATGCTCTCCAAGGGGCGGCTCGACGAGTGCGATTCCATGCTCGCCCAGGGCGGCATGTGCGTGCTGCCCGAAGGCGCGGATTACGATGCGTTCTTTGAGGACACGCTGCGCGCCGGCCATTACGAGAACCGCCGCGAGAGTGTGGACATCATGATCCGATCGTCGCGCTCGGTGGTCAACGACCTGGTGGCGCTGGGGGCCGATTTCAACCGCGAGGAGGACGGTGGGCTTGCCTTTACGCGTGAGGGCGCCCATTCGCGTCCGCGCATCGTGTTCCAGGCCGACGTGACGGGCAAGGAGATCACCGAGACGCTTCTGGCGGCGGTGCGCCGTCTGCCCAACGTGACGATTCTCGAGCATGTCGCCGTGATCGACCTGCTCACCGAAGAGGCGTCGGGCGGCGACGAGGAGCAACCGGAGGGCGGTTGCGGCATGGCGTGCCGCGGCGTGCGAGCGGTGCCCGTATCTGCCGAGGCCTCCGTGGCGACCATCGAGGAGCTCCGCGGCGAGACGGACGCGGCGCAGCCTGCACGTCCCGAGGGCGTGGGCGAGCCGTTTGAGATTCGAGCGGCCAACACGTTGCTCGCCACGGGCGGCATTGGCGGCGTTTATCAGCACTCGACAAACTTCCCCCAGCTCACGGGCGATGCGTGCTTCCTTGCCAGCGAGTATGGCATTGAGCAGGAGCACCTCGACTACGTGCAGATTCATCCCACGGGGCTGTATTCGGACAAGCCCGGGCGGACGTTTTTGATTTCTGAGAGCTGTCGAGGCGAGGGCGCGATTTTGCTCAACCACGCCGGCGAGCGCTTTACCGACGAGCTGCAGCCGCGCGACGTGGTTGCCCGCGCCATTCAGGACGAGATGCGCGACGAGGGCGTTGAGCATGAGTGGTTGAGCTTTGAGCCGGTCGATCGCGAGGCGGCGCGGACGCATTTCGCCAACATTCGCGCGCACTGCCTGGAGGAGGGGCGCGACATCCTGTGCGAGCCCATCCCCGTGGTTCCAACGCAGCACTACTTTATGGGCGGCGTGTGGGTCGACCGGGATTCCGCAACGACCATGCCGCACCTGTATGCGGCGGGCGAAACCGCGTGCAATGGCGTTCACGGGCGCAACCGGCTGGCCAGCAACTCGCTGCTCGAGTCGCTGGTGTTTGCGCGTCGCGCCGCATGGAAGATGGCCACCGGCACGAGCTTGGAGGTCGAGGCTGCGGGCGAGCCCGCGCTCGACGGCGTCCATCGGTTGCTGCCTGGCCAGGCGGGCTGGCGGCTCAACATCGACGTCGCGTTGGATGCGTAAAAGGGAGCGGGTCCCGTTTGCGCATGGAAGGAGCTGTGCATGAATCCGATCACTATGAATCTGGTTGCCGACGACATCATTCGCTTTGCCCTGCGCGAGGACATGAACGCGGGCGATCTTTCGACCGAGGCCGTTTGCCCTGGTCCACGCAAGGCCGAGGTTCAGCTCATCGCAAAGGCGTCGGGCGTCATCGCGGGCTTGGATGTGTTTGAGCGCACCTTCGCGCTGCTCGACCCCGCGACGTCATTTGAGGCGCTTGTTGCGGATGGCGATGAGGTCACAGCCGGCCAGCTGCTGGGGACCGTGCGCGGCGATGCGCGCGTGCTGCTTTCCGGCGAGCGGGTGGCGCTCAACTTCTTGCAGCGTATGAGCGGCATTGCCACGTACACGCACGTCATGGCCAAGGAGCTCGAGGGTACCAAGACCATGTTGGTGGACACGCGCAAGACCACGCCGGGCCTGCGCATTTTTGAGAAGGCGGCCGTGGAGGCGGGTGGCGGGCACAACCACCGCTACAACCTGTCGCAGGCCGTGATGCTCAAGGATAACCACATTGGCGCTGCCGGTGGAATTACGGCGGCGGTGGCGGGGGCGCGCGCCCACGCGCCGTTCGTGTGCACGGTCGAGGTCGAGTGCGAGACCATGGACATGGTGCGCGAGGCATTGGATGCCGGAGCGGACATCATCATGCTCGACAACATGACGCGCGAGCAGATGGCCGAGGCGATTGCCGTGATCGATGGCCGCGCGATGGTCGAGGCCTCGGGCAATGTGGACGCCGGCAACATTCGCGAGCTAGCCGATCTTGGTGTCGACATCATCTCGTCTGGCGCCCTGACGCACTCCGCCCCGATTCTGGATCTTTCGCTCAAGCACCTGCGCCTGCTGTAGTTCGCGCGTTGTGTGGCTAGCGAGTCGATGCGAGACGGGAGGTGCGGAGATGCCGTTGATGGGGCATGAGCGAAGAGATGCGATTCTTGAGTGCCTGCGCGGCGCTCGGTGCGCGGTGAGCGGGACCTCGCTTGCCAAGACCGCGGGCGTGAGCAGGCAGGTGATTGTACAGGACATTGCCCTGTTGCGTGCCGACGGTCACGACATCGTGGCGACCAACCGCGGGTACGTGCTGCGCGAGGGCGCGTCCGAGCCATCGGTGCCCACGCGCCTCATCAAGGTCCATCACGCCGTCGATCAGCTCGAAGAGGAGCTCGAGACCATCGTCGATTTGGGTGGAACCGTTCAGAGTGTCATGGTGAACCATCGCGCGTACGGCAAGATCACCGCTAATCTCGATATTCGCAGCCGGACGGGCATCGAACGGTATCTTGAGGACATCCGAACGGGCAAAAGCACGCCGCTCATGACGGTGACGAGCGGCTACCACTTCCACCGTATTTCCGCCGACAACGAGGCGGCGCTCGACGCCATTGAGCAGGCCCTGGCTGCCAAGGGCTTTTTGGCCGAGGTGCTTCCGTATGAGAAGGACAACCTGGACGGCTGACCTCAAATTAGGGACAGGCACTAATTTGAGGTCGCTTCGTTTTTGAGGTCGTTTCGTTGGGCTTTGGCGTGGCGCGGGGCTGCAGCGTTGACCGTACTATGTTGGGCGCTCGTTGCCTTAGGCACCCGCTGCCGATTCGTTCTGCTCTTCCTGAATGCTTGGTTTGCCGACGACAACGATTGCCCCGTGTGCATCGGTCGCCAGTACTACGTGGGCACCCGCTACCGCTTCGTTTTGTAGCCCGCAGGGGTCGGCATGCAAAATGTGTGGGGTTTAGCCGAGCGACACATGGGCAAGCGCCGCTGACGCCCGGGGTCGGCATGCAAAATGTGTGGGGTTTAGCCGAGGGGACCCGAGTATAGCGATCGTTTCCGGGACCATTTCCGCAGGAAAAAGTGGCGAAAGAGTGCCCGCTACCCGGCCCGCCCGGATAAACCCCGCACATTTTAATTAGCAACACCCCGCTGCGAGGTTTACGGGCCTCAAGTGTGTGCGAGTGGGAGCTGTTCCGGTGGGAGGTGTGCCGGTGGCGAGTTGCTTCCGTAGGAGTTGTTCCGCTGGCCAAGACGACAAAGGCGTGCGTCCGCGCGTTCGTACTTGCGCCGAGTGTGCGCTTTTCCAACGTTTGAGGGTGCTGAAACATTGGAAAAGCGCACACTCGCGGGACGCTCACATGGGGCGCACACTCGCGGAATGCTAGCACGAGGGGTACGCGCACGCGGAATGCTTGCACGCGGGGCGCTTGCACGCGGGGCGCTCACACTCGCGGCGCTCGCTTGAAAGGCGCTTGCGGGCCGTTGGGCCGCCGCTACCCGATGCGCCAGCCCTTTACCGTGGTCTGCATGATGTCGAGGAGGTCGTGGCGAATGTTGGGCGGGCACGAGCGAAAGAGCTTGAGCGCGTGGAGCTCCTCGGCGGTGAGGGCCTCGTAGCGCTCGGGCTCGCCGTGCGCCGCGTTGGGCTCGTGGCCATACCCCAGGATGTCGTTGGGCGTGCAGCACAGGCGCTCCGCCAGCGCGACGAGCCGCGCGGCGCCAAGCTCGATGCGCCCGCTCTCCCACGAACTGTACGTCGCTTTGCTCACGCCCAGATCGTAGGCGATTTCGGACTGGGTGAGTCCTCGTGCGCGGCGCAGTTGTGCCAGCCGAGTTTTGTTTCGCTCACCCATTGGTACCTCCTAGTTTGGTCATAGGAGACACGCTGTCAGGTTTTGCGGCGTAAGTTTTGTGTTAGTAAATTTATCGCGAATGTTGGCGCAAGAGGTTTACTCAGAGTAAACTATCGATATCGATTCAACGACCCCTCGGGGTTGATTGAGCGAGCCGCCCGGTGTTGCCCAGAGCACACCGCGCGGAGTTGTCCATACCCGCTTGTCGACGTGGTGCCAAGAGCAGGCCTCGATGGGTTGGGGAATGCATAGAGGTTCAAAACCGGCCACAAGGTCGGTCGGCGTAGCCGTAGACGTGCATCCCCGCCCGCTCGATAGGAATGTTCTAAAGGTGGTGATGCGCGTGCAGTGGTATGTGATCCAAGTTATGAAGGGGCGCGAGGACTCCATGGCCTCGCTCATTGGGCGCGTGGTGCCCAAGTCCCTGCTGCAAGAAGTGTTCTCACCTAAATACGAGACCGAGATCAAGGTCCGCGGTCGCTGGGTTCCCGTGCAAAAAACGCTGCTGCCGGGTTACCTCATCGCCGTCACCAACGACCCGGAGGGCCTGGAGGCCATGCTGCGCGACCTGCCCGAGTTTGCGCGCCTGTTGGCGCAGGGCAACGAGTTCGTGCCGCTGGCCCCGGCGGAGGTCGAGGTCATAGGCGGCTTTACCAAGCCGGGGGACCGCGTGGTGCCCATGAGCGTGGGCGTGAAGGACGGCGACCGCGTGGTGATAACGCAGGGGCCGCTGGTGGGGCACGAGGCCATGGTCAAGGAGATCTGGCGCCGCAAGAGCATTGCGATTCTCGAGGTCAACATGTGTGGCCGCGTGGTGACCACGCGTGTTGGCCTGGGCGTTCTTTCCAAGGAGAAGTGGCTGATGCGAGATTTGGGAATCGAGCGCGACGGTGCACCCGAGAGGAGCGTGGCGTGATTCAGGGGGGGTCTAGCTCCTTGCTAAAACAACGCGAATACATTGTGGGCGGAGTCGGATCTGCATATCAATCTGTGGCGAATGGGCTAGGCCCGTTCGCCCTTTTGCGCCATCGCGCGGAAGTTGTAAGCGGACGCGAAGTGGTGGGCAATGAATAGGGAGAACGTGGACGAGGTCCAGAGCGAATACCTGGAAACCACTTCCGGTGCCGTTGATGTCATCCTGCCGGATGAAAGTGTGGCAGAGCTCGGTGAGAGGGGTGTCGCCGGCGGCCTCGGCTACCGCTTCGTCAAGCGCGCGTTCGACATCGCCTTTTCCGCGCTCGTGATCGCCGTCTTGGTGATCCCCGTCGCGATTTTGTGCCTGGTCATCGTTATCGACAGCCCCGGCGCCCCGTTCTTCCGCCAGGAGCGCATCGGCAAGGGGGGTAGGCCCATCCGCATATGGAAACTGCGCACCATGGTGGCTGATGCCCATGAGAACCCGGGCCGCTACATGACGGGTGAGCAGCTGGAGACGTGGATGCGCGAGCAGAAGCTCGATGACGACCCGCGCGTGACTCGCGTCGGCAGGCTCCTGCGCAGGACGAGCCTGGACGAGCTGCCGCAGTTCGTAAACGTGCTCGTGGGGGACCTGTCCGTGATCGGGCCGAGGCCCGTGACTCTGGAAGAGACCTACGAGTTCGGCGACGAGCGCGGGGAGCTTCTCTCGGTCAGGCCGGGCATCACCGGCTGGTGGCAGGCCACCGAGCGCAACGCTGCGACGTGGGCCAACGGGCGAAGGCAGGAGCTGGAGCTCTACTACGTGAGGCATGCGAGCCTCGCGCTGGATGCCCGAGTCTTCGCGTTGACCCTCAGGGCGATGTTCGTTGAGAGGACGGGTGTCTGATGGGGGAGCCGCTGCGCGTTGCCCAGGTCATGGGTTACATGAACGGGGGCGGTGTCGAGCAGGTGGTCATGAACTACTACCGCCATGTGGACCGCGCCCGCGTCCAGTTCGATTTCATCGTGTGCGAGGGGTCGGGGCTCATTCCCCGCGAGGAGATCGAGTCCATGGGCGGCCGGGTCTTCACGGTCCCGCCCTACGGGAGCCTCCCGCGCTACATGCGGGAAATTGAGGTCCTGTTTCGCGAGCAGGGCTGGCCGATTGTCCATAGCCATGTCAACGCCCTCTCCGTGTTCCCGTTGCGCGCCGCCGAGAGGGCGGATGTGCCCGTTCGTATAGCGAGCAGTCACTCAAGTGGTGGCGGCGGTAAGGGTGAGACGGTGCGAGACCTTGCGAAGGGAATCCTGCGCCGGTTCTCTACGGTGTACCCAACCGATTTGCTTGCGTGCTCCCACGTCGCGGGTGACTGGCTGTTTGGTGAGGATGCTGATTACTCCGTGCTGCCGAATGCAGTGGATCTTACCCGATTTGAGTCGGATGAGGATCTTGGGGCGAGTTTGAGGCGGAGCCTCGACGCCGGCGAGGACATGTTCGTCATCGGCCATATAGGCAGGATGGCCCCCCAAAAAAACCACTCTTTCTTGCTTGAGGTGTTTAGAGAGGTACAGCGCATCAGACCCGATTCTTTGCTGGTACTTGCCGGTGACGGCCCTCTTCTATCAGATGTTCGCATGGAGAGCGATGTGCTCGGGCTGGGGAAGAGTGTTCGATTCCTTGGGCAGATTTCTGATGTCAATGCCCTTTATCAGGCAATCGATGTCTTCTGTCTTCCAAGTGTGTACGAGGGCCTTCCTGTGGTGAGTATCGAATGCCAGGCATCTGGAACGCCCATCTTGGCATCTGACGCTGTGACACGTGAAGCTGCTGCGACCGATCTCATGGAATTCGAGAGCCTCGATTCTTCTCCTGAGAAATGGGCCGAGCATTTACTGTCCATGAAAAGGGACGGGAAGGACTTTAACGCCTCGGATATGCATGACTTCGACATCGACGTGTGCGCCAAGAGGCTCGCGGATTATTACGAGAGTCGCTTGAAGGGGGCTGCCTGATGGTGGGGGAGGAGAGCCCTTTGCGCGTCCTCATGATCGTGACGAGCATGCAACGTGGAGGCATGGAGACGTTCACCATGAATGTCTACCGCGCCATGGATCGAACGAAGGTGCAGTTTGATTTCCTGCTTCATCGCGATTTCAAGGGCGATTACGACGACGAGATTGAGCGAATGGGCGGGAGGCTATATCGAATTCGCAGGCAGAACCCCTTGGACCCCCGTTATTGGCACGCCCTCGACTCGTTCTTCGCCGAGCACCATTATGATGTCGTGCATGCCCAGCTCGACTGTCTGAGCGCGGAGCCGCTCGCGGTGGCGGAGAGGCACGGCGCTGTTGTGCGAGTCGCGCACTCGCACAACAGCGATCAGGACAAGGACCTTAAGTATCCGATAAAGATGCTGTGCAAGCCGTTCATCGCCCGTTACGCAACGCATCTGTTCGCCTGCGGCGAGCGCGCGGGATCGTGGATGTTCGGGCACAACGACTTCACCGTCATCAAGAACTGCATCGACGTCGGGTCGTACGCATTCGACGCCGACGTGAGGGAGGCCGCGAGGGGCATGCTCGGCATCGGGCGTGAGACGCTCGTCGTAGGCCACGTGGGGCGATTCAACGAGGTAAAGAACCACGCCTTCATACTCGAGGTCTTCGCCGCCCTGTTGAGTAGGAGGCCGGGCTCCCGTCTTCTGCTGGTCGGCGACGGGCCCCTTCGTGAGGAGATCGAGTGCCGGGCCTCCGCCCTCGGAATCAGGCGCTCCGTTGACTTCTTGGGCGTCCGTCCGGATATCCCGTCGCTCATGCAGGCCATGGATTGCTTCCTCATGCCATCGTTGTACGAGGGGCTCCCCATGGTCCTCGTGGAGGCGCAGGCATCGGGGTTGCCATGCCTGATCTCGGACACGATTCCCGGGGACTGCGACATCGCTCCCAACCTTGTAGAGAGGGTCGCCCTGAGCGAGAGCCCGGAGAGCTGGTCGTCTCGCATAGAGCGTCTCGCCGCAGAGCCCAACGACAGGGCGGCCGGCGCGCGCGACGTCGCGGAGGCCGGGTTTGACGCCAAGGGGGTCGCAGCGCAGCTGCAGGACTTCTATCTCTCCGCGAAGGCGGGGGCGAGCGATGAGTGAGCCCCTGGTCAGCATCGTCGTCCCGGCATTCAACGCCGAGGACTCCATCGGGCGGTGCCTCGGCTCGATCATGACCCAGACGTACTCAAATCTCGAGGTGATCGTCGTCGACGACGGTTCCACCGACGGCACCTCGGGCGTGGCAGAGGGCTTGCGGCAGTCCGATGCGCGTCTGAGGGTGATCCGTCAGGGGAACGCCGGTGTGTCGGCTGCCCGAAACGTAGGGCTCGCCGCCGCCCGGGGCGATTGGGTGGCGTTCGTGGATGCGGACGACCTGATGGAGGAGCGTGCGGTCGGCCTTCTCCTGGACTCGGCCCTCGGCGCCTCGGCGCCCGTGGCCCTGGGCGCGATGTCGTTCGACGCTGTCGATGCGGACGGGCGCATCGTCGAGGGCGTTGCGCGGGAGGTCTGCTGCGCGGGCGCCGTCGAGGTCGTCGACCGCTTCGAGGATCTGTACGTCGCCGACCGATTGCAGAGCTCATGCGGGAAGCTCTTTTCCAGGGTCCTTTTGGAGGAGAACTCCATCGCATTCGACGAGGGGCTGAACTCCTATGAGGACTTCGCGTTCGTCTTGGATGTCCTCTCCGCCGCCAAGCGAGTTGCGGTGGTCCCCGAGATCTGCTACCGCTATCTTCGGCGTCCAGGGGGAACGGGGAGCACTCGGCTCAAGCGGGATATGGCGGCGCAAATGGGGAAGGTCGCGACCAGGCTCTCCTCCTTTTATTCCGCCGTGCTTGGCAGGCCGTTCTCGGACGAGTGCCTTCACCATGTCGCCCAGCTGTTCATCGTCGTGGTGAACAACGCCCAGAGGTTCGGCTGCCTCAGCGCCGATGCCATCGGGCAGCTGGAAGCTGCCGTCGAGATGCCGGTTTTCGCGAAGATGTTGAACGACGGGAGCTCTTATCCGAATGGATACAGCAGGCTGATCTGCCGCCTGGCGAGACGCCGGCGCTTTCGGTCCATGCTCGTATTCGCCTCAGTGAGAAACGCCATCAGGAATAAACATGTCGCTTAGTACGCCTGCCCGAGGTGCGCTCCCGGCCCTTCCTGGCTGGGCGGTCTTTTTCTTCGGGCTATCGCTTACGACCAACGTCGTCTACCTGTTCAAAGTCGGCAACACCGCCGTGCCCATCGGGTATGTGGTCGCGCTCCCGCTGGCAGCGGTCCTTCTGTACGCGGGGCGAAGGGAGGGGGATGGCCTCGACGCGGGCATGGACAGGTCGGTCTGGCTGTTCTGCGGCCTCGCCGCCACATCGCTCTTCGTGAGCCTCGTCCTCGCGATCGCCGGTGCGATTCCAGGGGATGCCCCCCTGGTCGTGCTGCGCGGCCTCGCCGTGTTGTTCTGCGGCCTCGCCGTGTACGTGGTGTGCGCGTCGCCCGGCACCGACGCCTCGCGCCTCCTGGCGGGCATAGGTCTTGGGATCGTCTTGAATGGCGTGTTTTCGTTTGCGGCCCAGCGCGCATTCGATTCCGGGTCGTATTTCTCGCTGTACAGCCTGTTCCCCCAAGAGTCCTTTGCCATTTGCGCCCCCTGGGAGATCTGGGGGCAGTTGCCGCCCGGGTCCGGTCGACTGACCACGTTTCGCCCCCAAGGCCTGTTCCTCGAGACATCGCATCTGATGGTGTTCCTCGTCTGTTTTGCCCCCTTGGCCTTCTTGGCGCTTAGGGGCACTTTGGTGAGGTGCGCCGTTGCCGCCGCCTCGCTATACTGCGCCGTCTCCTCCCTCTCTCCCAACGCCCTGTTTTTGCTGGCGGAGGTCGCGATTCTGTTCGCCGCGAACGGGAGGCGGGGGATCGCGTGCCGGCGTGAGGTCCGCTTGCGCCATGCCACGATTCTGGTTTCGGCATCGCTCGCGTTCTGCCTCCTTCTTATACTCGCGATGAACCCCGGCATCGTCATCCGCGCGTTTGACCTGCTGTTCAAGGGCATCTCGGACATCAACGTCTCGAAAACCACCGATGACGGGACGTTGGAGCGGTACACCGCGATGCTGCAGGGGCTTGAGGTGGCGTTCCATTATCCGTTCGGGACGGGTTGGAACACCGAGAGCCAGATTCTCCAGTTCTGGTTCGGGAGTGCGGTCCCGGCCTCGCATAGCTATGCCGTGCGCTTGGCGATTGAGCTGGGCCTTGCTGGCGTTTTCGCCTACGCGTACGTGATGTATCGCCACGCAGCCCCGCTTTTGGGCGAGCGCTCGCGCCGGGGTGATTTCGCGCTCGGGCTGGCGGTCGTCTTCCTGTGCATCTGCCAGGTTACGAATGGCACGCCTTTTCTCCCTTGGGTTTGGGCCCTCCTCGGCCTCGCCCGGGGAAGGAAGGAGCAACTGGGGAGGAGGTGCGTAGATGGGGAATAGGCCGGTCGCGATCGTCATGTGCGACTACTGGTTCCCGCAGAAATCTGCGAATTCGATTTGCGTGGAGAAGCTCATCGGGCCTTTATCGAGGCGATACGACGTAAAGGTCATCGCGGCGGATGGGTCCGACGCGCCGCGATTCCCCTCTGCCGCGGCGGTCGGCGACATACCCGTCAATCGACTTTTGGAGAAGACGGGGCGACACCCCTTGGCCAATCGAGTGATAAAAATCGCGAATAGGGCGGTGGTTGCCTGGTATGTGCCGAGATATCCGCTGCGTTCCATGGAATGGGCGGGAGGATATGAGCGGGCGTGCAGGGAAATGCTGGAGGGCGGCGGGGTGGAGCTCGTCGTTGCCACGTGCTTCCCGGGCGAATGCCTTGAGGCGGCGATCAGGCTCAAAAGGGAATACCCCGCCGTGCGGTTCGTCGCGTATTTTCTCGATGAGGTAGCGGTCGGGATGTACCGCAAGGGCGCGCTCCTTCGGCACTTGACTGAGCGAGCGGCGGTCCGTTTTGAGAAGAGGGCGATCGCGGCCCTAGACGGGGCCCTGTTTCTCTCCGGTGCGAAGGGCCTTGTCGAACGGAACCATCCGGGAAGCGGCGGCAAGATAGGCTATGTCGATGTCCCGCTCATGGTCGAGGATACGGTTTCCCACCGTATTGCGCTTGATGAGAGCGGGGCGTCGACGATCCTGTATGCCGGGACGCTTGCGAACCCCGACAGAAACCCAGCCCGTTTCATCGAGGCCCTGTCGCCGCTCGGAGGGCCCGGGGGTGTCCGCCTGAGGTTCGCGGGGGATGCAGCGGGCCTGCTTGAGGGAGAGGAGCGGGTCGATGAGCTCGGCGTCCTCTCGCCTGACGAATGCGATGCGGAGATGGGGCGAAGTACCGCGCTGCTGAGCATCGGCAACAGAGACCCGAACTTGGTACCCAGCAAGCTTTTCAAATACATGTCATTGGGAAAACCCATCATCCATCTGCGGAGGGGGGAGAGGGACAGCTGCCTTCCATATCTTGAGCGGTATCCGCTCGGGCTGGTCGTCGATGACGAGCAGGAGGGTTTCGAGGGGGCGGTACTGGAATTCCTCGCCTCTCTTCCCGGGAAAGACGGGCTCGAGATCCCGCTCAGGGAGCTTTTCCCGATGGCGTATCCGGATTACACGGTGAGCGCCATCGAGACAGTTGGAACTAACAATTACTAGACAGGATGGAAGTAGAGTTCGAATGAGAGATTCCACGGCCTTCACCGGCAAGACCCTCATGATCACGGGCGGCACGGGCAGCTTCGGCAACACCGTGCTCAAGCACTTCGTCGACACGGACTTCGAGGAGATCCGCATCTTCTCGCGCGACGAGAAGAAGCAGGACGATATGCGCCACCGTCTGCAGGAGAGGAGCCCCGAGCTCGCCTCCAAGGTGCGCTTCTTCATCGGCGACGTGCGCGACGCCCAGTCGGTGCGCGACGCGATGCACGGCGTGGACTACATCTTCCACGCCGCGGCCCTGAAGCAGGTCCCATCTTGCGAGTTCTTCCCCATGGAGGCCGTGCGCACCAACGTCATCGGCACCGACAACGTGCTGCACGCCGCCATCGCCGAGGGCGTGGA
>ENA-OQEY01000329-OQEY01000329.1-human-gut-metagenome-genome-assembly--contig:-NODE-329-length-34467-cov-6.356935_pt1 | contig 34467 bp, 29 predicted proteins | sample MGYA00242801_ERZ504647 | MGnify/ENA primary metagenome ERZ504647 (study PRJEB26092, sample SAMD00036204) | human gut metagenome | host: Homo sapiens | study: EMG produced TPA metagenomics assembly of... | reverse complement strand
ACCGCCCGTAAAGGGCACGCCGCATCCGTAAGGCGGCAAAGCCGCCAACGGCTGCGCAGTGAGCGCCGCTACAGACGCAATCGGTTTTCGCGTTTTTATCGACAGCCTGTGCGAATCGGCAGCATTGCGCCGGGAGGGGTATGCCCCTCCCCTACAATTATTTATGATTTCCCCTACAGCCTCTCATACGGCTGCATATCGCGGAACTCGCCCGGCGTGCGGCCGGTATCCTTGCGGAACGCGTTGGCGAAGGCCGTCGAGGACGGGAAGCCGCACAGCGCGGAAATGTGCCGCACGGTGTCGTCCGTGCCGCGCAGCAGGACCTTGGCCTTCGCCAGCCGCAGGCGAACGATGCGCGCATAGGGCGTCTCGCCGAAGCGGCGTTTGAACGCCGTGATGAAGTGGTTGCGCTGCATGCCGCACTGGGCCGAAAGGCCGTCGATCGTCAGCGGCTGCGTGTAGTGCAGGTAGATGAATTCCTCCATCGCCCCCAGTGTGTCGGCGGACTGCTCCTCCGCCTGCGCGGGGCGCGGCTGCGGGCGGCAGCCGCATTCGATCAGCTCCGAGATGACGAGGGCCGCCAGACATCGCAGGTCCGCCTCGTCGCGCCGCCCGTGAAATTCCTCCTGAAACAGGCGCAGGAAGCGGCGCAGCCGCATCGAGACCGCAAACGACGGCCCGAACTGCGCGCCGTCGAGGCCCTTTTCGTGCAGACGCTGCACCATGAAGTTCGGCGAGACGGCCAGACTGATGTTCGCAACGTCGCATTGCTCCAGCGCCTGCCCGTGGCGCACGCCGCTCTGCACGGGATAGACCATGCCGGGGCGGCCGAAATAGACGTCCGTCCCCTGCAGGATGATGGGCATGGGCGTCAGCGGCAGCAGGAATTCATAGGCCGCGTGGCTGTGCGTGAACGGCGCGACGACCTGATCGGGCGAGCGCCGCAGCTCCGCCACAGATAAAATGCTGCAATAGCTGTGATCGCACAGCTTCGTCAGATACCCGTGCTGCGGGCAGTGGGCCTGAAACAGCGGATTCATTCCCCCGCCTCCTCGCGCTGCGGCTCATGGCGGCCGAACAGGAACTGGCGGAACGTCTGCTCCTTGCCCTCACGCCAGCGGGCAAAGTTCGACCGGTGCGCCCAGAGCATGGCCGGGAAGATCAGCGCCAGCGCGATGGTACTGCGCCAGTCGCCCGTCCGCAGCAGGTAGAGCGGCGCATAGACCAGCGCCGTCAGCAGCGGCAGGATGCTCGCCCGGTTCCAGATCATGCCGATGAGGAACATCAGAACCAGCAGCGGCAGCACCAGCTCCGGCGTCAGACCGAGCACCGTGCCGCACAGGCAGGCCGTCCCCTTCCCGCCGCGGAAGCGCAGAAACACGGGGAAAATGTGCCCCAGCACGCACAACAGCCCGGCCAGCGCCGCGCACAGCGGCGGAAGCAGCAGGCGCAGCGGGAACGTCACGACAAAGGCCTTGGAGACGTCCAGCGCCATCACGACCAGGCCCGGCTTCAGCCCGGCAGCCAGCATCATGTTCGTGGCCCCGGCGTTGCCGCTGCCAAACGTGCGGATGTCAAAGCCCCGCCGCCGCGACAGCAGATACGACGGGCTGAAGCAGCCGGCAAAATAGCCCAGCAGGGCGCAGAGGATGTATTTGCTCATCCGAAGATCCCCCCATGATCCGTCCGTTTTCTTCATTATATCACAGGATTTTCTGAATTTCCACAGGAGGCATTCCCATGCACGAAAAACACGAAAAAACCAATGCCATGCGCCAGCTCGACCGCAAAAAGGCCGCCTACACCGTCCATTCCTATGACGGCGGCGCGCTCAGCGGCACGGAGGTCGCCTCCGCGCTCGGGCAGGACCCGGCGCATTGCTTCAAAACGCTCGTCACCGTCGGCAGGACCGGCGGGTATTATGTCTTCATGATCCCCGTCGCGGCTGAGCTGGACCTGCGCAAGGCGGCGTCCGCCGCGGGCGAAAAATCCGTCGCCATGCTCCCGCAGAAGGAGCTTCTGCCCCTCACGGGCTATGTCCACGGCGGCTGCAGCCCCATCGGCATGAAAAAGCAGTTCCCCACGTTTGCGGATGCGACGATCGCGGACGGCGAGACCGTCTGCTTCAGCGGCGGCCGCGTCGGCCTGCAGATCGAAACGACGCTCGCGGTCCTGCAGAGCGTCGTCCCCGTCACGCTGGCGGACCTGACGGTGTGATCATTGCAGGGGAACGGACAGCCGGGCCCGGCGCAATGCTGCCGACCCGAACAGGTCGGCGGTACAATGGGAAACGGTCCCGACGGGGCCTGCAGCGGCGCTCGCTGCACAAGGCCGCTGCGCGAGAGAAAAATGTAGCGGCGCTCAGGGAGCGCCATGCAGTCTGGCAATCTTTGCGGCACACATTCTGCGGCGCAAGGCTCCCAAGTTTGTCATTGCGAGGCCCGAAGCGCCCTTGGCTCTCCCTCTGGGAGAGCTGTCACCGAAGGTGACTGAGAGGGCCCTGCAGGCACTGCCGATAAGTACAGGCCATTGTTCAAACGATACGCACCTCCGACTTGTCATTCCGAGGAGCGAAGCGACGTGGGAATCTCGGGAAGGCAGTTGCGTTTTCGCCGATAGCTTCCCCATAATCCAACCGGGTACTGCGAGATTGCCACGCCTTGCTGCGCAAGGCTCGCAATGACAAGTCAGGGAACCCTGCTGCATCCGGAGGGGCGCAATGACAAACCTGAAAAACCGCCCGGTGGGGTCATCCCATCGGGCGGTGTCTGGTCTCTGCCTTATTTTGCGGAATAGAACGCCGTGCACAGGCGGACGAACGCATCCTGATCGGCGGCGGCCATCAGCTCGCGGGCGGAGTGCATCGCGAGGAGCGGCACGCCGATATCGGCCGCGGGCATGGCCAGCAGCGATGAGGCCATCGAGCCGACCGTGCTGCCGCCGGGCAGATCGGCGCGGTTCATGTAGGTCTGCAGCGGAATGCCCGCCGCATCGCACAGGCCGGAGATCACGGCGCAGGTGTCGGCGTCCGAGGAATAGCGCGGGCTGCGCTTCAGGGCCACGCCGCGGCCGAGCAGCGCGCCGCACGTCACGTCGGCCAGCTCCGGGTGGTTCGGGTGCACGGCGTGCGCGGCGTCGCACGAGAGCAGCATGCCGTTCACGCAGGCATCGAGATACTGCGCGCGGCTCAGGCCGAGGGCGCCGGCCAGCTTTTCGAGAATGACCGTCAGCGTGCTGCTGTCCGCGCCGCGGCGGGTGTTGCTGCCGATCTCCTCGTTGTCATAGAGCACGGCGAGGTTGATCGTGTCGCCGTCCGCGTCCAGCAGGCCGCGCAGGCAGGCGTGGACGGACGTCAGGTTGTCCAGCCGGGCCGAGGAGAGCAGGTCCTGCTCAAAGCCGACGAGCTGCGCAGGCTCGTGGCAGTAGGCGCACAGCTCAAAGGACAGAATGTCCTCCGCCGCTGCACCGAGGCGCTCGGCCAGCTTGCCCACGAGATAGCCTTTTTTCTCCCATGCGTCCTGCACCGTGCGGCACAGCGGCAGCATGTCGACGTTCGGCTTCGTGGGAACGCCCTTGTTCACCTCGCGGTTGAGGTGGATGGCGACGTTCGGGATGATGGCCAGCGGCTCGTCCCATGCGACAAGGCGGCGCGCCGGGCGCATGGGGTCGTCCGTCCGGACGAGGGCCACACCGGCAAGGCCGAGCGGGCGGTCGAGCCAGGTGTTCAGGATCGCGCCGCCGTAGGGCTCCACGCTCAGGCGGCAGCAGCCGCCGGAAACCAGCTCCGGCTGCGGCTTGATGCGCATGCAGGGCCAGTCCGTGTGCGAGGCGGCGATGCGGAACACATCGCGCGCGCCGACGGTGACGGCGGCGAGGAACGTGCCGCTGCTCACAAAATAGCGGCCGCCGCGCTTCACGGCAAACGGCGCGCCCAGCTCCAGCGGGGTGAAGCCCTGCGCGGTGAGGGCCTGCTCCGCCATGGCGACGGTATGCCACGGCGAGCGCCCGCCGTCCAGCCAGTGCATCAGCTCGGTGCAGAATTCAGACATGTCAGACATGGATAATCGCTCCTTTTTATAATAGTTGGGAATTAGAAATGAGAAGTTAGGAATTGGAATTGCAGGCTCCCGGAATTGTCATTGCGAGGGCGCTTCGCGCCCGTGGCAATCTCGGGAAGGCAGTGACAGTTCGTACAGGGCATCGAAAAAACGTAAAAACCAATTGCGTCTGTAGCGGCGCTCACTGCGCAGCCGTTGGCGGCTCTGCCGCCTTACGGATGCGGCGTACCCCTTGCGGGTAGTGAGCGCCATGCAGGCAGGTAGTGATTGCGGTATGAATTCTATGGCGTAAGGCCCCCAAGGTTGTCATTCCGAGGAGCGAAGCGACGTGGGAATCTCGCAGAACCCGGTTGGATCACATGGTACTCCCGGCGAAAACGTAACTGCCTTCCCGAGATTGCCACGTCGGCCGTTGGCCTCCTCGCAATGACACATCAGGGAAGTGCGAGGTGCGCCAGCGCCCTCACGCGGTTGAATTGCCCTGTACAGGGCGCTCACTGAGCGCCGCTACACCCCAAACTTCGGTGCATGCCATTTTAACGATGCCCTGTACGAGTCGGCGGTTTACCGCCGGGCCCGGCTGTCCCCTCCCCTACAGCACCCCGCGGTCTGCCGGATTTTCTCCATTGTACCATATTCCCCGGGAAAAATCCACCCTGTCGGAAAAAAGCGGTCTCTCTCCGTAAAATCTATGGAAAAGCGCTTGAAAACCGGACCCTTTTGTGATACGATAAATTTGTATCAGAATGAGTGTACTGCGCGCAGGCGCGGGCTTCATTTGCACACAGATACCACAATAATAGGAGGCAAACACCATGAATGTAGCAGAGATCATGGAACAGCGCAACGCATTTTCCTTTGAAGTCTTCCCCCCGAAGACGGACGTTGGCATGGAGAAGCTGTGCGGCGAGGGCGGCGTGCTTGAGAAGCTCTATACGCTCAATCCGGATTACATCTCCTGCACCTACGGCGCTGGCGGCACGAACGTCGGCAAGAACCTTGAGGTCCTGAAGAAGATCAAGGCCGACGGCAAGTGCACCCCCGTGACGCACTTCACCTGCGTGGCCAACACCAAGGAAGGCATCAAGGACCAGCTCCAGACCTATCTGGACAACGGTATCGACCACATGCTCGCGCTTCGCGGCGACATCCCCTTTGGCTGGACCGGCACGAACGGCGACCTGCACTATGCCACCGAGCTGGTGAAGTTCGTCCGCAAGGAATTCGGCGACAAGTTCACCATCGCCGTCGCAGGCTCCCCCGAGGGCCACATTGCCTGCCGTTCTCTGGAAGCCGACATCTCCTTCCTGAAGCAGAAGCAGGATGAGGGCGCAGACTACATCATGACCCAGCTCTGCTGGGATATGGACCAGTTCCGTTACTGGATGGACGCCATCCGCGCCGCCGGTATCTGGCTGCCGGTCGATGTGGGTATCATGCCTGTTCTCGACGCTGCCGCTACCATCAACATGGCGCTCTCCCGCAATGGCTGCGTGATGTCCCGCGACCTGTGCGAGATCATCTCCAAGAACTGGATCTTCCCGAATCCGTTCGCTCCGAACGAGTCCGAGGAGTCCATCGCTGCCAAGAAGGCGTCCTTCAAGGAAGCCGGCATCGAATACACCATCAAGCTCATCGACGAGTACCGCGTCTGCGGCATCAACGGCATCCATCTGTATGCCCTGAACAAGTATGACGACGTCGCCCGCATCGTCAAGGAGTCCGGCATCGTCGACCTCATCTGATTTTTTTGGCAACACCGCACAATTGCAGCTTCGGCCTTCGCCGGGCATTTTCCGCCGATCCATCGGTTCGGAAAGCTTGAGGTACACAAAGTACATCTGCGCTTTCCAAATCTCGGCTCGGCGAAAAATCCTTTGCCGAATGCTCTTGCTGAATTGTGCGCTGCTGCCGGTTTGGGCTGCCGGATTTCCGGAGCTGCCCCAAAATTTGCTCACCTTTTCGCGCTGCCGGGCGGCTCCGCCGTCCGGCAGTTCCCCCACTGCACAAAGGAGGTTTCCCCATGGCCTATACCATTGCTGTCGCCGGAAAGGGCGGCGTCGGAAAAACGACGGTCTGCGGCATGATGATCGACGCCCTCATCAAGGGCGGCAAGGGTCCGCTGCTCGTCGTCGACGCGGATGCCAATTCCAATCTGAACGAGGTCCTCGGCGTCGAAGCCGGTGTCTCCCTCGGCCAGATCCGCGAGGAGATCGCGCAGGCGGAGCTCCGCGGCGATACGATCCCCAAGAGCATGACAAAGGCGGACTATGCCGAATACCGCTTTGAATCCGCGCTGGCGGAGGAGGACGATTTCGACATGCTCGTCATGGGCCGCACGCAGGGCAAGGGCTGCTACTGCTACGTCAACGGCGTGCTCAAGACCCTGCTCGACAAGTATATCGGCGCTTACCGCTATGTCGTCATCGACAACGAGGCCGGTATGGAGCACATCGCCCGCGGGACGCTCCCGCATGTCGATGCGCTGCTGCTCGTCTCCGACTGCTCGCGCCGCGGCGTGCAGGCCGTTGCCCGCATTGCCGAGATGGTCCGCGAGCTGGACCTGAAGCCCGGCCTCATGAAGCTCATCATCAACCGTGCGCCCGGCGGCGTTCTCTCCGACGGCGTGCGCGAGGAGATCGAGGCCCATCATCTGGAGCTCGCCGGCGTCCTCCCACAGGACGATGCCGTCTACGAAGCGGACTGCGACGGCAAGCCCAGCTCGAAGATCCCCGATGCCAGCCCGGTCAAGCGGGCGCTGCACGGGATCATGCAGGACCTGAGCCTGTGAGGCAGCCCCGCACAATTGTATGCTCTCGCTGAATTGTGCGGCGCTGCCGTAAAATCCATTTTTCTTTCTTATCGGAGAACCAACGGAGGCCCGGCCGTCCGGTCCGGCTTCCCGATCAACCATTTCAGGAGGAAAACACAATGTCTTTTGAACCCAAAACGCAGGCGTTCAATTCGTCGATCAGCTCTGTTACCATCGGCACTGGTGACAAGGCAGTCACGCTCGGCGGCATTAACGTTCTGCCCTTCTACGCATTCGACGCGCCCATCACCAATGCGCCGAAGATCGGCGTAGAGATCACCGACCACGGCATGGCGGCTTATCCGCAGGCCGGTCTGCAGGAATTCTATGCCGGCTGCCAGACCGTGGCCGACATGGCAAAGCGCGTGGAGACGATGCACGGCGCATCGTTCATCTGCCTCCACTTCGAAGGCGCTGACCCCAACGGCGATAACCGCTCCGTCGAGGAGTGCGTCGAGATCGCCAAGTCCGTTGCCGACGCAACGGATCTGCCCCTCGTCATCATGGGCTGCAAGAACATCGAGAAGGATGCGGAGCTCTTCACGAAGGTCTCCGAGGCCCTGCAGGGCAAGAACATCCTCGTATTCTCCGCCCGTGAGGAGAACTACAAGTCCGTCGGCGCTTCCGCCGTCATGGCCTATGGCCAGAAGGTCGGCGCAGAGTCCGCCGTCGACATCAACCTTGCCAAGCAGCTCAACGTCCTGATGACGCAGCTCGGCGTCGCCCCGACGTCCATCGTCATGAACGCCGGTTCCGCCGCAGCGGGCTACGGCTATGAGTACGTTGCCTCTACCCTCGACCGCATCCGTGCGGCTGCCCTCGCCCAGAGCGACACGCAGCTCCAGATGCCCATCCTCACGCCCGTCTCCCCCGAGACCTGGTCCGTCAAGGAATCCATGGTCAGCGAGGCCGATATGCCCGAATGGGGCAGCGCCGAGGAGCGCGGCATTGAGATGGAGATCACCACGGCTGCCGCCTGCCTCGCCGGCGGCTCCGATGCCGTCATCATGCGTCATCCCGCGGCCATCAAGGCCATCAGCGAGATGATCGAAGCGCTGGTCTGAGCGGAAGGAGGAACATACAATGGCACTGAAAGGCTTGGATATCTTTAAGCTCTCTCCCAAGAAAAACTGTAAGGAATGCGGCAGCCCCACCTGCATGGCCTTCTGCATGAAGGTCGCACAGGGCGCCGTCGCTCTGGATAAATGCCCGTACTTCTCCGAAGAAGCCAAGGCAAAGCTCTCCGAGGCCACTGCGCCTCCCATGAAGACCATCACGGTCGGCAATGACATCAAGCTCGGCGGCGAGACCGTCCTGTTCCGCCACGAGAAGACCCTTGTCAACCGCAACCGCTTCGCCGTTCCCGTCTGCACCTGCATGGACGAGGCCGCTGCCGATCAGAAGCTGGCCGACATCCAGAAGGTCGACTATGAGCGCATCGGCGAGCGCGAGTACATCGAGTTCGTCATGGTCCGCTGCGAGAAGGATTCCGCCGGCAAGTGGGAAGACCTCGTCAAGAAGGCCGCCGCAACGGGCCGTACCCTCATCCTCAACTGCACCTGCCCCGAGTGCGCCAAGAAGGCCCTTGCCATCTGCAAGGACGGCAAGCCCATCCTCAACGGCGCCACGCCGGAAAACTTCGAGGAGATGAGCGCCATCGCCACCGAGGCGGGCGTGACCCTCGGCGTCCATGCCGACAGCCTGTCCGAGCTGCATGACCTCATCGCCAAGCTCGAGGCCGCGGGCAACAAGAACCTCATCATCGACGTCACCGGCAAGACCGTCAAGGAGACGTTCGCCAACACCGTGCTCGTCCGCCGCACCGCTCTGAAGGACGGCGACCGTACCTTCGGCTATCCCTCCATCGTCGATCTGGCCAAGCTGGCCGCGGGCGACGAGCACCTCGAGACCGCCCTGGCCGCCGTCTTCACCCTGAAGTACGGCTCCATCATCGTCATGGAGCGCCTCGGCTATGCAGAGGCCCTGCCGCTGTACGGCCTGCGCCAGAACGTCTTCACCGACCCGCAGAAGCCGATGAAGGTCGCGCCCGGCATCTACCCGATGAACGGCGCAACGCCCGACGATCCCTGCATGCTGACCGTCGACTTCGCCCTGACCTACTTCCTCGTCTCCGGCGAGATCGAGCGCTCCAATGTGCCGGTCAACCTGCTCATCACCGACGCCTCCGGCATGTCCGTCCTGACGGCATGGGCCGCCGGCAAGTTCTCCTCCAGCTCCATCAAGAAGTTCTTCGATGAGTTCGAGCTGGACAAGAAGATCAACAACCGCACGCTCGTCATCCCCGGCAAGGTCGCCGTTATGAAGGGCGAGATCCAGGACAAGCTGCCCGACTGGAACGTCGTCGTCGGCACCCGCGAGGCCGTTGAGATCGTCAAGTTCCTCAAGGACGGCGAGCACATCAAGGCTGCCGAGGCCGTCGCTGCCACGAAGAAGCCGAAGGAAGAGAAGAAGGAAGTCGTCGACGCCGACGCTCCCATCGACTATTCCAAGCTCGTCATTCCGGAGATCCCGCACAAGGATCTCGGCGTGACCTACAAGCAGCGCAATGTCGAGTCCAAGAAGTTCGTCACCATCGGCGAGCGCATCCACTGCATCAGCCCGGTCATCCGCGAGGCCATGGCCACGTTCAACCCGGATCCCATCCTCGAGCGTGCTGCGCAGCAGATCAAGGCCGGCGCCACCTATCTGGACGTCAACATCGGCCCTGCCGAGTCCAACGGCCCCGAGCTCATGACCTGGGCGGTCAAGCTCCTGCAGGAGAACTTCAACAACGTCCCGCTGGCCCTCGATACCGCCAACAAGAAGGCAATCGAAGCCGGTATCCGCGTCTATAACCGCACGAACGGCAAGCCCATCGTCAACTCCGCCGATGCAGGCTCCCGTATCTCCAACATCGACCTGGCAGCCGCCAACGACGCCATCGTCATCGCCCTGTGCTCCGCCGACGGCATCGCGAAGGACAACGACGAGCGCATGCACCACTGCCACACCATGCTCGATCGCGGCATGGCGCTCGGCATGGAGGCCGAGGATCTGTGGTTCGACCCGCTGTTCCTTGTCGTCAAGGGCATGCAGGATAAGCAGATGGACGTCCTGAACGCCATCAAGCTCTTCGCCGATGAAGGCCTGAAGTCCACCGGCGGCCTGTCCAACAACTCCAACGGCGCGCCGAAGACCCTCCGCCCGATCATGGACTCCGCCCTCGTCGCCATGGCGATGATGCAGGGCCTGACCTCTGCCATCGTCAACCCGAACGACCTGCGCCTGATGGAGACCATCAAGTCCTGCGATATCTTCAAGAACAACGAGCTGTATTCCGACAGCTATCTGGAGATCTGATCCGCAAAATCTGTCACCCAGCCCCGATTTTTCGGGGCTGGGTGCAGCCGCATTCTCGGAGCATGGAGAAAATGCAGGAAAATGAAGAAAAAAGCCCGCATTTTCCCCATGCCCCGATGGCTTTCAACCGGGGAATGCAGATGCCCTGCCTTCCACCCTGCGCCCCTCCCCGGACGCGGCAGGTTTCCTGACTTGTCATTGCGAGCCTTGCGGAGCAAGGCGCGGCAATCTCGCAGTACTGGCCGGAACACGGGAAAGCCTCCGGCGGACACGGAGTATTCATAAGGTAATTGACAGCCACAGCAGTATGAACTACTGCAGCAGTGCGTTGCGAGCGATACTTGGCTCTCCCTTTGGGAGAGCTGGCGGCGCAGCCGCCTGAGAGGGAAACTTGGCTCTCCCTTTGCTTGCTGTTACCGTTCGAACGCGCCTGCAAGGCCCTCTCAGTCACCTTTGGTGACAGCTCTCCCAGAGGGAGAGCCAAGGGCCTGCAGCTGAACCATAATGATGCGGGAGGGAAGCGCTCTCAAGCTTGCTCTTGCGTCCCTCCCCAAAAGCCTGCGCAGGTTCAGCCGGATATCCGGCCCTTTTCGATGCCCTTCTCTTGCGTTGCAATTTGCCCCGCGATGCGGAAACGCCCGCGGGGCAGAGAAATAAAACATACAGTGCGTGGGAGGAATAATCATGGCAAGACCAAAACTTAGGCTACTGTGCACAAGCATGTTGGTTGCTATACTGCTATTTCTATATGCTGCCCTTCTCTGTTCCTGCAAAACCGCAGACCCCGAGATCAGCGGAACCATGTGGGTGGAGCTGTCGCTGGACGGACAGTATGCGCTGACCAACGCGGCGGGCCAGACGCTCCGCTATTTCGATCTGCTGCAATATGACGGCACGATGCCGGTGGAAAAGACCCACCTGAACGGCGGAGAGGCTGCATACTCTGCGTCGCTTTGCGTGCCGCGGACGGAGACGCTTACCGTTGAAGTCACAGACAGCAGCCTGTTTTCGGCCTCATGGGAGGACGAGAGCCAATTCCGCAAAATCGAAGGCAGCGTCCGGAAGATCGTCCTGAGCGACAAGACGACTTCCGTCGAGACTGCCGGGGAGGCATACACCCTGACGGTCCGCATGCCGGGCGACAACGGAAACCGCCTGCTCGTATCAACTGCCGGAGATCTTACGCTGACGCAGAAGGGAGAGAACCTTCTCCGCGGCGATGCCGAGTATACCTGTACCCTGAAAAACGGGAACGGCGATGCCATTGCCGAGCAGACCTATCCTGCCGGTGCAGAGGCGAGCATTTCGCTGGAGCGCGGCACCTTGTCAGACAACGGGTGAGTGATATAATGTGGAGGAAACCGAATGAAAAGAAAACACATAATCCGGGCTTGCCTCCTGCTTTTCTGCCTTCTCTTGTGCACGGCCTGCCGAAGCGAATCCAAACCAAAAGAGACGCGGTTCAGCTTTGTGAGCGAGGACAGCCTCACCATAGTCAATGCGGAGGGGCAGGAGCTTCATTTTGCAGACAAAGTATGGAGCGGTACGATGCCGGTGCTGGACGGCCATTTCACAGTGGACTTCGTGCCGGGGTCGACTTCCGTGCAGGTCCGCTTCAGCGAGTCGTTTTCCGTCCGGTTTGAACCGGAGCGGGCGAAAGACCGCTCGATCTGCCTCTCCTTCGACGGCGACGATTTCCGCGCCGTGGAGGGCCCCGGCCTTCAGAACGTGGAATACACCCGCTCCACCGTCGAGGCGACCGGCGAAAATATGCAGTATGAAGTGGGTATTTCGACCGGCACGAGAACCTATCTGGAGGTAACGGGCAGCGGCGAGAGCCGCGTCCGCTATGAGAGGGACGGCAAGAAGGGATATTTCACCGCGCAGGATGCCCCGTTTACCGTCGTGCTCCGGGACCGGGACCAGCAGGAGCCGCTGGATACCATGGATTTTTCCGCAGGGGCGACCTGCACGATCCGCATCCGCGACGGCGACCCGTCATTTGCGCGCTAGATCGGGGATGCCCCCAAGGTTGTCATTGCCCTCCTTCAAATGAAGCAGGCCCCCAAGTTTGTCATTGCGAGGCTCCGCAGGAGCCGTGGCGCCCTGAGCGCGCAGCGCGAAGAAGTGCCCTTGGGGTGCAATCTCGCGGTACAAGCCGGAGCATGGGAAGGCCCCCGGCGAATTCGTTATTGCCTGCATGAGATTCCCACGTCGCTTCGCTCCTCGGAATGACAAGTCGGAGGTCAATACCGTTTTATCGTCAACCTGTGCCGGCTGTCAGTGCGCCTGACGATCCGGAACCCGTGGGGCGCGCAGGATGATATAGAGGTGGAGGTGCAGCCATGAAAAGAATAGTCCTGATCCTGCTGGCAACGTTCCTGGTATGTTCACTTATCATCTTTTCCACGGCATGTGAAAATCATCAGGAGCAGCCCGCGATGCAGATCGAGATGGCTATTAACAGCGCCTGCCGCGTGGAAAATGCCGCCGGGCAGAGCCTGACGTTCCGCAATGGGGCATGGGAGGGTGATATGGCGGCATCCAGCGTATCTGTGAATGGCTTTGACGACCCGACGATGACGCTGGAAATTCCGTACACCGAGGCGCTGCACTATACGCATGAAAGCGGCGAGAGCCGGTTTTCCGTGCTCCGGGGACAGGAGAGCATTCTGCTTTCCGGCGACGGGATCGATGAGGTCCGCGTTACACCGGATTCGCTGACGGTCACGGGCAGCGGGATGAACTACCGGCTGAAGGTCGCTCGGAGCGAGCCGGAAAGGCGCACACTGGCCCTTTCGGGCAGTGCGGCCGGGGAGCTTTCTCTGAATTTCACGGATCGCGACTGCACCGTGCAGAGCGATGCTGCGGTTACCTATGCCCTGAGCGGCGATTCCAATTCCCCCTTTCTCCGGGATACCGTTGCCGCGGAGTCCAAACTGACGATCCGGGACCCATGGGGCGCGCAGGAAGACGTAGTAGTAAAAGTTGATTCATAAACGACAAATCCAGAACATATGGATTTTGATTATACAGAAACCCATCCAATCATAACATCTGATTTGCACCTGCAAATTTGATATTTTTCATCAGGAGGAAACCGAAATGAGTGTATTAACCGATCTCATCTATGGCGGCTCGCATGCCGTCGTCGGTCTGACTGAGGGCGCCGTCAACGACGCAATCGCCAAATTCGGCGCAGAAAAGGCCATTGCCTTCCCCGACACGGCCTACTTCTTCCCCACCATCTACGCCGCAACGGGCGTGAAGGTGGCCAAGCTCGGCGACCTGCCCGCCTGCGTGGGCGTGCTCAAGAGTCTCATCACCGATCAGGAGGACCTCGGTCAGGCGCTGAACGCCGGCCTCGCCACTGCCGTCGGCGCGGAGATCATCGAGGGCCTGAAGTATCTGGACGGCGCGGACCCCTATGCCGCCGAGACCGGCATCGGCTTTGTGCCCGATCCCGTCATCCGTTCGCTGGGCGTCCCGCTCGTCACGGGCGACATCCCCGGCGTGGCCGTCGTGCTCGGCAAGGCCGACAATGCCGCTGACGTCGTGTCCGTCGTCAAGGACTACCAGTCAAAGGGCATCCTGACCTTCCTCATCGGCGGCGTCATCGACCAGTGCGCCGAGGGCGGCGTGAAGATGGGCCTCGAGCTGCGCGTCGTGCCGCTCGGCCATGACGTCACCGCCGTCATCCACGCCGTCACCGTCGCCATCCGTGCGGCCCTGATCTTCGGCAATGTCCAGCCCGGCGACCTGCCCGGCCTGCTGAAGTACACGAAGGAGCGCGTCCCCGCGTTCGTCAATACGTTCGGCGCGATCGACAATGTCGTCGTCTCCGCGGGCGCAGGCGCCATCGCCTTGGGCTTCCCGGTCGTCGTCGACATCGACCTCGGCGAGAATCAGGTCCCCGGCGCGCTGGAATCCGTGCTGGATCACAGCCTGACCGTCAAGCACTCCCTCGAGCTGCGCAACATCAAGATCAAGACGAAGGAGCTGCCCATCCCTGTCGCCTTTGCGGCCGCCTTTGAGGGCGAGATCATCCGCAAGGCCGACATGCACACCGAATACTGGTCTGGCAAGAACGCCACGGCCGAGCTCGTGCTCATGCGCGATCCCGCCCAGATCGAGGACCACAAGATCACCATCCTCGGCGACGATATGGACGGCGGCGAGAAGAACTACGCCCTGTGCACGTTCATCGAGGTCGCGGGCGCGAAGATGCAGGCCGATTTCGAGTCCGTCATCGAGCGCAAGATCCACGCCTGGTTCAACTACATGGAGGGCGTCATGCACACCGGCCAGCGCAATCAGGTCCGCGTGCGTGTTTCGAACGACGCCTTCGCCAAGGGGCTGCGCCTGAAGCACTTCGGCGAGGTCCTGTACCATATGATCATGGACGAATTCGACGCCGTCGTCGATAAGTGCCAGGTCACGTTCTACACCGAGGAAGCCGCTGCCGAGAAGTTCCGCGACGAGGTCGCCATGCCGCGCTACAACGAGCGCGACGACCGCCTGCTGTCCATGACGGATGAGTCCGTCGACCGCTTCTACACCTGCATCCTCTGCCAGAGCTTCGCCCCGGCGCACTGCTGCGTCGTCACCCCGGAGCGTCTCGGCCTGTGCGGCGCCGTTTCCTGGCTCGATGCCAAGGCGACCAACGAGCTGAACCCGCAGGGCCCGTGCCAGCCGATCTTCAAGGAGGGCTGCCTCGACGAGCGCACCGGCCGCTATGAGTCCGTCAACAAGATGATCCAGGAAGCCACGCACGGCGCGGTCGAGAACGTCACGCTCTACTCCATCCTCGAGGACCCGATGACCTCCTGCGGCTGCTTCGAATGCATCTGCGGCATCGAGCCGGTCTCGAACGGCTTCATCGTCGTCAACCGCGAGTATAAGGGCATGACCCCCGTCGGCATGACGTTCGGCGAGCTGGCCTCCTGCACCGGCGGCGGCGTGCAGACGCCGGGCTATATGGGCCATGGCCGTCACTTCATCTCCTCGAAGAAGTTCATCGCCGCCGAGGGCGGCATCGAGCGTATCGTCTGGATGCCGAAGGAGCTGAAGGACGACGTCGCCGAGCGCCTGAACCGCACCGCCAAGGAGCTGTACGGCATCGACAACTTCACCGATATGATCGCCGACGAGACGATCTGCGAGGACTGCGAAGCCCTCATGGACTTCCTGACCGAGAAGAACCACCCGGTCCTCGGCCTCGAGCCGCTGATGTAAGACCCGCAGCGCGGCGGGCGGCCCCTCCCCCCCGCCGCATTTTTGAAACATGCGCACGTTGCGGGGGCGGGGACAGCCAGGCCCGGCGCTGCACCTGCGCAAGAAACAGGCTGTCGTTAAAATGGTATGCACCGATTGCGTCTGCAGCGGCGCTCGTTGTGCAAGGCCGCCGCGCGAGAGAAAAATGTAGCGGCGCTCAGCGAGCGCCATGCAGGCTGGCAATGGTTGCGGCACAAATTCAGCGGCGCAAGGCCTCCAGATTTGTCATTGCGAGGCCCCGAAGGGGCCGTGGCAATCTCGGGAAGGCAGTCACGATTTTGTCGGAACTTGCCTGTTATCCACCCGGGTCCTGCGAGATTCCCATGTCGCTTCGCTCCCCGGAATGACAAACTTGGGGGTCTCACGCCATAAAATACATACCTCAAATATTGCCAGCCTGCAAGGCGGTCACTCCCCGCAAGGGCACGCCGCATCCGTAAGGCCGCAAAGCCGCCAACGGCTGCGCAGTGAGCGCCGCTACAGACGCAATCGGTGCGCACCGTTTTATCGCCAGCCTGTTCGGGTCGGCAGCGTACCGCCGGGAGCGGCATGCCGCTCCCCTACATTGGCCGGTTCTGCTTTATGTCAACCTGTGCGGCTCAGCAGCACCGCGCCTCGCGGCGTTGATTTCCCCAATAGCGCGTATCCCACAAAACCAACCCACCAAAGGAGTTCCATTTATCATGCTGATCGATTTTTCGAAGATCGAAGAAGTTCGCGTTCCAAATTTTAAGGGCGGCGAGAAGGAGCTGCTGAAGAAGGCCTATGCCGACGGCCGGAACTGCATCATGCTCGACCGCCTCATGCCCGGTGCTTCCATCGGCAGGCACACCCATGAGACGAACAGCGAGATCATGTACATCGTCTCCGGCACGGCCACGTTCACCGTCGGCGACACCGTCGAGACCGTGCAGGCCGGGCAGTGCCACTATTGCCCGAAGGGCGGCACGCATATGCTTCAGAACCGCGGCGAGGAGCCGCTCGTGTTCTTCGCTGTCGTTACGGAACAGTAAGGGCAGCACCGCATCATTGCAGCTTTGGCCTTCGCCGGATATTTTTCGCCGAATGCTTTCACGGAATGATGCGTTGCTGCTTAACCGCGCGGCGTGCCTCCGCTGCGCAAGACCCCGCGCGGGGGACCGGCCTGCCGGTCCCCTTGCCGGGCAATATCCGGAGAGAAGAGATTGGAGGATATTAGGATGAGAGATCCGCTGCCCCGCGTGCAGCGCGGCCTTGCCGCTGCCCTGCGCGACCGCCGCACCCAGCTCAGCGCCGCTGCCTTTGTGCTGACGGCGCTTGCCTGCTATCTCTATGTGCTGGTCGGCAACATCAATAATTATGACAACATCGTCTGCACACCGGAGGGCTACGGAACGGGCCTGCGTTCCGGCCGCTGGATGCTGACGCTTCTGGGTGATACCGTCGGGCACGCCATGGGCAACTTCAACCTGCCCCTGTTCAACGGCCTGCTCGGCCTCGCCTTTCTTGGCCTTGCCTGCCAGTTCCTCTGGCGCGCGCTGCATTTGCAGAAGCCGTGGCAGTGCGCCGTGCTCACGGCCATCACGGCGGCATGGCCCGCCGCGGCCTCGGCCATGCTGTTTTCCTTCACCGTACACTATTACCTCTTCGCCGTCCTGCTGGCGGCCGTGGCCGTCTGGATGGCGGACCGGAGCGGCTGGGGCTGGCTTGCTGGCGCGGCGCTGACGCTCGCCTGCTCCATCGGCGTCTATCAGGCCTATTTCCCCCTTGCCGCCGCCCTGCTTGTGCTGCGCCTGCTGCAGCAGTGCCTCGACAGCGAGACTCCGTGGAAGACCGTCGCCCTGCGCGCGCTGCGCTTTGTCGGGGTGCTCGCGGCGGCAATGGTCGTGTATTTCCTGCTGCTGCATCTGTGCCTGCGCCTCTATCACGAGACGCTTACGGCCTACCGCGGCATCAACAACATGGGCAAGCTGAATTTTGCCGAGCTGCCGCAGATGCTCGTGCGCTGCGTGCGCTGCTTCTACCTGCTGCCGAAGACCGGCTATGCCTTCCTGACGAATTCGCGGCTCATCCGCTGGGCCATGTGGGCCTCCCTGCTGCTGTCCGCCGTCAGCCTTGCGCTGGCATGGCGGGACCGCGACTGGAAGAAGATCGTCACGGTCGTGCTCCTGCTGGCTGCCCTGCCCATTGCGGCAAACGGCATTTTCATCATGGCCCCGGAAACGGCGACACATACGCTCATGACCTACGGCGTCGTCACGCTGTTCTACCTGCCGCTCATCGTGGGCGACGGCCTGCGCTGGAGGCGCGACGCCGTGCGCCGGTGGGTCAGCCTGCTGACCTGCCTGTGTCTTGCTGGTGCGTCGGCAGGGTATGCATGGTTCTGCAACGGCTGCTACCGCACGAATTACTATTCCAATGAGATCATGGCGAGCTATTACACCTCCATGCTCACGCGCGCCCGCTCGATGGAGGGCTACACGCCCGATCTCGAGATCGTGTTTGTCGGTCAGTATGTGGAGGACCCGACGCTGCGCGACCTGTGGAGCGGCACGCCGTTCATCATGGGCGGCCGCAGCACAGCCTCCGTCCAGATCAACGAATACGGCCGCCTGCGCATGATCGTGATGTCCACCGGCATGGGAACGCGCTACGCCACAGACGACGAGCTGGCGCAGTACGCAGACAGCATTGCCGCTGCCCCGAACTACCCTGCCGACGGCTGCATGTGGATCGAGGACGGCAAGCTGTTCATCCGTCTCTGCGACCCGAGCACGGTATATTATTAACAGACTGTCAAAAAAGCTCTGGAGGGCTTTTTTGACAAGCGGATTATTTTGACAAGCGGATTATGAAGTCCCGGCGTTGTTTCCCGGTTGACAGCCGCCCTGTCCGATGCTATAATCAGAATCGATATAACAGTACCGATATTGACGCCCCGGCTGCACCTTGTAGGGGAGGGGACAGCCAGGCCCGGCGCTGCACGGACGGTTGGCACAGTGTATCGTTAAAATGGTGACAGCCCCCGACTTGTCATTGCGAGGAGGCCGTAGGCCGACGTGGCAATCTCGGGAAGGCAGTGCAGCTCGTACAAGCTGTCGTTAAAATGGTGTGCACCGATTGCGTCTGTAGCGGCGCTCACTGAGCGCCTTGTACAGGGCAATTCAACCGCGTCAGGGCGCTGGTGCATCGCCGCACCACCCTGACGTGTCATTGCGAGGAGCGAAGCGACGTGGCAATCTCGCAGTACCCGGCAGCATCGTGGGAAAGCAATCGGCGAAACCGTAACTGCCTTCCCGAGATTGCACCCCAAGGGCACTTCCTCGCGCTTCGCGCTCAGGGCGCCACGGCCCCTTCGGGGCCTCGCAATGACAAATCCGGAAATCTGTGCATTCGACGATGCCGCCCTATAACTTGCCAGCCTGCAAGGCGCTCACAACCCGCAAGGGGCACGCCGCATCCGTAAGGCGGCAAAGCCGCCAACGGCTGCGCAGGGAACGCCGCTACAGTCAAATCTGGCGGCGTATACGGTCGGCGATGCCTTTCCCATTCCGGCAGTGCCTTCCCGAGATTGCCACGGCCCCTTCTGGGCCTCGCAATGACAACACGGCTGGCGGCCTCGCTCAACTTTTCCATTTGCCTCTCCCTGCATAATCTGAACCCTCCCGCCCCGGCGGAATATAGAATTTAGGAGAATCACCGATCATGTTTGAACTGACCTTCCAATTTGAAAACGATGAAAAGCCCGTCGTGATCTCGGTCTCCCCGGAGGAGAGCGTGCTCGACGCCGCGCGCAAGGCCAACGTCGCCATCGATGCGCCGTGCTCCGGCAACGGCTCGTGCGGCAAGTGCCGCGTGAAGCTCGTCTCCGGCGAGCTGACCGGCCCGCAGACGTCCCATATCTCCGACGAGGAGTATGCAGACGGCTGGCGCCTTTCGTGCTGCATGCACGCGGCGTCCGACGCCGTGGTGCTCGTGCCGGACATCGCCTCGGCCTACCGCAGCCGCATGAAGACGGCCGACCTGTCCAGCGGCGAGGAGATCCGTATCTTCGAGGAGCTGCTCGCGGGCGTCCAAGGTGCAGGCATCAGCCTCGGCAACGGCTTCCGCGCCGTCGACCTTCAGCTCGATGAGCCGACGCTCGACGACACCATGCCCGATAACGAGCGCCTGACCCGCGCGCTCGAGGCGCAGGACGGCATCGACTCCGTCCGTCTGCCGTGGTACGCCATGCGCCGCCTGCCGAAGGCCCTGCGCGACAACGCCTTTGCCGTGCGCGTCCTCGGCGAGCTGCAGAACGGTATTTTCACCGTTTTCGACGTGACCGGCCAGAACGACACCCTCCCGCTGTGCGGCGTCGGCATCGACATCGGCACCACGACGGTCTCCGCCGTGCTGTTCGACATGAAGGAAGGCCGTCTGCTGTCCAAGGCGTCCGGCGGCAACGGCCAGATCCGCTACGGCGCGGACGTCATCAACCGCATCATCGAGCAGGGCAAGCCAGGCGGCCGCAAAAAGCTGCAGGACGCCATCCTCAAGGAGACGCTCGTCCCCCTGCTGCAGACCCTGTGCAAGGATGCCAAGCTGCCGCCTGCGCGCATCGTGCGCCTGTGCGTCGCGAGCAACACGACGATGAACCACCTGTTCGTCGGCGTGGATGCCGACCCCGTCCGCATGGAGCCGTATATCCCCGCCTTCTTCCACTGGGACGGCCTGCGCGTGCACGACCTCGGCCTGCCCGCCCATCCGGACGCTGCCATCCGCCTTGCACCGAACATCGGCTCCTATGTCGGCGGCGATATCCCCGCCGGTACGTTCGCCAGCATGCTCTGGGACCGCGACGAGCTGTCCCTGTTCATCGACCTCGGCACGAACGGCGAGATCGTTTTCGGCAACCGCGACTTCATGGTCTCGTGCGCCTGCTCGGCAGGCCCGGCCTTCGAGGGCGGCGACATCTCCTGCGGCATGCGCGCAACGGACGGCGCGATCGAGTCCTGCGTCATCGACCCCGAGACGATGGAGCCGACCTTCGGCATCATCGGCGAGCCGGGCCAGAAGCCCGTCGGCCTCTGCGGCAGCGGCATCATCGATACGATCGCCGAGCTGTTCCACGCCGGGATCCTGAATTCCAAGGGCATCTTCGTCCGCGAGGGCAAGCGCGTCGCCCACGACCGCCACGGCTGCGGCCGCTACATCCTCGCCACGCCGGAGGAATCCGCCACCGGCCGCGAGGTCGCCCTGAACGAGGTCGACATCGACAACTTCATCCGCGCCAAGGGCGCGATCTACTCCGCCATCGACACGCTGCTTGCTGCCATGGATATGGACGAGAGCGTCATCGAGAGCTTCTATGTCGCAGGCGGCATCGGCAGCGGCATCAATATGCGCAATGCCGTCCGCATCGGTATGTTCCCGAACGTCCCGCTCGAGCTGTTCCACTATATCGGCAACTCGTCCCTCGCAGGCGCATATACCATGGCCCTGTCCGACGAGGCCAACGACCGCGTCGAGCAGGTCGCCCGCAACATGACCTATATGGAGCTGTCCACGCACCCGGGCTACATGGACGCCTTTGTCGCGGCCTGCTTCCTCCCGCACACCGACGCCGCGCGCTTCGCCTCGGCGGAATAAGGAGCCGTTATGCAGATCGAAAATCACAAGGAAGAGGTCCCGTTTGCCCACTATTGCGAGCGCTTCGCCGCGCTCGACCCGCAGGAGGCCGCCGCGCGCACCGGCACGCCGTTTGAGAACGGCGCGTTCCGCCTCACCCTTCTCGGCCATCCCTACCGCATCACCCACCCGGAGTTCTCCATCTCCGGCGAGGGCGGAACGGCCCTGAAGAGCCTGCCCGCGCAGACGTTCCTGATGCGCTGGCTGCTGGAGGGAAAGCAGACCGCCGGATCACGCGATTTCCTGACCTTCCGCGAGATGCCGTGGGGCGAGCTGTATATCCAGCCGTTCACGGGCCGCGTGCTGCAGCGCGCCGCGTTCAGCTTCGGCACGCGGCTGGAGGCCTTCCGCGCTGCCTGCACCGCCATGGGCGGCCTGCCCCTGCAGGCTGGCGACGCAGGCTTCGAGTTCACCCTGCTGGAGAATTACCGCCTGCGGATGCTCCTGTGGGCGGGCGACGATGAATTCCCGCCCAGCGCCCAGCTGCTCTACAGTGCGAACTTTGTCGACGGCTTCGCGGCCGAGGATCGCGTCGTCGCAGGGGACCTGCTGTGCAACGAGATCAAGGCGAATCTGTAAAAAAAGCGAAGGCCAGAAATGGCCTTCGTTCATTTTTTTGTGGCACCACGCCGACCGCATATGCCACTGTAGGGGAGCGGCATGCCGCTCCCGGCACTGCACCTGCAGAATTGACAGACTATCGTTAAAACGGTGAACGCCCCCCGAATTGTCATTGCGAGGAGCGAAGCGACGTGGCAATCTCGGGAAGGCAGTTGCGATTTCGCCGGTAACTTTCCCACGATGCAGCCGGGGACTGCGAGATTGCACCCCAAGGGCACTTCCTCGCGCTTCGCGCTCAGGGCGCCACGTCGGCCTACGGCCTCCTCGCAATGACAAGTCGGAGGTGCGTGCGATTTTAGCGATGGCCGGAACTTATCGGCAGCGCCTGCAAGGCCCTCTCAGTCACCTTCGGTGACAGCTCTCCCAAAGGGAGAGCCAAGGGCGCTTCGCGCCCCGCAATGACACGGCACGGTGCAGGACTTCCGTCAAACTCCTAGCTGGCTGTCCCCTGAGCTTACAAAATTCGGCGTTCCTCTGTCATGCGGCGGCCGGACATCGGATTTCGTGCAAATCCGCGAAAAAAAGGAAAAATTTTACGCAAATTTTTGTTGACAAGAACCGGATATGGTGATATAATCCAAACCGATAAAAACATATCGATTGTTTTTATACGATACCGCGAACTCATTCCAACGGGGAGCGGTATGACAAAACTCATCCTGCCGGCGCCATTCCGACGGCCCCGGGCAAATTTTATGGAAGGAGAACATCCATCATGAGTTTTAAGTCTGATATCGAAATTGCACAGGAAACCACCATGCAGCCCATCACTGAGGTCGCCAAGACCGCGGGCATCGACGAGAAGTACCTCGAGCAGTACGGCAAGTACAAGGCCAAGGTCGACTACAGCATCCTGAAGGAAGAGACCCACACCCAGGGCAAGCTCGTCCTCGTCACCGCCATCAACCCCACCCCCGCAGGCGAAGGCAAGACCACCACGACGGTCGGCCTGGCCGACGGTATGCGCAAGCTCGGCAAGAACGTCCTTGTCGCTCTGCGTGAGCCGTCCCTCGGCCCGGTCTTCGGCGTCAAGGGCGGCGCGGCCGGCGGCGGCTATGCGCAGGTCGTCCCGATGGAGGATATCAACCTCCACTTCACCGGCGACTTCCACGCCATCGGCGCTGCCAACAACCTGCTGGCTGCCATGCTGGATAACCATATTTATCAGGGCAATCGCCTCAACATCGACCCGCGCCGCATCACCTGGCGCCGCTGCGTCGATATGAACGACCGTCAGCTCCGCTTCGTCGTCGACGGCCTCGGCGGCCGCGTCAACGGCACCCCGCGTGAGGACGGCTACGACATCACCGTCGCCTCCGAGATCATGGCAGTTCTCTGCCTGGCCTCCGACATCACGGACCTGAAGGCCCGCCTGTCCCGCCTGGTCGTCGGCTATACTTACGACGAGAAGCCCGTCACCGCCGGTGACCTGAACGCCCAGGGCGCCATGACCGCCCTGCTGAAGGACGCTCTGAAGCCGAACCTCGTGCAGACGCTCGAGCACACTCCGGCCTTCGTCCATGGCGGCCCGTTCGCCAACATCGCCCATGGCTGCAACTCCGTCACCGCGACGAAGATCGCCATGCACCTGTCCGACTACACCATCACCGAGGCCGGCTTCGGCGCTGACCTGGGTGCTGAGAAGTTCCTCGACATCAAGTGCCGCATGGCCGGCCTGAAGCCGAGCTGCGTCGTCCTCGTTGCCACCGTCCGCGCCCTGAAGTACAACGGCGGCGTGCCGAAGGCCGAGACCGGTGTCGAGAACCTCGAGGCTCTGGAGAAGGGCCTGCCCAACCTGCTGCAGCATGTCGGGAACATCACCAAGGTCTACAAGCTGCCGTGCGTTGTGGCCATCAACCGCTTCCCGCAGGACACCGAGGCCGAGCTGAAGCTCGTCGAGGATAAGTGCCGCGAGCTGGGCGTCAACGTTGCTCTGTCCGAGGTTTGGGGCAAGGGCGGCGAAGGCGGCATCGCGCTGGCCAACGAGGTCATCCGTCTGTGCGACCAGCCGAACGACTTCACGTTCTCCTATGAGCTCGACAAGCCCATCAAGGAAAAGATCCGCGACATCGTCACGAAGATCTACCATGGCGACGACGTGGCCTTCACGCCGAACGCCGAGAAGCAGATCAAGGCTCTGACCGAGCTGGGCTACGACAAGATGCCCATCTGCATGGCCAAGACGCAGTATTCCTTCTCCGACGATCCCGCGAAGCTGGGCGCGCCGAAGGGCTTCACCGTCACCGTGCGCAATGTCAAGGTCTCCGCGGGCGCAGGCTTCCTCGTTGCCCTCACCGGTGAGATCATGACCATGCCTGGCCTGCCGAAGGTCCCCGCTGCCGAGCGCATCGACGTGGACGAGAACGGCAAGATCTCCGGTCTGTTCTAATTAAGACAACTCACGAAAAATGCCATAAACTCCGGCGGAATCCCCGCCGGAGTTTTTCGGATTCCCTGCCCCCTGCGGCCTGTGCCTGCGATACGGACAGGCTGGCGTTAAAACGGTATGCACCGATTGCATCTGCAGCGGCGCTCCCGGAGCGCTGCTGCAATCCCCGCCGGGGCCCCGGGCACAATACGCCGCCGGAGCCCCCATCAGTGGCCGGTTCAAACCCCTCACAAATTCAAAGGAGAATATTCTTATGGATATGACGACAAAATCCTGCCGTGAATTTGTCACGGTCCTTGCTTCCAACGAGCCTGCTCCCGGCGGCGGCGGCGCGGCGGCTCTTGTCGCGGCGCTCGGCACCGCGCTGGGCAACATGGTCGGCTCCCTGACCGTCGGCAAGAAGAAGTATGCCGATGTCGAGGCCGAGATCCTTGCCCTGAAGGGCAAGTGCGACCTGCTGCAGAGCGAGCTGCTCGATCAGGTCCCTGCCGATGCCGAGGGCTTCGTCCCGCTGGCCAAGGCCTATGGCATTCCGAAGGACGATCCCAACCGCGCCGCGGTGCTTGAGGACGCCACCGTCACCGCCTGCAAGGTCCCGATGCACATCATGGAGCTGTGCTGTGAGTCCATGGATGCCATCGCCGTCTTTGCTGCGAAGGGCAGCCGCCTCGCCGTGTCCGACGCGGGCTGCGGCGCCGTTATTGTCAAGGCTGCCCTGCAGGCCGCGTCCCTGAACGTCTTCATCAATACCAAGACGCTTCAGAACCGCGAAAAGGCCGAGGAAATGAACGCCTATTGCCTGAAGATGCTCGATACCTGCGGCAAAAAGGCCGACGAGATCTTCGAGACCGTCAAGAACGGCTTCTTCAAGTAATATAACATAATGCAGCCTCCGTAGGGGCGGGGCATGCCCCGCCCGGCGCTGCACCTGCGCAATAAACGGACTGCCGTTAAAATGGTGAAGACCAAAGGTTTGTCATTGCGAGGCCCCAAAGGGGCCGTGGCAATCTCGCAGTACCCGGTTGGATCACTGGAAACTCCCGGCGAAATCGTAATTGCCTGCGTGAGATTGCCACGTCGCTTCGCTCCTCGCAATGACAAACTTGAGAGCCTCATGTCGCAGAAATAAGGCGGTGCATGTCGCCGGCCCTTCCAAATTTCAAACACAAATCTTATCTCAAAAAGGAGAAAACATATCATGGCAAAGCAGTTACTGGGCAAAGAAGTTACCGATGCACTGAATGCAAAGCTCATCGAGCGCGCAAATGCGCTGAAGGAAAAGGGCGTCGTTCCCACGCTCGGCATCGTCCGCGTGGGCGAGAACCCCAGCGATCTGTCCTATGAGAAGGGCGCAACGAAGCGCGCCGAGCTCATCGGCATCAACGTGCAGAAGTTCGTCCTGCCGGAGGATGCCTCCAAGGAGGACCTGCTCAAGCTCATCGACGAGATCAACGCCAACGACGCCATCCACGGCGTTCTGATGTTCCGTCCGCTGCCGAAGCATCTCAAGGCCGACCAGAATGAGATCTGCAACCGCCTCGACCCGAAGAAGGACGTCGACTGCATGACCGACCTGTCGAACGCCGGTGTGTTCGAGGGCCGCAGCGATCTGGGCTTTGCCCCCTGCACCCCCGCCGCCTGCATGGAGATCCTGGACTACTACGGCATCGACTGCAAGGGCAAGAACGCCGTCGTCATCGGGCGCAGCCTCGTCGTCGGCAAGCCTGCCGCGATGATGCTCATGGGCAAGAATGCCACTGTGACCGTCTGCCACACCAAGACCGTCAACACCGCCGAGATCTGCCGCAAGGCCGATATCCTCGTCTCCGCAGCGGGCGTGCTGAACTCCCTGACGAAGGACTATGTCCGTCCCGGTCAGGTCGTCATCGACGTCTCCATCAACTGGGATGAGAACAAGCCGAACGCGCGCGGCGGTCTGGGCGCCATTGCGGGCGATGCGGTCTATGCCGAGGTCGAGCCGATCGTCGAGGCCATCACCCCCGTCCCCGGTGGTGTGGGCAGCGTGACGACGTCCGTCCTCATGAAGCATGTCATCGAAGCTGCCGAGCGCGTCTGATTTTCGGACGGGAAAGTTGAGAGAGAATCATGCATAAGCTGAAGCAGCTTTCGGCGAGCAGCTTCCTCAGGCTTCTGTTCGCCGCATTTACCTTCGCCTTCTTATGCTCCGCCTTCATCGCGCCGGACCGCGCGGAGATGTTCACCGGTCTGCGCCGCATCATGACGGAGTCCTCCAAGGTCTCGACCAACTATTTTGATAACGGCGGCTACGCCGGAACGTTCCTGAACGCGGGCCTCGTCTGCCTCGTCCTCACGGCCCTCTACAGCCTCCCGAAGGTCAAGGTCAACGCCACGTCGTGCCTCGCCTTTCTGCTGACGGCCGGGTTCTGCTTCTGGGGCGTCAACATCCTGAACCTCTGGTTCGGCTTCCTTGGCGTGCTGCTGTACTGCCTGGTCAAGCGCGAAAATCCCGCGAACCAGATCAACGCCATGGTCTTCACGACCGGCATCTGCCCGCTGTTCACGGACCTGATGATCCGCTATCCCCATGCGGATGTCGTCGGCTTCCGCTGGCAGGGCATCCTGCTGGCCATTGCGGTCGGCCTGTTCATCGGCTTCTGCCTGCCCGCCGGGCTGGTCCACTCGCCGAAGATGCACAAGGGCTATGACCTCTATTCCGCCGCGGTGCCCGTCGGCCTGACGGCCTTCTTCGTCCGCGCTCTGCTCTATCAGGCGCTCGGCGGCACGCTGCCCGGCGGCGCGAGCACCGATCTCGGCGTCTCGAGCTGGAATGTGGCCAATGTGTTCTGCTTCGGCGTGTTCGGCCTGTGCATTGTCGGCGCGCTCGTGCTGGGCTGCCGCCCGAAGGACTACTGGCGTCTGCTCCGCGACCCCGGCTACAGCGTCGACTTCTCGCAGAAGTACGGCAATGCAGCGTTCCTGATGAACGTCGGCATCTACGGCCTGTTCATCGTGCTGTATTATAACCTCATCGGCGCGACGTTCAACGCCGTGACGTTCGGCTGCATCTTCTGCATGCTGGCCTGCTGCTGCTCCGGCAGCCACCCCGGCAATGTCTGGCCCATCATGGTGGGCTATGTTGCCGCGTCGTTCCTCGGCAAGTGGTTCTGTGTCGGCGAGGCCTATACGCAGGCCATCAACGCGCAGGCCATCGTCGTCGGCCTCTGCTTTGCAAACGGCCTTTCGCCGATCTCCGGCCGCTATGGCTGGCCGTTCGGCATCCTCGCCGGTATGCTGCACTTCACGCTCGTCACGAGCGTGCCCCTGCTGCACGGCGGCTTCTGCCTGTATAACGGCGGCTTCACGGCGGCGTTCGTGTGCATGTTCTTCATCCCGGTCTTCGAGCACTTCTTCCGCACGAAGGAGGAGCGCAGGCTGGCGAAGGCAGAGCGCACGGCAAATTCCCAATAATGCTGACGGGCCGCCCGGGATAACCCCGAGCGGCCTGTATCATTGGGGCGTTGTAGGGGAGCGGCGTCCTCGACGCCCTGTGCCGCACTGTCGTCTCGTACCAGCTGTCGATAAAAACGGCACGCACCAATTGCGTCTGTGCGTTTCACGCTCCACTCTGTCACTGCCCGCCGGAACATCCCGCTTTCTTTCCCGTCTAACGGAACAGAACATCCAAGGAGGAATTTTCTCATGAAACAGCTCATTCCCGCGCTGCTGGCGGCGCTCTGCCTGCTGCTGGCGTCCTGCGGCACGTCCCCTGCCGCCACGCTCCCCATGGGGACGGACGAAACGCCCGTCGAAAGCGAGACGTCTGAATCCACCGGCCCGTGGGCGCCGACCGGCGAGCAGATGCAGAAGGAAAACGCCGTCACCGACCTGCTGAACGAGAGCGGCGAGGGCTATTCCTACCGCATCCCGCAGCTGAACTGCCAGACGCAGGATGCTGAGCTCATCAACACCGCCATTTCCGACGAGCTTATGCCGCTCGTCGATGAGGCCCACACCGCGCAGGCACAGGGCTATGACCCGACGTGCGTCGAGATCGGCTGGGAGAGCCACTGGTGCGGCGACGTGCTTGTGCTCCTCACCCACTCGTCCTACCCGAACGACTGCGCCTATCATCAGGTCTACTGCTTCGACCGCATCACCGGCACGCGTCTGACGAACGCGCAGATCCTCGACCTGTGCGGCGTGACGCAGGCGGAATTCGAGGCGGGTGCGGCCGATGCCGCCGAGCGCTGCTTCCGCTCCATCTATCCGGACACCATGGGCGACGACGCGCTCTGGCAGGAGCAGCTCGAATGGACGCGCAGCGCCGAAAATGTCAATGCCGATATGATGATGTACCCTGATGAGAACGGCAAGCTCATGCTCCTGTCCCCCATCGGCTCCCTCGCCGGCGCGAGCTATTATGAGCATAGCTACCCCTTCGCCGGGTGAACGGAAGAAAGTTTATGGAGCGTATCCGTGCAGATACGCTCCATTTTTGATCCATATGGGGCAGCCCTTGGCTCTCCCTCTGGGAGAGCTGTCACCGAAGGTGACTGAGAGGGCCTTGCAGCCGCTTTTGCATGGCAGTATCAAGCAAGGGGAGAGCTGAGTTCCCCTCTCAGGCGGCTGCGCCGCCAGCTCTCCCTAAGGGAGAGCCAAGCAGCGGTTCATACTGCGTTTTAATATCCGTACTTTTTCCGCTTCGCCAGCAGGAAGACCGTCGTCACGAGCACGGCCATGGTTTCCGCAAACACGATGGAGAGCCAGATGCCGTCCAGCTCCAGCACGAGCGGCAGCAGGAGCACGGCCGCGATCTGGAACACGAGCGTCCGCAGAAACGAGATGAGTGCGGACGTCAGGCCGTCGTTCAGCGCCGTGAAGAACGACGAGCCAAGAATGGCTACGCCCGCGAGCAGGAACGAGAAGGAGTAGATCCGGAACGCGCGCACCGTCATGGCCAGCAGCGCCTCGTCGTAGCCGACGAAGATCTGCCCGAGCGGCCGCGCCAGCGCTTCGCCCGCCGCCAGCATCGCAATCGAGCTGCCGCCGATGAGCCGCAGGCTCTTGCGCAGCAGGCTGTGCAGCTCCGGCCGGTTCTGCGCGCCGAAGTGGAAGCTCACCACCGGCGACACGCCGACGGCGTAGCCGATGAAGCACGCGTGGAAGATCATGCTGACATACATCAGCACGCCGTAGGCCGCGATGCCGTTCTGCCCGCCGTAGCGCATGAGCTGCGCGTTATAGAGCATACCGACGAGAGACATGGAAATATTGCTCATCAGCTCCGACGAGCCGTTGCCGCAGATGCGGCCAAGCGCGCGCCCGTCAAAGCGGAAGCGCGTCAGATGCAGCTCGCTGCGGTTCCACTTTCCGAGGAAATAGAGGAGCGGCAGCAGCCCGCCGACGCACTGGCTCAGCGACGTGGCGACGGCCGCGCCCGCGATGCCCCAGCGGAACACGCCGACGAACAGCGCGTCGAGCACCATGTTCGTCACGCCCGCCGCCACGGTCACCGCGAGGCCGAGCTTCGGCTTGCCCGCCGTGGCAAACAGGCACTGAAATGCGAACTGCAGCACATAGGCCGGGTTCGCGATCAGGATGAGACTGCCGTAGCGCACACAGTTCTCCAGCAGCTCGCCCTCCGCGCCGAGCAGCTCCGCCACGGGCCGCAGCAGCACGATGCCGAGCACACCGAGCGCCAGACCGGACAGGGCCGTCACGCAGATGACCATGGAAAACAGCCGGTCGGCGTGTTTTCTGTCGCCCTCGCCCATCGTCTTGCCGATGAGGGCGCTGCCGCCGGTGCCGAACAGGAAGCCGACGCAGCCGAGAATCATCAGATACGGCATGATGAAGTTCACGGCCGTGAATGCGGCCTTGCCCGCAAAATTCGAGACGAAAAAGCCGTCCGTCACGCAGTAGATCGACGTAAAGATCATCATCACGATGGACGGGAGCGTCACGCGCAGCAGGCGGCGGTAGCCGAAGTGGCCGGAAAATGTGCTGTTCATTCCTGACCCCCCAGCTCCGGCAGCTTGCAGCGGAATGCCTGCAGATAGCGCTCCATCAGCCCGAGATATTGCTGCACATCCTCTGCGGGCCATTCGTCAAAGATGCTGTTTTCCAGCCGGATCAGGCGGCCGGCCGTGGCATCTGCCACGCGCAGCCCCGCCTCCGTCAGGCAGACGCGCTTGCTCCGCGCGCCGGACGGCTCCAGATATAAAATGCCGTCCGCCTCGAGCTTGCGCAGGGCGGAGTTGACGGTCTGCTTGCTCAGACCGGTGCTCTCACAGACGGCACGCAGCGACGCGGGCGAGCCAAGCTCGCACAGGGCATAGAGGATGCGGCTCGTGCTGTCATTGAGCCCCTGCCGCAGTGCGGCCTCATGATAGGCGGCGTCCGTCTCGCTCAGCAGGCAGTTGAAGCGCTTCAGCGCCGGGGAACGATATTCATGCATAATGACCTCCAATGTCTGAAATCATACCATAATATTATAGTACGATTTCGGACAGTTGTCAAGCCGTGATCGATGCTTTGTACGGACTGCAAGCGCCTGCGGCATAAACAGACCCCCGCACGGGATGTCAAACGGCATCCTGTGCGGGGGCATTCTGCTCCGATCAATAGCCGGGCTTACCCAGCAGGTGGAACATATTCTTCTTATAGAACTCGACGCCGGGCTGGTTGAACGGGTTCACGCCCAGCATATAGGCGGAGATGCCGCACGACAGCTCGAAGAAGTAGAACAGCTCGCCGAGCGTATCGGCATCGACCTCGTCGGTCTGCAGCACGATGTTCGGCACGCCGCCGTCGACGTGGGCGCTGAGCGTGCCCTGGAAGGCCTGCTCCTCGACAAAGTCGAGCGTCTTTCCCTCGAGGTAGTTCAGGCCGTCAAGATTCTTCCAGTCGACCTCGATGGTCGTGCGTTTGCGCGGCGGGGCGAAGCGGACGATGGTCTCGAAGAGGTTGCGCTGGCCCTGCTGGATCATCTGCCCGAGGGAGTGCAGGTCGGCCGTGAATTCCACGGTCGCGGGGAACAGGCCCTTGCCGTCCTTGCCCTCGCTTTCGCCGAACAGCTGCTGCCACCAGCCCGCGAAGTAGCGGAAGCTCGGCTCATAGCAGCCCAGCAGCTCGATGGCCTTGCCGCGGCGGTACAGCAGGTTGCGGATGGCGGCATACTGCCACGCGGGGTTTTCAAACGAGCGGATGTCCAGCTCCTTGCGGGCGCGGGCCGCGCCGAGCATAACATCCATCGGGGCGATGCCCGCAACGGCCATCGGCAGCAGGCCGACGGCGGTCAGCACGCTGTAGCGGCCGCCGACATTCGGCGGGATGATGAAGGACTCGTAGCCCTCCTCCGTGGCCATCTGGCGCAGCGCGCCGTGCTTCGGGTCCGTCGTGACGTAGATGCGCTTCTTGGCCTTCTCGGCGCCGTACTTGCGCTCGAGCATCCAGCGCAGGGCGCGGGTGGCGATGGCAGGCTCCGTTGTGGTGCCGGACTTCGAGATGATGTTGATGGAGAAATCCTTGCCCTCGAGCAGCTCGCACAGCTCCTGCCACGCGCGGGTGGACAGGTTATTGCCTGCGAAGAAGACCTGCGGGTCGGAATCCTTCAGGTTGTGGTTCTGGCCCTTGACCAGCTCAATGGCAGCGCGCGGGCCGAGGTACGAGCCGCCGATGCCGACGACGACGAACACGTCGGAATCCGCACGGATGCGCTCTGCGGCGCGGCGGATGCGCTGCAGCTCCTCCGTCTCCTCAAACGTGGGCAGCTCCAGCCAGCCGAGAAAATCATTGCCGGGACCGCGGCCCTCGGCCAGCGTCTTGTGCGCGGCGAAGACCTCCTGCTCCGTGGCGAGCAGATCAGGCAGGGACAGGTCGCCCCAGACATTCGAAAGATCAACTTTTAACATGGACACCATGCTCCTTTGTTCAGTATCTCCCCCTTATGTTATCGCAAAACGGCCGAAAACGCAAGTCACGTCGGAAAAAAACTGCCGCAGCAGTAGAAAAAAATGCTGCGGCAGTGTATAATGAGAGCAACAGATCTCGCGGAAAGTTGTAGGGGAGCGGCATGCCGCTCCCGGCAACGCACTTGCAGCCAGTACAGGCTATCGTTAAAATGGCACTGGGGCCCCGATTTGTCATTGCGAGGAGGCCGTAGGCCGACGTGGCGCCCTGAGCGCGAAGCGCGAGGAAGTGCCCTTGGGGTGCAATCTCGGGAAGGCACTTGCAGTTCGTACAGGGCGTCGATAAAATGTACGGACCAATTGCGTCTGTAGCGGCGCTCACTGCGCAGCCGTTGGCGGCTTTGCCGCCTTACGGATGCGGCGTGCCCCTTGCGGGTAGTGAGCGCCTTGCAGGCTGGCAATATTTGAGGTATGTATTTTATGGCGTGAGGTCCCCAGGTTTGTCATTCCGAGGAGCGAAGCGACGTGGGAATCTCGCAGAACCCGCTTGAATAACAGAATACTCCCGGCGAAAACGTAACTGCCTTCCCGAGATTGCCACGGGCGCAAAGCGCCCTCGCAATGACAATTCTGTGGCCAGTGCCATTTTAACGACAGCCTGTTTATTGCGCCAATGCAGCGCCGGGCCGGGCTGTCCCCTCCCCTACAACGCATGACATTATCTCTGCAAATACACACAACAAGTGAGGTAGCTTATGAAATACGGATTCGGTGTCGACGTCGGCGGAACGACGGTCAAGCTCGGTCTGCTCAGCGAGGCGGGCGAGCTTCTGGAAAAGTGGGAGATCCCCACAAGAACGGAGCACGGCGGGGAGCAGATTCTGCCGGACATCGCGCAGGGCGTGCAGGACTGCATGGTCCGCCGCGGGCTTTCGCGGGACGACTGCCTTGGCCTCGGCATCGGCGTGCCCGGCCCGGTGGACGCCTCCGGCATGGTCAACCGCTGCGTGAACCTGAACTGGGGCGTATTCAACCTGCATGATGCCCTCGGCATTCTGACGGGCCTGCGCGTGCGCGCCGGGAACGACGCGAACTGTGCCGCCCTCGGCGAATTCTGGATGGGCGGCGGCTCCGGCTGCCGGTCCGCCATCTTCGTCACGCTGGGAACGGGCATCGGCGGCGGCGTCATCGTAGACGGCCGCCTGCTCACGGGCGCGCACGGCGTCGGCGGCGAGCTTGGCCATATCGAGATCAGTGCGCCGGACAAGGCCCCCTGCACCTGCGGCAAGCGCGGCTGCGTCGAGCAGTATGCCTCGGCGAACGGCATCGTCCGCGTGACGAAAAAGCGCCTTGCCGAATCGGCCGAGCCGTCCTGCCTGCGTGCGATGGAGCACTTTGCCTGCAAGGACGTGTTCGACGCCGCCCGCAGCGGCGACGCCTTCGCGGTCGAAACGCTTGAGCAGGTGTTCGACTATCTGGGCGAGGCACTGGCGGACGCCTGCTGCGTCTGCGACCCGGAGCGCATCATCCTCGGCGGCGGCGTGTCCCGCGCGGGCGACTACCTGCTGCGCGGCGTCGAGCGCCATTTCCGCGCGCACATGTTCCACGCCTGCAAGGACACACAGTTCGCGCTGGCTACGCTCGGCAACGACGCCGGGATGTACGGTGCGTTCCGTCTGCTGGCCTGATTTTTCCGCATAAAAAGAACACCCTCCCGCCAAACTAGCGCGGGAGGGATTTTTTATGGAACGAAAAGGGCGAAAGAACGAGCTGGCGGACCCGCAGCTGCCCGCCATCCGCAGCATCGCGGACGGCCGCGCCATGCCGGCGTGTCAGGCCCCCGTGCCGGAGAGACTGGAGAAGCCAGAGGGATAAAACTGCAGGGGAGGGGCATGCCCCTCCCGGCGACGCACGAACGACTCGTGCCAGTTGCCGTTACAATGGTGAACGCCCCCGATTTGTCATTGCGAGGCCCCAACGGGGCCGTGGCAATCTCGGGAAGGCACTTCCAGTTCGTACAAAGTGCCGATAAAACGTACCAACCAATTGCGTCCGTAGCGGCGCTCACTGCGCAGCCGTTGGCGGCTTTGCCGCCTTACGGATGCGGCGTGCCCCTTGCGGGTAGCGAGCGCCATGCAGGCTGCCAATATTTGCGGCATGGATTCAACGGCATGAGGCTTCCGGGGCTGTCATTGCGAGGCCCCAACGGGGCCGTGGCAATCTCGCAGTACCGGGGTGGATAACAGGGAAGCCCCGGCGAAAACGCAACTGCCTTCCCGAGATTGCCACGTCGCTTCGCTCCTCGCAATGACAATTCGGGGGCTGGTGCCATTTTAACGGCAGCCTGTCCGTATCGGCGGCGTTTATTCAGGCCTGGGCGATCCCCCCCCGCCAACCTCTTTACAACAAAAT
>ENA-OQEY01000288-OQEY01000288.1-human-gut-metagenome-genome-assembly--contig:-NODE-288-length-38816-cov-6.002013_pt1 | contig 38816 bp, 27 predicted proteins | sample MGYA00242801_ERZ504647 | MGnify/ENA primary metagenome ERZ504647 (study PRJEB26092, sample SAMD00036204) | human gut metagenome | host: Homo sapiens | study: EMG produced TPA metagenomics assembly of... | reverse complement strand
CCCTGGCGGGTATTGAGCGCCTTGTACGGGAGTATTCAACGGCAGGAGGGTGCTGGTGCACCGCCGCATTACCCTGATGTGTCATTGCGAGGAGCGAAGCGACGTGGCAATCTCGGGAAGGCGCTTACGTTTTCGCCGGAACTCCCCTGTTATCCGGCATTGTACTGCGAGATTGTGACGGCGGCCTTTGGCCTCCTCGCAATGACAAACCTTTGATTTTCACCATTTTAACGATAGCCTGTTTATTTCGCAGGTGCAGTGCCGGGCCCGGCTGTCCGCTCCCCTACAAGGCGTGTGCGTTCGGCGATGCCGCCCTATAACTTGCCAGTCTGCAAGGCGCTCAGTGAGCGCCGCTACATTCTTCTCTCGCCCGGCGGTCTTGCGCAGTGAGCGCCGCTACACTCCATACTTCGGTGCATACCGTTTATCGGCAGCCGGTACGGGACGGCAGTGCCTTCCCGAGATTGCCACGGGCGCAAAGCGCCCTCGCAATGACAATTCGGGGGCCGGCACCATTTTAACGCCGTCCCGTTCGTATCGCAAGTGCAGCGCCGGGCCCGGCTGTCCGCTCCCCGCAGGAAGGCGCGGTGCTGCACCTGAACGGTTTTTCCCACAAAACACAAGATGGGGCTTGACATTTTGCCCGCTGCGGAGTAAACTTTAGTTAGAAACAACTAACCGAAAGAGGGAAAACGCATGGAGAAACAAAGCTTCTGGGACCGCTATGCGCGGCGGTATTCGCACTTCGTGCGCGCGGATCAGGAGGCCTATGCGCAGATGCTCGAGTGGATCCGTCCGGCCGTCCGTGACCGCACCGTGCTGGAGCTGGCAACAGGGACGGGCGTGATCGCGCACGGGATCGTGCACGAGGCGGCCTCCATCGAGGCGACGGATGCCTCTGCCGGGATGATCGACGTGGCACGAAGCCATTCCCATTCCCGCAAGCTGCACTTTTCTGTTCAGGACATGCGCTATCTGCCCTATGCCGACGGCAGCTTCGAGGTCGTCATCGCTGCCAATGTGCTCCACCTGCTGCCGGAGCCAGACAAGGCGCTCGATGAGGCTGCGCGCGTGCTCGCACCGGGCGGCCTGCTCATCGTGCCGACGTTTACGCATGCGGGGGAGGGCAGGCTTGCAAGGCTGCGCCTTTGGCTGATGCGCCGTGCCGGGTTCCCGCTGCGCTGGAAGTGGTCGCCTGCGGAGTTTCTGCAGTTCCTGCGCAGACACGGCTGGAAGGTCGTGCAGCACCATGTGCTGCAGGGCACGTTCCCGCTGACGTATGCCGCCTGCGTACGCCGCTGTGCGGATGCGGAGCATGAAAAGCCTGTTACGGAACACGAAACGGCCTGAATTTGTAGTCATGTTATAAGACATCCATATCGGCCCGGACTGCGGAATTCTGCTGCAGACCGGGCCGATTTTTGTGAAGGTGGAAGGAGAAATATGACTTCTGCAGCAAGCTGATTCAGCAATTCGCACAAATCAATCGGTACGATTTTATGGAAAGCTCCAAAAATATTTTTGCGGATTTACAAGCGGATTCAAACGTGGTATAGTTCAAACATAGTTTGTTAAACGTTTAGCAGTGGGAAGTGTTTTCCGACGCGGCGAAGTATCCTGCTAGATGTCATCAGCAACGAGGCTCTCTCGTCATTGCGTGCAGGGCAAGGAATGCCCGCGCCAAGGCTTCGCACACCGTTTGTCCGGCAGCTCGGCTTTATCAGGCGGTTTGTATGGTAATATTGTACAAAAATGCCTGCGGAAGGAGGGAAAGCGTGCGCTGACAAAGCTGTTACAAGCTGGAACGGGTCATTCCTGGATCGGAATCCACGCAGGATACCAGCCTGCCCTGTTGGGCGATATTTTTTCACCGCAAATGTTAAACGTTTAGCATTTTCGACGGAACTCGAAAGGACTATAGAATCTGAAAGGAGAGAACATTTCATGCAAAGAGTGAACCACCTGCCCAGACGTGTGATCTCGATCGTGCTGACCATCGTCATGGTCGCGTCCCTGTTCTCCGGCATCCTGCCGGGCCTCGGCGTGACGGCGAAGGCTGCAGCGAACGAAATTGCAAATGACAGTCTGAAGATCTCTGTCGGTGATCTCGGACAGATTTCTACGCTCAACATCGTGAATAATCCCAGAAATCGAAGCAATCGTGAGATCAACTTCGTCCTCCCCAATGACACCCGTCCCCAGAACGGTGTGCAGCATCAGTGGATGGGCGAAATGATCTTCTCCGTCCGCTCCAGTGCGGACGGCAGCTTCCCCGCCGACAACACCGGCTTTGTCGAGGTCGACACGAACAAGACCCTCGCAGCCGGCGGCTCGACCACCGCTTCCAACATCGCTTCCGATAACCCCTATATCGAGAAGACCGTTGTCAGCGACAAGAAGGTCGAGGTCAACTTCATCGGCCAGGACCTGAGCTCCACGACGGACCGTACCATGAAGGGCTTCGATGTGAAGTCTACCTATGATATGGATACCGAGGATGGCTCCCTGCTGTGGACCATCACCCTGAAGAACAAGAGTGATGCGTATCTGGAATTCGGCGACGTCGGCCTGCCGATGCCGTGGAACAACAAGTACACGAACCAGAACAGCGTCTACTCCGAGCGCGTCACGGCCCACACCTTCGCAGGCGCGGACAGCGGCTATGCCTATGCGATCCGCTGCAGCGGCGAAGGCAACTACATCCTCTTCACGCCGGTCGCCACCTCCGGTGCCCGCATCGAGTATGTGGATAACTGGATCGGCAGCAACAACGGCGTCAGCGACAACCGTACCGGCAGCACGTTCTCCAACTGGACGGGCGACTCCGGCGGATGGCAGCCGGGCCTGAGCGTTTACTACATCCACTCCAAGGATATCCACAAGACCGGCCGCAGCTACTTTGAAGATGCGACCAGCCTCATCCTCGAGCCGGGTGAGAGCCAGACCTACCAGTTCAAGTTCTCCGCTGTCCGCGCGGGCGACAACACCCCGCAGGAGAGCGCCGAGAGCCCGAACAACGCCTCTGACTCCATCGAGCAGCGCGAGACGAACATGCGCTCTATCCTCTATCAGAACGGCCTCATCGACGCCATCGCGGTCCCGGGCTTCCAGACGGCTCTGAACATGGACACGCGCCTCGACCTGCACTATGATGACAGCCTCATCAAGGTCGACTCCGTCGACATCCAGTGCGTGCACGAGAACGATCCGTTCGACGAAGCGCATACGCCGGAGCACCGTTCCGGTATGGTCAACAACAGCCGTACCGGCCGCGGCCTGCATGACGGCAACGAGGGCTATGAGGAATCCGTGAGCTTCGTCGAGACGAAGACCGTCGACGGCGAGCAGCACCACATCTACGACCTGCACTTCGGCTGCATCGGCAACAACAGCGTTCGCGTCGAGTACAAGCTGAAGGTCGGTGACGAATGGGTCAGCAAGTTCACGCAGTTCGAGTTCAATGTTCTGACCGAGCTGGATCAGGCATCCGACACGCATGCCGACTTCATGGTCAACGAGACGCAGGATAAGAACCCTGACAGCGCAACTTACGGCATCTACAGCGACTGGTACTTTGCCAGCGGCAGAGATTCCAACCAGCGCAACCACTGGGGCGATGACTGGAGCCATGACAACATCAACTTCATCGCCATGAAGAACTATCTGAACCCGGATGCCGAGCAGGTCAAGTCCATCGAGACCTACCTGATCGACTTCATGTGGAACACCTACATGAAGAACACCCAGGATAACTTCATCGTTGCGAACTACCTGTCCGCTTCCGGCGCTTACAGCACCTCCAGCGGCCCGTACACCCGTACGTTCTCCGAAGTGATGGAGGCCACCGGCTTCTTCAACATGTACCGCATCGTCAAGGCTTATCCGGACCTCATTGAGTACCGTAAGCCTGCAGCGTGGTATCTGGAGAAGGCATACGGCATCTACTCCAACCGCGTCGGCACCGGAGCCATCGGCTTCTACGGCGAGCAGCAGATCCCCGACATGATCGAGGCGCTCTATGCCGAGGGTATGGACGAGGAGGCCTTTAACCTGCAGGAGCGGTTTGCATGGTACAAGGCGAACAATTGCATCAACGCCACCTATCCGTACGGCTCCGAGTTTGCCTACGACAACACCGGTGAAGAGGGCGCCTTCGCTGCCATCCAGGCCCTGACGAAGTACTGGCCGGACAGCGACGCCGCCAAGAACGCCTACAGTGCCATGAGCATGGCCAACCACAAGACCCGCGCGATGCGCGGCATCCAGCCCACCTGGTACCAGTACGCCGACCCGGTCTTCATCGGCGGCGAGAGCTGGTGGAACTTCCAGTACACCGCCTCCCTTGCAGGCTCCATCATGGACGATTGGATGCGCTACGAGGAGCTCGAGGACGGCGATACCACCGCATGGGCTGCCCGCGTGAACTACGCGGCCAAGATCTCCAACTTCAACGCCATCAACATGGGCCAGATCTCCGACAAGTATGTCGGCAACGTTTCCTGGCGCTACAACATGTATAAGGGCGGCTACGGCGCGATGAACGTCAACGACGGCGGCACCCGCGTCATGAACAACGGCTGGCAGGACTTCTCCGGCGAAAGCGACGAGGGCCTGTACGGCTCCCTGCTGCGCATCAGCGCAGACGTTGTGAACGATCCGATCTTCGGCCTGTATGGCTACGGCGCGAACGTCACTGCCGACGAGACCTCCTACACGGTCGTCCCGACTGACGGCTTCGGCAAGCGCGTCAACATCCTCGACCAGAAGATCTACGTCGAAACGACGCAGGACACCATCACCAGCGCAAAGTTCGCTATGGACGGCAGCTCCATCGAGCTGAACGTCAAGGGCTACACTGCGGCAAGCCATGTTTCCCATATCGCTCTGAGCGGCGCAGGCCTGAAGGACGGCTTCTATGCCGTCAACGTCAACGGCGAAAAGGTCAGCCAGGTCTATGTGAAGAACAATGAGGCCAACGCGGCCATCACCATGCCCGCCGGTGAGACCAATGTCGTGACCATCACGGCCGATCCGAACGGCGAGAATGCCGCTCCGCAGGCCGCCATTAAGGTCTCCAGCGACGATCTGCAGGCCATCGTGACCTACACCCTGACGGCCGTTGCCTCCGACGACGGCTATCCCGGCGGCAGCCTGACCTATCTGTGGGCCTTTGAAAGCCTCGCAGGCGAGGGCGCAAGCGCGTTCCTGAGCAGCGACGCCGCTCCGACAACGCAGTTCAACGTCAGCGAGGCGGGCGAGTATGTCATCTCCCTGACCGTCAGCGACGGCGAGAAGTCCACGAAGGTCGAAAAGACTCTCGTTGTCGGCGAAGCGCCCGAGCGTCTGGCCCCGACGATCAATTCCGCGACCGGCACGCCCGTTGTCGGAAATCCGACCGTTGCCGATCTCAAGGCCGAAGCCACGGTCGACCCGCTGTATCAGGGCGTCCCGCGCTTCCACTGGGAGCTGGTCAGTCAGCCCGAGGGCGGCAATGCCATGATCGGCAATCCGAACGAGAAGGAAGCCAAGCTCCGCGTCGACAAGGGCGGTGAGTATGTTGTCCGCCTGACTGTCACCGACGAGGACAAGACCTCCTCCACGGAAGTCACCGTCACCATGACGGATGCTGCCGACGGCATCCAGCGCGTGAAGACCGTCATCACGCAGGTCGGCGTCGCCCCGACGCTGCCGAACGGCGTGGTCGCTGTCCGTGACGACGGCACCTACTCCGGCGGCGCAGTCGATTGGGACGAGATCTCCGAAGACAAGTATGCACAGGCCGGTGAGTTCGAGGCCTACGGCACGCTCCGTACCCAGACGACCCGCGTGGCCGTCAAGGTCATCGTCGTGAAGGGCGACCGCAAGAACGTTGCTCTGTTCGCAACTCCGACCGCCATCATCAACACCCCGTCCGACCTCGGCGGCGTTGCCGGCCTGAACGACGGCTTCGACCCGAGCAGCTCCCGTGATACGAGCCACGGTGTCTGGCACAACTGGCAGGGCGCGCAGGGCGACGCAGCATGGGTCATGTACACCTGGGATGTGCCCGTCACCATCGACGGCGCGGATGCCTACTACTTCACCGACGGCAACTTTGCGCCGAAGGATGCGAAGCTGGAGTATCTGGCAGAGGACGGTCAGTGGCACGAGGTCCCGAACGTCAGCGGCCTTGGTGTTACGCTCAACCAGTACAACACCACGAGCTTTGATCCCATCACCACCACCAAGCTCCGCATGACCATGAACCCGAAGACGCTGGGTATCGGCGTTATCGAGTGGAAGGTCTACGGCTACGGTGAATTCGTCGACCGCTCCGCTCTGAAGAACGCCATCGCAACTGCGAAGGGCATCAACACGAACCTCTTTGTCGAAGGCAGCAAGTATCTGCTGGATCTGGCCATTGCGAAGGCACAGGCCGTTCTGAGCGATACGGCCGCCACGCAGGAGCAGGTCGATGCCGCAGCGGCTGAGCTGAATGCGGTTATCGCCGGTCTCGAAAGCGCGGACGGCAACCTCGCCTACTCCGCTGCCGTTACCACGAGCTTCTGCTCCAGCTGGGAGTCCCTGTCCGCCGTGAACGACGGCATCGTCCGTTCCAACTCCTACGACCCGTCCAAGCCGCGCTACGGCACCTGGGGCAACACGTCTTCCTATGAGACCGTGACCTACACCTGGGGCAGCGAAGTCATCATCGACTCCACCGACCTCTATCTGTGGTACGACGGCACGGAGGGCGAGTACACCAGCGGCGGCATCCTTGTGCCGAAGTCCGTGGAGTTCGACTATCTGGATGCGGAGGGCAACTGGAAGCCCGTGACCAACGGCGAAGGCTTTGGCCGCGAAATGGACAAGTTCAACAAGACCACGTTTGATCCCTTTACCACCACCGCCCTCCGTGTGAAGCTGAACAAGCAGGCCAACGACTATAACGGCGTCGGCATCATGGAGTGGAAGGTCTATGGCAAGGTCGCCGGCGGCGACACCCTCCCGACTGCGGTGAAGGTCGTCATCGCCCGCATCGATGCCATCGGCGAAGTCACGCTCGACAGCAAGGACGCCATCGAGGCTGCCCGCGCTGCGTATGACAACCTGACGGAAGAGCAGAAGACGCTCGTTACGAATTACGAAACCCTGACCAAGGCCGAGGAGACCTACGCTGCGCTGGCTGACGCCGCCGCTGTGAAGGAAGTCGAAGACCTCATCGATGCCATCGGCACGGTGGACGAAAACAGCAAGGACGCCATCGAGGCTGCCCGCGCGGCCTATGATGCACTGCCCACGCGCCTGCAGCCCGAGGTCAGCAACTACGACAAGCTCGTCAAGGCCGAGAAGGACTACACCGATCTGCTGACGGCTGTCGAGGCTGCGCAGAAGGCCGCCGAGGATGCCCGCAAGGCATTTGAGAACGCCAAGGCTGCGCAGGAGAAGGCCGAAGCCGCCAAGGCTGCCGCCGAGGCTGCGCAGAAGGCCGCCGAGGAGGCCGCACAGTCTGCCGGTGAAAACAGCGAGGCCGCCAAGAAGGCGCAGGCCGCTGCCGAAGAGGCGCAGGAGAAGGCCGAGGCTGCGAAGGCTGCCGCCGAGACTGCACAGGCCGGTGCTGAGGCAGCGCAGAAGGCTGCCGAGGACGCCGCCGCCGCTGCCGCCGCGAACAACACGCTTGCTGCCGAGGCTGCCGCAAAGGCCGCCGAGAAGGCTGCCAAGTCCGCTGAGGAGGCCGGAAAGGCCGCTGCTTCCGCCGAAGAGGCTGCGAAGTCTGCTGCCGACGCCGCCGAGGCCATGCTGAAGGCCCAGAAGGCGCAGAAGGCTGCCGAGGATGCCGAGAAGGCTGCCGAGGAAGCCGAGAAGAAGGCCGAAGAGGCCAGGAAGAAGGCTGAGGAGGCCGCCGCCTCCACCGCTGAGGACCGCGAAGCCGCCGAGAAGGCCGCTGAGGAAGCCAAGGCTGCCCAGAAGGCCGCCGAGGATGCCCGCAAGTCCGCCGAGGACGCCAAGTCCGCCGCGGAGCTGGCTATGCAGGCTGCCGAGCAGTCCAACAAGGAAGCCGCCGCATCCGCTGCGCAGGCTGCCGAGTATGCAAAGAAGATGGCTGAGGCCTATGAAGAGATCGTCCGCATCAAGGCCGAGCTCGTCGAGTACCTCGCCAAGGCACAGGCCGAGGCCGAGCGCGCCGAGGCTGAGCGCAAGGCCGCCGAAGAGGCCCAGAGAAAGGCCGAGGAGGCCGCTCTGGCCGCTGCCAAGTATGCCGCCGCTTACGAGCTGGCTCAGCTCCAGCAGAACGGCGAGGGCCTGACCGGCCACGCGAAGGAAGCGTATGACAAGGCTCTTGCCGACGCCGCTGCCGCCATCGAGGCCGCAAAGACGCCCGCTGAGGTCGACGCCGCTCTGGCTGCCGCCCGCGAGGCCCTGAACAACGCCGTCTGCCCGAGCGCAGCGTTCACGGATGTCGAGGAGAACGTCTGGTATCATGACGGCATCGACTTCATGGTGAGAAACGGCTACATGAACGGCGTTGCCGCCGACACGTTCGATGTCGAAGGCAGCCTGACGCGCGCCCAGCTCGTCACGATCCTCTACCGCATCGCAGGTGAGCCCGAGACCAGCGCCGCCATCCCGTTCGCGGATGTCGCCGACGGCCAGTGGTACACAAAGGCCATTGTCTGGGCCGCCGAGAACGGCATCGTCAAGGGCGTGAACGAAACGACGTTCGCCCCGAACGATCCGATCACCCGCGAGCAGATCGCCGTCATCCTCTACCGCTATGCGCACGAGGAGAACACCGAGGACGGCAAGCTCACGAGCTTCCCCGACGCAAAGGACATCTCCGGCTACGCGCTGGAGGCCATGAACTGGGCGGTCGCCAGAGGCCTCATCAACGGCTCTGACGGCAAGCTGCTGCCGCAGGACACCGCGACCCGTGCACAGATCGCCGTGATCCTTGCCCGGTACCTGAACGCCTGATCTTTCCCCCTGCTCCCCATGCGGCCGAAGCCGCATGGGGAGCCCCCCAGCATTTCCTGGCAATTGGACCCAGACAAACAATATGCTCGAAAATCGAACTTGGGAGGAACAATAAACCATGAAGCATGTGAAACAGCTGCTTTCTGCACTGCTTGTGCTGGCTGTTGTACTCTCGCTGCTCCCGGCTGGCGTTCTGAAGGCATCTGCCGCAGAAGCACCCGCAGCGCTGGACATCGGCTACCCCACATTCAAGAACACAGAGCTTCTCGACGAGGTCTATGACCTGTCGAAGCTCGGTGTGTCCTATTCCGAAAAGGACATCATGATGGCGATCTATAAGCAGGATCTTGCCAATGGCGGCGACTCCTTCTATATGGACCGCATCCTCGCCCGTGAGGGCGTCTGCAACGGCAACGCCGGTTCGAACGGCAACGCCGACGGCAACACCTTCCTGACCCGCGGCCGCGCGCTGTATATGTACACGAGCAGCCCGTCCGTCATCGGCTTCGGCGGCAACACCGCCTATCATCAGCCGCTTGGCCGGGGCGATCTGGTCCGCGTTCTCTTCTCGAACGCCGACGGCAGCCTGACCACGAAGGAAGACACCAGCAAGCGCGTCAATGCGCCGAGTAACTGGTCTAGCACCTACTCTGTCGGCAGCAACCTGACGCTGGATGTCGTGAAGTTCATCCATCAGGAGAACGTCGCCGTTACGACGATGACGCTGACCAACAAATCCGCAGAGGATCAGGCAATTACGGTGGCAGCGGACTCCACCTTTGCGACGGAGCCCGGCAAGGTCACGGTCAATGGTGCAGAGCAGACGGAGCTGACCGGCACCTGCTCTTCCCCTGCAGGCCTTACCACCATCTATGCCCGCATGACCGGCGACGGTTTCGAGGCTGCTTCGTCCGACGACTATTGCTGGCTGTCCCGCGACGTCACCGTCCCCGCGGGCGGCAGTGTGGAGCTGAAGGTCGTCATCGCCTTTACGACGGAAGAGATCCCGGAGTCCACCGAGCAGTACCTCCGCTTCGCAGGCCTCGGAAACCTTGAGGCTGTCCGTGCGCAGAAGGCGGAATACAACCTCTACTGGGCGGAGAACCTGCCCTACATCGACGTGCCGAAGAAGGCCGTCCAGAAGGCGATCGATTATCGCTGGTGGCTGGAGCGCTTCAACTCGCTCGATGCCAACATCCCCGGCTATGACTATCAGTACCCCGTCACCATCGAGGGCGTCCTCGGCTACAACAACGCCATCATCCTGACGCAGCCGATGCACCTGCAGGATACGAAGTGGCTCCGCTCTCCGTATCTGGCTTACGGCCAGCTGCTGTCCGCGGGCAACTCCTCGCAGAGCAGCGCCTTCCTTGATAACCCCGGCAACCGCAACAACTGGAACAACCACTATGGTCAGTATCTGGCTGAGGCCGGCTATGAGGCGTTCAACGTCATCGGCGGCGGCGCGGAGCTCGCAGAGAACCTCGCGTACTACTTCGGCCACGATGCTACCGGCCAGCTGGAGCACTACGGCAACCACATTGAGGGCCGCGACCTCATCGCTTACCGCAACAACTACATGACCGGCAACGACGCCGATACCATCTCCATGCATGCTCCCGGCACCGGCACCTGGAAGGCACACGGCGAAAACGCCTACGTCTGGGCCGCTGCCGACGCCGCCGCGAAGCTCTATGAGCAGCTGGGCAACACCGAGCAGGCCAAGTATTACCGCGATCTGGCCGACAAGATCAAGGCCGACGTCCTCGAGCTCATGTGGTGCGAGGAGTGCCAGAAGTTCGAGACCTATGCCGTCCGTCCGACCGGCACACAGCATAACGCTAACCAGCCCAACCTCGTCAAGTACACCGAGTCCAACAACTACAACTACTTTGCCGTGGGCCTCGTCCCCGACGATGCCGCTTCCGTCACGAAGTACAAGGAAGCCCTCAAGGCCTTCTCCAACGGCAAGGAGTTCCCGATCTTCCCGTTCTACACCGCCAACCAGGTCCACAACCAGGAGGTCAGCGGTTCGAACAACTTCTCGAACATCAACTTCACCGTGCAGCTCCGTCTGTATGAGTCCGCTCTGCGTACCTATGACAAGGAGCAGACCTACATCACCGACGACATGCTCGCCATGATGGCCGAGTGGATGGCATGGAACGTCTACCCCGATGCAGGCGACGTCCGCTATCCGAACAACAACGAGTTCCACAACATCGACGGCAGAACCTATGAGAACTACTATCGTTCCTGGATCTACCACAACATCCTCGGCAACTACACCTACCTCTTCATCGAGGACATGGCCGGTATCCAGCCGCGTTCCGATGAGAAGATCGAGCTGAGCCCGATCGACTTCTCCTATGACCACTTCATGGTCAACAACGTCCGCTATCACGGTCATGACCTGACGGTCGTGTGGGATAAGCCGGACGACGGCAAGACCTGGTACAACGAGTGCCCCGAGGGCTACTCCCTGTACATCGACGGCACGCTGGCCTTCACCCTGAAGGATCTGGCCCATGTCGTCTATGACTCCGCCACGAAGGAAATCTCCTTCCCCGACGGCGCTGTCGAGATCGTCACCAATAACGGCGGCGCTGCCATCCCCACCGCGATGAACACCGCCATCACCGAGGAGAAGGTCCTCAACATGCTGGAGAAGTCCGGCGTGCACGGCATGACGAACCTCGCCGAGGGCGCGGAGGTCACCGCCACCTTCACCCCGGACAAGGCCCGCGCCGCGTCCTGGGCAGAAAAGCACCGCGCTGACGGCAGCGACTCCACCTCCAAGGCAGTCAACGAGACTGTGCCCGATCCGCAGGCTGTTGTGGACGGCACGACCGTCGATATGCCGTTCTGGGGCAACTACGGCAGCGTGAACGAGCGCGACAGCCTGACGCTGAAGCTCTCCTCCAAGCAGACCGTGGACATGGCGACGCTGTACTTCTACAACGACCGCCAGACGAACGGCTACTCCGAGCCCTCCAAGTTCGCAGTCGAGTACTGGGACGGCGAGGCCTGGCAGGCCGTCCGGCAGCAGACCCGTACCCCGTCCGCTCCGCGCGCGAACTACAACGCCGTGTACTTCGCACCGGTCGAGACGGATCAGTTCCGCTTCACCTTCACCAACAAGGACAAGGGCTTCACTGCCGTGACCGAGATCCAGCTCTTCAACGAGGGCGGCGACCGCGATCATCCCGCGCAGAACACGGCTCCGTCCGTCAAGCTCGCGGAAGACACCTCCATGACCGGCAACCTCTACACTACCCTGAAGGCGACCTGCACCGACGACGGCATGCCCTACGACAAGGACATGAGCTACGCCTGGGAGCTTGTCTCCGCTCCGGAGGGCGCCGAGGTTATCCTGAGCAGCGCCAACAAGCCCACCACGACCATCTCCGGCTCCGTGGAAGGCGAGTACACCGTTCGCTTCACCGTCAGTGACGGCGAGCTGAGCGCGACTGCCGAGCTGACCGTCACCCTGAAGCAGGGCGCAGCGGGCGGCCTCGGCGAGGACGTCGCTCCGTCCGCTTCCTCCGTCGAGAGTGACTACACCTCCAGCTGGGAGAACCTGAACGGCATCAACAACCCGAGCTTCGAGCCGACCAGCTCCAACGTGGGCGCCGGCAAGGGCTGGGGCAACTGGCCTCAGAGCGCCGGCTCCGAGCACTATGTCGGCTATACCTGGGATGAGGCCGTGACCGTCGGCGGCGCGGACATCTATTGGTATGACGACGGCGGCGGAACGCAGGTCCCGTCCAAGCTGCGCATGCAGTACCTCGATGCCAGCGGTACCTGGCAGGATGTCAACATCACCACCCCGTTCGAGAGCAGCATTGCAAAGAACAAGTACAACCGCATTGAATTCGACCGCGTTACCACCACCCGCCTGCGCCTGTATGTGACCGTCCGTTCCGGCGCGCAAGCAAACGGCATCTACCGTTTCAAGGTCTATTCCTCCGTTGACGTCGCTTCCCTGAACGAGGTCTTCCTCGCCACGAAGCCCGGCGTCATGCCCACGCTGCCCTCCAACGTCACGGCAGTCACCTCGGACGGCGCGCTCATCAGCGTCCCCGTTACCTGGGAGACCCTGACGGCTGACATGATCGCCTCTGACGGCGAGGTCAAGCTCCGCGGCGTGAACAACTCCACCGGCAAGATGACCACCTGCACCATCTATGTCCGCAGCGACATGGACAAGGCCACCATCACGAGCGTCGAGCCCGTTGAGGTCACGACGACGCAGGGTATCGTCCCGGCGCTGCCGAAGACCGTGAAGGTCGGCTACAACAACGGCGCGTTCGACAACCAGACCGTCAAGGTCACCTGGCCCGCCATCACGGCTGCCGAGCTGGCCAATGTCGGCGACGTGAACTTCGAGGGCGAGGTCGAAGGCACCGCCACGAAGGCCATGCTGACGATCCACGTGCTCGAGGCCCCGGACGACCCCGCTGTCGTTGCGGTCAAGGAGCTCATCGACGCCATCGGCGAGGTAACGCTCGACAGCGGCGACGCCATCGACGCTGCCCGCACCGCCTATGACAAGCTGCCCGAGGCCAAGAAGGTGCTTGTCGACAACTACGAGAAGCTGACTGCGGCAGAGGAAGCTTACACCGCCCTGGTCGACGCCGCTGCCGCAAAGGCTGTGGATGACCTGATCGACGCCATCGGCGAGGTCACGCTTGAGAGCGGCGACGCGATCAAGGCTGCCCGCGCCGCCTATGACGCCCTGACCGACACGCAGAAGGAACTGGTCAAGAACTACGAGAAGCTGACTGCGGCAGAGGAAGCTTACACCGCCCTGGTCGACGCCGCTGCTGCAAAGGCTGTGGACGACCTGATCGATGCCATCGGCGAAGTTACTGCCGACAGCGGCGACGCGATCAAGGCTGCCCGCGCCGCCTATGACGCCCTGACCGACACGCAGAAGGAACTGGTCAAGAACTATGAAAAGCTGCTCGCTGCCGAGGAGCTGTATGAGGAACTGACGGCATCGGCTGCGGCAATCGCCCAGAAGGCCGCTGAGGAAGCCAGGAAGGCACAGGAAGAGGCCGAAGCCGCGCAGAAGGCTGCCGAGGAAGCCGTTGAGGCCGCCAAGGCCGCGCAGGAGGCCGCTGAGGCCGCCGCTGCCAAGGCCGGTGAGAACAACGCCGCTGCCGAGGAAGCCCGCAAGGCTGCTGAGACCGCGCAGGCCGCTGCCGAAGCCGCACAGACCAAGGCGGAAGAAGCCCAGAAGAAGGCCGAAGAGGCCAAGGCAGGCGCTGACGCTGCCCAGAAGGCTGCCGAGGAGAACAACGCCGCTGCTGCCGCTGAGGCTGCCAAGGCTGTCGCCGAGGCCGTGAAGGCTGCGGAAGAGGCAGGCCGCTCCGCGCAGAGCGCCGCACAGGCTGCTCAGAGCGCTGCGCAGGCTGCCGACAGCATGCTGAAGGCACAGGAAGCCCAGGCTGCCGCCGAGGCTGCGCAGGCTGCTGCCGAAGCCGCCAAGGCAAGAGCCGAAGAGGCCCAGAAGAAGGCCGAGGAGGCCGCCGCTTCCAGCGCCGAGGACAAGGAAGCTGCCGAGCGCGCCAAGGTTGAGGCCGAGGCCGCGAAGAAGGCTGCCGAGGATGCCCAGAAGGCCGCAGAGGACGCAAAGGCCGCTGCCGAGCTGGCACTCGAGGCTGCCAAGAAGTCCGAGGTCGAGGCTGCTGCCTCTGCCGCCGAGGCTGCCGAGTATGCCCGCCAGATGGCCGAGACCTATCAGAAGGTCGTTGAGATCAAGGCTGAGCTCATCGATTATCTGGCCGAGGCCCAGGCTGCTGCCGAAAAGGCAGAGGCCGAGCGCAAGGCCGCCGAAGAGGCCCGCAAGGCTGCCGAGGAAGCTGCGCTTGCCGCTTCCAAGTATGCCGCCTCCTTCGAGCTGGCACAGCTCCTGCATGAGAGCGAGACCCTGACCGGCCACGCCCGTGAGGATTATGCCAAGGTCATCGAGGACGCCAAGGCTGCCATCGAGGCTGCCAAGACGCCCGAGGAGGTCGACGAGATCCTTGCGGCCGCACGCGAGGCCCTCAAGACCGCAGGCTGCCCGAGCACGAACTTCACCGACGTGGAGGAGAATGGCTGGTATCATACCGGCGTCGACTTCATGGTGAGAAACGGCTTCATGAACGGCGTTGCGGACGATGCGTTCGACGTCGACGGCAACCTGACCCGCGCCCAGCTCGTGACGATCCTCTATCGCATCGCGGGAGAGCCGGAGAGCACGGCCACGAACCCGTTTGCCGACGTGGCAGACGGTCAGTGGTACACGAACGCTGTCATCTGGGCAGCGGAGAACGGCATCGTCAAGGGCGTGAACACCACGACGTTCGCCCCGAACGACCAGATCACCCGTGAGCAGATCGCGACGATCCTCTTCCGCTATGCCAAGGCGGAGAAGGTCGAGGGCAAGCTCGCCGGTTTCCCGGATGCCGAGAAGGTCTCCGATTACGCCGCCGACGCCATGGCGTGGGCAGTGGAGCAGGGCCTCATCAACGGTATCTCCGAGAGCGACGGCAAGACCTACCTCGCCCCGCAGGAGACCGCGACCCGCGCCCAGATCGCCGTCATTCTGATGCGCTATCTGACTGCGGAGAACTGATCCAAAAAAATCCCTGTCCGCCGATGCGGGCAGGGGAGGAGCCGCCCACCCGGGCGGCTCCTTTTTGACTTTTGCGGCGCGCTGTCGATCGTACCCTTATTGTAGGGGAGCGGCATGCCGCTCCCGGCGCTGCACTGACGATTTGCACAGGCTATCGCTAAAACGGCGATGGCTCCCGATTTGTCATTGCGAGGGCGCTTTGCGCCCGTGGCAATCTCGTGCAGGCAGCTGCAATTTCGCCGGGAGTGTCCTGTTATCCGGCCGGGTACTGCGAGATTGCCACGTCGCTTCGCTCCTCGCAATGACACATCAGGAAGCATGGCGCAGGAAACGGTACACTGCACCGAATTAGTGCTGCTTTTGCCGCTTCGCGCACGGGCGGGGCATGCCCCGCCCCTACCATGAATGACCCAGAATGACCCAATACAGACGCAAAAAACCGGCGCAGGGGGGCCTGCGCCGGTAGGGGATATCTTCGGGATCAGGCAAGGCGGAAGCGGAGCATATTCCACGAGGCGGCAGGGAGCTCCGGGGCTTCTGCGCCGACGGCGACCTCGCGCGGCAGAGCGGGCTGGGCGTCTGCGGTGTTCTCGGAGTCCAGCGAGGGAGCGGTCAGCGTGACATGCTGCTCCAGCACGGCGTTCAGGCCGTCAAGCTCCAGCGTCATGACTTCGTCGAGGCTCTTGTTCACGGCAAAGACCGTCACATGCGCGCCATCCTCGGAGAGCACGGCGGAGCTGGAAAGGTACGGGGCCTTCGGGCTGACGCCGCAGGCATAGGTCGGGACCTCGACCTCCTGCTGCAGGGCCGTGCCGCGGCCGAACTGAGAGCCGTAGAGGAACGGCCAGTACGTCGTCTGCGCCCAGGCGCGGCCGCCCGGCTCGGTCATAATGGGGGCCAGCGCGTTGACGAGCTGGGCCAGGCAGGCAACCTTCACGACGTCGGCGTGGTTGAGCAGGGTGTTGAGCATGCTGCCGACGAGCAGAGCGTCTGCAAAGTCGTAGTTCTCCTCTTCAATGGGGCGGGCGACCGTCCACTTCTCCGGCACCTTGCCGTTCTTGGCATAGTGATACCAGACGTTCCACTCGTCGAACGACAGACCGATATGCTTGTCGCTGCCGACCTCAAGGCGGATCTTTTCGCAGATGGCGGCGACCTCCTGAATGAACTCGCCCATCTCCTCGCTGCGTGCAAGGAAATTCATGACGTCGCCCTCATGGTTCGTATAATACTGATGGAGCGACAGATAGTCGACGTAGGGATAGCTCTGGCGGAGGACCTCCTCTTCCCAGGTGCCGAACGTCGGCATCGTGCGGTAGGAGCTGCCGCAGGCGACGGTCTCAATGGTCGGGTCGAACATCTTCATGAGCTTGGCCGTCTCGCAGGCGATGCGGCCGTATTCCGTGGCCGTCTTCGAGCAGATCTGCCAGGGGCCGTCCATCTCGTTGCCGAGGCACCAGAGCTTGACGTTATAGGGGGCCTCGCGGCCGTTTTCGCGGCGCTTGTCCGCCCAGTAGGTGTGCATGTCGCCGTTGCAGTATTCCAGCAGTTCCACGGCGTCCTTCGGCGTGCCGGTGCCGAGGTTCACGGCCATCATCGGCTGCGCGCCGATACGCTCGCACCACTGCAGGAATTCATCCGTGCCGACCTGATTCGGCTCAATGGCGCTCCAAGCCATGTCGGGGCGGACGGGACGCTTGTCCTTCGGACCGATGCCGTCGCGCCAGTCGTAGCCGGACAGGAAGTTGCCGCCCGGATAGCGGATCTGCGTGACATGCAGCGGACGGATGAGCTCTTCCACGTCGCCGCGGAAGCCGAAGGCGTCGGCAGTCGGGTGGCCCGGCTCATAGATGCCGGTATAGACGGCGCGGCCGAGATGCTCGATGAATGAGCCGAACACGCGGGGATCGATGGGGGAGATGATGCAGTCCTTCTGAAGTCGGATGCGAGCTTTCATGAATTAACCTCCTGTGGATTCTCGTTTGATGATTGTACATTCCAGCATGATGTCCTTCTGCGCCGGATGCTTGCCGGAGAGCATGTCCAGCAGGGTGTGGCCCGCGCTCTGGCCCATCTGGAACAGCGGCAGGGCGACGGTGGAGAGCGACGGGCGGCAGACGGAGCTGATCTCACGGTTATCGTAGCCGATGAGGAAGATGTCCCTGCCGACCTCGATGCCGTTCTGGTTGCACCAGTCGATCACGCCGGTGCCGACAAGGTCATTCTGGGCGAAAATGGCCTTTGCGCCCGCGCGGATGAGCTCGCCGCCGAGACGGTAGCCGGAGTCACGGTCCCAGTCGCTTGCGCGGACGAGGGAAGAGTCATAGGCCACGCCGTGGTCGTGCAGGGCCTGCAGGAAGCCGTTGGCGCGGCGCAGGGTGTGCACGGAGTGGATGGGACCTGTGATCATGCCGATGTGCTCCGACGTGTGCTCCAGCAGAGTGCCCGTGGCCTCATAGGCGGCAAGACGGTCATCATAGCCGACGCAGGGCACGTCCTGATCCTCGCAGGTGCAGTAAACGCACACGAACGGGATATGGGCATGCGCCTTCAGCGATGCGACAAGGTGGCTGTGACAGCCGATATAGATGATGCCCGCGACCTGCTTGGACAGCAGATCGTTCACGGCGGAGCGAACGAGCACGTTGCTCTCGGGATAGTCCCAGGGATTGTCGTGGTAGCGCTTGTTGAAACGCAGATTGCTCAGAATATAATGATAGTTCAGCGTTTCGCATACGGAGGCGACGCCGTCGACGATCTCCGGCGTGTTGAAGACGGTCAGGTCCTCCGTGATGATGCCGATGGTGCGCGCGTCGCCGAGCTTCAGCGAGCGGGCGTTGAGATTCGGACGATAATTGAGCTGGTCCGCGATCTGCAGAATTCGGTCGGCCGTCTCCTGCTTGACGCCGGATTTGTTGTTCAGGACCTTGGAGACCGTTGCGATGGATACACCGGCTCGGTCCGAGATCTCGCGAATGGTTGCCATGAAATGGTTCACCTTCTCTGGTAATTTACAATGCGAAGCGTTGATATAATCATATCATACCGCATGAAAAACAGCAAGAGCTAAACGTTTTATTTCGGGGAAAATGCTAAATTTGACGCAAATTACAGGGAAATCCCGCGTGCTGCACATTTTGGGGCTTACATGCAGGCCGGAACGGCTGCAGACCGGCAGATGCGCAGCTTGATCGTTGTGGATTCTGCACAAAAAATAGTCGGGAAAGTTGTATAAACTCACGATTCTGTAATTCTGCCTTTACAAATCCGAAAATTATGATATAATCAGGTCAGAAAAAGTTAAACGTTTAAATCACCGGACGCCAATTGCGGCTTCGGCACGCGGCGACCGACGACGGGATTCCGCGTTTTCTTTTCTGATTTCTCCTTAAACGTTTAACCACCAATGGAGGTTCCACATTATGGCAAGCAAGATCACGATCCCCGATTTGAAAAAAATTAGAGTAACGGATCCGCTGTTCAGCCATTACGCGGGCATGGTCGCAAAGAAAATGATCCCCGTGCAGTGGGAGATCCTCAACGGCAAGCAGGGCCAGAGCCGCTGCTTCTGCATTGATAATTTCCGCATCGCCGGCGGCACGCTCCAGGGTGAGCACCGCGGCGTTGTCTTCGGCGATACGGATGCCTATAAATGGCTCGAGGCAGTCGCTTATTGCGCAAATAACGGCGAAACAGAGTATATTCCCGAGGCTGACGAGCTCATTGAGATCATCGGCCAGGCCCAGCAGCCGGACGGCTACCTGAACACCTATTTCACGGTCTGCCATCCCGAGCTTCGCTGGAAGAACCTCACCGAGGGCCACGAGCTCTACAGCGCAGGCCATCTCATCGAGGCCGCCGTTGCCTACTATAACGCGACCGGCAAGCGCCGCCTGCTCGACATCGCCGCGAAGTTTGCAGACCTTATCTGCAAGACCTTCGGCGACGGCGAGGGGCAGCTTCCGGGCTATCCCGGCCATCAGGAGATCGAGCTTGCGCTCGTGAAGCTCTGGCGCGTGACGGGCGAGGAGCGCTACCTGAAGACGGCCCGTTTCTTCATTGACTGCCGCGGCCGCACGCCGAACTACCTGCTGCGCGAGATGAATGACCCGAACCACAAGGTCATTTTCCCCGAGCTGCGCAGCTACGATCCCTCCTACTCCCAGTCGCATGTGCGTCCCGTGGAGCAGAAGACAATGGAGGGCCACGCAGTCCGCGCCATGTACCAGTGCAGCGCAATGGCCGATCTGGCCGATATCCAGCAGGACGAGGCGCTGCGCAGCGCCTGCCAGACGCTCTGGGACAATGTGACGAAGCGCCGCATGTATATCACGGGCGGCATCGGCTCGTCCGGCCTGCTCGAGCGCTTCACCGTGGATTACGACCTGCCGAACGACCGCATGTACTGCGAAAGCTGCGCGTCCATCGGTCTGATGATGTTCGGCCAGCGTATGGCGGCCATGTTCCATGACGCCTCGTACTACGAGACGGTGGAGCGCGCCCTGTGCAACACGGTGCTCGGCGGCGTCAGCGCTGCGGGCGATCGCTACTTCTACGTCAATCCGCTGGAGGTCTGGCCTGCAAACTGCAAGGACCACACCTCTATCGAGTATCTCAAGCCCGTCCGCCAGCCGTGGTTCGAGGTCGCCTGCTGCCCTGCGAATATCGCCCGCACGCTTGCCTCCCTCGGGCAGTACATCTATGCGGTCGATGAGCGCAGTATTTATGTCAACCTGCTCGTCGGCTCGACCATCGAGACGACCCTGCGCGATACCGACGTCCGCATCGAGCAGCGCAGCGGCCTGATGAACGGCGGCGCGCTGGAGCTGGATGTCCGCTCGAGCGGCACGCATCCCATCGTTGTGCGCCTGCGTCTGCCGAAGTGGATCGAGGCTCCCGTCTTCCGCCTGAACGGCGAGGAGATCCAGCCTGCGGTCGAGAACGGCTATGCCGTGCTTGCCGTGAACTGCGCGGGCGAGCATCACTTCACGCTCAGCGGCTCGGTGCCGGTGCACCGCTGTGCCGCGAACCTGCAGGTCCGCGCCGATGTCGGCCGCGTCGCGCTGCAGAAGGGCCCGTTCGTCTACTGCTTCGAGCAGCAGGACAACGGCGAAAACCTTGCAGCCCTGCGCATGGCGCCGGATGCCGCCGTCGAAGAAAAGGCACCCGCCGAGGGCCTGCCCGGCAACCTGCCGGAGCTGGACGTGAACGGCTGCCGGATCGTGTCGACCGGTGTGGACGACGCTGAGCTCTATGCCGACTGCGCACTGCGCACCGAGCCGTGCATGCTGCACGCCGTGCCCTATGGCCTGTGGGGCAACCGCACGCCCGGCGAGATGCGCGTCTGGGTCGATACCACCATTTCGTAATTATACGCAGTAGGAAGCTGCTATAATAAAAAACTTGAAATGAAGAAAGGAACCTGAACCATGAAGAAGATCATCGCGCTCCTGCTGTGCCTCCTGATGATCGTTGGTATGGTCGCCTGCGCAACCAACACCGACAACAACGATCAGACCGACGGCTCTCAGGACACCACCCCCGCCACGGAGAACTCCGATTCCTCCGATGACACCAACGGCAATGACGGCGACGTCGTCACCATCACCTACTCCTATTGGGGCACCCCGGACGAGGCTGCCAGCGTGCAGGCCGTCGCCGACAAGTTCCACGAAGAGTATCCGAACATCAAGGTTGAGGTCATGGCGATCCCCAACGAAGAGTATGTCACGAAGCTGAACACCATGGCTACCGCGGGTGAGCTTCCCGACTGCGGCATCATGAACGAGTCCGGCGTTCTGGACTTCGCTTCCGACGGCCTGCTGTACGACATCTCCGCCATGTACGAGGGCGCCGACTCCATGCCCCTTGATTCCATCACCTTCAAGAGCGAAGGCAAGCCCGTTGCTTACTCCGCTGCGAACGAAGTCCTGTCCCTGTACTACAACAAGGACATGTTCGATGCCGCCGGCCTGGACTATCCGTCCGCTACCGAGGCTATGACCTGGGACGAGTTCGTCACCCTGGCCAAGACCCTGACCCTCGACGCCAACGGCAACAACGCCCTGAGCCCGGATTTCGACAAGGAAAACATCAAGCAGTACGGCTGCGTCGTTGACAACTGGACCTGGCAGCTTGAGGTTTGGGCACTGTCCAACGGCGGCCGCTGGTTCACCGAGGACGGCTCCGCCTGCACCATCAATGACCCGAAGGTCATCGAGTCCATCCAGAAGGTCGCTGACCTGACCCTCGTTGAGAACTGCATGCCTTACAATGCAGGCCTCGAGGACAACGGCATGCAGCGCTCCCTGCTGACCGGCACCGTCGCCATGGCGACCGCTGGCGCATGGAACGTCGGCACCTGCCTTGCCACCGCCCGTGACGAAGGCCTGAACTATGGTGTCGCCCGTCTGCCGAAGATGGTCAACGAGGTCACCATTTGCACCGGCGGCCCGCAGGTCGTCTTCTCCCAGACCAAGCATCCGGAAGAGGCCATGACCTTCATCAAGTGGTACATGAAGGAAGAGAACAGCTGGGACAGCCTGATCGCTACCGGCATCTGGATGCCCATCCTCGAAGAGTACTACACCGATGAGACCCTCACCAACAAGTGGATCGACAACCCCAACTTCCCGGATCATGACGAGTACAAGGGTGCTGTCGTTGACTACGCAAGAGATTGCGCTGAGTCTACCTGCTGGTACTACATCCCGCACACCACCGAGTTCATCGAGCTCCTCCGCACGGTCCTCGGCCCGGTCTGGACCGGCGAGCAGACCGCTGAGCAGGCGATCACCGAGAACTACGACGCACTGAACGCAGTGTTCATGGGCGAGTAAGCAGAACCCTCTGACTGATATCTGAAACCCCGGTTTTGGCCGGCCGCCCGGAGCGGCGGCCGGCCAAAATGTCTTTTTCAACTCCTAACTCAAAGAAAGGGTGAGCAAGTTGCCCAAACGCACTAAGAAACCCAAGAGCAAGCTGCTCCGCAAGGAAGCGCGCGCTGCGTATCTCTACCTCATCCCCGCATTTATCGGCCTGATCGTGCTGACCTATATTCCGCTGATCGCGGTGTTCGGCCTGAGCTTTTTCAAGTGGGGCGGAACCGGCGCACCGGAATGGAACGGCATCAATAACTATATCAAGCTCTTCACCACGGATCCGTACTTCAAGGAATCCATTAAGGTCACCGTCTATTTCTCCCTGCTTGCTGTCGTCGGCAGCATGGTCTATTCCCTGATCGTCGCAATGCTGCTCAACCGCAAGATCCCCGCCCGCGGCTTCTTCCGCGCGGCCTTCTACCTGCCCTATGTGCTGCCCGCAGCCGCCGTCTACATCGGCTGGAGCTGGCTGTACAACACGGAGTGGGGTCTGTTCAACTACATCCTCTCCAAGCTCGGCATCGAACGCCTGATGTTCGTCAGCTCGTCCTCGCAGGTCGTTCCGTCGCTGGCACTGATCGCCGTGTGGCTCTCCGGCAACCTGATCGTGATTTTCCTGGCGGGCCTGCAGAATGTGCCCCGCGTGTACCATGAGGCCGCCGAGATCGACGGCGCAAACGCATGGCAGCGCTTCTGGCATGTGACCTTCCCCAGCATGACCCCCATTATCTTCTATAATATGCTGATGTCCCTGATCACCAACATGCAGGTCGTCACGCCTGCCCTCGCGCTGACGAAGGGCGGTCCCGGCAAATCCTCTTACTTTATGTCCTACATGCTCTACAACTACGCGTTCAAGCAGCGCGGCAAGATCGGTCTCGCCTGCGCGATCGCCTTCGTGCTGTTCCTGCTGATCGGCGCCTTTACGCTGCTGCTGTTTGCCACCAGTAAGAGCTGGATCTTCTATGAAGGAGGCGACGACAAATGAGCAGCCTGAAAAGCCGCAAGCGCACCGAGCGCATCACGAATGCGCTGTGCTTCATCGCGCTGATCTTCCTGACCTGCCTGTGCATGCTGCCCATCTGGTGGATCTTCCGTTCCAGCCTGATGTCGAACGCCGAGCTGTTCAAGTGGCCGCCTGCCTTCTTCCCACCGCGCTGGCTGTTCTCGAACTATGCCAATACGCTGGAATACTTTAAGTTCTGGACCTACCTGAAGAACACGATGATCATCATCGTCCCGTCTGTCATCTTCGGCACCATCACGGCCACGATGTGCGGCTATGCCTTCGCGCGCCTGCGCTTCCGCCTGCGGAACTTCCTGTTCACGCTGTGCGTCGGCTCCATGCTGCTGCCGACCATGGTCACGCTCATCCCGCTGTACATCATGTGGACGAAGTTCTTCAACATGTCCAACACGTTCTGGCCGCTGATCCTGCCGTATCTCTGCGGCGGCGGCGCGTTCAACATCTTCCTCATCCGCCAGTTCGTCCGCTCCATCCCGCGTGAGCTCGACGAAGCTGCAACGATCGACGGCGCAGGCTACTTCCGTATCCTCCTCAACGTCATCGTTCCTTCCATCAAATCGGCGATGATCGTCGTCGCCATGTTCCTCTTCATCCAGATCTGGAACGATCTGCTCCAGCAGATGATCTATATCAATACGGATGATAAGTTCACGATCTCCATGGGCCTGAGCCAGCTCAAGGGCTCCCTGAAGACGGACTGGTCCGCCATCATGTGCGGCACCTGCATGTCCTTCGTGCCCGGCGTCGTGTTCTATCTCCTCGGTCAGCGGTACTTCGTCGAAGGCATCGTGATGACCGGTATGAAAAACTGATGCAGCGCGGAATGCGTCGGGAAGGCCGCGGCCTTCCCGCGCCCCGCGAGGGTGCGCGTCGGTTTTTCTATCTGTTTTGGAACCATGCATGGAAGCTCATCCGTCTGAACCTGCTGTTTCTGGCCTGCTGCATCCCGGTCGTGACGATGCCGGCTGCGCTGTGCGCCATGGACCGCGCTCTCATTGTGCTCGTGCGCGAGGGCAATGTGCTTTTATGGGAGGAGTTCCGGGACGAATTTAAAAAGGACTTTTGGCGCAGTCTTCCGCTCGGACTGCTGTTCGGCGGACTGCTGTTTCTGGGATATTTCCTGCTCAGCCTCGGCATGGGCAACTTCGGCACCTTCCTCGGTCCGATGTTCTTCGCCTTCGGCCTGTTTACCGTCGGCTTCGCGCTCGGCCGCGGCAGCTATGCCTTCCTCATGCGCGCCATGTTCGATCTGCCGAACGGCCAGATCCTGAAGAACGCCAACGGCATGTCCGCCCTGCGCGGCGGCCGCGGCTGGCTGCCGATCGTGGTGCATGGCGTCGGCTTCCTGTTCGGCTTCAGCTTTTTCCCGTACACGCTGATCGTGATCGCACTGTTCGGCATCAGCCTGCCGCAATATCTGATCTGCTATCTGCTCAACGACCCCATCCAGAAAAACATCATTTCTCCGTGGGAGAGGATGCAGGCTCAAAAGGAGACATAATATGACTCATACGCTTGGTATCGAATTCGGCTCGACCCGTATCAAGGCCGTCCTGATCGACGAGGCCTTCCGCCCGGTCGCCTCCGGCGACTACACCTGGAAGAGCGACCTCCGCGACGGCGTCTGGACCTATGACCTCGAGGAGGCCTGGAGCGGCCTTCGCACGGCACTGCGCGCCCTCGGCGAGGTCTCCGTGGATGCCATGGGCATCTCGGCCATGATGCACGGCTATCTGGCCTTTGACAAGGACTGGAATTTGCTCACGCCCTTCCGCACCTGGCAGAACACCATGACGGGCGAAGAGGCGGCGGAGCTGACGGAGCTGTTCGGCTTCAACATCCCGCAGCGCTGGTCGATCGCGCACCTCTGGCATGCTATCCGCACCGGCGAGGCGCATGTCGGTAAGCTTGCGCACATCACGACGCTGGCGGGATATTTCCACTATATGCTCACCGGCGTGAACGCCGTCGGCATCGGCGAGGCCTCCGGCATGTTCCCCATCGACAGCGAAACGCTGGACTATGACCGCGGCATGATGGAAAAGTTCGACCGCCTCATCGCGGAGCAGCCCTTCACGCTGCGAGACCTGCTGCCGCAGGTCCTGCCCGCCGGTGTCCCGGCAGGCAAGCTGACCGCCGCCGGTGCGGCCCGCCTCGATGGCATGCTGTCCGAGGGCATCGTGTTTGCCCCGGCCGAGGGCGACGCCGGTACCGGCATGACGGCCACGAACGCCGTCGGCCCGCGCACGGGCAACGTCTCCGCCGGTACGTCCATCTTCTCCATGGTCGTTCTGGAGCATCCGCTGCAGAAGGTCTATCCGGAGATCGATCTTGTCACCACGCCGACGGGCCGCCCCGTCGCCATGGTGCACTGCAACAACTGTACGAATGATATGAACGCCTGGGCAGGCGTCCTGCGCGAGACGGCTGAGCTGTTCGGCAGCTCCGTCGACACGGGCGAGCTGTTCACGAAGCTCTACCGCAAGAGCCTCGAGGGCGAGGCCGACTGCGGCGGCGTCATGGTCGTGAACTATCTGGCAGGCGAGGGCGTGACCCATCTCGATGAGGGCCGCCCGCTGGTCCTGCGCCGCCCGGACAGCCGCTTCACGCTGGCAAACTTCCTGCGCGCACAGCTCTATTCCACCATGGCTACGCTGAAGATCGGCATGGACCTGCTCGCCTCCGAGCAGGTGGCCATCGATTCGCTCACCGGCCACGGCGGCTTGTTCAAGACGCCGGGCGTCGGTCAGAAGTACATGGCCGCGGCCTGCGGTGCGCCCGTGACCGTCATGGAGAGTGCCGGAGAAGGCGGCCCCTACGGCATGGCGCTTCTGGCGGCCTTCGTCCTGCAGGGCGGCGGCGAGACGCTCGAGGCCTTCCTCGCAGAGCATGTCTTCGCCGATGCCGTCCGCACGACGCTCCAGCCGGACCCGGCGGACGTTGAAGGCTTCCGCACGTTCCTCGATCAGTATAAGGCCTGCCTCCGCGTGGAGCAGGCTGCCACAGAAAATCTGTAAGGAGTGTACAAAGATGAAAAACTATGAATTCTGGTTTGTCGTTGGCTCGCAGACGCTGTACGGCGAAGAGGTGCTCCGCACCGTCGCTGCCCGCGCCGAGGAAATGGCGCAGAAGCTTTCTGCCGTTCTGCCCTATCCCCTGAAGTACAAGGTCACGGCCAAGAGCAACGCCGAGATCCTCGACGTTGTGAAGGAAGCCAACTATAACGACGCCTGCGCCGGTATCGTGACGTGGTGCCATACGTTCTCCCCCTCCAAGATGTGGATCAACGGCCTGGAGCTGCTCCAGAAGCCGTGGTGCCATTTCGCCACCCAGTATAACCGGGAGATCCCGAACGAAGAGATCGACATGGACTTCATGAACCTGAATCAGGCCGCCCACGGCGACCGCGAGCACGGCTTCATCGGCGCCCGCCTGCGCGCTCCGCGCAAGATCATTGCCGGTTACTGGCAGGACGGCGATGTACAGGAGCGTCTGGCCAGCTGGATGAAGGTCGCCGTCGGCGTCGCCTTCTCCCGCAGCCTGAAGGTCATGCGCTTCGGCGACAACATGCGCGAAGTCGCCGTCACCGAGGGCGATAAGGTCGAAGTGCAGCGCAAGCTCGGCTGGCAGGTCAACACCTGGGCCGTCGGCGATCTCGTCAAGGAGATGAACGCCGTCACGGAGGCCGAGGTCGACGTGCTCATGGACGTTTACCGCGAGAAGTATGACTTCGCAACGGATAATATCGACGCCATCCGCTATCAGGCGCGCGAAGAGATCGCCATGAAGAAGATGATGGATCGCGAGGGCTGCAAGGCCTTTGCCAACACGTTCCAGGACCTCTACGGCATGGAGCAGCTGCCGGGTCTTGCCTCTCAGCACCTGATGGCGCAGGGCTATGGCTACGGCGGCGAGGGCGACTGGAAGGTCTCCGCCATGACCGCCATTCTGAAGGCTATGGGCGAGGGCGGCAACGGCGCGTCCGGCTTCATGGAGGACTATACCTATCATCTCGTCAAGGGGCAGGAATACAGCCTCGGCGCACACATGCTCGAGGTCTGCCCGAGCCTTGCCAGCGCCCGTCCGCGCATCGAGACCCATCCGCTGGGCATCGGCATGAACGAGAAGGATCCCGCCCGTCTGGTCTTTGAGGGCAAGGCCGGTAAGGCCATCGTCGTCAGCCTGATCGATATGGGCGGCCGTCTGCGCCTCATCGTGCAGGATATCGAGGCCGTGAAGCCCATCATGCCCATGCCGAACCTGCCCGTCGCCCGCGTTATGTGGAAGGCCATGCCGAACCTCACGACCGGCGTCGAGTGCTGGATCACTGCCGGCGGCGCGCATCACACCGTCCTGTCCTACGACGTCACGGCCGAGCAGATGCGCGACTGGGCCCGCATCATGGACATCGAGTACGTTCACATCGGTGCGGATACCACGGTGGAGTCTCTGGAGCACGACCTGTTCCTGAGCGACCTTGCGTGGAAGCTGAAGTAAGGAGCGCGCCATGCTGGAGGAACTGAAGCGTCAGGTGCTGGAGGCTAATCTCCTGCTGCCGAAGCACGGTCTTATCACCTTTACCTGGGGCAACGTCTCCGGGATCGACCGCGCCAGCGGTCTGGTCGTCATCAAGCCGTCCGGCGTCAGCTATGACGGCATGACGGTCGGGGACATGGTCGTCGTGGATCTGGACGGCAAGGTCGTCGAGGGCAAATGGAAGCCCTCGAGCGACACGCCGACGCATGTGGAGCTGTACCGTGCCTTTCCCGGCATCGGCGGCATCGTCCACACGCACTCCCGCTGGGCAACGAGCTTTGCGCAGGCGGGCGTCGGCATCATCCCCATGGGCACGACGCAGGGCGACTACTTTTACGGCGAGATCCCCTGCACCCGTCCGATGACGCCGGAGGAGATCGCGGGCGAATATGAGAAGGAGACCGGCAAGGTCATCATCGAGACGTTCGCGGGCAAGGACCCCGAGGCTATCCCCGCCGTGCTGGTCAACAGCCACGGCCCGTTCGCCTGGGGAACCGATGCCGAAAACGCCGTGCACAATGCGGTCGTTCTGGAGGAGGTCGCCTTCATGAACTTCCATGCGCTGCAGCTCAGCCCGAACCGCGGCGCGATGCAGCAGGAGCTGCTTGATAAGCACTACCTGCGTAAGCACGGGAAAAATGCCTACTACGGACAGGGCTGATCTGTCTTACAGATAGGGAGAAGAGAGGAAATGGAGCTGCCGGTAACGGCGGCTCCATTTTCCGGTTTTGGGGGCTTGACAACGGTCCAAACTCGTGCTAGTATAATGCCTAGAAATACCGTAGGTAATATAGGAATTCGAAAGGAGCCTGTTTTATGAAAGTCTATTCCAGCATTTCCGAGCTTGTCGGCCACACGCCGCTCGTGCAGCTGCAGCGCTTTGCCGCGGCGCGCGGCCTGAAGGCAAACCTGCTGGCCAAGGTCGAATATTTTAACCCCGCGGGCAGCGTAAAGGACCGCATCGCCTGTGCCATGCTGGACGACGCCGAGCAGCGCGGCCTGCTGAAGCCGGGCGCGGTCATCGTCGAGCCGACGAGCGGCAACACCGGCATCGGCCTTGCCGCCATGGCGGCCGCGCGCGGCTACCGCGTCATCCTGACCATGCCGGAGACCATGAGTGTCGAGCGCCGCAATCTGCTCAAGGCCTATGGTGCGCAGCTTGTCCTGACGGACGGTGCGCAGGGCATGAAGGGTGCCATTGCCAAGGCGGAGGAGATCGCCGCACAGACGCCCGGCAGCTTCCTGCCCGGCCAGTTCACGAATCCGGCCAACCCCGCCATCCACCGCGCCACGACCGGCCCGGAGATCTGGCAGGATGCGGATGGCACCGTCGATATTTTCGTTGCAGGCGTCGGCACCGGCGGCACCATCACGGGCACGGGTGAATATCTGAAGTCGCAGAACCCGAACGTGCGCGTCGTCGCGGTCGAACCGGCCGGTTCGCCCGTCCTGTCCAAGGGCACGCCCGGTCCGCACAAGATCCAGGGCATCGGTGCGGGCTTCGTACCGAAGACGCTCAACACCTCCGTCTATGACGAGGTCTTCCCCGTGGAAAATGAGGACGCCTTTGCCACCGGCCGCGCGCTGGCGCGGGAGGAGGGCCTGCTCGTCGGCATTTCGTCCGGTGCGGCGGTCTTTGCGGCGGCGGAGTTGGCCAAGCGACCGGAAAATGCAGGCAAGACCATCGTCGCCCTGCTCCCCGACACCGGCGAGCGCTACCTCTCCACTGCCATGTTCACGGAGTAAAATCCGCACAGGCCTCCAGATTTGTCATTGCGAGGGCGCTTTGCGCCCGTGGCAATCTCGTGCAGGCATTCGCAGGTCGTACAGCGTAACGTTAAAACGGTGTGCACCGATTGCGTCTGTAGCGGCGCTCACTGAGCACCTTGCGCACCCATGAGTTTTCCAGCACAAATTCATTGGCGCAATGCTCCCAAGTTTGTCATTGCGAGGAGGCCGAAGGCCGGCGCGGCGATCTCGCAGTGCCCAGTAGGATCGCGGGGAAGCTATTGGCAAAATCGTAACTGCCTTCCCGAGATTCCCACGTCGCTTCGCTCCTCGGAATGACAAATCGGGGGAGCACGGTGGTGCACCAGCGCCCCTGCGCGTTTGAATTGTCCTGTACAGACCCAAAACAAAATAGCGCACCCGCTGCGGGTCTCCGCAGCGGGTGATTTTATGTTGCCCTATTGCAAAAACAGAAAGATCGCCAGCGTCATCAGCACGGAGCCGGAGTCCTCGTTGCCCTCCGACAGGAGCAGCAGCAAAATGAGCACGACCAGCACATCACCGCTGTCCATGCCGGGGATCAGCCCCTCCAGAAACGGCAGCCGCAGCGGTGGGCGCGGCGGACCGGGCGGCGGGGGAGGACACGGCGGCGGTCCCGGCGGCTGCGGCGCAGGCGGCGGACCGGGGGAACACGGCTGCCCCGGCGGTGGGCCGGGCGGACGCTTCGGCTCCGGGACGGGCTTGCGTTGGTATTGCCCGCCGGGCGTTGGGGTATAACGGTTATACATCGTTCGGCCCTCCCAGCAGGCCGCCGTGCTGCTTCAGCGCGCCGCCTGCGATCTGCGAGATGCGCGCGATGCGCATCGCGCGGTCGAGCTTTTCTCGCCGGTCCGGGCGCAGATAGGGCTTGAGCGCCGCAAGCAGTGCCTCCTGCGGCCCGTCCTTCTGATTCGCCTGCCGGACGAGCTGCAGGATGCCGCGCACGAAGGCGTCGTCGCCGGGCGGCGGGCCGGGTGACGGCCCGGGCGGCGGACCGGGGGGTGGGGGCGCATCGGGCGGCCGCATGCCGAGCGACTGCGCGAATGACATCAGCTGCGCCATGGAATTCGGGTCGTTCAGGACCTGACTGAGCTTTTCCTCCAGTTTTTCCGTGCCGATCACCTGCCCTGCTTCAGCTTTTCCAGCAGAGCGGCCGCCTGCGGATCGTCCAGCAGCGGCTTCAGCATGGCCTGCGCCCCCGCCATGTCGCCGCGCTGCGCCGCAGCCGCCGCCTGCTGCAGCGTCTGCCCGCCGCCGCGGGAAAGCAGCGCAAGGAGCTGCTGTGCCTCCGGGGCGTGAAGGATCCGCTGCGCCTCTTTTTTTGCATCTTCCTGCTTCATAAATGATTGCCTCCCGCTCTGTGGCCTGCTATAATATATGCACCAAACGCGAAGGAGGTGACGCCATGAAGCTTCTGATCCTTTCGGATTCTCATGGCGAGCAGGAATTCATGCAGCTTGCCGTGCGGCGGGAGCGGCCGGATGCCGTGATCCATCTCGGCGACCACTGCGCCGATGCTGACCGTCTTGCGGAGGAATTCTGCGGCCTGCCGGTCCTGAGCGTCCGCGGCAACTGCGACCTGTGGGGCCCGCCGCGCGCGGAGACGCTGCTGCGGACCTTTGAGGGCGTGCGCATTTTCGGCACGCACGGGCACCGCTACGGCGTCAAGCAGGGGCTGCTCCGCTTTTCTCTTGCGGCGCAGGAGCAGCAGGCGCAGGTCGCGCTGTTCGGCCATACCCACATTCCCTATTGCAGGCAGGAGGGCGGCCTCTGGCTGCTGAATCCCGGAGCCTGCGGCGGCCGCGCCCCGAGCTGCGGCATCGTGACGGTGGACGGCGGCAAAGCAGTCTGCTGCGTGAAAGATCTGTTACTGGAGGAAACCTTATGATCCTTGCAATTGATATCGGCAATACCAACGTCGTCCTCGGCGGCATCGAGGGGAACGACATCCTGTTTGAGGCGCGCATGGCAACGGACTCCATCAAGACGTCCGATCAGTACTGTGCGGAGCTCAAGAACATTTTGGCGCTGTTCGACGTCGTTCCGTCCATGATCGACGGCACGATCGTCGCATCCGTCGTGCCGCCGGTGCTCAATTCGTTCCGCACCGCCATCCGCAAGCTGACGGGGAAGAGCTGCCTTGTTGTCGGCCCCGGCATCCGCACGGGCCTGAACATCCGCATGGACAATCCTGCGGAGATCGGCAGCGACCTCATCGTTGCCTCCGTCGCGGCCATCCATGACTATGGCGCGCCGCTGCTCATCGTGGATATGGGCACGGCGACGACCATCACGGCCATCGACAAGGACGGCGTCTATAGCGGCGGCTGCATCTGCCCCGGCCTGAAGATCTCGCTCGAGGCGCTGACCGGCCGCACGGCCCAGCTCCCCGGCATCAGTCTGGACAAGCCGCAGCGTGCCATCGGCAAAAATACGCGCGACGCCATGCGCAGCGGCATCATGTTCGGTGCGGCAGCCATGCTCGACGGCCTGCTCGACCGCATGGAGCAGGAGCTTGGGACCCCGGCAACGGTCGTGGCGACGGGCGGCATCTCCAAATTCGTTGTGCCGCTGTGCCGCAGAAAGCTCATCTACGACCGCACCCTGATGCTCAAGGGCCTGAACCTGCTTTATCAGCGCAATGTCCGCGCCTGAGCGGCGCGATCCGCAGGACGCCGTCTTTGCGCCGGAGGAGCTGCTCCGCGCGCTTCCGACGCCCTGCTATGTCTATGATGAGGCGCAGCTCCGCACCCGCGCGGCCCGGCTGCGCAGCGCCTTTTCGTGGAGCGCCGGGTTCCGGGCCTGGTTCCCGGTGCGGGCGCTGCCGAACCCGACCGTTCTGCGCATCCTGCGCGAGGAGGGGCAGGGGGCGCTGTGCGTCACGGCGGGGGAGTACCGGTTGGCGCTGGCCAGCGGCTTTTCCCCGGAGTCCATCCGCTTTGCGCCCGAGTTTCCCACGGACGCCGAGCTGGCCGTTCCGGCTGCGGACCTTGTGCTGGACGACGGCGGACTGCTGCTCCGGCTGGAGCGGGAGCGTCCGCTGCCTGCGCGGCTCGGCCTGCGGCTTCGGCCGGAGCCGGACCGCAGCTTCCACAAGGCGGAGGCCACGCGCTTCGGAATGCGGACGGGCGAGCTGCTGGATACGGCGCAGGAGCTGCGGCTCAAGGGTGTGCGCGAGGTCGGCCTGAGCGCCATGCTCGGCCTTGGCCTGCGCGATCCCGAGGCCTTTTCCGCGCTGGCCCGCGCCCTGTTCACCTGCGCGGCGGCTCTGCATGACAGCTTCGGCCTGCAGGTGTCCTATTGCTGCCTCGGCGGCGGTCTCCCGGTGGCCCATCGCCGCACGGAGCGCGACGCCGACATCGCGGCCGTCTCCCGCGGGGTGCAGGCGGAATTTTCCCGGATCATGGAGTCTGCCGGTTTGGGCGGCGTGCCCGTGGAGACGGGTCTTGGCCGCTGGCTCACGGCCCATGCGGGCATCCTGCTTACAACGGTGACAGGCGTCAAGCGCGGCGCGCAGGATTGGCTCGGTGTGGATGTCAGCCGCGCTGATCTGCTCCGGCCGGAGCTCTACGGGACGTATCATCATATCTCCGTCCTCGGCGACGACCGTGTGGAAGGGCGGCGGCGCTATGCCGTTGGCGACCGCATCCCGGAGCCGCGCGAACCGTTCGGCCAGCGCCTTCTGCCGGAATGCCGCAGAGGCGCGCGTCTTGTCATCCATGACGTCGGGGCCTACGGCGCGTCCATGGGCTATTCCTATGGCCTGACGCCGCACTGCGCGGAATATCTCTACCAGACGGACGGTGCGCTTCGCTGCATTCGCCGCGCGCAGCGGGAGGACGAGCTGTTCTCCACGCTCGACGAAAACCCGGACTTTACAGCGCCAGCAGAAACGCCGTCAGGGCAAGCAGAAAGCCAACGCCCATCAGAAGGGTGACGGCAGTCTCCACCGCGGCGGCAATGCTGCCGAATTTTCGCTTGCGGCGGCGCGGCGCGGGCTGCTCGGGCAGATAGGCGGTCAGATCGATCACGGAATTCATGAACATGCACTTCTTTCCTGTTATTTTTTGCCGGGCAGCTCTGTTTCTGCGGCCCGAACGCTTAGCATGCTCCTATCATACAGGACGAGGTGTCCAATAAATCGGACTTTGGAGGATTTCTATGCTGGAATTTGAATTTTCTTCGCACGGAGCCGGAATGATCCACGCCTATCGCTGGGAGCCGGAGGGCCAGCCGCGCGGCGTGGTGCAGATCATCCACGGCATCGCGGAGTATGTGCCGCGCTATGCCGGGTTTGCGGCCTTCCTCAATGCCCACGGCTTGCTCGTCACGGGCGAGGACCACATGGGCCACGGCAAGTCTCACGGCACGGAGCCCTGCCATTTTTCCGGCGGCTGGTGCGCCGCCGTGGACGACAGCATGGAGCTGCTGCGCCGCACGCAGCGGGACTATCCCGGCGTGCCGTATTTCGTGCTGGGCCATTCCATGGGCTCGTTTTTGACGCGCACGCTGCTGTTCCGCTATCCGGACGCCGGGCTGCGCGCCGCCGTCATCTGCGGCACGGGCTGGCAGCCTGCCCCGGTGCTTGCGGCGGGCCTTGCCCTGTGCGGGCTGGAAAAGCTGCGCCTTGGCGAGACCGGCCGCAGCAAGCTGCTGGCAAATCTGATGTTCGGCGCGTATAACCGGAAATTCCCGGACGCCCGCACGCCGAACGACTGGATCTGCAGCGATCCCGAGGTCGTTGCAAAATACACGGCCGACCAGCTGTGCGGGCAGGACGCGACCGTCGGCCTGACGCGCGAGATGCTGCGCGGCATCCGCATGATCCAGAAGCCCGCCAATCTGCAGCGCATGGATAAGGCGCTCCCGGTGTTTTTCATCGCCGGAAGAAGCGACCCCGTCGGCAATATGGGCCGCGGAGTGGAAAAGGCGGCGGCTGCCTTCCGTGCGGCCGGGATGCAGGATGTGGCCTGCAAGCTCTATGACGGGCGGCACGAGATCCTCAACGAGAAGAACCGCCAGCTCGTCTATGATGACGTTCTTGCGTTTTATGAGCGGCATCTGGACTGATCTGACGAAAATTGTTACCTTTTTGTAATGTTTTTCGGCCGCAGAACTTGTTAAAAGACCTCTGAATCTTGACGAACGGGAACGGTTTTGTTAAAATGGGGTAGAATCCCGAAAGAAGGAGTTACCCTATGAAGCGAATTCTGTGCGGCGCGCTCTCTGCGCTGCTGATCTTTACCGGCATACAGCTGCCCGTGCGGGCAGAGACGGCCGGGACCGAGGAAACGGCTGCCGTGCAGCCGGAGGAGACCGCTGCGACGGAGCCGGTGGAGTCCGTTCCGGAGGAAACGCAGGCTCCCGAGACGATCGGGCCGGATGCGAACGAGCGCGCCCCGCAGGCCATGACGGTCAGCGACAGCGGCATCGCTATGCTCGAGGAGCTGGAAGGCCGCGGCGTCTCCAGCTTCCGCACGGCCCTGACGCAGGTGGAGAACAGCGTGAACAGCTTCCTCTCTGCAAACGGCCTGACCCTGACGCAGCAGCAGTTCGATGCGCTGGCCTCCCTGCAGTTCAACTGCTCCGCCGTGCTCTCGGGCTGCCGCGTGACCCGGCTGCTGACGGGCGGGGACTATACCGAGGTCAGCATGGCCAATGCGTGGTGCTCGTGGGTCAGCGTGGGCGGCAGCTATTCTTCCAAAATGCTCGAGCGGCGTATCCGCGAGCTGCAGGTCTATTTCTATGGCGACTATACCGGAAACGAGAGTGACCCCGGCTTCCGCTACCTTGTCCATATGCCGAACGGCGGCTCGCTGGAGGACAACCGTGTCCTGTGCTATCCGCGCGGCGAGACCTATGCCGCACTGCAGACGGCCACGCGCTCCGGCATGTATTTTGCCGGGTGGTACACAGCAGCCTCCGGCGGCGCGCACATTACCAATTCCACACCCGCGGCGGAGAATCTCATCGTCTATGCCCACTGGTCCTCGACCCCGGTCGAAAACCCGAACGAGGACAACGGCGGCAGCGGCGAGGATCCCGTCACGCTGAAGACGAGCGAGGCCTGCATCCAGTTTATCAAGGATCACGAGGGCTTCAGCAAGTTCGCCTACTGGGACTACGGCCAGTGGACGATCGGCTACGGCACGCGCTGCGAGAAGGATGAATTCCCCGACGGCATCACGGAGGAGGAGGCCGACCAGCGCCTGCGCCTGATGCTCGTGGACTTTGAAAAAATGGTGGACGACGTGCTCGATGCCTCGCCGCTGGTCCACACGCAGTCGCAGTATGACGCGATGATCAGCTTCACGTTCAACCTCGGCCCGCAGTGGATTAACCCTAAGTACAATATCTATCAGTATTTCGTCTATGGCGGCTATACGGAGATGGAGTTCGTCAATACCATGGGCCGCTGGCTCAGCTCGAGCAGCGAGGTCGTTGACGGGCTGGCCAAGCGCCGCATCGACGAGGCGGATATGTATCTGAACGGCGTCTACCGTCTGGGCAGCACGGCCTATGTCCGCGTTGTGTTCAATGCCATGGGCGGCGAGGCCGAGGAGGACTATGTTTATTATAAGACGGGCAGATCGCTTGGCATGCTGCCGAACGCTTATCGCTCCGGCCACTATTTTGTAGGCTGGTATGACCGCGCCCTCTCGGGCGGCACGCGCTACACGCCGGAGACGGCGGCTCCTGCCCGCGGCAACATCACGCTCTACGCCCGCTGGGAGGCCACCGGCCTGCCGTATCAGGATATTTCCCGCGATGCGTGGTATTTTGAGGCCGTGTCTGAGGCAACGGACCGCGGCCTGTTCCAAGGCACGAGCGAGACGACCTTCGAGCCGGAGAGCACGATGAACCGCGCCATGCTGGCAACGGTAATCTACCGCATGGCGGGTTCGCCCGCGGGCGCGGCAAAGGCGCCCTTCACGGACGTCGCGGCGGCGGACTGGTTTGCCGATGCCGTTGCATGGGCCTATGAAAACGGCGTGGTCAAGGGCATGTCGGCGACGTCCTTTGCGCCGCTGCAGGAGATCACGCGCGAGCAGCTTGCCGTGATGCTGCTGCGCTATGCCGGCCTGTGCGGTTATGACACATCGGCCCGCGCTTCGCTGAAGGACTTTGCCGATGCGGCGAAGGTCTCGGATTATGCGGCCGATGCCATGCAGTGGGCCGTGGCCAACGGCATCCTGAACGGCACGGACGGAAAGCGCCTCGACCCTGCCGGCAGCGCCACGCGCGCGCAGTGCGCCGCAATGCTCGTTCGTTTCCTGGATAAGTTCGAGGCCCCGGCGGCGTAATTTTTCCGAAACAGCGAAAATTTGTCCTTCCGAGTCCGATTTATTGGACAGTAAACCTGTTATACTTTCTCTCAGAAACAACAGGAGGGATCGATATGCAGGTTCAGATTCGAAATGTTCGGGGACACTATGAGGTCTATGCTGCGGACGGGAGCTTCCTCTTCTCCGCGGACACACACCGCGAGGTGATGGAGGAGCTTTGCAGAATTACCGACTGACGCTTGCCTATGACGGCACGCGCTATCGCGGCTGGCAGCGGCTGCCGCCGCCCGCCAAAACCGTGCAGGCCAGCGTGGAAACGGCTCTCGGCGAGATCTTCGGCCAGCCGCTTGAGATCAGCGGCAGCGGCCGCACGGATGCCGGGGTGCATGCGGCCTGTCAGGTTGCGTCGTTCCATGCGCCGAAGCGGCCAACGGACGAGGTGCTGGCGCAGCTGCGCCGCCTTCTGCCGGAGGATATCGGTGCGCTGACGCTCGACTATGCGCCGGAGCGCTTCCACGCCCGCCTTTCGGCTGTCGAGAAGACCTATGTCTACCGCCTCTGGAACAGCGACCGGCCGGATGTGTTCGCCCGGCGCTACCGCGCCTGGGAACCGCGCCAGCTGGACTGCGGCGCCATGCGCGCCGGTGCGGCCGGACTGGTGGGAACACATGACTTTTTTACGTTCTGCGCCAACCGGCAGATGAAAAAGTCCACGGTGCGCACGCTGCGCCGCCTTGACATCACGCAGGAGGACGCCGAGCTGCGCTTCACGCTGACTGCGGACGGCTTTTTGTATCACATGGCGCGCATCCTCGTTGGCACGCTGCTGGAGGTCGGCCTCGGCAGGCGCCCGGCAGAGAGCCTGCCCGCACTGTTCGACGCCCGCTGCCGTGCGCTGGCAGGGGAGACGGCCCCGGCAAAGGGCCTGTGGCTCATGGAGGTGCGATATTGAACATTCAGATCTTCGGCCGCTCGAAGTGCTTTGACACGAAGAAGGCCGAGCGATATTTCAAGGAGCGCCGCATCCGCGTGCAGCAGATCGACCTGCTGCGCTACGGTATGTCCGGCGGAGAATTTGACAGCGTGCTGCGCGCCGTTGGCGGTGTGGATAAGCTCATCGACTGGTCGCGCCGCGACCCGGACATCGATCTGCTGCGTTATATGGACGACGTGCGCGCCAAGGAGGACAAGCTGTTTGAACGGCCGGAGCTCATGCGCACGCCGGTCGTCCGCAACGGCAGGAAGGCGACCGTGGGCTATTGCCCGGACGTCTGGAAGCAATGGGAGGAGAGCGAAAAATGAAGCTGCAGCTTGCAAGACTCATCAAGAATATCTGCTATGCCGCGGGCTGTGCATCGGCAGTGCTCAGCCTCGCGCTGAAGAGCGCCCCGCAGACGGCGCAGCGCTGGCTGCTGTTCGGCGGCATCGCCCTGCTGGTGCTGGGCTTCCTTGTCAGCGTGACGTTCTACCGCTGCCCGCACTGCCACCGGGTACTGCCTGCCAACCGCGGGAAGATGGACGACTGCCCGTATTGCAAGCTCCCTCTGCGGGATACGAAATGACGGCCCGCATCACGATCCCGCCGCAGGTTCAGGCACTGCTCCGGCAGCTGAACGCGGCGGGGTTTTCTGCCTATGCGGGCGGCGGCTGCGGGCGCGACAGCCTGCTCGGCCGCGCGCCGCACGACTGGGACATTGCGACCGACGCGCGCCCCGCGGAAACGCAGGCCGGTTTCCGGG
>ENA-OQEY01000284-OQEY01000284.1-human-gut-metagenome-genome-assembly--contig:-NODE-284-length-39248-cov-11.176304_pt1 | contig 39248 bp, 27 predicted proteins | sample MGYA00242801_ERZ504647 | MGnify/ENA primary metagenome ERZ504647 (study PRJEB26092, sample SAMD00036204) | human gut metagenome | host: Homo sapiens | study: EMG produced TPA metagenomics assembly of... | reverse complement strand
CTCGGCTGCTCGGCGTAGGACAGGTTCACGCCGTAGCGCGAGCCGTCCCCGAGCAGGCGCTCGAAGTTGGGGAGGTCCGTCGGCGTGGAGATGACCAGGATGTCCCGGATGCCCGCCAGCATGAGGGTGGACAGCGGGTAGTAGATCATGGGCTTGTCGTAGACCGGCAGCAGCTGCTTGGAGGTCACGAGCGTGAGTGGGTACAGGCGCGTGCCGGACCCGCCGGCGAGGATGATGCCTTTCATTGGCTATAACCTTTCTTTTCTTGCGGCCCTACGGCCGGCGCGGTTTCCGAGAAGGCGGGCGCAGCAGTCGAATCCAAAAGCGGCGAATTCCCGGATGTTCCCCTCGTGCAGAAGCTGGCGGGAGACAGACTTAACGAGCCTTCCGCCCTCCCCGACCTCGGAGCTACAGGCAACGATTTCCCCGTTCGCCTCGAGGAAACGGCCGATTGCATAGTTCCGGCGATACTGCTCGGCTGGAGTGAGGTTATGCGAATGATGCACACAGGCGTCGGCAGCATATGCAACCGAGTATCCGGCGTTTACGGCCTTCGCGGCCATAAGCATGTCCTCACTCATATCCGTCTTTCCGAAACCGCCGAGCTCGATATATGCGCTGCGGCGGTACGCCGAGCACACGTCGGTGGCGAAATACGCCTTGATTCCCATGGTCACGACGTCGGCCTTAGAGCGAACGTTAGATTCAGGACCGTAGTTGAACTCACGGACGAGCTGTTCGAACCTACGAGCGTCATCCTTGGGAAGCTGGCGCCCGGATGAAACCACCACGCGGAAATCGTTAAGAATGGGGGCAATAAGGTTCTCAATGTAGAATTCGTCAGCGGGTACGGCATCCTGCGTCATAAAGCAGACGATATCCCCAATGGATTCCCTAAGCGCCATATCGCGAGTGAGACCGTGGTTGAATTCGGAACGCTCGATACTGATCAAGCGAACCCACTCAAACGTCTTAACGATATCGACCGTACGGTCGGAGGAGCTCGAATCGACGACAATAACCTCATCAGGACGACGGGTCTGGCGATATATGCGGTTGAGCAGCCCCTCGATATCGCCCTCAGCATTGAGAGTCGGAATCACAAGGGAAACCTTCGTCATCGCCCGGTCCTCCTTTTCCCGAACATGGCACCGAAGGTGCCCATGAAACATTTCCAGTCCATACGGAAGCAACGGTTCCGTACATAGTGGAGCTCGATCTTCTGCCGCATGCCGCTCTCGAAGGTCGCGGCGTTGCGATCAGTGGCCTGCCACAGGCCGGTAATGCCCGGTGTGACGCTCAGTAGCTCTTCCTTCTCCTCTTCGGAGAAGTGCTGTTCCAGCTCGTCATGCGTGATGGGACGCGGACCGATCACGGACAGATCGCCCTTGAGCACGTTGAGGAACTGCGGTACCTCGTCGATGGAGCACTTGCGGATGAACTGGCCCACCTTTGTGATGCGTGGGTCGTTATCGACCTTGCGCTCCACCTCCCACTGGTGCAGCTGCTCGGGGCTCAGGTACTTCTGAACATCACCTGCATCAGAGACCATGCTGCGAAGCTTAAGCACGCGAATCACCCGGCCTCCCCTGCCCACGCGCTCCTGCGTGTAGACCGGGCAGCCCGGGGACTCCATGCAGATCGCGGCGCAGACACAGGCCATGGGAATCGCCAGCACCGCGGCACACCCGGCGCTGAAGGCTATATCGAACGTTCTCTTGCATATGCGATAGAAGAGGGTTCCCGTTGGTTTCCTAGGCATGGGCTAGCACCCCGCCAACGGAAAAGTCTCGGGAGATGCCTCTAGCAGGCACCCCCCCGTTATCATTTCGACGACCGTGAGCGCCACGATCTTCAAGTCGGTGGCCACCCCGCGCTTGGCGATGTACTCAAGGTCGCGGCGGACCATGCCGTCGAAGTCGGTGTCGTTGCGGTCCGTAACCTGCCACCAGCCGGTGATACCGGGCTTGACGGCAAGGCGCTGCAGGTCGAACTCCGTGTACTCGGCCACCTCGTTCGGCAGCGGCGGGCGCGGGCCCACGACGGACATCTGGCCCAGGAACACGTTCAGGAACTGCGGGAACTCGTCGATGGAGTGCCTGCGGATAAACTTGCCGATTTTCGTTACGCGCGGGTCGTCCCTCATCTTGAACATGGCGCCGGCGATCTCGTTCCGCTCCTTGAGCTCGGCGAGGCGCTCGTCGGCGTCTTTGTACATGCTGCGGAACTTCCACATGCGGAAAGTGGACAGGCTGCCGTCGCGATGGGTCTGGCCCACGCGGATCTGGCTGTAGAACGGGCTGCCCTCGCTCTCCAGACGGATGGCCGCGGCGAGCACCAGGCTCGGCACGGCAATGGCGGCCAACACGCAGCCGCTGAACACGATGTCGAAGGCGCGCTTTACGACCCTGTAGCCCAGTCGCGTGCGGTCCCAGTCCTTCACGGCCTGCATGGCCTTGTAGCGCACGCTCACCTCGCCGCCACTCATAGCTTGGGCTATAAGCGCCGCCCCAATTGGAGCGTCTGATTGATGTTTGACTTTATCTGACACTAAATCTTTCAAAACTACGTCCCCGACCCGGGGATCCTCCCTGTCCCGAAAACTCGTCTGTTATCAGGCGATCCCCCTATTTAGGTTTCGCATCACACGTTGCTTGCCCGTAAGCACCGCAAGTCCGACGCGAGTCGTCACGCGTCGACCACAGAGGTCAACTTCCAAATAAGCCGTGTTTTTACGTCTATTCACATCTTTGATAAGGCCTTCGCGGCCCAGCAGCGGACCTGCCGTCACTACGACCTGGTCGCCGTCCTTTAGGGCCTCGCTCATGGGCACTACGCGGTCTCCCCTGTGCGTAAAACTGCCAATAAGCTGGACCTCTTCTTTTGCCAGCGGCACAAACTGACCGTCCTGGGATAGCACCCGGGCAAAGTCGTCCATGCGTAGCAAGTACTGTTGCACGGTGCGGGGATCTGACGTGTCGCAGATAAGGTAACCGGGAAAGAGCGGCTTGGTCGTATTGACCCATTCGCCGTGAAGCTTGATCTCGGTTTGAAATTGGGGATAAAAGAGCTCCTGCATGGCACTAGCCGGCACCATACGCTCGATGCGCTCGCGCATTACGTCTTCTCGACCGTTAATGACCTGGATCACATACCACACGAGCACCACCCCCTTGCTGTCTTACGTGCGGCTCACGGGGTTTGGGTATGGCTTCGCCAGGGCGCTTGTGCGCGAAGGCACTCCATATTCAAACCCTGAGCCCAGTTAGACAAGCACGTGGCTCTGCCCCACCGTGAACGGTATGTATGACGCAGCCCGTATGTGACCAATCGTTTTAATGACGAAAGCACATACAGTTGGCTGCGTGTGAGACAATCAGGGGATGATTAACAACCGACTATCTCACACGCAAACAGCTGAAGTGCTTGCTGCATTTTGCCATGACAGACCCACTTAGAATATCTTGCAGAAATATAAATGACCGCAAATCAATTCAAAGCATTGCTGCATGACTACTGTATTGAAGCTCGTGGCTTTTCTGGCACCGCCGTTACGGCCGGATGCTGATCTGCCCTGCGCTTCGCGACCGGTTAAGCCGAGAGCGCAGTTGAACCCATGTAACAATAGCCATCTTAGCACAAGGCGGCTAGAAACCGATTTAGGCCGAGCACGGCAACATATCGTTCACTTGCAGTGCTTAAGGGGGTTATTTTGCAAACTTGTTCACATTGACGCAGGTTTATGCGGGTGTAACTGTTGGCGCACACCGCCCGAGCTGCAACGCTGACCGTGAGAAATGCAAAAAGGAATTATGTTCGGTTAACAAACTATGTACAGAAGTGGGAAATAAATTGCGCAACTTTTTTGGGTGTAGGTGCTGGTGTGGCGTCACTTTGGTTTGCGCGGTGATTGTATATGAAAAAAGCCTCCGGACTCCCGGAGGCTTTGCATTCACGATGGTGGAGACGAGGGGGATCGAACCCCTGACCTCTTGACTGCCAGTCAAGCGCTCTCCCAGCTGAGCTACGCCCCCGTGACGAGGTAGTACTATAGGGGAAGTTGTTCGGGGATGCAAGGACTTTTTTGGGTTGTTGCCCTGCCTTACGGGTTTTCCTGGGACGGGGCTGAATTTGCTATTTTTGGCTTTGCCAAAAATAGCAAATTAACCCACCGTCCCGATAAAACCCTGATGGAGTAAATAACCGATTGCGACGCCTTGATGGACGGTTATCTCTGCGGTGGATCTTACTATATTGCTGATGCCCGTGTCGGCTAGCAGGCCTAGGGGGCTGTGGTCTAGTTCCCATTCTAGACCGCGCTCGGTTACCACCGTCCCGGGGGCTATGGCGATGATGGAGAACGTCTTGCCCTCGGCGCCTTCGATGGTCCAGCTCTCGTCCAGGTGCAGGATTCTGGCCGTTACTTCGTCTTCTTCGATCCAGACGGGGGCATCCTCGTAGCCTGCGAGCAACCCCAGCACGGAAAGTGCCATATCCGGACGGCCGCCGGTGGCGCAGGTCGCAACCACTTCGGCACCCGGCCAGCGACGGCGGACGGAATCGAGCGCCAGTGCCAGATCGGTATAGTCCTTGTACGGGTTGTGGCGCTCAACTTCAAAGTCGGTGGCAGCATCGACCAGCGCGCGACCCGCGTCGCTCACCGTGTCGGCATCTCCAACATATACGTCGCAGCAAAGCCCCGCGCCCAGCAACGCATCGAGCCCGCGGTCCACGGCAACAACGTGGTCGCACTCCCCCGCCAGCTGACGCAGCAGATCCGCGCTCGCTACCACGGGTGAGCCGCAGACCACTAATACCTTGCAAGCCATAGCTCTCGCCTATCCCTCAAACGCAAGCATGCGGGGCAGATCCAGGTCCTTATAGCTATCGATAAAGATCTCGCAGTTGTCGCGAACCTCGTCGCGCTCCATACGGCCGTGCGGGTCATAGATGCCCACTCGCATAAAGTCAGCGACTCCAGAGCTCTTAAGGCCAAAGACGGCGTCCTCAAACACCCAGGCGCGCTCAAACTTATGTCCGTGGCGCTCCTCCAGGCGGCGCAGCGCCAGCTCGTACACATCGGGGAACTGCTTGGAGCGCCCCGCCTCGCCCGTGGTGGTCACAAGCTCCATGTAGGCATCGAGACCGGCGCCCGCAAGCGCAGATTTAACCAGCTCGGCCGGCGTGGACGTGGCAACGCACATGGCAATGCCGGCAGCCTTCGCCTGCTCCAAAAACATCAGCAGACCCTCACGGGGCGGCACCTTGGAGTAGCCATCAATTAGGATGTCGCTCAGCTCGCGATACAGCTCTTCGCCATTTTCGCCAATGCCCCAGGTGTCGTGGTAGGCCTGGCACTCGTCCTCGAGCGACAGGTGCTCAAACTGAGCAAAATCGTCGACCGTCACGTCAATGCCGTGGCGGTGCAATAACTCGGGCTGGGCATAGGCCCAAACGGGGGTGCTATTAACCAGCGTGCCGTCGCAATCGAAAATAAAAGCAACACGTGGGGCAGCGATGTGGTCCATAAACGAGCCTTTCGATATCAAAGGGTAAACAACCTGCTAAAAACGTTTTACCAAACGTAAACCTAACAATCTAGAATCCCTAATTGGTAAAGCTGTCAAGAGTTTTACCATCGCAATTCTGCCAGTGGTATAAACATGGCGCTTACCGATTAAACGCCACCGCAAATCCACTTTCGTCCATAAAACTAACGTACAGGTGTTATCGTAGTTTTTGCCGAAAGTTCCACCGAGCACGCGAGGTGGAACGAATCATAGAACTATCGCCGTCCCTTCGATTCGTGCAGCCTTGGACCTTTCGCATCTAGTCACCAAGGCAACACGCTGCCGCGTCATGATGGGATCAAACGTGAGCGATACAAAGCTAAAGCCAGCAACCAAAAAGCCTGCTACCCGTAAAGCCGCCCCGCACGCGCCGGAGCTCACCAAAGACGATGTCTATCTGTTTGGCATCGGTACGTGGGAGCGCAGCTGGGAAAAGATGGGCGCGCACCCCGACACGCAGAACCGTACGCGCGGCTGGCGTTTTTGCGTTTGGGCTCCCGACGTAAAGAGCGTTCATGTCATTGGTGAATTTAACGACTGGGATGAGCAGGCCAACCCGCTGGTGCCCGTGCATACGAGCTCTATTTGGGAAGGCTTTATTCCTGGCGCCGAGCAGGGTCAGCTCTATAAATATCTCATCGAGACCAACGAGGGCGAAAAGCTCTACAAGGCCGATCCGTACGCCTTTAAGGCCGAGTGCCCTCCGGGGACGGCGAGCGCGCTGTGGACCCTCGATGGCTACCAGTGGAACGACGCCGCGTGGCTCAAGCGCCGCGCCGGCCACAATCACATGTCGCAGCCCCTTAACATCTACGAGGTGCATATTGGATCGTGGAAGCGCCACGGCGACGCGCCGCAGGGCGAACCCGACGAGTACGGCAATTACCCCGGCCCCATGGATCCCTTCCCCGCGCAGCGCGGTGAGTTTTACACCTATGACGACCTGTCGGTGGAGCTCGTGGACTACGTCCGCGACATGGGCTACACGCATATCGAGGTCATGCCGCTTATGGAGCATCCCTTCGATGGCTCCTGGGGCTACCAGACGACCGGCTACTACGCCGCCACGTCACGCTACGGCACCCCGCAGCAGCTCATGCACTTTATCGATGCATGCCACGAGGCAGGCATTGGCGTGATCATGGACTGGGTGCCCGGCGGTTTTTGCGCCGACTCCCACGGCCTTGCTACCTTTAACGGCCACATGCTGTTTGAGCACGAGATTCACCCCAACTGGGGCACGCACAAGTTTGACTTCGCTCGCGGCGAGGTCCGCTCCTTCCTGGTCTCAAACGTGCTGTACTGGCTCGAGAACTTCCACGTGGACGGTATTCGCATGGACGGCGTATCCAGCATGCTGTACCTCAACTTTGGCATTGATGATCCCGGCCAAAAGAAGTTCAACAAGTACGGTACCGAGGAGGATCTGGACGCCAGCGCGTTTATTCGCCAGGTCAACTGCGCCGTGGAGGCGCACTACCCCGACGTGATGATGATGGCCGAGGAGTCCACTGCGTGGCCGCTCGTGACCTATCCGCCGCAGGATGGCGGCTTGGGCTTCCACTACAAGTGGGACATGGGCTGGATGAATGACACCCTGCACTACATGCAGACCGATTTTCCGTGGCGCCCCGGCAACCACGGGCTGCTCACGTTCTCCATTATGTATGCCTTTACCGAGAACTTTATTTGCCCACTCAGCCACGACGAGGTCGTGCACGGCAAGTGCTCGCTCATCGGCCGCATGCCGGGCGACTGGTGGCGCCAGTTTGCCGGCCTGCGCACGCTGGCCTTCTACCAGATGACGCACCCCGGCGCCAAGCTCAACTTTATGGGCAACGAGATCGGCCAGTTTATTGAGTGGCGCTATTACGAGTCCATCCAGTGGTTCCTGACCGAGGAGTACGAGACCCACAAGCATCATCAGGCGTTTATCAAGGCGCTCAACCACCTGTACACCGCCGAGCCCGCTCTGTACGAGCGCGGCTATACCGACGACGGATTTACCTGGATCGATGCGGACAACTCCAAGCAGTCCATCGTGAGCTTTGTGCGCCAGGGCGAGGACATCGACGACGACCTGGTGATCCTGATCAACTTTGACCCGGCGAGCTACGAGAGCTTCCGCGTGGGCGTGCCGCGCGAGGGCGACTGGGAGGTCATCTTCGATTCTGACCGTCCCGAGTTTGGCGGCAGCGGATACGCCGGTGAGGAGCCCTACACCTGCTCGAGCGAGCCCTATCCCTGGAACGGGCAGATGGACTCTATTGAGATCAAGGTGCCCGGCCTGGCAGGCGTGGTGCTTAAGCGCCGCGGTCCCAGCAGCTATAAGCCGCCCGTGGTTGAGGAGCCCAAGAAGACGATGCGCAAACGTGCGTCTTCGGTGAAGCCCAAGCCTGCGGCTGCTAAGAAGGCTCCGGCTAAGACGAAGGCTACGACGACCAAAGCCAAAGCCAAGGCCAAGACCGCCGCAAAGCCCGCTGCTAAGGCTACCGCGACCAAGAAGCCGGCTGCCAAAAAGGCCGCCACCAAGGCCAAGGCTGCTTCTGTTAAGTCGTCCGCCAAGGATGCGTAACAAAGCCGTTACAGCTGTAATTACCCGCCTCGGCGAGGCGTAGGATACAAGTCATAACCGTTCCGGGAGAAACATCCCCGGGGGAAAGGAACGTATGAATAAGATCTTCGACAACAAGCAGGAGTTTACCGAGCTCTATCGCGATGCCGTCATGAGCATCAGCGGCAAGAGCGTCGAGGCCGCCAGCGACCTGGACCGCTTTAACGCCCTGGCCAAGCTCGTGGCCGAGAAGGCACGCACCGTTGCCACCAAGAGCGACGCCCGCGTCACCGCCGAGGGCAAGAAGCGCGTGTACTACTTCTCGATCGAGTTTTTGATCGGCCGCCTGCTTGACAACTACCTGCTCAACTTTGGCGTGCGCGACATGGTCGCCGAGGCGCTCGACGACATGGGCTTTGACCTGTCCGTCATCGAGAACCAGGAGCCCGATCCGGCACTGGGCAACGGTGGCCTGGGCCGTCTGGCCGCATGCTTCCTGGATTCCATGGCAGCCGAGGGCATTGCCGGCTACGGCAACGGCATGCGCTACCGCTACGGCCTGTTTAAGCAGGAGATCGTCAACGGCAGCCAGGTCGAGGCCACCGACGAGTGGCTCACCCACGGCTATCCCTGGGAGGTCCGTCGTCAGGACAAGGCCGTGACCATTAAGTTTGGTGGCCATGTTGAGGGCTTTGAGGAGAACGGCCGCACGTTCTACCGCACGGTGGACACGCAGGATATCCTGGCCGTTCCTTATGACATCCCCGTGGTGGGCTATGCCGGCGAGACTGTCAACAAGCTGCGCGTCTGGGCTGCCGAGCCGGTCGAGGAGCACTTTGACCTGGAGGCCTTCAACCGCGGCGACTACGCCCTGGCCGACGCCGAGCGCGCCGAGGCCGAGGCCATCAGCGCCATCCTCTACCCCAACGACGCCGGCGAGCACGGCCGTCTGCTGCGCCTGAAGCAGGAGTACCTGTTTGTCTCGGCCGGCATCTACAGCCTGCTCGACACCTTTGAGAAGGAGCACGGCGAGAATTGGGAGCTGCTGCCGCAGTTTGTTGCCATCCATACCAACGACACCCACCCCGCCATGTGCGGCCCCGAGCTCATGCGTATCCTCATCGACGAGAAGAAGCTCGAGTGGGATGACGCCTGGAACATCGTGACGCAGGTCGTGAGCTACACCAACCACACTATCCTGCCCGAGGCTCTGGAGAAGTGGCCCATCGGCACGTTCTCCAAGCTCCTCCCCCGCGTGTATCAGATCATCGACGAGATCAGCCGTCGTTGGCACGAGTCGTTCGACACCACGCAGGAAGGCTGGCAGGAGCGTCTGCGCCAGACCGCCATCCTGTGGGACGGCGAGATTCGCATGGCCAACCTGTCCGTGATCTGCAGCCACAGCGTCAACGGCGTGGCCAAGATCCACTCCGACATCATCAAGAACATCGTGCTCAAGGATTTCTATGCCCTGACGCCCGAGAAGTTCAACAACAAAACCAACGGCATCTCGCACCGTCGCTTCTTTGCCGAGGCCAACCCCACCTATGCCAAGCTCGTGACCGAGGCCATTGGCGACGGCTGGCTCAAGGACGCCTTTGAGCTGGAGAAGCTCAAGGAGTTCCAGAACGACACCGAGTTCCTGAAGGCCGTGGGTGCCTCCAAGCGCGCCAACAAGGAGCGCCTGGCCGCCTACGTCAAGGCCGAGACCGGTCTGGTCATCGACCCCAACACCGTCTTCGATGTTCAGGTTAAGCGCTTCCATGCCTACAAGCGCCAGCTCATGAACATCATGAAGGTGATGGACATCTACAACCGTCGCATCGCGAATCCCAACTTCCACGTGACGCCGACGACCTTCATCTTTAGCGGCAAGGCTGCCTCGAGCTACACCTTTGCCAAGGAGACTATCCGCCTCATTAACTCCGTGGCCGACGTCATCAACAACGACCCGCGCGTCAACGAGGTCATGAAGGTCTGCTTTATCCCCAACTTCCGCGTGAGCAACGCCCAGCTCATCTACCCCGCCGCCGAGATCTCGGAACAGATCTCCACGGCCGGCAAGGAGGCTTCGGGCACGTCCAACATGAAGCTCATGATGAACGGCGCCATTACGCTGGGTACCCTCGACGGCGCCAACATCGAGATCGCCGACCTGGCCGGTCGCGAGAACGAGGCCATCTTTGGCCTAACCGCCCCCGAGGTCGAGCAGCTCTGGGCGTCGAACAACTACTTTGCTTGGGATACGCTCAACAACGATCGCGAGCGCCTGGGCCGCGTGATGGACGAGCTCAAGGACAACACGTTTGCCGGCCTTTCGGGCAACTTTGAGAGCATCTACAACGAGCTCATGAACAACAACGACCCCGACCTGGTCATGGCAGACTTCCGCAGCTACGTGGAAGCGTGGGAGAAGCTCACCGGCAGCTATGGCGACCAGGAGACCTGGAACCGCAAGGCGCTGCTCAACACCGCCTCGAGCGGCTGGTTCTCGAGCGACCGCACCATTCGCGAGTACCGCGACGAGATCTGGCACGCGTAAAGGCGCGCGAGCTCCCCTATGCCAGCACGGCATTACTCGACGGGCGTGACGTTGCGCCGCGCCCGTCGCTAATGGGTTTAGGAACATCGATGACAGAAGGAGAAATCGATGAGTAAGAAAGAATGCATCGCGATGCTCCTCGCAGGAGGACAGGGCAGCCGATTGGGGGCACTCACCCAAAAGATCGCTAAGCCGGCGGTTAGCTTTGGTGGCAAGTTCCGCATTATCGACTTTTCGCTCTCCAACTGCTCCAACTCGGGCATCGACACGGTGGGCGTTCTGACGCAGTATCGCCCCTACCTGTTGCATGCCTACGTGGGCTCCGGCGAGGCATGGGATCTGGACAGCCGCGACGGCGGTGTGTCGATCCTGCCGCCGTACGAGACGCAGACCGGCGGCGCCTGGTATGCGGGCACGGCCGACGCCATTACGCAGAACCTCGACTACATCAAGGCCAACGACCCCAAGTACGTCCTGATTCTTTCGGGCGATCACCTGTATCGCATGGACTACCGCAAGATGCTCAAGACGCACATTGAGAATAACGCCGACCTCACGGTGAGCGTTATGCCCGTGCCGTGGGAGGAGGCCAGCCGCTTTGGCATCCTGACCACCGACCCCGAGGACGGCCGCATCACCAAGTTCACCGAGAAGCCCGATAAGCCCGATTCGAACCTCGCGTCCATGGGCATCTACATCTTTTCGGCCGACGTGCTGATCGAGGCGCTCGAAGAGGACGCTCTGGACCAGCGCTCGAGCCACGACTTTGGCAAGGACATCATCCCCAAGCTGCTCGGCGAGGGCAAGCGCCTGTACAGCTACGAGTTCCACGGCTTTTGGAAGGACGTCGGCACCATCGCCAGCTTCCACGAGACCTCGATGGACCTGCTGGGCAACAACCCCGAGTTCGATCTGTTCGACAAGCACTTCCCCATCATGTCCAACATCACCACGCGTCCGCCGCACTACATTGGCCCGGACGGCCGCCTGGACGATTGCCTGGTCTCCAACGGCTGCAAGATCTACGGCACCGCTCGCCACTCGATCCTTTCGACCGATGTCATCATCGAGGAGCGCGCCGTGGTCGAGGACTCCGTGCTGCTGCCGGGCGCGCACGTCAAGAGCGGTGCGCACATCTGCCGCGCTATTTTGGGCGAGAACTCCACGGTCGAAGAGGGCGTGAAGCTCGGCTCTGTCGATACCACCAAGGATACGGCCGTCGTTGGAAATGACGTCGTTATCGGGAAGGGGGAATGATCCGATGATCAATCGCAAGGCCATCGGTTATATCACCGCTAACTACTCTTCGACTTACGGCAGCGTGCTGCTCAAGGACCGTCCCATCGCGTCCGTTCCCTTTTTGGGCCGCTACCGCCTGATCGACTTCCCGCTGTCCAACATGATGAATGCCGGCATCAAGACCGTCGGCGTCGTCATGCCGGGAAACTACCGCTCGCTGATCGACCACGTGGGCTCGGGTAAGGACTGGGGCCTGGACCGCAAGAAGGGCGGCCTGTTCATGGTGCCCGGCAACGCGTATGGCACCACCAAGGGCGGCATGCGCTTCCTGCTGCGCGACATCATCTCCAACAAGACGCTGTTCCAGCGCTCGGACAAGCCCTATGTTGTGATGATGGGCACCAACATCATCTTTAACATGGACCTCAACACCATCATCGACGCGCACGAGAACTCCGGCGCTCAGATGACCGTGGTGTACTGCAAGGCCACGCGCAACGTCGATGACGAGACCAAACTCGAGATTAACGAGAACGGCCGCCTGACGGGCGTGAGCGCCGGCGTCGTGTACGGCGACAACGCCTCTATGGACTGCTGCATCGTCAACCGCGAGACGCTGCTCGAGATTATCGACCACTACCAGGCCGCCGACTATCTGGACCTGCTCGAGGCACTCCAGGGCGACTTTGGCAACATCGACGTGTGCAGCTACGAGTACAAGGGCGAGGTCGTGGGCGTGTTTAGCGAGAAGTCGCTGTACCGCCGCAGCATGGACCTGCTCGACCAGACCGTGGCCGATCAGCTCTTTGACCCCGAGCGCCCGATCCTGACCAAGGCTCACGACGTGCCGCCTTCGCGCTATGCGACCGGCAGCCACGCGTGCAACTCGATCATCTCGGCCGGCTGCATCATCAAAGGCACCGTGCGCAACTCGATCCTGTCGCGCGGCGTCGTGGTCGAGGAAGGCGCTTCGGTGACCAACTCGATCATCAACCAGAGCTGCATCATCAAGAGCGGCGCCCGCGTTGAGAACGCCATCCTGGACAAGAACAACGTGGTTCCCACCAACACCGAGCTTCGCGGCACGCCCGAGAACATCCTGGTGCTGGGAAAGGCTCCGTTAACTTCCGACACCACCATCGTACGTTAACGTTGACACCGCAACATCGCTCGTAACATGTAGAATAGCCGCCCGGTTAGCGCCAGGCGGCTATTCTCGAATTGGAATATGGGAGACAATATGGCAGATTCCAGCAAAAAGATGCAGATCGTGTTTGCCTCGGCCGAGTGCGCACCGTTTGTTAAGACCGGTGGCCTGGGCGACGTAGCGGGCTCGCTGCCTGCGGCACTCGTGCGCGCCGGCGCCGAGGTCATCGTGATGGTGCCCAAGTACGCCACCATCAAGGACGAATACAAGGCGCAAATGGAGCACTTTGCCGACTTTTACGTGAGCCTGGGCTGGCGCAATGAGTACTGCGGGCTGGAGAAGCTCGAGCGCGACGGCGTCACCTATATGTTCGTGGACAACGAGCGCTACTTTGCGCGCGACTATCCGTACGGCTTCTTTGACGACGGCGAACGCTTTGCGTTCTTCTCCAAGGCCATCACCGAAAGCCTGCAGCACCTGCCGGCCGGTTTTGAGTGCGACATCCTGCACTGCAACGACTGGCAGACGGCGCTGGCGCCCGTGTTCTTGCGCGAGTTCTACCAGGGCCTGCCGCTGTACGACCGCGTCAAGACCGTGTTCTCGATCCACAACGTAGCGTTCCAGGGCCAGTTTAGCGACACCGTGATGGAGGACATCCTGGGTGTGGCGCATATTCCGGCGGCAGCTACGCAGCTGCGCTGCGACGCCTGCAGCATCAACTACATGCTGGGTGCGCTGCACTATGCCGATGCCATCACAACGGTGAGCCCCACCTATGCGGGCGAGATCCAGACACCCGAGTTTGGCGAGGGCTTGGACGGCGTGCTGCGCGAGCGTTCCTACGCGCTGCAGGGCATCCTCAACGGCATTGACGTGGCGGCCTTTGACCCGTCAACCGACAAGCGCATTGCCGCCAACTACACGGTTGACGACCGTTCCGGCAAGGCCGTGTGCAAGGCCAAGCTGCAGGAGGAGCTGGGTCTCGAGGTTCGCGACGACCGCCCGCTCATGGTGATGGTCACGCGCCTGACGCGCCAGAAGGGCATGGACCTGGTCATGTACGCGCTCGACCGCATCCTGTCCGGCGGCGTGCAGGTGGCCGTGCTGGGTACCGGCGACCGCGACTACGAGGACGGCCTGCGCTACTTCCAGGACAAGTACCCCGGCACCATGGCCGCACGCATCGAGTTCGATCCGGCACTGTCGCAGCGCATGTATGCCGCCGCCGACATGTTCCTGATGCCTTCGAAGTTTGAGCCCTGCGGCCTGTCGCAGATCATCGCCATGCGCTACGGCACCCTGCCCATCGTGCGCGAGACCGGTGGCCTGAAGGACACCGTGCAGCCGTACAACGAGTTTACCGGCGAGGGTACGGGCTTCTCGTTTACCAACTTTAACGGCGACGAGATGGGCGACGCCGTGTTCCGCGCGGCACGCCTGTTCTGGGACAACCGTGACGCCTGGAACCAACTGGTCACGCAGGCCATGAGCCAGGACTTTAGCTGGACGCGCTCGGCCGACAAGTATCTGGATCTGTATTTCTTTATGCACCCGGAGATTGAAAGGCCGGCGGGTGTGACTGATGTTGCAGCTGTCGATGAGCCCGCTGCCGCTGAGGAGCCCAAGGCCGAGGAGAAGCCGGCGGCCAAGGCCGAAGTTAAGCCCGACGCGAAGCCTGCCGCCAAGAAGACGACGGTCCGCAAGACGACGGCTAAGAAGGCCACGACCACGAAGGCCGCTGCTAGCAAGACTAGCGCCGCTAAGGCAACTACTGCCAAGGCATCGACTACGCGCAAGCGTACGACCGCCGCTGCCAAAAAGGCCGCCGAGGCCGAGGTCGCTCCCGAGGTAAAGGCCGAGCCCGCGGCAAAGGCTCCGGCCAAGACCGCTGCCAAGAAGACGACCACGACCAAGACCACGACCGCTAAGAAGGCCACGGCTGCGAAGTCGACGACGACCAAGGCTGCTACGACGAAAGCCGCCGCGAAGACGACCCCGAAGGCCGCTGCAAAGCCCGCCGTCAAGGTCGAGGAGGCGCCCTCCGAGCCCAAGGCCAAGGTAGCTGTCGAGGCAAAGCCGGCCGCCAAAACCACCACGCGCAAGCGCGCTACGACGACGGTCAAAAAGGCCACGACCAAGGCTGCTGCTCCCAAGGCAGAGGCTAAGGACGAGGACAAGACCGCAGTAAAGGCCGCTGAGGTCAAGACCGCTCCGAAGGCTACGGCAAAGGCCGAGCCCGCAAAGGATACCCCGGTCTCCCCCGCCGCTCAGGCTGAGGAAAAGGCACCGACCAAGAAGACCTCCGTCCGTAAGGCAACGGCCACCCGCAAGCGCCACTAATCCGGACGATTAAAACTTAATCCAACGCAAGATGAGGGCGCCCCTACCAGGCGCCCTCATCTTGGTTGAACTTCTGTATTAAAAAGAGGGCCGGTTTACTACGACAAAATGGCTCCAGCCGACCACGGCGGGTAATCTACGAAATTGGCAACGCCTCTACCTGCGGTTTTAATATCACCAAAATGACCCTGGTTGAGATCATTCAATTCGTCGTAGTAAACCGGGTTACTTTTGTTTGGCTACAAATAGTATCGGTATAGGCACATTTGAATATCGCGATAATTTGGGTGGTAAAACGATTTTCTAGGACAACCGTTCGCCGATGGTAAACGGATGTTGTTTATACAGCCTGTGTACAAAAGATATACTTACATCCAGTGCGTAAAGCCCATGGCCCGCAGGCCGTGATTCTATTGAACTGGACCGAATTATGAGATTGATTCACAACAGCCGTCTGCCGCAGTTTCGTACTCCGTTTGGCGCTGTGACCACTGGAACTTCCGTTTCGCTATCGGTGATTTTGGAGGATGCCGACCCCAACCAGGCAACGCTCACCCTGCGCACCTGGGTCGATAAAATCGGTGAGTCTCTGTATCCCATGACGCACGAGGGCGACGGCATATTTACCGTAGAGCTTGAGTGCACTGAGCCCTGTCTTATCTGGTACAGCTTTATCTGCAACATCGAGGGCCAGCCCGAGGTACGCCTGGGTGCACCGCAGGGTCGCACCGGTGGCGAGGGTGTGACCTACAACTACGCCGAGGTTCCGTCCTTCCAGATTACCGTCTACAAGCACCGAGAGAACCGTCCCACTTGGTACGAGCGCGGTATGGTCTACCAGATCTTCCCCGACCGCTATGCACGCGACGAAAACTGGCGCGAACGCACGCTTGCCGAAGTTGAAAAACCGCGCAAAGGAATCCAGCGCCGCATGGTCGAGGACTGGAACGAACCGCCCGAGTACGAGCGTGCCGAAGACGGCTCCATCAAGACCTGGGATTTTTACGGCGGCTCGCTCAAGGGTATCCAGAATGACCTGCCCCGCATTGCCGAGCTGGGCTTTACGGCCATCTACCTCAACCCGATTTTTGAGGCCGCGAGCAACCACCGCTACGACACGGCCGACTATACCAAGATCGACCCGATTCTGGGCACCGAGCAGGACTTTACCGAGCTGTGTCAGGCGGCCGAAAAGCTCGGCATTTCCATCATCCTGGACGGTGTATTCAACCACACGGGCGACGATTCGATCTACTTCAACCGCTACGGCAACTACCCCGGCGTGGGCGCGTGGCAGAGCGAGGATTCGCCGTGGCGCGATGCGTTTTATTTCCACGAGGACGGCTCGTACGATTGCTGGTGGGGCGTGGGCAATATGCCCGCCATCAATGAGAGCTCCGAGCTGGTGCGCGAGCGGCTCCTGGGCAAGGACGGTATCATACGCAAATGGCTGCGCGCCGGCGCTCACGGCTGGCGCCTGGATGTGGCCGACGAACTTTCCGATGACTTCCTGGCCGAGATCAAAAAGGCCGTGCTCGCCGAGAAGCCCGACGCGCTGCTGCTCGGCGAGGTCTGGGAAGACGCCTCCAACAAGATCAGCTATGGCCATCTGCGCCGCTATCTGCAAGGCTCTGAGCTCGACTCCGCCATGGACTACCCCTTCCGTGACATGGTCATCGGTTTTTTGATGGGCTACAAGAACGCCTACCAGGCAGCCGAGGACATCGAGACCCTGCGCGAGAACTACCCGCGCGAGGCACTGGCCTGCGCGCTCAATCTGCTTTCGAGCCACGACCGCCCGCGCATTATCTCGGTGCTCGGTGGTGGCCCCGACGAGTCGCAGCTGCCCGAGAGCGAGCGCAGCAAATGGCGCCTGGACGAGAACTCGATGGGCCTGGCCAAGAGCCGTTTTTGGTTGGCAACGCTCATGCAGATGACCTTCCCAGGAGTGCCCTCGATCTATTATGGCGACGAGTACGGCTTGGAGGGCCTCACCGATCCGGGCAACCGCCGCACCCTGCCGACCAAGGACCAACTCCACGACTTCGATACGCTAGCCATCGTTAAGAACGCATCTGCCATTCGCCGCGCGTTACCGTTTATGGTCGATGGCGAGATCAAGGCCTTTGCGCTCAACGACGACGTCTTGGCCTACACCCGCACGGGCAAAGACGGCGAGGCCGCGACGGTTATCATCAACCGCAGCCTGCGCAATTCGCACTGCGTGACGATTCCGGCGCTCGGCGAATGCGCAAGCGACGTGATCAGCGGCCACGAGTGCGAAATCCACAACGGTACCGTCACGCTCGACCTGTACCCGCTGGGCTCTTCGATCATCTATCACCATGCCGAGAAGCGCCTGCAGGAGCCGCTCGACCACGGCGCGGGCGTCGTATGCCACATCACCTCGGTGCCGACCGATGACGGCAAGCCCGGCACAATCGGTGCGCCCACGCGTCGTTTTATCGACCACCTGGCCGCCATGGGCATGCGCTACTGGCAGGTCCTTCCCGTCAACCCGACGGACTTCTTCCGCTCCCCCTACGCCGGTCCTTCGGCCTTTGCAGGCAATATCGACCTGCTGCCCGAGAGCCACGAGGAGCTGGCCGCCGACTTCGTCACCTGGAAGACCCGCGGCGGCGAGGATGCCGACCCGCTGTACACGGCGTTTAAACATCGCAACGCCGACTGGCTCGAGAAGTACTGCGTCTACATGGCGGTAAAGAAGCACTTTGAGGGACTGTCGCGCCACGATTGGCCGGCGGATGTCGCGCGCTACAACGAGTACCTGATCGATGACAAGCGATTCCACGACGAGGCCGAGCTGCAGGCGTACATGCAGTATCGCTTTGACCTTGCCTGGTGCGAGCTTATGAACTATGCACACAAGAAGGGCATCGAGGTCATCGGCGATATCCCGATGTATGTCTCGGACGATTCGGCCGACGCGTGGAGCGAGCCCGAAAACTTCTGGCTATCCGACACCGGCAAGGCGATTGAAATTTCGGGCGCGCCGCCCGACAACTTTGCGCCCGAGGGCCAGGTGTGGGGAAACCCCACCTTCCGCTGGGATCACATGAAGAAGAACGGCTATCGCTGGTGGATGGATCGCCTGCGTCGTGCGTTCGCGCTCTACGACCGTGTGCGCCTGGACCACTTCCTGGGTTTCCACAGCTACTTTAGCATCCCCGCCGGCGAGGCCTGTGCCGACGGCCGCTGGCTTGCGGGACCAGGCAAAGACCTGTTCCAGACCGCCTACGACGAGCTGGGTCCGCTCAACTTTATCGCCGAGGATCTAGGCTATCTGACGCCTGGCGTTCGCGCCATGGCTTCGACCTGCGGTTTCCCCGGCATGGACGTGCTGGAGTTTAGCAACTACGACGTTCGCTGCGGAATTCATCCCACGCCTGGCAAGATCCTGTACACCTCGACGCACGACACCTCAACGCTTGCCGGATGGTGCACGCATTCCTTTGCGGGCGGCGACGACCCGAGCGGCATTGCATTGGCAAGCGAGCTCATGGGCGATGCCCTGGCAAGCGATGCTCCGCTCGTGATGATGCCGCTGCAGGACGTGCTGGGGCTGGGCGACGATGCACGTATGAACGTGCCGGGCGTGGCCACGGGCAACTGGACCTGGCAGGCGCAGGAGGCCGACATTGCTGCGGCTGAGGAGAAAACTGCGGAGCTCCTGCGCAGCACCCATAGATTCTGGGGCGAAGCGTGATAAAACCCCGGATATAGGGTACAGTTACAGCTGTTTGAATTTTTGCGGGCAGAGTGATCTGCCCGCTTTGTGCTGAAAAGGAAGTATTATGGCGCGCTACGATTACAAGTGCACGAGCTGCGGCAACGTGTTTGAGGTTGAGCATCCCATGACCGAGACGCCCGAGGTCGTATGCCCCAGCTGCGGTGCCCCGGCATCCAAGACGTTCTCGGCCAGCGGCATTAAGTTCGACGGCAGCGGTTTCTACAACACCGACCAGCGCAGTGGTGGCTCCAGCACCAGCGCCACCAGTGGCTGTTGCGCCAACTGCCCGCATAACCACTAGTGACAAGCGGCCCCGCGATCAACTCCGATCGCGGGGCCGCTTCTTTGCGCTATGGGTCGATAATTATTTTTAAAAATTAGTATATTTTAAAATCCGCCCATACCAGCAGAATAGGGATCGTCACAGGTACCATCGCTATACCAATGAGTAGACCCCACATAATTGCCATTTTCGTCATAAACATCCAGAGTTTTAATGACTACTTTACCGCCGCCGTTAGAGGAGCCTCCCGAATAGCCGCTTCCACCAGAATAATTATTACCGCTATAAGAATTGTTGGAATAATTATTTTGCTGAGAAGCCTGCTGCTGAGTCTGCGCCACTTCCTCTTGAGTCTTCGCCTCAGCCTCTGCTTTTGCCTTATTTACATCATCAATACGAGTTTGATAACGACTAATCTGTTCATTGATTTGATCAATGAACAGATTAGAATCCTTTTTGGCATCTTCAAAAATAAGCTTCTGATTATCTTTATTAGAAATATCATTAAGAAGACCATTGAGGCTATTAATATGCTGTTGGAGAGAGTCAGTATCTTCAGTAGAATTTACATCAAAATTAACATGGTCAGTTACAGAAGTATTCCACTCATTATTTTGAGCCTTACGGCAGCCTTTAATAATGGAATCGTATTTATTGAGCAACTTCGTCCAATCAGGGGAAGTGCCATCCGCATACTTAAAACTGTCATTAGAGATTTCTTTATTCAAAATCTCTTTATTATTTTGAGCATTTTTAATGGTATCAAGACGTTGCTCAAAAGTTAGTAGCCCAGGATCAACCTTAAAGGCAGCAACACTATCGCTAGCCTTTGAATACAAAACTTCAACCTGCTGATTATGTTCACTACATGCTTGTTTGTAATTGTAACCAGCATAACCACCGACACAACCAGCAATGAGCAAATCAACAATACCGGCACCAATAATTACCCGCTTTTTAATCGAAGAATTCTCAACCTCTTCATTTTCCTGAGTATTATCTTCAGGATTGTCAATCTTGTCACTATTAAGTTCGTTCATTTTAACCCCTCAATATTAAATCTGCGAGCGGTTCATGCATCCAGAAACTTACCAAACCCAACCGCTTACTTTCATACCCGATTTATTAATCCCAGTTCCAGAAAAATCTTCCTTATGAGTTGCGGTGAAATAAGGACTGTTTGGCGGGCAGAAGCCGCTATTCAATCCCTATTTCACCGCAACTTAGTAGTTACTTGTGGACCAGACGAGCGCAGAAGTGACCGTCGTAGGAGTCGGCGTTTACGGGGACGCTTTGGAAAAGTCCGCGGTCGTTTTGACGTACGGAGACGAGCTTCTTGGCTTGTTCGAACTCGGGTAACTGCAGAATCTGCGCCTCGGAGAGGGGTGCCAAGCTAAAACCTGCGCCCTCGGGAGAAGCCAAAAACGCATCCACGACTTGCGTGTTCTCTTCATCAAAGACCGAGCAGGTGGCATAGATAAGCTCGCCGCCGGCAGCCACGCGGGCAGCAGCCTCCTTGAGCATCGTAAGCTGCAGTTTGGGCAGCTCAACCGTCACATCTTTTTCGGTCAGGCGCCAAGGGATCTCGGGATGACGACGCATGGTGCCGGTGCCAGAGCACGGCGCATCGATAAAGACCGTGTCGAACTTAACCGGCTTGCCAAGCATGGCATCAAACGACGTCAGTACTTCATCAAGCTCGCAGGCATCACCCGAAACCGTACGAACGCCCTGAATACCGGCCTTATGCAGGCGAGCGAGATTCAGATCGCACTTGCGATCATGCAAATCGAGCGCCGTATGCTGACGCTCATAGCCCGCACGCTTGGCCTGGCACATCATCACATAGGTCTTGGTGCCACGACCGGCACCAATCTCAAGGCAGCTTCCAGGGCGCGTGGCAGCTGTGGCGATGAGCTGGGCGTTAAGATCCGAGGCCACGGCAGCAGCGCGCTCAAATACGCCCGACGAAACGGTAACCTGGGCATCAACCGGGGCATGACAGCCCGGGAAGACAGGCGCGACGAGCTGCGAGATATACGGATCGGGATTAGTCGCAAAGGCGTTCTCATGCAGAGCCAGCGGCGCGGGGGCCAGATTGCCGGCAAAGTTAAGCGCACCCTCTGGCGTGTCAAACGACGCCATAATGCGAGCGCACAGCCAGCGAGGAAGACCCATCAGACGCGACAGACGAACCAAGCGTCGCTCAGACTCATCCACATCGGACGCAGTAGCAAAGTCCTCAACATTGTCTGAAACCTTATGGAGTACTGCATTGGCCAAGCCAGCGGCGGACTTAGCACCGCAGCGAACCAGCTCAACTCCCTGACTTACGGCAACGCGGCCAGGCGTATGCAGGTAGAGCATCTCGAAGGCCGAGATACGAAGCGCCATGCGCACACGCGGAGCGACCTTTTTGGGCTTATCGAGAAACTGGTCGAGCAGCTCGTCCAAAATACCCTGCGTGGCGGCAACACCCAGCGCCAAGCGGGCGGCAAAAGCGGAATCGCGCTGGTCAATGGCCTTGGCGGAAGCACGGGACGAGAGCACGTCGCGCGCGTACATGCCGCGGCGATCGGCCTCCATCAGCACATCGAGCGCAAGCTTGCGCGCGGGAGACAGCTTGCTCATGACAAAACACCCCACGAAAGATCGGCACCCTGCAGGCCAGCAGCCCAAGCAGAAGCGGCCATAGCACGCTTGCCATCAGGCTTAACCTCGAGCAACTCAACCGAGCCATCGGAAAGGCCAAGGTAAACACGCTTAGCCTGAACGGCGACGAGCCCCTCACCAAGCGACACATCAGCCGGCGCAGCGTCGAGCACGCGCACGGTCTTGCCGGCAATCACGCAACGAGCAGGCGCGGTATCGGACGAGGCCAGCACATGATGCGCGCAATCAAGCGCCGCCATGTGCGGATCCAAGCGCATCTCCTGCTTAGAAATCTTGGCAGCATTGGTAACAAGCGACTCATCCTGTTCAGTCCACACGGCGGTGCCATCGGCAAGCGAAGGAAGCGTATCGGCAAGCAGTTTGCCGCCGAGCTCAGCGAGCTCCATAGTCAGCGCCTCAGCATGCTTACCGGCAACCGAGGTCGAGGCCTGCGCACAATAGGCGCCGGTATCCACGCCATGCCCAATGCGCATAATAGAAACGCCGGCAATCTCATCACCAGCAAGAATGGCACGCTGAATAGGAGCAGCCCCACGCCAACGAGGCAGCAGCGAAGCATGAACATTCACAATACCAAGCGGCGCCATATGCAGCACCTCATCAGGCAAAATGCAACCATAAGCAGCCACACAGAAAATATCAGCCTGAGCAGCCTGGAGCACCTCAACAACCTCAGGGGTCATACGATTAGCCTCAATGACCGGCAACCCCAGCTCCAGTGCCTTAGCCTTAACAGGAGACGGCTCTAGCTTCTTACCACGCCCACGAACAGCATCAGGACGAGTGACAACAAGCGCAATCTCGTTTCCAGCCTCGACAAGCGAAGCCAGCGAGGGCACAGCAAAATCAGGCGTACCCATAAACACAATACGCATAAAGAACGTCTCCTCTCAACCAAAGCCGAGACGGCTACAAAGAACAGCGGAAAGCCAAGTACCCGGCCCATCCGCCAGAACAGTCCAACAAAAACAAATATACCCAAAACCAAAGAAAGAGCCGCAATAAAAGCAGCTCTTTCAGCAAAGCATCTATCAGCAAAGACGCCCTTCCCTGGCCCGACGGCACCCGGGAGAGACAAGCAGCGTCAACGTAGTCCCCGGGTCGCCCACCTATATCGTCCCGCGCGCAGTTTCGCAGCGCAGCGAGAATGTTTGAGCACGGGATGATATAGGCGGGCGCCCCGGGGACGGACAAACCTACTCCGTCTCGCCCGGTCGAGCGCCGCGGGCCAGGGCGTCCTGGTACTCCTTGACTGCCTTGATCCTCTGCATCGGCTTCAGTCGCTCGAACATGGTGTTGCCGTGCAGGTGATCGATCTCGTGCTGCAGGCACACGCAGAACAGGTCGCCCGAAGCCTCATAGCGAATCAGGTTTGCGTCCAAGTCGTACGCCTCGACGACGACATGGTCGGGACGCTCGATTTCGCAGCTAATGCCAGGGATGGACAGGCAGCCCTCGCTAAACGGCACCAGATGGTCGCTCTGCTCAACAATGACAGGGTTGATGAGCACGTACGGGTCGTAGTCGTTCTTGTCGCTGTAGTCGCAGTCGATGGTGACGAGTTGAATAAGCTCGCCGATCTGCGGAGCAGCCAGGCCGCAACCGCCGTTGTCGAACATCATCTTCTTCATCTTCTCGGCAAGCGCCTCGATCGCCGGGGTGATCTCCTCGATCACGGCGCACTCCTGACGCAGGCGAGGGTCGGGCGACAGTACGATTCCGTTGGCTTCCATGGCCATCCTTTCGGGTTGTTACATCAAATCATAGGCATCGACGTCAACGCTCACGCTCACGCCACGCACGGAACCCACCTCTTTGAGGCAGGCGTCGATATCATCAGAGACATGGTACCCCACGGGCGACTTCACAAGCAGATGGAAGCGGTAACGGTCCTTGGCTCTCTCGATTACACACGAAGCCGGGCCCAGCACCTGCGGCACGGCACTCCCTGCCCGCAAAAAATCGGGCGCGGCGGCATGCCAGCGACGCTTAAGAAGCTTTGCAATGCGCCCAATGTAGTCCTGCGCGTCATCCGCGTTCGCCGACCACACCAAAATGTTGACCAGGCGCACAAAGGGCGGATACAGCGCGTCGCGCCGCTGGTCCAGATCGTAGTCGGTAAAGATAGAACGGTCGTGCTCGGCGACGGCGCGAATGACCGGATCCTCGGGCAGGTAGGTCTGGATGATCACCTCACCGGGACGATCGCCGCGACCGGCACGGCCGGCGACCTGCTCCAGTAAATCGTAGGCGCGCTCCCCTGCTCTAAAATCGGGCAGCTTTAACGCAAAGTCTGCATTGACCACGCCCACAAGCGTGACCTCGGGAAAGTCGAGGCCCTTGGCAATCATCTGGGTGCCCAGCAGCACCGCGCAATCGGCGGCATCGAACTGCTCGAGCAGCTTTTTGTGCGCATCCTTGCCGCGCGTGGAATCGGCATCCATGCGGATGATGGCGACGTCCTCGGGCAGCATCTGGTGCAGTGCGTCCTCGATCTGCTGCGTGCCCAGACCCATTTTTGCAAGGTAGCGACTACCACATTTGGGGCAACGACTCGTGGGCGCGGGATACGGCTGCACGCGCCAGGAGGATCCGCATGTGTGACATTGCAGCGTGTGCGTGCGCTCGTGATACGTAAGGGCGGTGGAGCAGTGGTTGCAGGTGGGGACGCAGCCGCACTCGCGGCACATCAGGAACGGCGCAAAGCCGCGGCGGTTATGCAGCAGCACGGCCTTCTCGCGCCGCTCTACAACGCGCTCCAGGCCTTCCATCAGCGGTTTAGAGAACATTGAGCGGCTGCCGTGCGAAAACTCGCGGCGCAGGTCGGCAATGCGAACCGTGGGCAGGACCGCGTGCCCCGGGCGTTCGGGCATCTCGACGCGCGTCCACGTGGCACCGCCGTACGTTCCGCGACGGCAGCGGTCGAGCGCTTCGGCAGAAGGCGTGGCCGAGCCCAGCACGAGTGGGCAGCGGTAGCGGCGCGCCATCTCGGCCGCCACCTCGCGAGCGTGGTAGCGCGGACTGGAGCCCTGCTTGTAACTAGTCTCGTGCTCCTCGTCGATGATGATGAGGCCCAAGTCGCTGAGCGGGCAAAAGAGCGCCGAGCGGGCGCCGACCACCACGCGGGCCGCACCGCTGGCGACCATATCCCACTGGTCGAGACGCTCGCCAGCAGAAAGACGCGAATGGAAGACCGCGACCGTCTCACCGAAGCGCGAGCGGAAGCGGCCGACGGTCTGGGCCGTCAGCGAGATCTCGGGCACGAGCACGCAGGCCGAGCGACCGGCCGCGAGCACACGCTCGATAGCGGAGAGGTAGACCTCGGTTTTACCGGATCCGGTGACGCCATCGACAAGGACCACGTCGCCGTGGGCGTCAAGGCGCGCGCGTTCAATCTGCGCGAGCGCCTGCTGCTGGCCGTCCGTGAGCGCGACCGGCGCCTTGCCGCTTGCCGAGGACAACGTGGTCTGCTCGCTGCAGCCACGCCAGGCGCGGCGCTCCTCCACCACCACGACGCCGCGTTTTTCGAGCGCCTTGATGGTCGCCGACATACTGTTGTAGAGCAGGTTGAGATCGCGCGTCGTGACCGGGCCGCACTGGAGCGCCTCCATGAGCTGACGCTGACGAACGGCGGTCTTGGGCGGCGTATAGTCGAAACCCTCAGGCGTGAGCATGACCCAGCGGTTTTGAATAGGCTTGACGGCTGGGCGCTCAACCGTCCACGCCCCGTCATCGCCCTTCACGACACGCGGGCTGCCGCCCGGAGGCAAAAACAGACGCAGGCATTCGGAAAGCGTCGCGACATACTCGCGGCTCATCCAACGCGCAATGCGGGCGGCCTCGGCGCCAAAGAGCGGTTTGCTGAGGATGGCCTCGACGGGCTTGATGCGCACTGGATCAAGGACGGTGTTTCCTTGCAGCTCGCCCAGCCCAGACGCAATGTCGACGATATAGCCAGCGGCCGCACGGTTTCCAAAATGAACTAGGACGGTGGAGCCGATCTGGGCCTCATTGGCAAGGGACTGCGGAATGCCGTAGGCAAAAGGCTCGGACAGCGCACGGGTGGGAATGTCCAGGACCACGCTCGCGTAGGCGGCAATGGGCTCTGGCGCAGGCTCAGGTTTGGCCTGCTCGGCCGTGCGGGCATGCTTCATGGGAGCTTGCTCCGGTTCGGGCGAACCAAACAGCGACAGTTGCTCGGCCATGGCGCCAGCACCTCCTATCCCATACGTCTACAGAAACAAGAGCCCCACTCGCGGTGAGCGGGGCTCGGATACATACGTTTGCGCAGCGATTACAGCGCCATCGTGCGGGCGCGGTCGATGCGCGCCAGGCAGTCGTCGCGGCCGACGAGCGCCATGGTCTCGCCCAGCGGAGGGCTCACCATGTTGCCGCAGACGGCGACGCGCACGGCCTGGAACACCACGCGCTTCTTGAGGTCCATCTGCTCGGGCAGCGGCTCAAGCGCGGCATCGATGGCCTCGGCCGTCCACTCGGTAACACCCTCGAGCGCGACCTTGGCGGCATCCAGGATGGCACTCATGCCTTCCTTGGCCAGCCCCTTGTTGACGGACTTCTCATCATACTCGAGCGTATCGGCCGTAGCGAAGATGGGAGCGGCGACGGTCACGGCGTCGGCCGGCATCTTGGTGCGCGGCTTGACGATGGCAGCGAGCGCGTCGATCCAGTCCTCGCCGTACTCGACGTTGCCCTCGATGAGGCCTGCCTCGTGCAGCTCGGGGACCATGATCTCGTTGGCAAACTGGGCATCGGTCATGCCGTTGATGTACTCAGCATTGACCCAGTCGAGCTTCTTGGGATCGAAGGTCGCCGGGTTCTTGGAGATGCGGTCGAGCGAGAACTTGCTGGCCAGGACATCACGCGGGATGATCGTGGTCTCGCCGTCGAGCGACCAGCCCAGCAGAGCCAGATAGTTGACGAAGGCATCGGACAGGTAACCGGCGTCGCGGTACTCCTCCACCGAGGTGGCGCCGTGGCGCTTGGAGAGCTTTTTGCCGTCGGCACCCAAGATCATGGAGATGTGGGCGAACGTAGGCACGGGCGCGCCGAGGGCCTCATAGACCATGACCTGACGCGGGGTGTTGGACAGGTGGTCGTCGCCGCGGATGACATGGGTGATCTTCATCATGGCGTCGTCGACGACGGTCGCGAAGTTATACGTGGGCGTGCCATCGGAGCGGAAGATGACAAAGTCGTCGAGCTCCTTGGCGTCGAAGGTCACCTCACCGTGGACGGCGTCGTGGATGACGACGTCGCCGCGGTCCTCGGGCACCTTGATGCGCAGGACGTAGGACTCGCCGGCCTCGATGCGGCGGCGGGCCTCCTCGGGATCAAGATCGCGGCAGCGGCGCTGATAGCCCTGGAAGGGGTCCTTGCGCTCCTGAGCGGCCTTGCGATCGGCCTCGAGCTGCTCCTTGGTGCAGAAGCAGGGATAGGCCTTGCCCTCGTCCCAGAGCTGCTGGGCGGCCTGCTTGTACAGGTCCAGGCGCTCGGTCTGGGCATAGGGACCAAAGTCGCCGCCCACCTCGGGACCCTCGTCCCAGTCAAGACCCAGCCAACGCATGGCGCGCAGAATGATCTGCGTGTTCTCGTCGGTGGAACGGGTGGGGTCGGTGTCGTCGATGCGCAGGATGAACGTGCCGCCGTTTGCGCGGGCAAAAGCCCAGTTATAGATAGCGGTGCGGGCGCCGCCGATGTGCAGCTTGCCCGTCGGTGAGGGTGCAAAGCGGACGCGAACGTCTGATGCCATGGAAATCTCCTCGATTGCAGGATGGATGTCTAACCGCACCAGTATAAAGCAACAAAGCAACCTCCGCACAAAGGGCACCGACCCAGTCATTGGGGACAGACTTAAATGACCGCCCAATGAGCACCGACCTACTCATTTAAGTCTGTCCCCAATGAGTAGGTGCGGAAAGGGTGTGAATGTTGGATTTACGCGCTATGATGTCCCCTTGCATACAGAGCCCGGCGGAATGGTAACGGTCGCCGGGACGCGTTTTTGAAAGGACAATCATGTCAGAAGAGCTTCGTTCCATCCCACCCCAACACGGATCCTTTGTGTTTACGTCGGAGTCGGTGACCGAAGGTCATCCCGATAAGATCGCCGACCAGATCAGCGATGCCGTCCTCGACGCAATCCTTGCCAAAGAAATAGAGCTGCAGGAGCAGGGCTATATTGCGCCCAACGGCGTGCCCGCCAACGTGGAAAACGTCCGCTGCGCCTGCGAGACCCTCGTGACCACCGGCACCGTCATCGTTGCCGGCGAGATCCGCACCCAGGCCTACGTCGACGTGCAGGAAATTGCCCGTGGCGTTATCCGCCGCATTGGTTACAACCGTGCAAAGTTCGGTTTTGACTGCGATACCTGCGGCGTTATGAGCCTCATCCACGAGCAGTCGCCCGATATCGCCCAGGGTGTCGACGAGTCCTTCGAGACCCAGACCGGCGCTACCACCGACCCGATCGACCTGATCGGCGCTGGCGACCAGGGCATGATGTTCGGCTACGCCTCCAACGAGACCAAGACCCTCATGCCCATGCCGCACTACCTGGCAAGCCGCCTGGCCGAGCGCCTGTCCGCCGTGCGCCACGACGGTACCCTGCCCTATCTGCGCCCCGACGGCAAGACTCAGGTCACGGTGCGCTACGAGGACGGCAAGCCAGTCGAGGTCACGACCATCGTCATCTCCACGCAGCACGCTGCCGAAATTGAGGACATGGGCAAGATCAAGGACGAACTCATCGAGCACGTCATCACCCCCGTCATGGCTGCCGAGAACATGCCGTGGAACAACGCCGACATCTACGTGAACCCCACCGGTCGCTTTGTCGTGGGCGGCCCCATGGGCGACACGGGCCTCACCGGCCGCAAGATCATCGTCGACACCTACGGCGGTTACGGCCGTCACGGCGGCGGCGCCTTTAGCGGCAAGGACTGCACCAAGGTCGACCGTTCCGCCGCATACGCCGCGCGCTGGGTCGCCAAGAACGTGGTGGCTGCCGGCCTGGCCGACCGCTGCGAGGTCGAGCTGGCCTACGCCATCGGCGTGTCCAAGCCGCTGTCGATCATGGTCGACACCTTTGGCACCGCACATGTTGCCGAGGACAAGATCGTCGAGGCCGTGGAGAAGACCTTCGACCTGCGCCCGGGCGCCATCATCCGCGACCTGGACCTGCGTCGACCGATCTACGAGAAGACGGCAGCCTACGGTCACTTTGGCCGAGAAGACCCCGACTTCACCTGGGAAAAGACCGATCGAGTCAAAGAACTCAAAGCAGCCTGCGGCCTGTAAGCTAACAAGAAAAGCCACAGCCAAATAAAAACGCACCAAAAGAAGTACCGGCTCCAGCCGGTACTTCTTTTTTATTTAAACGGTGGTGAAGATGAGCCGACCTGGGACATGGAATAGGTCACAGACCGATAAATTTTGCAGCAGAGCGACTCCAACCATGTATCCTAAGTTCCGAGGGCTTTGGTATTTGGTCGATCGCGAGTTCCGCACGAGCCGGAGGCCACTTAATGTGGCCTCCGTGCGAGCAGGACTGTCCGAGCAGGCGACCAAATACCAAAGCCCTCGGAACGGCGGGACAGAGTATGCCCCGCCCCTCGGGACGACGAGATAAAGAAGGAGCAGCCATGGCAGGCAAGCCGCAAACACTAGCAACGACCTCGGCATTCGAAATCTTGGGCCCCGTCATGGTCGGCCCCAGCTCATCGCACACCGCCGGCGCCCTGCGCTGCGCCCAGGTTGCCGCCAGCCTGCTGGAAGGTCGCATCACCAAGGTCAACTTTGGCCTGTGGAACTCCTTTGCCCATACCTACCGCGGCCACGGCACCGACCGCGCGCTCGTCGCAGGTATCTTGGGGCTCGATACCGACGACGAGAACATCAAGCAGGCCTTTGACCTCGCGCGCGAGCAGGGCCTCGACTATCACTTTGAAATTAAGGGCGACGACGCCTCAATCCACCCCAACACCGTCGACATCGACATGGTCGACGACACGGGCGCCACGGCACAGGTCCGCGGCGAGAGCCTTGGCGGCGGCAAGATGCGCATCAGCCGCATCAACGGCGTTGGCGTCGACATCTCGGGCATGTATTCCACGCTCTTCGTGGCGCACCAGGACGTCCCCGGCGTGCTCGCCGCGCTCACGAACCTGCTTGCCTACGCCCACGTCAACATCGCCTTCTGCCGCACCTACCGCACCGAGGTGGGCGGTCAGGCCTACTCCGTCTTTGAGACCGACGGCGCTCCCGACGACACCGTCGTCCCCATGCTGCGAAAGCTCGACAATGTCGATTACGCCACATTTATCGAGCTCCCGGGCTCGGCCTCGTCGCTCTCCCCCGGCGTCTCGGCCAAGGAGATCTTCGACGACGGCGAGCAGCTGCTCGATGCGTGCACCGAGCTCGGCCTAAATATTGGCGCCGTCATGGCCGTGCGCGAGGCGCGTCTAACCGGCGAGGCCCATGCTATCGCAGCCATGCGCCGCGTGCTCGACGTCATGCGCGAGGAGACCACGGCGCCCATCGCCAATCCGCAGCGATCGCTCGGCGGGCTGATCGGCGGCGAGGCCAAGCTCGTCGATGCCACCTGCCGCAACGATTTGAGCACAAGCCTGATGGGCCCCGTTCAGACCGATGCCGTGGCCCGCGCGATGGCCGTGCTCGAGCGCTCCGCCACCATGGGCGTGATCGTTGCCGCCCCCACGGCCGGCTCCGCGGGCGTCGTCCCCGGCTGCGTGCTGGCGCTCGCCGATCACCTCCAGCTCGACGACGAACAGGTCATGGATGCCCTCTACTGCGCCGCCGCCATCGGCCTCAACCTCACCACGAGCGCCTGCGTCGCCGGCGCCGAGGGCGGATGCCAGGCCGAGGTTGGAAGCGCTGCCGCCATGGCCGCCGCCGCGCTGGTCCAGATGATGGGCGGCACTTCCGAGCAGGCGCTCGACGCCAGCTCCATCGCACTGAGCAACCTGTTGGGCCTCGTTTGCGACCCCGTCGGTGGCCTTGTCGAGGTGCCCTGCCAAAACCGCAACGCCATCGGCGTGGCCGCGGCCTTCAGCTCGGCGCAGCTCGCCCTCGCCGGCATCAAGAGCCTGGTGCCGTTTGACCAGATGGCGCACGTGATGCTCTCGGTTGGCCACGCCCTGCCCGCCACGCTGCGCGAGACGGCCAAGGGCGGCATCGCGCAGGCACCGGCAGCACTCTCGGCGTGCGCAAAATGCGGAATATGCGGATAGCGAGCAAAAGCGAACGATAGGTGGGACATATGTCCCACCTATCCTTTATCGCCACTGTTTTCGTAACACAAGCAACTGCGTAATCGCTATAATTCAAGCCCAGTTAAAACACGATGAGCCGTAAGGCGAAACTCGAAGGAAATATATACGATGTCGCAAATCGACCGCAGCCAACTGATCCCCGATCCGCAACAGCCCAGCAGGCAGCCCGGAGGCATCCAATCGCCGCGTCCCGCAGCGCCAGCTCATGGCCAACAGCACGGCGCGGCAAATACCTCCCCGCGCCCCAATCAGGGCCAGCATCAGCAGCGTCAGCAGCGTTCCGCACATGGCGCCGGTCACAACCAGGGCCCTTCGCACACTCGAGTTTCTAACAACCGCGGCCCCGCCGACAACCGCTCCGCAAAGGGCAATAAGACGGGCGGCAAGACGGCGTTCTTCGTCGTCCTCGGCCTTGTCGCTATCGTCTATATCGTGGGCGTCGTGGCGTTTTCGCAGATTGCGTACCCCAACACCACCGTCGCCGGCGTCGATATCTCGTTTTCCAACGCCTCATCCGCCGCTACCAAGGTCAACTCGGCCTGGAAGCACTACAAGCTCACCGTTTCGGGAGATGACTTTAGCTGGACCTATCAGCCCGAATCCGACGAGCCCATCGTCGACGGCGAGGCAGCTGCCCACGAGATTATCGGCAGCAACGAGCCACTGCTGTGGCCTTCGCGCCTGATTGCCTCGCTCGGCGGCAAGAACATTAGCGCAACCAAAAACGGTACCATCGACCTGGAACAGGACGTCGACCTGTCCATGCTCTCGGACGCCTTTGACCAAAAGCAGTTCGAAGGGGATCTGGGCGCCGCCATCGACGCTTTCAACGAAGGCCGCTCGGGCACCTTTGAGGCATCGAGCTCCTACGACGAGAAGGCGGGCAAGTTCACCGTTGAGAAGGCCCGTTCCAACGAAAAGCTCAACCGCGAGCATGTCATTAAGTATGCAGAGATCGAGCTCGCGTCGTTGGCCGAGACCGTCGATCTTACGAAGCTCGGCAACGATGCCTACGAGCCGCTCAACGGCACGCTCACCAACGACCAGATCCAGGCCGCATGCGATGCCGCCAACAACTTCCTGGGCGTTAACGTGACCCTTAAGCTCAACGGAAACGATGCCGGCAAGGTCGACGGCAGCTCGGTGCTGCAGTGGATCAGTTTTGCCGACCCTGCAAACCCCACACTCGACACCTCCCAGATCAGCAACTGGGCAGCAGACCTCGCCAATGGCTTTAACACCGTGGGCTCCACTCGTTGGTGGACGCGCGCCGATGGCAAGGAATGTGCCGTCGAAGGCGGTGACTTTGGTTGGTCAATCGATAGCAGCACGCTTGCCAAGCAGGTCGAGGATGCTATTAACAACAAGCAGGCCGGCGAGATTGAGATCAATTACTCCCAGAAGGCCGACACCTTTACCGCCAAGGGCGAGCCCGATTGGAAGGCGTATATCGACGTCGACCTGTCCGAGCAGCACGCGCGCTACTATGACGAGAGCGGCAATATCGTTTGGGAGGCCAACTTTATTTCCGGCAAACCGGGCGAAGACGCCACCCCCGAGGGCGTGTGGCAGATCAACAGCAATGACGGCGCCACCAAGCTCATCGGCGCCAAGGACCCCAAGACCGGTAAACCCAAATACGAGAGCCCGGTGAGCTATTGGATGCCGTTTGAGGGCAACATGGTTGGATTCCACGACGCAACGTGGCAAAACGATTCGAGTTTCGATAGTGCCGAATCGTACAAGTGGTGCGGTAGCCACGGCTGCATCAATCTGCGCCTGGCCGATGCCAAGGCACTCCATGACTGCATCAGCGTCGGTCTGTGCGTGGTCGTGCACTCCTAGCACATCTCGCGTGTCACAACAAAGCCCAGCGTTACCTACCTTTCGATGCTGAAAGAATCGCGCCTGTGCGCCCGCCCCAACCGGCGGGCGCATATACTTATCGAGGTATGTTCTATAAAGGAGACGCTATGTCGAATGTCCCCACCATCACCCCAGGCCCCGATGATTCCGGGCACGCGCCGGAAAGCGCAACTGAAACGCTACCGCTTATCACCAGCGCCCCCACGGCACAGCAAAACGACAACGAGCAAGCTTGCTTTGGGATATCCGACGATGAGGCCTACGCAAAGCTCAAGGCCAAGCGCGCCGAACGGCGACACAAAAAGCTCGTCCGCCGCGGCATCGCTGCCGGCATCGTGGGCGGCATTGTCCTAATAGCCATTATTGTGAGCGTTGTCCTCAATTCGCAGCCGCAATCTGCAGGTGAACCTGTTACCGACATGGTCATGGAAGGCACCTTTACCACGACTGTCGAGGCAAAAGGACAGCTCAAGCCAATTTCTGCCTCAGTGGTCTCCCCTTCTGTTGACGGCACGGTAGCATCGATCAACGTGCAAGCCGGTCAGAGCGTCAACGAGGGCGACGTGCTCATGACCATTAAAAACGATGAGCTCGATAATGCCGTTGCCGAGGCGCAGCGCGCGGTCGCGGCCGCCCAGGAAGACCTGAAAAACGCACAGGCGACACTTGCTGCCGCACAGGCAGCACCGACGCTGGATGCCGACGGAGCGACCACCCCGACGGATGCAACCGCCAACGCCAGCGCCGTCTCGAGCGCTCAGCGCAATCTCGCCTCGGCCCAGGCAACCCTGGACCAGGCAAACGCCAAGGCGACCGAACGCACCGTAAAGGCCCCCAGCTCGGGTAGCATCGTCGAACTCAACGCCAAAGTGGGCGCCACGGTGACCGGAGGCATGGTCATGGGCGAAGGCGACACGAGCGGCGGCAAGCAGTGCATGCAAATCGCCGACCTCTCTAAGATGAAGGTGACGGTTCAGGTGGGCGAAAAGGACATCGCCAAGATCGCCGTGGGCCAGAGCGCCAACGTTACCTATCCCGCGTTTCCCGATATCGTGAGCCAGGGCACCGTCACGGCTATCGCATCGGTTGCAAACTCCGACGCAGCCAACGGTGGTGGCGGAAGCGTAACCTTTAACGTCGACATCCTCATCGAAGCACCCGACAGCCGCCTTAAGCCCGGTATGACTGCCGAGGTCTCGGTGGTGACCGAGCAGCTTGACGACGTAGTCATGGTGCCCACCATGGCGCTCATGACCGAGGATGGCGAGCACTATTACGTCAATCTGGCCACCGATGACGAAGGCAAGGAAACGCGCCGCGTGAAGGTAACTGTCGTGACGCAAAACGACAACGAAGCTGTGGTCGGCAAAACGCAGGTCAAGCGCGACGAGCAAGGCAACGAGATCAACCCCGACGTGCCGGTTACCAAGCTGCGCGATGGAGACACCATCGTGGTGGATACCGGCGCGGGCATGACGGCAGACGGCGGCGACAGTATGCCTGCCGATGAGGGCATGTAATGCGCCCCGTCATCGACATCCGCAACGTGCACCGCATCTTTGAGAGCGAGGCCGGTTGCGCTCACATCCTGCACAATGTGAGCCTGGCGGTGGACCCCGGTGAGTTCGTCGCCATCACCGGCCCCTCGGGCTCGGGCAAGTCGACGCTCATGAACATCCTGGGTTGCTTGGACAAACCGACGGCGGGCGACTATTACCTGCAGGGCCTCAATGTCGCCGAACTCGACGATGATGAGCTCACCGAGGTGCGTGCGCTGAGCATCGGCTTTGTCTTTCAGAGTTTCAACCTGCTGCCGCGTCTGTCGGTTATCGAAAACGTCATGCTGCCGCTGTCCTACACCAATGTGCCGCGCAACCAGCGCGAGATGCGCGCCGTGCACGCACTGCAAGCCGTCACGCTACCGGTCGACCATTGGGACCACCGCATATCGGAACTCTCGGGTGGACAGATGCAGCGCGTCGCCATCGCGCGCGCCCTCGTCAACGATCCGCCCATCATCCTGGCCGACGAGCCCACGGGAAACCTGGACTCGGCAACCGGGGCGCTCGTCATGGAAACCTTCCACAAGCTCCAGGAGCGCGGCAAGACCATCGTACTCATCACGCACGACCCGGGCATTGCCGCCGAGGCCGACCGTGCCGTGACCATTCGCGACGGGCGAATCCATGACGGCGCATATATCGCGCATGCGCCGAATACGCTACGCGGCGCCATCAGCAACCTACCCGCGACTTGTACATCTTCCACGTGGCCGAAAGGAGCGAAGGCATGAGCACCCGAGATCTTATCCAAGAAGCCCTGCACTCGCTCGAGGCCAACAAGGGTCGCAGCCTGCTCACCATCCTAGGCATCGTCATTGGCATCGCCTCGGTCATAGCCATGACCTCGCTCATCGGCGGCATCCAAAACAGCCTGGTCAACAGCTTGGGCCTCAACGCGGCCCGCATGGTGCAGATCTACTCGTCCCAAGAGCTCACCGATTCGGACGTCGAGAAGCTGCGCAAGATGGTGCCGCAAATTGAGCAGATCGGCATCGTCGACAGCGCCTATTCCGAGTACAAAGTTGGAGATAAAAGCTATACCGTCATGGCACAGGGCGTCGATAGTGACATGCTCGATGCCGTGGGCGCCAGCAAGATCGTTGCCGGTCGCACCTATAGCGACATCGAGTCCAAATCCGGCGCTCGGGTGGCGCTCATCGGCCGCGGCGGCGCCGAGCAGCTGTACGGCAACGAGCAGGACGCGATCGGCAAGACCATCAAGGTCTCGAGCGGAGACGTGCAGATCATTGGCGTTATCGACGGCGGCAACGACTCCATGGGCTCGCTGAGCCTGTACATGCCCCGAGCAACGATCGCCGAGCTCTACGGCGATGACAATCCGTCGTTTCCCAGTGTGATGGCACTCGCCGCCGAGGGCACCGATATGGACGAGCTCTGCAAGACGATCGAGTCCAAGGTGCGCAGCATGAAGGGCATCTCGGAGGACGACGAGTACGACAGCGTGTCGGCAAGCTCCATGAAGAGCGCTATCGATGCCCTCAACTCCTTTATGGGCGCCTTCTCGCTCATCATGGGCGCGGTTGCCGGCATATCGCTGCTTGTGGGCGGAATCGGCATTATGAACATGATGCTCACCAACGTGACCGAGCGCATCCGCGAAATTGGCATTCGCCGCGCTCTGGGCGCAAGCCGACGCGATATCACGGCCCAGTTTTTGGCCGAATCCTCGGCGCTGTGCATCACCGGCGGCATTTTAGGTGTCGTGATTGGCTATCTGCTGGCCTGGGGGCTCACGTTCTTTGCAGCGAGCTCGGGCATTATGAACGAGTTAGGGGCCACTGGGACGATTACGCCGAGCTTCTCCATTACGACCGTGCTGATCGCGTTTGCCGTATCGGTCGGCATCGGCGTGATCTTTGGCTTCTACCCCGCCCGCCGCGCCGCGAAACTCGACCCCGTGGAGTGCCTGCGCTACCAGTAGAACCTCAACCCTAAGTTGCGGTGAAATAGGGACTTTAGGCCGCTAGAAGACCATTCAGTCCTTATTTCACCGCAACTCAGGGGGGGATAAGGCGCTAGTGCTATTCGAAACGAGATTCCAGGCTGGATAGGCCATTAAGAGTCAGGTCGTTGGCGACCGCCGAGACGCGCTCGATGGGAACCGAGCCATCGGACAACGCCCACGTGCGATAGATGCCGATAATGCCGGACAGCAAAAACGCCAGGTAGTAGTCGAACATCTCGTCCTTTAGACCCTCGGGCAGCAGATCGCGCTCAGCGATCTCGTGCTCAAGCGGCACACGCAGACGAGCCATAAAGTCGTCAAGCGGAATGTTTTCGATCAACTGGCGATTAAGCACCAGGTTGTTGCACAGCGCCTCGTTAACGGTCTTGAAAAAGGACGCCGCCGCGCCAAGTGCGCGCTCGTTGGTGTCGCCGCCCATGGAGGAAAGCGTCTTCTCGACTGAATCGACGATCATCTCGACCACATCGACGGCAATGGCGTCGAGCAAGCCGTCGACCGTGCCAAAGTGCACGTAGAAGGTCTTACGGTCGACATTTGCCTCGCGCGCGATAGCGCTCACCGTAATATCGGCCAGGGGCTTTTCCATAAGCAGTCGCTCAAACGCCGAAAGAATCGCATTGCGACTACGGACGATACGACGGTCAAGGCGCGGTTTGGTGGTAGCCATAGACGAGTCCCCTTCATGTCAACAGCCCACCTGTAAGTCCTCTACATGTGGGAGATAATCAACGTAAGAGGATTATCCTACAACTCACATCGCAATGACGAGCGTCATCAAGAACGCACGACTCGCCGACCGGGCCCTAAGATCGCTTCTTTTTATTGAGCGCCGCCGGGGAAACGCGAATGCCGTCGCCAGTCTGGCGAACGTAGGTCTGGCGTGCCGGCTTAGGGGCCACAGCAGGCTTTTGAGCACGTTGATTGGGATCAACGGTAACCTGGCACGCAGGATGTGCCTTAACGGGCGTAGAGGGCGTCTGAGGCGTGCGCCCGAGCTTGCGCATCATACGGTCCCAGCGTGCATGGATACTCTCGTTGTGAGCGCTCTTAAGGCCCAGCAGCGGGGCGGCCAAAATGGTCGGCGCGATAAAGGTGATCAGACGCCACAGCAGATAGCCGGCAGTCGATGCCGTGCCAAAAAAGTGACCCAAAAACAATGCGAAGCCACCCTCGGCGCCACCAGTGCCGCCGGGCAGCGGAACGGCGGAGCTCAGCAGCTGGACAAAGGCGCTCGCAGCCATGACCGAGAAAAAGTCGACTTCGTGGTGGCCAAAAGAGAGCATCAAAAAGTACGGAACCAGGTAGAAAAACGCCAGCTGCAGCATAGTGATGACGACCGTGAGCAGCATGGACGAAAAATGGCCGGCAGATAGTTTGAATTTCTCGGAAAACGAGTAGATCTCGCCATCGACAAAGGTGCGCCAGCCCTCGATCTTTGTGGCCGAGACGCCCACGCGCTCGAGCCAATTGATGATGCAATGAGCGACGCGCGTGACGGTCCTGGGCATTAAGGCCACGGCAAAGATGCCGAGCAGGATGCAGCAGTGGCCGCCAAAACTAAAGACGCACAGCAGTGTCATGTCGCCATAACGCTCGGCGAAAAACGGCATACGGGCGAGCAGAAGAATGGCGCCCCATGCCACCAGGCCAAACTGGTACACGATAAAGCGGGTGAACTGCGTGGCACCCGCTTCGCCCACGTTTTGGCCAGCTTTGGTCAGACGGTAAATCTGGGCAGGCGTAGAGCCCATCATCATGGGCGTCAGGTTGCCAAAGAAGATGCCGCTCGCCTCGACCGAAATGAGGTCGCGGATACCGACGGGCGATTCGGGGTCGAGCCAAACGGCGATCGCGTACGCCACGATGCCAAAAACGAGATACAAAAACATGCAAAAGCATGCAGCAAAGAGCCAGGGCATCTGAACGCTGGACATAGCGGCCCAAAACTGCCCCATCTGCCCGGTCACGACCAGATAGACGATGTAGCCGATCAGCACAACGCCGATGAAGATGGCGCCGCGACGCGCGCTCTTGTTGTCATCGCCGCCAGAAACCTCGACCTGGGGCTTTGGGCTATGCTGAGAGGACTCCGTCATGAGGCTCCTTCTGACCGTCAAAGTATCTGGCCTATTGTACCCGTATGGGAGATGAGCAAAACGTAAAGCAATGGGGCAAATGGGATTAGCAGACCAGACCACTTGCAATAAAAAACCCGGCCTTCATACGAAAGACCGGGTATCTAAAACATGGTAGCCCGTACCAGATTCGAACTGGTGATCTCCGCCTTGAGAGGGCGGCGTCCTAAACCGCTAGACGAACGGGCCATAAGCCTCAGCAGAAAAGAAGTGGTAGCCCGTACCAGATTCGAACTGGTGATCTCCGCCTTGAGAGGGCGGCGTCCTAAACCGCTAGACGAACGGGCC
>ENA-OQEY01000270-OQEY01000270.1-human-gut-metagenome-genome-assembly--contig:-NODE-270-length-40703-cov-6.386255_pt1 | contig 40703 bp, 27 predicted proteins | sample MGYA00242801_ERZ504647 | MGnify/ENA primary metagenome ERZ504647 (study PRJEB26092, sample SAMD00036204) | human gut metagenome | host: Homo sapiens | study: EMG produced TPA metagenomics assembly of... | reverse complement strand
GGGGGAAACCGGAAATTCCGCCGCCCGCGGCCGCCAAACCGAAAGGCGATGAGCTGGCCGCAGCCGTTTTACGCTATTGCGAAGCCAACCATTTCAAAATCGCCGCCGCCGAATCACTGACGGGAGGTCTACTCGCCGACGCCTTCGTACGCATACCAGGCGCATCGAAAGTGTTCCTCGGCTCGGCGGTGACCTACGACATTCGCGCCAAAGCGAAGATTCTCGGCGTGAATGCCGACCTGCTGGCCCGAGAAGGGGCGGTCCACCCCGAAGTGGCGCGGCAGATGGCTGCGGGAACCGCGCAACTATACCGACAGACCGAGGATGGAGACTGTGTCATCGGCTTGGCCCCCACCGGTGTTGCAGGGCCAGGACCGGATGGTGACAAACCTGCCGGCCTGGTGTACATCGGCTGCTCCCTGCCCTGTGGCTTCAATGGCATTCGTGCGCGTCAAACAGCTGCTTATGAGCTGCGTCTGAAGGGTGATCGGAAAGCCGTGCGGCACGAAACCGTGCAATGTATTCTGGAAAAACTGAGGACTCTTTCAGCACTTTCACAGGAATAATCCACGAATATGGGTGTTGACCATAGTGGACGTACGTATGAAAAGCGAAAGGGGCTGGCGGCATGGACACGATGACACTCACCAAGGAACAGATGGAACTCAAGGCGATGGTTCCCACGGTGCAAAGCGGCAACGCCCGCGTCAGGGAACTCACCCCAGCCCAGCGCCGCGCGGTGATGTTCGCCCAGCAGCAGGTGCTGCGTGCCCGCGCGGCCAAAAAGGCCAAAGACGAGCGCCAGGCCGCATTGACCCGCATATGGCGGGAGGAAGACGCGGAACGCGTTTCCGCACGATCCATGTCGGCAGCCACGGAAACCACCGACGAACCCAGAGAGGTATCGCTTCGCGAGGCCATCGGCCATGTACTGCGCGATCTGCGCACCCATGACCACAAAACGTTGCGTGAGGTGAGCGAAAAGGCCGGAGTGTCGTTGGGCTACCTCTCCGAAGTGGAGCGTGGCCAAAAAGAGGCCAGCTCCGAGCTGCTGAGCTCGATTGCGCAATCGTTGGGCGTCTCCACGGCGCAGATGCTGCGCATGGTCGCCGATTATCTCGATTCCGTCGCAATCTGATTCCTGTTGGACGTCTAACGCCCGGCGGCTTGTTCCGTCGGGCGTTTTCTTTTGGTTGCGCTTGCTGTGTACACTTGAGCGCGTGCAGGAACGTGAATTTTGGCAGTTGCTTGAAGAGGTACTCGGCCGTAGCTATGGCCGCGCGCTCGCACGCGACCAAGTGCTTGATCGATTGAACGGTCTGACAGCCGTCGAAGCGCTTGAAATGGGGGAGGAGCCCCGCGTGGTATGGAACGTTCTGTGCGACCAGATGAACATTCCTGACTCCAAACGTTGGGGAAAGGACCATAACGCGCCACCAATGCCGGTGCGTTAGGCGGAGTTCGGCTATCGCAAAACACCGATTTCGAACAGATGTTCGGATAATGGGGTATAGTTATCCACAGAAGCACGGATTGGGCAGGTCGTCAACGGCTCGCCGCGAAGTTTCAGAATGCTGGAATTTCAAGGGAAAGCGGTCTTCGGCGTGTCGAAATGCATGTTCTTCGACCACAATGGCCGATTGAACTTGCGTAGATGGATGATGCGGTTTTACGGTGAATCCATTCATTCGTCTCGGTCAACAACAAGGAGTAGTCATGGCACAGACGAGCGCGGCAAAGAACGCCGCACAGAACAAGTCCGCGAATGGAATCGATCCGCGCCGTCAGGCCGCGCTCGACACAGCGCTCGCGCAGGTCGAGAAAAGCTTCGGCAAGGGATCGGCCATGAGACTTGGCGACCGCCCGGAACAGGATGTCGAGGTCATTCCGACCGGATCCTTGGCTTTGGATATGGCATTAGGCATCGGCGGCCTGCCTAAAGGCCGTATTGTGGAGATTTACGGACCGGAATCCTCTGGTAAGACCACATTGGCGCTGCATGTGGTGGCCAATGCCCAGAAGGCCGGCGGTGTGGCCGCATTCATCGATGCCGAGCATGCGCTCGATCCGGTCTATGCCCGTAAGCTGGGCGTCGACACCGATTCGTTGATCGTCTCTCAGCCGGACAATGGCGAGCAGGCATTGGAAATCGCCGACATGCTGATTCGTTCCGGCGCGCTTGACGTGATTGTTATCGATTCCGTCGCGGCCTTGGTGCCGAAAGCGGAAATCGAAGGCGAGATGGGAGACAGCCATGTCGGTCTGCAGGCGCGCCTGATGAGTCAGGCGTTGCGTAAGATGACCGGTGCGCTGGCGCAAGCCGGTACCACCGCCATCTTCATCAACCAGTTGCGTGAGAAAATTGGCGTGTTCTTCGGTAATCCGGAGACCACCACCGGCGGCAAGGCATTGAAGTTCTACGCGTCCGTACGTATGGACATCCGCCGTATCCAGACCATTAAGAACGGTGATGAGGCTGTCGGCAACCGTACCAAGGTCAAGGTTGTTAAGAACAAGATGGCTCCGCCGTTCAAGACCGCCGAATTCGATGTGCTGTACGGCGAGGGCATCTCCAAGGAAGGTTCCGTGCTTGATATGGCGTTGCAGGCCAACGTCGTCAAAAAGTCTGGCTCGTGGTTCACCTATGAGGGCGACCAGCTGGGGCAAGGACGCGAAAACGTGCGTCAGTTCCTCAAGGACAATCCGGAACTCACAGAGGAAATCGAGAACAAGGTCAAGGCGGCATTCGGTCTGATCAAACCTACCGACCAGTTCGCCGAGGACGATGGGGCGGAGGACGCCGCGGGCGCGCCGGATGATGGTAAGACGTCTAAAACTTCAAAAGCCGCCAAAGCCTGACATATGATCAGCGCCGAACGTTTCCTTAAGGAACAGGGCCTTCAGCCGGCGTCGGCCGATACTGGGGGCCTTGCCCTTTCTTCAGAGGATCCAGAACGCACGAACGTTCAGAGGTGGAACCGTCGAACGAAACCTGACCGTTCCAGTTTGTTCGCTGGAAGCGCAAATGCGACGAAAACGCCACGACACGCGCGACACGCTGGGCGTGTCGGGAACGGCGATTCTACTGCCGCAAAGGATCCAAATGATCTTGACGCATGCAGGGAAGCCGCATTGCGATTGCTGGACGCTGCGCCTCGACCTTCCGGCGCACTGCGTGAGCGCCTGATTGGTAAGGGCTATACCTCTGAAGTGGTTGACGACGTCATCGAAAGACTGACAAGGGTTCAACTGATTGACGATGAAGCCTACGCGCAATCCGCGGTACGCTACTGTGCGACCCGTCTTATGGGATGTAGGGGCGCGGTCGCTGAGCTTACACGGAAAGGCGTCGACCGTAGGCTGGCCCAACAGGTTTGTGATGAGGCGGAATCCTACGGCGTGTTTACTGAAGCCGCATGGGGATTAGGCCGTAGAACCGCGAGAAAAACCGCCGGTCTGGAACGCGATGCACGTAGGCGCCGCTTCTGGAGCGCGGGCGGCAGAAAAGGCCATAATCCTGAGATTCTGCGCCAAATCGCACAGGAACTGTTTGATTGACGGCGACCGTTGACCAAGGGCGTGACGTCAGTTTCATAAAGAGGCTGGTGTAAAGAAATCCTCAAAACATAAAGAGTGGAGAGTGAGACCTCTTATACCCCGGGTTCTGTCGTGCCAACGGCACGGATGGCCATCCATCTCGACCTGGCGTTGCCGTCAGGCTCTAGCAGCCTACCCGAAGGCTTCGGACGAGCAGTCCTCGAACGCCTTCTGCTTGGCCTTGCTCCCGATGAGGCTTGCCATGCGGCCAACTGTCACCAGCGGCCCGGTGGTCTCTTACACCGCCGTTTCACCCTTACCCACCGGCCGAAACCGGTAGGGCGGTCTATTCTCTGCTGCGCTATCTCTCAGGTCGCCCTGGGCGGACGTTATCCGCCATCGTGCTCTATGGAGCCCGGAAGTTCCTCAACCGACAAAATCGGTCGCGGCCATCAAGAGGTCTCAAACGCACAACTATAGCAAGAGAATCGTCGAAAGCAAAGCGTAAAAAAACTTTTGTTTTCTCGGGGAGTTTTCCAGCAAATCACCAATCTTATGGATACAATGATGACTACCAAGCAGCGATGCAGCTGGTTGGTCCGTATATAGCGGTTAACACCGCTTGAGTCTAGGGAGGTCCACATGGAAATCGTCGTTACCGGACGTCATACGCAGATCAAGCAAAGGTTCCGTGACGTTGTCGAAAGCAAGATGAATCGTGTGACCGCTATCGCCCCGGATGCGCAGCGTGTCCAGATTGTGCTGTCCCACGAGGGCAATCCGCGTCAGGCCGACACCGCCAAGCGCGTTGAGATCACCGTCATCGCAGGTCGTACCGTGGTGCGTGCCGAAGCCTCCAGCGCCGACGAGTTCAGCGCGCTCGATTTGGCTCTCGACAAGCTGACGCTTCGTCTGCGCCGTACCCGCGACCGCCGCAAGGACCATCGTCGTGGCTACACCGATCCGGTCCCGGTCGATCTGGGCCCGGTCGAGCCGGTCGTCGTCGAGGAGCCGGAGCCGGAAGCGCCGAACAATAGCCCGGCCGACGCCGTTTCCGCTGATCTCGGCCCTGGCGAATCCGTCGAGGTCCAGGTCGGCGACACCCCAATCGTCATCCGCCGCAAGCTGCACATCGCCGAGCCGATGACCATTGACGAGGCCCTGTACGAGATGGAGCTGATCGGTCACGACTTCTTCCTGTTCGTCAACAAGGAAACCGGTCGTCCGTCCGTCGTCTACCACCGTCACGGTTGGAGCTACGGCGTCTTCGAAATCGACACTCCGGAGAATGTGGCCAAGAAGTAATGGCTAATGGCTGAAAACTGAACGATAAGAGGCTCGCATGTCATACATGCGGGCCTCTTTTCTTATGCGAAAAACAAGATACGTCAAAACTTACGTAAAATGGACGGAGCTTTTCGGAAATCGCAAGAAAGCGACTATCCTCAATCGAGGAAAGTCACCATACACAAAGGGAGTGATTGTGGTAGATATCGTTGACAAAGCCCTACGCATGGGTGAAGGCCGACAGATCAAGAAGCTTGAGAACGTGGCCAAAGCGACGAACGCCTTGGAGGACGAGATCGCGGCGCTTGACGACGAGGAGCTCAAGGGCCAGACCGCCAAGTTCAAGCAGCGTATCGAAAACGGCGAGTCCCTTGACAAGCTCATGCCGGAAGCCTTCGCCACCGTGCGTGAAGCTTCCAAGCGAACCTTGGGCCTGCGCCACTTCGACGTGCAGCTCATGGGCGGCGCCGCTCTGCACTGGGGCAACATCGCCGAAATGAAGACCGGTGAAGGCAAGACCCTTGTGGCCACGCTGCCGGCCTACCTGAACGCACTCGACGGTCAGGGCGTCCACGTCGTCACCGTCAACGACTATCTGGCCAGCTACCAGGCCGAGCTGATGGGCCGTGTCTACCGCTTCCTCGGCATGAGCACCGGCTGCATCATCACCAACCAGAAGCCGCCGGAGCGTCGCAAGCAGTACAACGCCGACATCACCTACGGCACCAACAACGAATTCGGCTTCGATTACCTGCGCGACAACATGGCGTGGGAGAAGTCCGATCTCGTACAGCGTGGCCACCACTACGCCATCGTCGATGAGGTCGATTCCATTCTTATCGATGAGGCTCGTACCCCGTTGATCATCTCCGGTCCGGCCGAGGGCGACGTGACCCGCTGGTACCGCCAGTTCGCGCGCCTGGTTCTGAAGCTCAACCGTGACGAGGACTATGAGGTCGACGAGAAGAAGAAGGTCGTCGGCATCCTTGATCCGGGCATCACCAAGGTCGAGGACTATCTCGGCATCGACAACCTGTACGAACCGAACAACACCGCATTGATCGGCTATCTGAACAACGCCATCAAGGCCAAGGAGCTGTTCCTGCGTGACCGCGACTACGTCGTGACCGGCGGCGAAGTGCTCATCGTCGACGAGCACACCGGACGTATCCTGCCGGGCCGCCGTTACAACGAGGGTCTGCACCAAGCCATCGAAGCCAAGGAAGGCGTGGAGGTCAAGGCCGAAAACCAGACCTTCGCCACCATCACCCTGCAGAACTACTTCCGCATGTACGACAAGCTGGCAGGCATGACCGGTACCGCAGAGACCGAAGCCGCCGAATTCATGGGCACCTACAAGCTGGGCGTGCTGCCGATTCCGACCAACAAGCCGATGATCCGCGAGGATAAGGACGATCTGATCTTCCGTACCAAGAAGGAAAAGCTCGCCGCCATCGTCCGTGATGTGGCCAAGCGCCACAAGAAGGGCCAGCCGGTCCTGCTGGGTACCGCATCCGTGGAATCCTCCGAAGTCGTGTCCTCTCTGCTTGACGTGGCCAAGATTCCTCACCAGGTGCTGAACGCGAAGCAGCATGACAAGGAAGCCGCCGTTGTGGCCGTCGCAGGCCGTAAGGGCGCCGTCACCGTGGCCACCAACATGGCAGGCCGTGGTACCGATATCATGCTCGGCGGTAACGTCGAGTTCCTCGCCGATGCGAAGCTCAAGTCCGAAGGCTATTCTCCGGATGACACTCCGGACGAGTACGAGAAGCGTTGGCCGGGCACTTTGGCCGAAATCAAGGACCAGGTCAAGGACGAGCATGAGGAAGTCGTCAAGCTCGGCGGTCTGTACGTGCTCGGCACCGAGCGCCACGAATCCCGCCGTATCGACAACCAGCTGCGCGGCCGTTCCGGCCGTCAGGGAGATCCGGGTGAATCCCGTTTCTACCTGTCCCTCGAAGACGATCTGATGCGTCTGTTCAACACCCAGCTCGTGGCGCGTGTCATGGCCAAGGGCATGCCGGAAGGCGAGCCGATCGAAGCCAAGAGCGTTTCCAAGGGCGTGCGCACCGCGCAGAAGGCCGTCGAATCGCGCAACTTCGAAATCCGTAAGAACGTGCTGAAGTACGACGACGTGATGAACAAGCAGCGCACCGTCATTTATGCAGAGCGTCAGGCTGTGCTGAAGGGCGCCGATATCCACGAGGACATCCTCAAGTTCATCGACGACACCGTGCTGAGCTACATCAAGGGCGCCAACAACGGTTCCGACAAGCCGGCCGATTGGGATTGGGACGGTCTGTTCAAGGCCATCGCCTCCGTGTACCCGATCGCCGTGGAGCAGGAAGCGGCCAAGGACGCCGTCGACAAGCTCAAGGGCGACAAGGCCGTTGAGGCCCTGAAGGAGCTCATCGTCTCCGACGCCAAGGACCAGTACTCCGATTTCGAAGACAAGCTCGGCAGCGAAGGCCTGCGCCAGCTCGAGCGCCGCGTGGTGCTCGCCGTACTCGACCGCAAGTGGCGCGAGCACCTGTACGAGATGGACTACCTCAAGGACGGCATCGGCCTGCGCGGCATGGGACAGCGTGATCCGCTGGTCGAATACCAGCGTGAAGGCTACCAGATGTACAACTCCATGATCGAAGCCATCAAGGAGGAAACCATCCAGCTGCTGTTCCACGTGGACATCGAACGTGTGGCCATGACCGAGGACGAGGAGACCGAATCCGATGAGGATGAGGCCGTGAACGCCGCCGAGGCCGTAATGGGTCTGGACGGCGAAGCCGCCGCGACCGGCGAATCCGCTCCTGCAGAGCCGGAGACCGATGACGAGGCCGAAAAGACCACCATCGATGAACTGGCTGACGAGCAGAAGAACGAGAAGGGCATCGTCGGCATGCAGCCGATCAGCCACGCCGAAGGCAAGGTCCCGGCCAACAAGCGTCCGAAGAGCGAGGAACTCCACTCTCCGTGGGCGGATGGCCGCACCTTCCCGGGAACCGGCAAGAACGCCCAGTGCCCATGCGGTTCTGGCCGTAAGTACAAGATGTGCCACGGCCAGAACGAGCAGTGATTCGCTGAGTCGCTGACTTGCTCATGACATAACCTCCCCCGACCGTAATCGGGGGAGGTTTTCTTTTTTGAAGAATCTTCGATGGGCCGTTTCGTGATATGGACGTGCGGACGTGGGGAAACGTCCAATCGTTACAATTGGCGGCATCAGAACAACAATAAAGGCGTGCGACAGCGCCAAGGAGGGCATCATGGCCGAAATCACATGGAAGTCGATCCTCACCAAGCTGGTCGGAGGGGACCACTTGAGCGCCGAGGAATCCGAGTGGTTCGTCGATGACCTCATGAACGGCAATGCCGATCCGGCGGCCGTTGGCGCGGTACTCGCCACCCAGCAGCAGTTGGGGCTGACCCCCGACGAAGTGCGTGGCGCGGCGAAGGCCATGGTGGCCCATGCCATTCCGCTGTACATCGACGGTGAAACCACCGACATCGTCGGCACCGGTGGCGACGGAGCCTCCACCGTGAACCTGTCATCCATGGGGGCCGTCGTAGCCGCGGCCGCAGGCGTAAAAGTCGTCAAGCACGGCAATCGTGCGGCCTCATCCAAGTGCGGCACTGCTGACTGCTTCGAAGCGCTCGGCCTGCCCATGGATTTGACTCCGGAACAAGTGAGCGAAGTCGGCAACGAATGCGGCATCGCATTCGCTTTCGCACGCACCTTCCACCCCGCCATGCGTTTTGTCGGTCCGATTCGCGCCGCGCTCGGCGTGCCATGCGTGTTCAACGTGCTTGGTCCGCTGACCAACCCGGCAAGCCCGAAGCATATGGCCGTCGGCTGCGCTAATCGCAAGATGAGCCCGATCATGGCCGCCGTATATGCGGCGAACGGCCAGATCGGCATGGTCTACACTTCCCATGAGGGCCTTGACGAGATGGCACCGACCGGTCCGGTCTCCATTTGGGAATTCAAGGACGGCAAGGTTACCGAAAACAAATTCGATCCGACCGTCGAACTCGGCCTCGCCAAAGTCACCATCGCAGATCTGAAGGGTGGCGAACCGACGCTCAACGCGCAGCTGGCACGAGACTTCTTCGCAGGCAAGGATGTGTCGTTCCGTACCACCGCGCTGCTGAACGCCGCTTCCGCAATCGTCGCCGACGGTCATTTGGTGCCGGGCGACGCAAGCTTGGCTGACCGGTTCAAAGCCGCCTACGCCATCGCGGAGCAGACCGTTGACTCCGGCAAGGCCACGGCGCTGCTTGACAAGTGGATCGCCACCGCCCAAGCTGCGAAGAAAGCCTGAAAACGCTGACAACGTATGTGTATGTGAAGACCCCGGCGTAAATATGAACCGCACCCCGATTGTTGGACTGAAGAAATTCAGATTCGATGATCGGAGGTGCGGTTCTTTCGTATGCGTGAGGATTGAAGGAGACGTTACGACGACGGGTTCCGGCGCGAGGCGCTGGAGCTCATCAAGTCCGGAGCCGGCAAGGCCACGCTCGTCAGAAGGCTTGCCATACCGGTGTATACCGCGAGAAACTGGATTGGGCTGTACAGGTCCAACGGCGAGGAGGCGGTCATGGGAGGCGGCGGCAGCAGACACTACGACTGGGAGACGAAGGTCGCGTACCTGAAGGCGAAGGTCGCGTACCTGGAAAAACTCCGGGCCCTGCGGGCGTCCAAGTCACGCGGCGCGAGCGAAGCGCCGTCGTCCGACTGCTCGCAGGGCGGGGACACCGGCTCGGCCACCTCCTGAGGATAGCCGGGCTGCCGAAATCCACGTACTACCACCACCTGTCGCGCCCGGCGCACGTGTCCAGGCCGGACGTGGAGCCGATGGTACGGGAGATATGGGATGGCAGTACCAGCACCAATGGTGGCGGGACGAGCTCGAACGCCTCGGCATCCGCCAGTCCATGAGCCGCAAGGGCAACTGCCTGGACAACGCGGCGACCGAGCAGGTCTTCGGCCACTTGAAGGACGAGTTCTACCGCGGCCGTGTGCTCGACTCGTTCGAGCGGTTCAAGGCCGAGCTGGACGCGTACATCGTGCATTGGAACACCAGACGACGCCAGATACGACTCGAGGGACGCACCCCGGAGGAGTTCCGGAGCATGTCCCTCGCGGTCTAGGGCTGTATCCTAATTAACAACGTCCAACAAACGGGGCGCAGTTCAATAACCGCCGGGGCCTTCACATAGATGGATGTATTCAGTTTGTCGCCAAAGAATCGTCAGACGCGTGCTCCATCATCGAATTCGTCGGTACGCGTTTCACGATGCCCTTTATGCTGCACGATGAGGCCAGCGGCGCCGACCAGCGCACACAAACCGAAAATCGAACCAAGAATCGAAGCCAACGCCGGAACGAACACGGAAGCGATAATGCCGATGACGCCGGCCACCAGCAATATCCAGAACACCAGTTTTGACAGTTTCACATGGCCGATTTCAGGATTCGGCGGCACGAAGTCGTCACCGTAACGGTCCATGACCCGATCCGTGTCAAGCCAGCTCGAACCAGTGAAATCGCGCGGCCCACGACCATTCGCCGGCGCATCATTGGTGAACGTGCCCTGATCCAAGTCATCGATGGACAGCAAAGCCTCTTTTTCCCGACGTTGCGCATGCTTCTCGAAACGTTTCGCACTACGCGAACGTTCCACGGCCTTCAAATCGTCAGCATGCGAATCCGCAAACTCGGCCCAAGCCGCATCCAAGTCGTCCATTGGAGAGCCGCCACCATGCGACGCGTCATTTGGGCGTTCTTCATCGTCATTGCTATTGTTGAGGTCAGTCATACTTATACTCTAATCGGGCGGAGGCCAATCCGCCGGGAGGATTGTGAAGAATGCTCTATTGGTTTTTCGTAAAAGGCTTGGGACCAATCGCCATCCACCGTTTGGGACCGACCGCGCAAGGACTTGAGAACATTCCGCACGAAGGTGGCGCCATCATCGCAGCCAACCATCTTGCCGTCATCGACGATGCGTTGCTGCCGTTGACCTGCCCGCGCATGATTCATTTCATGGGCAAGGCCGAATATTTCGAAGGCAAAGGCATCAAAGGCAAATTCAAGAAATGGTGGTTCACGTCAGTCGGCGTGTTCCCCGTGGACCGTTCCGGCGGTTCCAAATCACTTGGCGCACTGAACCACGCCCGTGAGATCATCGAGGACGGACATCTGTTCGGCATTCACATCGAAGGTACTCGCAGCCCCGATGGACGTCTTTACAAAGGACATACCGGCGCGGCGCGTCTGGCATTCGAAACCGGTTGCCCCATTATTCCGGCCGCCATCATCGGTTCGCGTGAACTGCAGAAGCCAGGACAGGTCATTCCGAACAAAGGCAAGTCCAAGGTGATTTACGGCAAGCCGATTGAAGTCGAGAAGAAATCCGCCGACCAGATTACCCACGATGATTTGCGTTCGCTTACCGACCGCGTGACCCGTGAGATCCAGAAGATGAGCGGACAGGAATACGTCGACGAATACGCGCAGAAGGTCAAGGCCGAGCTCAAAGCCCAGCAGGAGGCCGAAGCGCAGGCACAAGCCGAATCCGCTGCCAAGAAGGCATAAGTTTTCAGCGAGGTTCATTCCAAACCAATCAGGGGTGTCTGTTCCGAAGAATGTTTTCGGAACAGACACCCCTGATTTCTATTTTGTAATCAGGATAATCAGTCGAACAGCGACGAATACATTTTCAAGGTGACGGTATTCGGCGTGCCATCCTCCTGACGCAGTCGCACCTCGGTGCCTCCTACCGGATCCTGCGAAGCGACCTTCTTGTCTTGACTGGAGTCAAGTGTCAGTTGCGAGCTGATCTTCACACTGAATCCCAGCTTCTCCAATGCGGCTTTGGCAGCGGCGGCTTTCTGTCCGACATAATTCGGCAGCGTTACGGTTTCCGGTCCCTTCGACACCACCGCATTGACGCTATCGCCCCAGTGCAACTCGTCTCCGGTCTTCGCGGAAGCGGAAATCACCTGTCCTTGCGGAATCTTGTCATCGAATTGCTCGGTCCAGTTGACGGTGAGCTTGAGCGCATCAAGCGTCTGCTGCGCCTCATCCTTCGATTTGCCCACGACGTCCGGCATGGTAACCGGTTTCGGTCCTTGGGACAGCGTGACGGTAATCTTCGCGTTATGGGGCAGAGTCGCGCCGGGATCGACGCTTAAATCAAGCAACGCGCCCTGAGGTACGTCCATGGAATACGCGTCATCATTGGCCGGAGTCTGTTCGATGTTGTCGAAGCCGGCACGCTTCAACGCGTTGATCGGATCCTTGCCGTTCGCACTGGTGGCATCGAGAATGTCTGTGGGAACAGTGCCCTGCTTAATACCCTTGGACACTACCACCTTGACCTTCTGATGATGACGTTTGCTCACATGCGAACCGACATTCTCCGGGTCGGTGGAGATGACATTGCCAGCCTTGACGGAATCACTGAACGCCTCGGTCTCTTCGTACTCGATGTTGGAGAATTTCAGCAGTTCCTCATAGGCGTTCCATTTGATGTTGGAAATACGGCAGGGCTCCGAATCGGAACATGTGAGATCTGCCGGCTGAGGCATGGTCCAGTAGCTGCCCGGTCCTCGGAAATACCACCAGGCATAGCCTCCACCGCCTGCGCAGGCAAGCACGATGGCTGCTACGACGGCGATGATGACAGGTGCACGCTTGCCACTGCGTTTCGGCTGTGCACCACTGACCGGACCGTTCGAGGGGGAAGCTGGAACGTTGTTGGCGGGGACGTCGTTCTTTTCCAAAGCCAAGCGGGTGGTTGCCTCCGGATCTGCCTGCTGCGCCGGCATGACGGTGGTTTTGTTCGGGTTTTCCGGATTGAACTGTCGTGTACGATCGTCGTTCTGACGCACAGGCGGTGCTGGGGGAGCGGGCGGTAGCGGCATCTGCCGGGTGCCATCGCCGGGCATGGTGTCGGCGGCATCGTTTGCGGCCGGGGAAACGGCTGACAGACGGTATTGCCAGTCGTCGATGGTGAGGTTCGATTGCAACTGCTGCAATTCGTCGAATGCCACGGACGCATCCTGGGGACGGTCCTCGACCGCGCGCGCCGTAAGACGGGCGAGGAATGCGGCCACGCCTGCATTGATGCCCGGACAAGCGGTCGTGATATCCGGCACATCCTCATGCACGTGCTTGAACACCAGCGTCACCGGATTGTCCGCGGTGAACGGCACCTTGCCGGCCAGCATCTCCCAAGCCATGATGCCTACGGAATACAGGTCTCCCTGCGGCGTTGCCTGATTGTGCTGAATCATTTCTGGCGCCAGATAGGCGGCCGTGCCCAGCAGCATGCCGGTGGAGGACAGCGTGGCCTGCGACACCGCCTTGGCCAGGCCGAAATCGGTGATCTGCACATGTCCTCGGTCATTGAGCAGAATATTCTCCGGTTTGATATCGCGGTGCACCACGCCTGCGCGATGCGCCGAAGCCAAGCCGTCCAACGTCTCACCGACTATGCGTAGCGTCTCACGAACGCTGAACGTGACTTGCTGGTTCATTTCGTACCGCAGGTTCACGCCATGCACGTACTCCATGACAAGAAAATCCAGTCCATCGAACTCACCGGTGTCATACACCTGCACGATATGGGGATTGGCTATTGCTGCTGCGGAACGGGCCTCGCGATGGAAACGTTCCACGAACTGGTCGCGTTGTGGGCCCTGTGCCAGCTGCGTGTGCATGATCTTAATGGCGACGGTGCGTCCCAGACGCTCGTCAACAGCTTGATACACCGTGGCCATGCCGCCATCGGCGATTCTGCTGACGACTCGGTACCGGCCTTCGATGACCTGGCCTTCGGGGGCATGCTGGGCTTCACTCATGGCTAATCGGTACGATTCCTTCTTCAAAAAACGTTTCGCGACAAAGATGTGTTCACTTGTAGTCTACAAGGAATGGTTTGCGGAAGATGCGATGAACACGGGTCTTTCACAGTGCGGCGGCATCAGCCCTGTTCCCGCACAATCGGTACGAAACGTGCGCATGCCTCGGTAAGCATGTCTTTGCGATCCTGCGATAGTTCAAGCGTCTCGATGGCGGCCTTCGACTCGAGCCACAGACCGGCGATCCGTTCCTTGGAACGTGCGATGGCACCAGTGGACTCGAACAATGCGATGGCACGCCTAACATGTGCCTCGTCACGTGATTCGGCTTCCCACATGTCGATGAGTTCACGTCGTTCGACATCGCCGGCAGCCTCAATCGCATCGGCCAGCAACACCGTGCGTTTGCCTTCACGGATATCACCGCCTACCGGTTTGCCGGTATTGCGGCTCGACCCGATGACGTCCAGAAGATCATCCGCGAGCTGGAACGCCAAACCAAGAGGCAATCCAATCGCCAGTGCGAGCCTGCGCGCGTCCGCAGGGGCGAGGCCGGCGGCAAGCATACCGAATTCCAAAGGTGCGATAGTGGTATAACTGGCGGTCTTCCAACGGAAGACATTCAAAGAGGCCGACGCCAGCTCTTCAGGATCGTCTAACGTATTGAGTTCCACGGCCAAATCGAGTACTTGGCCGATTTCCACTTCACGGTGCATATTCAGGAAGGCCGACACCACGGAAGATCCGGAGCCAAGCCGGCAAGCCGCTTTATTGGCGATATCCACGCTCGCGGTGGCCAGCATATCACCCAACATGATGCCCAAACCATGGCCGATGGCATCACTATGGGTATCCGTGGCAAGCGCACGATGAGCGGACGGCTTGCCACGGCGCAGATCGGAATCGTCGATGATGTCGTCATGCACCAACGCGCCGGTCTGAAACACTTCGATCGCGCATGCCAGATCCAACACCGCATCCATATCACGTTCCGCCACATCCTGCGGCGCGAACGCACGGAACGCATCCAACGTCAGCAACGCCCGCAGACGTTTGCCGCCCTCACTTGACGTGACCGCCTGCTGCGCCACCGCATCAGCGACGGCTTTGCAGGAATTCGCCACCGGATCGTCCGCATGCAGGAACGAAAAATCCCTTACCAGCGAGAGCGTGCGCGTTTCAATCTGTTCCAAATCGGAAGAGCTAGTCATGGGTCAAGGTTATCCACACACATTCGACAAGAGGAAAACATAATGATTGCAGCGGGTGAGACGGTGCCGGACGTTTCGTGACACGCCGAGCTTCACGTTCTCCGACCACAGGGGTCCCGAAACGCCTCATTGCATTGCCGGATGATGCATAGTTCCAACAAAGCGGCCTGCATCAAGCGACCGCTCCGATACGCCAAGGAGGACGAGACATGAAGACGATCGACGAGCCCATGCCGATATGCGAAGCCGAGATGGAACGGCTTGAAGACCAATTGGTGGAGGATTGCAAATCGCTGGGCATGGCGGAGAGCATACGCGATTTCCTGCAGGAGCCATTCTCGGAATGGATGGATGAGCTGGCCGATGAATCGTCGGGAGATGACGATTCATCGCCAGAATGCAGACTGTCTAGAAACGGTGCGGGAGCACTTGCCATCGCCATGCAGCAGACCATGGCGGTGCGTGACGCGCTGCTGGTCTCCATCATCGTGGATGAACGACGTTCGTCACGTGACTTTCTCATGGGATTCATGGCCAATCCGACACTTCCAGGCAACACGCGTCATCTGGAGGAATCCCTCAACGGATCGTTCCGTGACGCATCAAGAAAACCCGACACGAAACGTTGCGACAACGGCGTCAACATGATGTTCGACATCATCGGGATGGTCCCCGAACGGTATCATGTGCAGCCATTGGCCATCATCAGTTATGTGCTGTGGTGGATGGGCGATGAGCGCGCCATGCTGTGCGCGATGCGTGCGCTCGCGTTGGATGAGAATTGTTCGCTCGCGGCGATCATCTGCTCCGCGGCACATCGTCATATCGGACCGGTATGGGCCGAAGAGACATAGAGCAACACTCCGAAAGGAAGCGGTACTTGCGCATGGTGAGCTCAACACGCGGGAATAATCGTCCTTGCAAGATGGTTAACTCACATAGTTGACGATTTGCCCTTGCCAGAAGTGGGTCCATATGGTATACGCTTCCGGCGGGATCAATAGGAGGATAAGTTTGGCCACCAAGGAAACGACGGTAAATACGGAACAGACTGATCTGACCGAAAAGACCACCTCCGGAAAAAAGGCCTCCACGCGCAAGCCTGCTGCCAAGAAGAGCGAGTCCTCAAAGGCCGCTACGAAGACGTCGCGCAAGACGGCCGTGAAGAAGACCTCCGCCGCCAAGAAAAGCAAGAAAGCGGAAGAAGAAGAGAACCTGATCGAGCAGGACGCTCCTGAAGACGATCCCGTCGAGGATGCCGATCTTGATGATTTCGACGATGACCTTGATGACGTGGACGACGAAGGGGAGGATGACGACCTCGACGAGGACAATATCGACGAGGATGACGATTCCGAACTGGAAGACGATGACGAAGACAAGCGCAAAAAGCCGGAAGAGCCCAAGGAAAAAGGCGCTTTCGTGGTGCGTGACGATGATGACGACGACAATCTGACGCCGTCCGGCAATCCGAAGCGTCGTGTGATCGCAGCCGGCGCCACCGCAGATCCGGTCAAGGATTACCTGAAGCAGATCGGCAGAGTGAACCTGCTGAACGCCGAACAGGAAGTCGACCTGTCCGAACGCATCGAGGCCGGTCTGTACGCCCAACATCTGCTGGACACGGAATCCGACAAGATGGATTTCAAGCGCCGGCGTGAACTGAAGTGGGCCGCGAACGACGGCAAGCGCGCCAAGGACCATCTGCTGGAAGCCAACCTTCGACTCGTGGTCTCTCTTGCCAAGCGCTATACGGGCCGTGGCATGCTGTTCCTCGATTTGATTCAGGAAGGCAATCTTGGTCTGATTCGTGCCGTAGAGAAGTTCGACTGGAAGAAGGGCTTCAAGTTCTCCACGTACGCCACATGGTGGATTCGCCAGGCCATCACCCGTGCCATGGCTGATCAGGCCCGCACCATTCGTGTGCCTGTGCATATGGTGGAAGTCATCAACAAGCTGTCCCGCGTGCAGCGCCAGATGCTTCAGGACCTCGGCCGTGAACCTACGCCGGACGAACTGGCCCGTGAGCTCGACATGCCGGTCGAGAAGGTGCAGGAAGTGCAGAAGTACGGGCGTGAGCCGATTTCCCTGCACACGCCGCTGGGCGAGGATGGCGATTCCGAGTTCGGTGATCTGATCGAAGACACCGACGCCATCGCACCGTCCGATGCCGTCGCCTTCTCGCTGTTGCAGGAGCAGTTCAAGCAGGTGCTTGAAACGCTGTCTCCGCGTGAGGCTGGCGTCATCAAGATGCGCTACGGTTTGGAGGACGGCCAGCCGAAGACGCTGGATGATATCGGACGTGTGTATGGCGTGACGCGCGAACGTATCCGCCAAATCGAATCGAAGACCATGTCCAAGCTGCGCCATCCGTCCCGTTCGCAGACGCTGCGCGACTTCCTGGACCAGTGATAGTAATCAGACGCGAGTAAATGAAGTCGAGAAACCGGCATGAACGCAGGGTTTCTCGACTTCATGTCTTGTAAGGCGACAATTGAAAGGGAACATGGCTAAGGATAATTACGGTGCTGAGAGTCTTACCGTGCTCGAAGGCTTGGATGCGGTGCGCAAACGTCCGGGCATGTACATCGGCACGACCGACAGCCAGGGCCTGATGCACTGCCTGTGGGAGATCATCGACAATGCCGTCGATGAGGCTCTTGCGGGAGCCTGCAACCACATCATCGTGACCTTGCATGACGATGGTTCCGTTGAAGTGGCGGACAATGGCCGAGGCATTCCGGTGGACGTGGAGCCGAAAACCAAGCTCACCGGCGTGGAAGTGGTGCTGACCAAGCTGCATGCCGGCGCCAAATTCGGCAATTCCTCGTATGGCGCTTCCGGCGGTCTGCATGGTGTCGGCTCATCCGTTGTGAACGCATTGAGCTCCCGTCTCGACGTGGAAGTGGATCGTGACGGCAAAACCCACCACATGGCTTTCCATCAGGGCCACCCCGGAGTGTATTCCGACGTTGATCCGGAACACCCGTCTCCCGATTCGCCATTCAAGAAGACGCGCAAGAATCGTCCCACCGAACTTGAGATCATCGGCAAAGTCAGTCCGAAGACCACGGGTACCCGCATCCGCTATTGGGCGGATCCGGAGATTTTCAACGACACCGCTGAATTCAGCTATGACCAGCTCATCGACCGTGTACGGCAGACCAGTTTCCTGGTGCCAGGGCTGAAAATCACCGTCATCGACGAGAACATTCCCGAAACCGGCGACGAGTCCATTGACGAAATGCTGGAAGTCGATGACAATGTCATCGAACAGGTGACGGAAGAGAACACGTCCGCTGAAACGGATGATATCGGAACCTCTGCCGACATACTGCAGGAGGATTCAGCCGAAGCTGATGAATCAGCCGAATCGCAAGAAAACGATGCTGCCACGCAATCGCAGGAAACCGTTTCCCAACCCGTGCAGCCGAAATATCCGCATGCGCGCGTCGAAGAATTCTGCCATACCGGAGGCGTGAAGGATTTCGTCGACTTCCTGTCCAAAGGCGAAGCGGTCTCCGATATTTGGCGCATCGCCGGCGAGGACACGTATGTTGAAGAAACGCAGGCGGTCGGAGACGATGGTGAACTGCATGCGCAGAAGGTGACGCGTGATTGCGCAGTCGATATCGCCATGCGATGGACCAACGGCTACGACACCACCATGCGCAGCTTCGTCAACGTGGTGGAGACGCCCGGCGGCGGCATGCACGTGGACGGCTTCCTCCAAGGCATCACCAAGCAGGTGCGCAAGGCCATCGAGGACAACGCGCGCAAACTCAAGGTGAATCTCAAGGATTCCCATATGAAGGTGGAACGTGACGACATTCTCGCCGGTCTGGTGGCCGTCGTCACCGTCCGCATCGCCGAACCGCAGTTCCAAGGCCAGACCAAGGACGTGCTCGGCACCGCGCAAGTCAAGCCGATCGTCTCCAGAATGACCGATAAGCAGTTCGGTGAGATGATTACCGGCTCCAAACGCGGTTACAAGGAACAGTCCGGCCGCGTGCTGGAGAAAATCGTCGGCGAAATGCATGCCCGCGTGCAGGCGCGCAAGACCAAGGAAGTCACACGCCGTAAGAACGCGCTTGAATCCGCGTCCATGCCGCCGAAACTGTCCGACTGCCAGCCCGGCAATGACGATGTGGCCGAACTGTTCATCGTCGAGGGTGATTCCGCATTGGGCACAGCCAAGGCCGCCCGTAATTCCGGTTTCCAAGCGTTGCTGCCGATTCGAGGCAAAATACTCAACGTGCAGAAGGCATCGCTCGCGCAGATGCTGTCCAACAAGGAATGCGCAGCCATCATCCAGGTGGTCGGCGCAGGATCCGGCGCAAGCTTCGACATCGAACAGGCCCGATACAACAAGATCATCATGATGACCGATGCCGATGTCGACGGCGCGCACATCCGCATCCTGCTGCTGACGCTGTTCTACCGGTACATGCGGCCGCTTATCGAATACGGTCATGTGTATGCCGCCGTGCCGCCGCTGCATCGTATCGCGTTGACGGGTACGCATAAGGGCGAGTACATCTACACGTATTCCGATGATGAGTTGGCAGGCAAACTCGCCGAGCTTGATAAAAAGCACATCGGCTACAACGAGGACATCCAGCGTTACAAGGGTTTGGGTGAGATGGACGCCGACCAGCTGGCCGATACCACCATGGATCCGCGCACCCGCATGCTGCGCCGTATCCGCATGGAGGACGCCGAACAGGCCAGCCACATCTTCAGCCTGCTCATGGGTGATGACGTGCCGCCGCGCAAGGCGTTCATCGTGGAGAACGCCGACGATTTCGACCGTTCCAAGATCGACACCTGATATTGCATGGCGATTGCGATTGGCGGGTCTTGCGTTACGGCGGAGACCCGCTTTTCGTGTATGCACGATAATGCAAAAACGTCGGTCGATAGTGCAAGATACAAAATACCGTTTGGTAGGTAACTTTGGATAAAATAGCGGAGTATTTTCGTGATTTTATTGCCGCAAACATAAAACATACAAGGAGCTGACTGTGGCCAATTTGCTGCTCGCCGTGATTTACATCGCCTTCATCAGTCTGGGTCTGCCGGACGCGGTGCTCGGCGCCGCATGGCCGACGATGAGCGGCGACCTGCATGCGCCGATTTCCTGGGCGGGTGGCATTTCCATGACGATTTCCGCCGGCACCATCGTGTCCGCGCTGCTATCCGACCGCATGACCTTGCGGTTCGGTGCAGGCAAGGTCACGGCAGTGTCCGTTGCGTTGACGGCGTTCGCATTGTTCGGCTTCTCCATCTCGCCGAATTACTGGATGCTGCTGCTCTTCGCCATTCCGTACGGCTTGGGCGCGGGCGGCGTCGATGCGGCGCTCAACAACTATGTGGCAATCCACTACGAAAGCCGTCACATGAGCTGGCTGCACGCCATGTGGGGCTTGGGCACTCTGCTTGGCCCGTACATCATGGCAAGCGCATTGGGTGCCGGCCATGGTTGGGCGTGGGGCTACCGGACCATCTCCATTCTGCAGGTCGTGCTCACCGCGGTGCTGGTGCTGAGCCTGCCGTTGTGGAAGGCGCGTAAGACCGTCGAACCGCAGCGGACGAGTGAAACCTCTTCCGTGCAATCCGCGCAGTCCGAGCAATCGGAAGGGGAAACGGCTGACCGGCGCAAGCCGCTTGGTATTCGCGGTGTGCTCGCCATCCGTGGCGCCCGCGAGATCCTCGTGATGTTCTTCTGCTATTCCGCGCTCGAATCGACCGCCATGTTGTGGGCCAGCAGCTATATGGCGCTTGGCAAGGGCATCGACAAGACCACGGCGGCCATGTGGGGAAGCCTGTTTTGCATCGGCATCACCGTCGGACGTCTCGCCAGCGGTTTCCTGACCATGAAACTGAACGATCCGGCCATGATTCGTCTTGGCCAGGCGTTGGTGCTGACCGGCATCGTCATCATGCTCCTGCCGTTGCCGCACAATATCGGCACCATCGCGGGACTAATGGTCATCGGTTTGGGCTGCGCGCCGATCTATCCGTGCGTCATCCATTCCACTCCTGCTTATTTCGGCGAGGACAAATCGCAGGCCATCGTCGGCATGCAGATGGCTTGCGCCTATGTGGGATCGATGTGCATGCCGCCGCTGTTCGGGCTGATCGCGCAACATGTTTCGGTCAACCTGTTCCCGTTCTATCTGGTGGTGTTCCTGGCGCTGATGGTCGCCATGCATGAGACTTTGCGCCGCAAGTGCGGCGACCGTGCGGCCGCCTGACGACGCCATATGTGAGACGCTCGAATGTGTCAGCCGGGCGGTGTGCTCGAATGAGCCGACGACGGTGGATGACGAGCTTTCCGCCGGTTGTGGATGATGTCTGAAGGCGATGCCATAATCGAACGTATGTACGAATGCATGGACTTGTTCTCGGAGGCTACCAATGCCTGGTTCAAGCATGCGTTCAATGCTCCGACGGAGGCGCAACGTTTGGCATGGCCGGCCATCCGCTCCGGCGAGAACGTGTTGGTGGTGGCGCCCACCGGCTCCGGCAAGACATTGTGCGCCTTCCTTTCCGCAATCGACCGTCTGATGACGAAGGAGGGCGATGACTTATTGCGGACGTCCGGCGGTGGGGACGGCACGGCTGAATCCGATTGCAATGCCAAGAAACGTAAACCCGTCCGCGGCGTCAAGGTCCTGTATATTTCGCCATTGAAGGCTCTGGGCGTGGATGTGGCCAAGAACCTCCAAGCGCCATTGGCTGGCATCGCCGGACAGTGCGAGGCGATGGGATTGCCATCGCCGAAAGTCAGCGTGGGCATACGAAGCGGCGACACCACGCCGCAGGAACGGCGCAGAATCGTCAGCCATCCGCCGGATATCCTCGTAACCACGCCAGAATCGCTGTTCCTGCTGCTCACCTCCAAGGCGCGACGGATACTTTCCGCCGTTGATACCGTTATCGTGGATGAAGTGCACGCCATCGCGGGCTCCAAACGTGGCGCGCACCTGGCGCTGAGCTTGGAACGATTGGAAAGCCTTGCCGGCCGGTCTGTCCAACGCATCGGGCTTTCCGCCACTGTGGAACCGCCGGCCGAAGCCGCACGTTTCCTTGGCGGCACGCGGCCGGTACGCGTCATCAGACCCGAATCGCACCCCGACATGGATCTGAAAGTGGTGGAACCGCTTTCGGCCATGCGCGATCCCGTCTCCGACGACGCAGGGCGGAGGGCAGGCGCCGTGAAACTTCCGAACCGCCATACCACGCATATTTCCGGGGTGGGTCCTGCCATGGAGGCATTGGCGGAACGTAAAGGACTGACTTCGGTCGGGGGAGATGAACATACCTCACGGGTTTCGACCGGAGGTTCGGTATGGCCGGCCATCGAACGCAGCGTGCTTGACGAAGTGCTGAAACACCACACCACCCTCGTGTTCGTCAACTCCCGTGGCCTTGCGGAAAAACTCACCGCACGGCTCAACGACCTGTATGCGCAATTGCGCACATCCCGGAAAACTGGGTCTGAAACCGCCGTCAAAGCGGACGCAGGGCGGGATGCGCTGTCCGACCGTAGGCTTGGCCGAACGGACTTGAGTGTGTCGGACAACGCATCCCAGCCGGAGTCCACAGCCAGTGATTCCACCCAGCCGTATCCGGATCTGGGCTCCCCGGAAGGCCGTGAAGGCTTCGCCAAACACTACGATTCCGTGGTCGGATCCACCACCATGCTGGTCTCCTCGCATGCGGACGCCGACGCGATCGCCATGGCGCATCATGGTTCCGTTTCCAAAGACCGGCGCAAACAGATCGAAGAGCAGCTCAAACGCGGCCAATTGCGTTGCGTGGTCGCCACATCGAGCCTTGAACTCGGCATCGACATGGGTTCAGTGGATCTGGTCATCCAGATCGCACCGCCATTGTCCGTGTCCTCGGGATTGCAGCGGGTGGGGCGCGCCGACCACAAGGTCGGGGGAGTCTCGCATGCACTGTTCTACCCGATTACACGAGAGCAAATCATCGGCACGGCCGCAAGCATCGAATGCATGCGCTCCGGAGACATCGAAACACTGACCATTCCATGCACCCCCTTGGACGTGCTTGCCCAGCAAACCGTCGCCGCCGCGGCGATGGATGATCTGAAACCAGACGACTGGTACGTGACCGTGCGCAAGGCCGCGCCATTCGAAGATCTCGACAGAACCATGTTCGATGCTGTGATGGGCATGATGACCGGTGCCTACAACGGCGAGGATTTCTCCGCCTTCCGACCTCCATTGCAATACAACGAAGAGGCGGGTCTCATCTCCGCGCGCCCTGGCGCTCAACGACTGGCCGTGACCAGCGGAGGCACCATACCCGACCGAGGAACCTACACCGTGGTGCTTCCCGAAGAAGGCTCCGGACCGGGCCCACGCAAAGTGGGGGAGCTGGATGAGGAAATGGTGTACGAATCCCGGGTCGGAGACGTCATCACCCTCGGCACATCGACCTGGCAGATCCAGGAAATCACCCGGGACCGTGTGGTGGTGGTTCCTGCTCCAGGGCGTACCGCCCGACTGCCGTTCTGGCATGGCGAAGGCGACGGGCGGGACGCGGCATTCGGACGATCCCAAGGCCGATTCATACGCGATATGGCGCAAGGACTACGCGCGGAAGTCTCGGATGGCATCGCAGGAGACAAGACCAGCCGATTCGACACGACAACAATCGCACGTCTACGTCGTGACGGATTGGATGACAACGCCATCGGCAATCTTGCCGACCTGCTTGCCGAACAGCGCGCCGCCACGGGAACGATTCCCAACGACCGTGAGCTGGTCGTCGAACGCTGCCAGGATGAAGAAGACGATTGGCGTGTGATCGTCCACTCGCCATACGGCAGACGCGTGCACGAACCATGGGCCATGGCCATCACCACACGTATCAAACAACGATACGGGTTCGATGGGCAGGTATACGCGGCCGACGACGGCATCATCATCCGCCTCCCGGACGGCGACGGCAACCTGCCGATCCGCGAGCTGCTGCTGTTCGACACGGAAGAGCTGCAACGCATCATCGAAACACAAGTCGGCGAAAGCGTGCTGTATGCCGCACGATTCCGAGAATGCGCGGCGCGATCGCTGTTCCTGCCACGCGCCAACCCCGGCAGACGCGTCCCCTTATGGCAGCAGCGGCTGCGCGCGGCGCAACTGCTCAACGCCGCCCGAACTCGGAAGAACTTCCCGTTGCTGTTGGAAACCGCACGCGAATGCCTACAGGACGTGTACGATCTGCCCGCGCTGAAACATGTGATGTCCGGATTACGCTCCGGCGTCATCTCTTTGAGCGAGACCGTCACGGAAACGCCGTCGCCGTTCGCGGAAAACATGCTGTTCGGATACGTGGGCGCGGTCATGTACCAATACGACGTGCCGCAAGCCGAACGCAGCACGCAACTGCTATCCATGGACCCGGAAGTGCTGGAACGTCTTCTGGGCGCCACGGACATGGCTTCGCTGTTGGATGCCGACGTCATCGCGCAGGTTGGGAAGGAGCTTGCCGGACGGACGTTCTGGAACGATTTGGACGAGACCGACATTGCCGGCCGTGTGGCGCGATATGCCAAAACGCATGGCCCATTCACCGCGGATCAGATGATCGCCGAACTGGGATTGGACGCTGTCCAAGGCGTACGCATGTTGGATGAATTACATGCCAAAGACGAACTGCTGAAAGGCCATTTCGTCGATGATGCGGCCGGAGCGGACGCCAATGGTTCCGATGATTCAGCATCGGAACGGTCACCTCGGCAAACATCCCAGCAATGGCTCCACAAAGACGTGTTTCGGCGTATCCGCGCGCTTTCGCTTGCCAAGGCACGCAAAGCCATCAAGCCGGTGGAACCGGCCGTCTATCAGGCGTTCCTGTTGGACAGACAAGGTGTCGGACCTGTGGGTGGCGCCCGATATGAAGGCGTCGACGGGCTGATGCGTGTGATCGAACAGCTTGAAGGCATATACCTCAACGCCTCCGTTTGGGAATCCTCGGTCTTCCCCGCACGCGTTCGCGACTACCAACCGAGTATGTTGGACGAATTGCTCGCATCCGGAGACGTGGTATGGGTCGGCTCCAAAATCAATGGTTCCAACGCCAAGGAAGCCGGCGGCATCGCATTCCATCCAGCTGATTCACGGCTGCTGACGAAACCCGGCGAACAATCGCAGAACAATGCCTATAGTGCCGGAACCATGACCGTGCCGGAGACGATACTTGCCGTATTATCGAATGGGGGAGCCTTCCATGCGCGGCAGCTTTCCACAGCCGCCAAAGCCATCTGGCAGGAACATGCGGAAGTCAACGTGAATCCTGAAACAGGGGAAATCATCCTTCCCGCATGGGGCGAAAGCCAGTTCGAGGAAGCCTTGTGGTCCTTGGTATGGCAAGGCAAAGTGACGAACAGTTCATTCGCTCCCGTTCGGGCCTTGACTCAAGGCACGGTTTCAGTGCGCGCGCCACGCACTGCCGCACGCAGACGCGTACGGATCCACGCCTCGACACCGGCGACGCTCGGTGGATTATGGTCCGCGGTCGACTCGTCCCGGACCAGTCCAATGGCGATACCGGATCAAACGGACGATACCGCCGGCAAACCAACAGCCGGCATCGAGGAATACGACATCGCATTGATCGAATCGCTGCTCGACCGATATGGCGTGATCGCCGCTCCGCTAATCGACAAGGAGCAGGTCGCAGGCGGATTCTCCGGACTATACCCGGTACTCAAACGTATGGAGGAACACGGCAATCTGGTCAGAGGCATGTTCGTCAAAGGATTCGGAGCGGTCCAATTCGCCGGACGTGACACAGTGGACGCCTTGCGCGGCGACGACGAGGCGCGCAGCCAATCCTGCGTGGCGCTCGACGTGACCGACCCGGCCAACCTGACAGGCTCCGCGATCACATGGCCCGAACAACACCATATGAAACCGGCGCGCAGAGCGGAATCGGTCATCGTGCTCGACCACGGCATGCCGGTGCTGTTTGCCGTGCCGAAAAGCCACAGAATCGTCAGCTTCACCGATGACGAGCGAATATTGCAGCCGGCATGTACGGAACTTGCCTATGCATTGCAGCATCAGTCCAAGGGTAGCGTCAGCTTCGCCGAAATGAACGGTGAATCATTGAAGGAACGCAACGAATACAGACGTTTGCTGCATGCTGCCGGGTTCGTGGACAGCCCACAAGGCATGAAGCTATATGGCTGAACCCAGCCGGAGGCACTTTCACCCAGCCTGCTCATTCAATCTGGCGGCCCAAGTGCGCAAAACGGGAAGGCCCTGAACCGGAAGAAGAACCAGTCCAGAGCCCCGCCAATCGATTTCGTCGAATCAGCCGACCACCGCAATCGGCGCCGACAGATCCGTACCGGAACCATCGCGTCGCATATCAGGCTTCGGCAATTCCACAGGAGCGCCACTTTGCGTGGAAGCATGCAACGGATACGCGCCCACGAACGCGAGAATCAACGTATCCTGCCCCTTGAGGAATCGCTGCGAACGCACGCCACCCGTACCACGGCCCTTCGTCGGATACATCTCCAACGGCGTGACCTTCGCGGCACCGTTTTCAGTGCCAGGCAACGCTTCGGAATCGCCGGCAACCGTCAACACCACGGCTCCGGAAGCAGAGAACAGTCCATTCTCGCCTTCTTCGTAATTCCATGTCACCTTGCCGTCAGGCACCACCGCGAACGCGGCCACCGAACACCCCTCAGCCAGACGAATGCCCGCCATGCCGCCAGCGGTACGGCCCTGCGGACGCACATTCTTCGCTTCGAACGTCAACAACGAGGAATCGGTGGACACAAACACCAGACGATCCTCATCACGGGCTTCGGCAGCGGCAAGCACTTCGTCATCATCCTTCAAATCGATGACGCTCCACGAATCCATTGTGGTCGGAGATTCACGGTTCCAACGCTTGACCACGCCGTTGCGGGTGCCCAACGCCAAAGGAACAAGCTGACCGCCGTCATCCGTGGACGGCATATCAATCGCAGCAATCACCCGTTCGCCGCGGATCGGATCGGTGTTCTCCGTCATGCCCAGCAGTTCCTCGGCCTTCACACCACCCGTGACACTGAGCGGCCCATCCGCGGAAACCTTCGGCAATTCGACCACATGGGCCAGCACCAGACGACCCGCTGAAGTAACCAAGCCGTATGAGGAACGTGTGGACGTGCGGAACATCGAAACGATCTGATCATCCTTGGCGCGTCCGTCGGAAGCCGAACGATTCTCCCAACGTTCCACCGCATCCTCGGAAGTGCGTGCGATCAGGCCCGTGGCGGACAGCATCACCGCGCACGGCTCGTCATCAATCTGCAGAGCCGATGCGGTGGCATTCTCATCGCCGGCCTTCTTTGCGGCCTTTGCGGCTGCGGCGACATCGGCTGCTGCGGAGGATACGGTCGCGGCGGCGCGCGCGGCAGCCATCGCGTTTGCAGAGACGCCATCATCGCCATGCGCCACAACAGGCGTCAAATTGCCTTCCTCATCCTCATCCAGCAGCACCGTGCGCCGGGGAGTGCCGTATTTGGCCACGGCGTCATCCATTTCGTCAATGACCACGCCGTCAAGCGCCTCATCGGAAGCAAGAATGCGTTCAAGCTCTTCGATACGCCGCTTCAGATCGTCGCGTTCCGCCTCAAGCTCGATACGACTCATCTTGGTCAGACGGCGCAGCCGCAAGTCAAGAATGTACTGTGCCTGAATCTCGTCCAGATCGAATACGGCGATAAGCTTTGTTTTCGCGGCCTCGGCATCATCAGAAGAGCGAATCACCTGAATGACTTCATCGATGTCCACCATGGCGAGCAGCAAGCCCTCCACCAAATGCAGCCGCTCAAGCGCCTTCTTCCTGCGGAATTCACTGCGTCGGCGGATCACCACACGACGATGGTCCACCCACACCTGAAGCATTTCCTTCAATCCCATGGTGTGCGGACGGCCATTGACCAACGCCACATTGTTGATGGTGAAATTGTCCTGCAACGGCGTGTGCTTGAACAGCTGCGCCAACACCGCGTTCGGATCGAACCCGGTTTTGATTTCGATGACGAGGCGCGTGCCGTTATGCCGGTCAGTCAGATCGATGGCACCGGAAATGCCGTCCAGCTTACGGTTCTTCACACCTTCGGAAATACGCTCCAACACACGTTCCGGACCCACCATGAACGGCAGTTCCGTCACGACGATGGCCTTTTTGCGAGCCGTCACGTTTTCGATATGCGTCACGGAACGCGTGGTCAACGCGCCACGACCCGTCTCGTACGCCTCGCGGATGCCCTTGCGGCCCACAATCACGCCGCCGCCCGGCCAATCCGGACCCGGCACGTAGCGCATCAACTCCTCTAACGTCGCGTCGGGATGGCGCATAAGATGCTTGGCCGCAGCCACCACCTCGCCAAGATTGTGCGTGGCCATATTCGTGGCCATGCCGACGGCAATGCCGGAACCACCATTGACCAGCAGGTTCGGAATCGCGGCAGGCAGCACAGTCGGCTCCTGAAGCTTGTTATCGTAATTCGGCGTGAAATCGACGGTATTTTCGGCGATATCGGCATTCATGCCCAACGCGGCCGGCGCCATACGAGCCTCGGTATAACGAGAAGCAGCAGGACCGTCATCGAGAGAACCGAAATTGCCGTGACCGTCCACCAATGGCAGCCGCATCGCGAACGGCTGCGCCAAACGTACCATCGCCTCGTAAATCGCGGAATCGCCATGCGGATGGAGCTTGCCCATCACTTCGCCAACCACACGCGCCGACTTCATATACGGCCGGTCCGGATTGAGGCTCATCTGACCCATCTGATAGATGATGCGTCGTTGCACCGGCTTGAGACCGTCCCTGGCATCAGGCAGCGCTCGGGCGTAAATCACCGAATACGCGTATTCGAGGAACGACTTGCTCATTTCCTCGTTCAACGGCGTTTCGACGATGTTCTCCTTGACCGTACGCGGGTCAAAGGCTGGTTTTGCCGGTTTGCGGTGCGACACCATGCGGTGGTTCTCCTCACGGAAAGGTTATGGTAATCAACCTAGCAATATTACCAGCTGGTACTGCCGCGGTGCTTGAATGGGAACCATGAGTGTTGAAGTGCCCGAAATCGACCAGCTGCTAGCCATGACCAGTCCGGCACGATATGGCGACGAACTGCCGGATGAGGGCAGCCGCGGCGGTGCTCTCCACCTATCCTCGGTACTTCCCGCCATTTCCAGCGCCATCGGGCATCCGATTCCAACGGCCATCCATGCCGATCCGAAACGACTCCAAGAGGCACTTGGCCTGCCGGACGCGCGTTCGGCAGTCGTGGTCCTGGTGGACGGTCTCGGATATTGGAACATCAATATGAGATTGGGGCATTCACCCTATCTACGGTCGCTGATGGCGGACAGCGTTAACCAGCGGCCAATCGCCACATGCATGCCCAGCACCACCGTGGCCGCCATGTCCACGTTCGGCACCGGCACATGCCCCGGATTAACCGGCATGACGGGGTATACGCAGCTCAATCCCGACAATGGCGAAATCTGCCAGCTCATCTCTTTCAAAAACGCGCCCGCACCGCTGAAACTGCAACAGCAGCCGACCATATTCGAACGATTGGCGGAACAGGACGTTCGCGTCACCAGTTCGGGACTGCCGAAATTCGCGTTCTCCGCGTTGACTCAGGCGGCGTTACGTGGCAGCGACTACATCTCCAATGACGATCCACACCGACGTATCATGACCGCGGCGAAAGCGGCGAACACGCCCGGACTGACATACGTGTACCTGCGCGACGCGGACAAGATCGGACACAATTACGGCTGGGACTCCGACAAGTGGATCGGCACATATGAGCGTATCGACGCCCAGTTGTCTTTGCTGCGTCGAAGTGTGCCGAAGGACACGCTGATCGTCATCGTGGCGGATCATGGCATGATAACCGCCGACCCGGAAGCCTGCATCGACATAGTGTCCGAACCCCAGCTGATGTGGGGCGTCGCGAATGTCGGCGGCGAACCACGCTGTGTCATGCTTTATGGCGAGGATGGCGAGAATCCGGAGGACATCGCCGCTCGTTGGCGTGACGTGCTGGGGGAGCGCGCCCAGGTGCGCACCCGCCGGCAGGCAATCGAGGAAGGCGTCTACGGACCAGTCGATGAACGCGTCAAGTCGATGATCGGCGATGTGGTCGTCTCCGCTGCGGGCTCTACCACCATTGTCGATTCCCGCACACAGGCGGAGAAGGCGATGCATCTGCCCAGCGTGCACGGGTCGCTGACCTACATGGAATCTGATATTCCATGCCTGATTGACGTGGCTTGATTGAATGATCCGAACGTCTGAACGGATGTTGCCGTGGGATGTTAGGGAACGTTAATCAGTCACCGAACAGAATTTCATCCCAACTCGGCACTGCGGAGCGTCCTGCACGGCGCTTCGATTTGGTGGTGCTCTGACTATGAGGATCGGATGATGCCATCTTGGACTTATCGGACTGCTGCTCGCCGGCGGATTGCGTGTTTTGCGAGTTTTGGGCAGGTTCCGTCGTTGAAGGGGCGGGGTACTGCGTCGTCGCGATTTCCGGACGGTTCGGCAGCGGAACGGTCGCCGATGACTGAGTCTCAACGGTGGTCTTGATATTCGTGGCTTGTGGTGCAACCGGTTCCGGAGCATTCCAAGCGGACACCGTCTGTTCGATACGTGCGGAACGTGCGGAATCGCCCGGCAAATTCAATGATGCGAGAAAATTCTGGTCGACCTGCTTCTCGGTGTGTCCTTCCGTCGGCGTGTCTTGCTCGCCGATGAGCTTGCGTGCCGTTGCGTTCAGACAGTTGACCGCGTTGTCATGCATGTTCCAAGACCATTCCGCACGGGCGGCATGACCTGCGGAATCGAACTCCGCGGTAATCTTCCACGGTTCCAAACCGCGTCTGGTGGCCTTCCACCGCACATCCTCCAACCGTACGTGGGCTGCGGCGAAAGTGCGTTCGATCAGTTCGGAAAGCGTGCGCACACGGCTTTCCTTCGGCGCGGGGACCGCCAGGAACTGTTCGATCGCATATTGTTTTTCGGTTTCCACCGCCGCTGAGAAACGCCGAACAAGCGCTTCGCTCAACGAATATCGCTCCGCCACGCGGGTCGGATTGGCTCCGGCTCGAATCAAGGATTGGATTTGGGAGATCGGCAGCGTGGAAGGCGCTTGCTGCTGACGCTCCTCTTGGGTTTCGGTGCGAATCTGTTTTGCCTCCAAAATGGCTCTTTCAAGCGCTTCATCGACCTTGACGGCGAATTTGCCGGCACCTGAAACAAAGACGAGCTCACCGGTTTCACTCACATGATCGAACCGTGCATCTTCGAGCGCATTCTCAGGCACAACACACCACTTTCCCTTAGATTTTTCTATTAATTCTATTGTGCCCCACGTGTCGGATTTTACGAGTATTTCAATTCGTGTATCCTAGCGGGGGAAAAGTCATGTATTCTATGGCGCATAAGCACCATAGATGACGAAAGGAATCTCGATGGCACAGGATTATGATTCCCCGCGCAACAAAGACGAGGACGAGGAGTCGCTCCAGGCTTTGAGCAAGGGTTCTCAGAACAATTCCAACGATATGGACGATGACGAGAACGCCATTGCCGAAGACTACGAGCTGCCGGGCGCCGATTTGAGCAATGAGGACGCTTCGGTGACCGTCATTCCGATGCAGGGCGACGAGTTCATCTGCTCCGAATGCTTCCTGGTGAAGCATCGCAGCCAGCTTGCCTACACTACCGACGACGGACAGCCGGTATGCAAGGAGTGTGCGGCCTGATGGCGTTCGACGAGGCATACAACGAGCCGGAAAACGTCGAGGTTCTGGTAAAGTCGCTGGATCCCGGGCAGCCGGCTCAGCTGCATTACGCCCATGCCGGAGATGCCGGTGCCGATCTGCGCACCACCGAAGAAGTGACGTTGAAGCCGTTCCAGCGGGCGCTGGTGCCCACGGGAGTGGCAATCGCATTGCCTGCCGGCTATGTGGCGCTGGTGCATCCGCGTTCGGGACTCGCCGTCAAGCAGGGCGTCACGGTGCTTAACGCGCCGGGAACCATCGACGCTGGGTACCGTGGCGAAATCAAGGTGCCGTTGATCAACCTCGATCCGGAACGCGCCGTGACGTTCCATCCGGGCGACCGCATCGCACAGCTGGTCATCCAACGCTACGTCGAGGCAAAATTCATCGAGGCGCAGACCCTGCCCGGATCCGACCGCGCGGAACGTGGCTTCGGATCAACCGGCGTTGCGTCCTGACGGGACTGCAATACACAAAGACCGAGGATGTATCCGGCCGTGCAACACGCGGCCGGATACATCCGTCATATGGTGATGCGCGGGTACTATAGGGTACATTCCAAGCGAGGAGGAGCGAAATGAGCGACATGGATCATGAGGTTCGTTCGGCCAGAATGTTGGGCTGCGAGATCAGCACGAATCCGCTTGACCCGCTTGAACCAATCCTCAAGATGTGCGAATACCACCATCCCGACGAGGACATGAGCATTCTCGCGAGAGCCTACCGGCGCGCCGTCAACCAGCATTCGTCGCAACGGCGTAAATCCGGCGAGCCGTACATCATCCATCCGCTTGCAGTGGCGCAGATCCTCGCCGATCTTGGCATGGGGCCGCTGGTTGTGGCAGCGGGCCTTCTGCACGACACAGTGGAGGACACCGACTACACGCTCGACGAATGCCGCGCCGAATTCGGCGACACGGTGACCGGCCTGGTGGACGGCGTCACGAAGCTTTCCAAAATGGAATACGGCGATTCCGCCCAGGCCGAGACCATCCGCAAAATGGTGGTGGCGATGAGCCGCGACGTGCGCGTGCTGGTGGTCAAGCTCGCCGACCGTGTGCACAACGCCCGTACATGGCGTTACGTCAAGCAGTCGAATGCGCAGAAAAAGGCACGTGAAACGCTGGATGTGTATGCGCCGCTCGCCAACCGTCTTGGCATGAACGCCATCAAAACCGAGTTGGAAGAACTCAGCTTCAAGGTTCTGTATCCGAAGATCTACAACGAGATTGTGGTATTGGTGGCCCGTCGCGCCGGACAACGCGACGTGTACCTGAAGCAGATTCTCGCCGAAATCAATGAGGATCTCGACGAACAGCACATCAAAGCCTATGTGACGGGCCGTCCGAAGGACTACTTCTCCATTTACCAGAAGATGATCGTGCGCGGGCACGATTTCGCCAACATTTATGATTTGGTGGGCGTGCGTATCATCGTCGACACGATTCAGGACTGCTATGCGGCGTTGGGTGCCGTGCATGCGCGGTGGAACCCTGTTCCCGGCCGTTTCAAAGACTATATCGCCATGCCGAAGCTCAACATGTACCAGAGCCTGCACACCACGGTGGTCGGTCCCGGCGGCAAGCCGGTGGAGATTCAGATCCGCACGTGGGACATGCACCGCCGCGCGGAATTCGGCATCGCTGCGCATTGGAAGTACAAGGAGAACGGCCAAGCCGGACGCGCGTTGAGCTCGCCTGACAAGTCCGACCGCAAGCGTGGCGAAAACCAGGAGCTGAGCGAGGCCGACAACCTCAAATGGATTCAGCAACTTGCCGACTGGACGAGCGAAACGCCGGATTCCGACGAATTCCTTGGCTCCCTCAAAGAGGATTTGGGCGCGGCAGAGGTCTACGTGTTCACGCCGAAAGGCAAGATCGTCTCGCTTCCCGCCGAAGCCACTCCGATTGATTTCGCTTATGCGGTGCACACCGAAGTCGGTCACCGTACCATGGGTGCGCGCGTGAACGGACGATTGGTGCCGCTTGATACCAAGCTCGAGAATGGCGATACCGTTGAAATATTGACATCCAAGTCCGAATCCGCAGGTCCGTCGCGTGATTGGCTGAGCTTCGCCAAGAGCCCGAAGGCACGCAACAAGATTCGTCAATGGTTCAGCAAGGAACGCCGTACCGAAGCCGTCGAGGAAGGCCGTGACGAGCTGACGCGCGCCATGCGCAAGCGCAACCTGCCAATCACCACGCTGCTGACTCCGGAAGCATTGGTGGGTGTCGCCGACGAGTTGAACCTTGCCAACGCGGAAGCCGTGTTCGTGGCGATTGGTGATGGCCAGATCTCCACGCAGAACGTCATCTCGCATCTGGTCCGTGACGCGGGCAGCGACGAGGTGGATGAGGAAGTCGAGCAGGAGGCGTTGCCGCTCAAGCAGGTGGAGCGTACCAAGAAGACCACCAGCTCGTTGGGTATCTCCGTCAAGGGCGTGGGGGACATCTGGGTCAAGCTGGCCCGATGCTGCATGCCGGTTCCTGGAGACAAGATCATCGGCTTCATCACCCGCAACCAAGGCGTGTCCGTGCATCGCGTGGACTGCCAGAACATGCTCGAACTGGAGAAACGCCAGCCCGAACGTGTGGTGGATGTGCAGTGGACCAGCACCAAGGGCGTGTTCATGGTCAAGATCCAGGTCGAGGCGCTTGACCGTCCGCATCTGCTGAGCGATGTGACACGCGTGCTGTCCGACCACGGCGTGAACATTATCTCCGGCTCGATTTCCACCGGCACCGACCGTGTGGCCACCAGCCAATTCAGCTTCGAAATGGCCGATCCGCAGCATCTGAACACTCTGCTCGCCGCCGTGCGTAAAATCGAAGGCGTGTTCGACGTGTACCGTATCACCGGCGCGAAGGATTCCGCGGAGCCGCGACTGCGCAAAATGTGATGTTGACGAATCACATAAGCCGGTGATTGCAAGCAAACGCCTCTATAAATAAAATGAAGAAAGCCCCTCAATCGAGGGGCTTTCCTATATTGTACGGCTGTGCGGGAAACGCTTACTTGAGCACTTCCACGGACACGATGCCGACCGGCTCGGTCGGACGGTCCATGCGATCGGTGTTCACGGCTTCGAGCTTGTCGACCACTGCCTTGGAATCGTCATCCGCAACCTCGCCGAAGATGGTGTGGTGGCCGTCGAGCCACGGGGTCGGCACGGTGGTGATGAAGAACTGGGAACCGTTGGTGCCGTGGATCTTGCCGTCCATGCCACGACGCAGGCCGGCGTTCGCCATGGCCAGCAGGTACGGGTGGTCGAACTTCAGATCAGGAACAATTTCATCGTCGAAGTCGTAGCCCGGGCCGCCGGTGCCGTTGCCCAGCGGGCAGCCACCCTGAATCATGAAATCCTTGATGATGCGGTGGAAGGTTAGACCGTTGTAGAACGGCTCATGGGAAGGCTGGCCGGTCATCGGATCGATCCATTCCTTCTCGCCGGTGGCAAGGCCGAGGAAATTGGCCACGGTTTCCGGGGTTTCGTCGTCGAACAGGTTGATTTTGATGTCACCTTCGGAGGTGCGCATGATAACTGTAGTCATGGTCCCAAGTGTCTCATGGGCTTGAGACCGGGGCTGGATATTCCTTGCTCTTCGCAGGAATGCTGGTTGTGATCAGGGATATGGGGTGGCTGGCCACTAAGGTTGAGACCAATGCATTGGGTAATGATGTGTCGAGCGGTTCCGGCGTTTCGCTGTTGGGCCGTGATTGCGATGCCTTGTTCTTCGATAATCTGTGTCACGTTGGCCCTGTGGATCCAGTTCGCGCCGCAGTAAGTGCCTGACGTTTCACCAAGAAAACGTCCGCAGCCCCCTACCCCTTGTGGCATGATTGGTGGCGGTGAAATCAATGACGAGTCCGGCGAAACGTCACCAGTCCCGACACGCGGATTTATTTGGCGAAAGACATCTTTAATGAGCCGCAAGCGCTAGGCCAACACTTGCGGCTCACATTATAGATAAAACTAGTCCGGCTTTACCAGACAGATTTGGTTATCTAATTATTGTTATTACTCTTTATGGGAGGATAGCCATAATATACGGAACCGTAATGCGGTGAAGAAGTATTGTACTTTAACAACGTGTATGATTCTGCCTCGCCAACTTTTGTAATACTTTTTGCTAGACTGGCTGGTGTATTGATGGCTCCAGCGTCAACTTTACTGCTGCCACTAGCAATTGAATTCCAAATTTTTGAAGCGAAAGTAGAACAGTTGTTAAGATAGCCCCATTTATCGTTATTTTTAATATTAGAATTCACTGTATTTAAATCAATTTGCCTTAAGGGTAATTGAATGGAAACATTCTGAAGATTAATACCATTGGAATTAAGCTTCGAATCAAGATTGAGCCACAGACCCTTATGTTCTCTACTGACATCTACAGATTCATCTCAAGTGCTTGCTGTTATAGATTTGCCATCAGCAACGTTAATCCCAGCAATGTTTGCCGTAGAACCAGACAGGTTTGTGATCATAAGCCAAGAATGACCGAGATTCGTGAAACTAGATGATGAGCCGGATCCTGTAGTGGAATAAATCCGCAGTAAAGCTACAGCCTCTGCAGCGCGCGTTTTGTAATTAGCGCCCCGAGAAGGAGATGAGATAATTCTCAGATCTTCGTTATCTGTGGCTTTCTCGAGATCTTCCAGAGAAGCATTAGACGGAAAGCTAGATAGGATAGGACTCCTATAGGGAGTTTCGATAGATTCTGCTGCCGACGCATTTACTGTCACAGTTCCAGCCAATATTACAGATACTAGAGCAGTGACAATTTGTTTGAGTTTCTTCATTTATTTCTCCTTTTTGTCAGAAATAAAATAGTTTCGACAGCACCAGCAGCGACAAGGAAGGGAACCGCTCGTAAAAAATAAAGATATGAAGGAAAACTAGACACGTATTCTGGATGCAGGTAGTCAAAAATAAAGCCGCTTACTGTGCGTAGGAGTCCGGCACACACTAGGAGACCTGCAAGAATGTGGCAAATTCGGCGCATATTGGCTCGATTCTCGAACTGCGGAGGAATGAGCCCTATTGTACTTGCTGGAGAGGCCAGGCTCAGTTCAAGGAACAGAAAAAGTGATATGAACTGATTTTTGTTCCGCATTCCCCTAACTCGATGGGAGATGATGGGATTATGGCAAAGGGCACTTGATACGCGGGCGAGTTCAAGGTGAAGGCCGTCCGGTTGCGTGGGCCGCGTGTCGTTCTGCCTGTTGTCCGACGCGGAGGCGTACTGCCGGGCGAATGCTTCTGGGCGCCACCCATGCGGAACATCATGAAACCACAGGGGGGGGATTGCACTTTTCCACGCCGGTCGGCGAAGACGTTGAGCGCCGGCAGAACGGTGGAATGTCACCGGATTATTCTTGGGTGCCTGTAGGTGCCTCGTGGAAAACGAGGCTGATCGGCAGGTTTCCCGAAATTGGAAAACCTTGGAATAGAGCCGAAAACGACCACGTGCGATTATCATCGGAGGTGCGTATGATAACTGTAGCCATGGCTCCAAGTGTCTCATGGGCTTGAGACCGGCGTGGATGCCGACGGCACGGATACAGGACGGCGGATTGGTAGACGCGTAGTATTAAGACGGTGTTCGAACGGTCAAGAAAAGAGGAACGAACATGTCGATGAAGGACACGCTGAAGAAAGCCAAGATCGCGGCGATGAAAGCCAAGGACAAGGCCAAGCTCAACCCGATCAACCTGACGTTGGCGGACATCCAGAACCTGGAGATCGCCAACGGTCACGAAGCGACCGACGAGGAAGTGCTCAAGGTCATCCAGAAGGGCGTCAAGACCCGTCGTGAGACCGCCAAACTGTACGAAGACAAGGGACTGGCGGACAAGGCCGCTCCCGAAACCGCCGAGGCCGATTTCCTGGAAACCTTCCTGCCGGCGGCCGCCAGCGACGAGGACTACGCCAAAGCCGTCGCCGACGCCGTGGCAGAAGTGAACCCGGCCGGCCCCAAGGACATGGGTCGCGTCGTCAAAGCCGCTCGTGTCGCGCTTGCCGGCAAAACCATCGATGGCGGCAAGCTGGCCGGTCTGGTCAAGGCCGAGCTCAACAAGTAATCGTCTACGAGCAGCGTCTCTTTCCGCGTACGAAAAGCGGGTCCAAACAACAAACGTTTGGACCCGCTTTTCATAAGGAACGCGAATGTGCTGGCTCAACGCTCGTGATGGTCGATGTGGTCGGACACCACGTCGCCGATGGTCTGCACGATCTGCACGAGAATGACGCACAGGATCACGGCAACGGTCATCACGTCGTACTGGTAACGCTGGTAGCCGTAACGGATGGCGATATCGCCCAGGCCGCCCGCGCCGACGGTACCGGCCATGGCGGAGAAGCCGAACAGGGTGATGAACGTCAGTGCCGCACCGCGCACCAGCGATGGCAGGCTTTCGAACAGCAGCACCTTGAACACGATCTGCAGGTTGCTGGCACCGAAGCTTTGCGCGGCCTCCACCAGACTGCCGTCCACTTCGGCGAGCGACTGTTCCACCACGCGCGCCACGAACGGAGCCGCGGTGATGACCAGCGGCACGATGGCGCCCGGCACGCCGAGCGAGGTGCCGACAATCAGTCGGGTCAGCGGGATGATGGCCACCAGCAGAATGATGAACGGCACGGAACGCACGATGTTCACGATCCAGCCGAGCACGGTGTTGAGCGGTGCGTTCGGACGGATGCCCTTTTTCGCGGACGTGATGAGCAGCACGCCGACCGGCAGGCCGATCACATATGCCAGCAGCGTCGCCACAGCAGTCATGATGATCGTGTCACGCACGCCTTCGACCAGCAGTTCGCCATAATCGGCGATGAATTGCGAAACCACCTGTCCCATCTCACTTCACCTCTTTCTGGGCGGAATCATCGGCCGCCCCATTCTTCGCGCCATCCGCCGTTTCGTGCGTATGCCGATGGTTCGTCACCTTCGCGTCGGCGATCAAAGTCTTCAGAATGTCACTGTGCGGATCGGCGAACAGCGCTTCCGTATCGCCCATTTCCACAATGCGGCCTCCGTCTATCATGGCCACACGGTCGCAGATGTTGCGTGCCACGGACAGCGAATGCGTGATGACGACCAGCGTCACATTAAGTTCACGGTTGATGCGACGCAGCAGGTCGAGGATCTGCGCCGTCGTGGTGGAGTCGAGCGCGCTGGTGGCCTCATCGCACAGCATGATGGACGGATTGTTGGCCAACGCCCTTGCGATGGCCACGCGCTGCTGCTGGCCGCCGGACAGCTGGCTGGGGTAGCGGTCGGCAAGGTCAGCCAGACCGACCAGGTCGAGCAGATACCGTGCACGTTCCTCACGTTTGGCTTTCGGCGTGTGGTTGAGTTCAAGCGGGAACGTCACATTGCGCAGTACGGTGCGCTGCTGGAACAGGCTGAAGTTCTGGAAGATCATGCCGATTCCGGCGCGCACGTCCGCCAGCTCCTTGCCTTTCACGCCGGTGATGTCTCGTCCGTCGATGAGCACCTTGCCGGAAGTGGGGCGTTCCAGCAGGTTGATGCAACGCACCAATGTCGATTTGCCCGCGCCGGACGAGCCGAGAATGCCGAAGACCTCACCCGAATCGATGGTCAGGTTAATGTCGTGCAGCACCTCATGCGCTTCGGCGCCACTGCCGTAGCTTTTGTGCAGATGGTCGATCTGAATCGTCATAATGTCCTGTTCCTAATCGTGTTCCATAACAAGAATGCCGCAGGGTAGTATACCTGCGGCATTGAACTCCTACTGCCGAAGCGGGTCTTAGAAGACCGGAACGACAGCGCCCTTGTAGTTCTTGTTGATGTAGTCACGCACCTCGTCGGACTTCAAAGCCTTCTTGAGCTCCTTGGTCTTGGCGGTGTTCTCATTGCCTTCCTTCACCACGAGGATGTTCTGGTAGGTCTTCGCGGCCAGACCGTCGGCCTTCTCGGTGGCTAGCGTGTCCTTGGTCGGATCGAAGCCGGCCTGGATGGCGTAGTTGCCGTTCAGGGCTGCGATGTCGACATCCTTGATGACGGTCGGCACGACGGCGGCCTCAAGTTCCTTGAACTTCAGGTTTTTCGGATTGGAGGTGATGTCCTTCGGCGTGGCGTTGATGTCCTTCGGATCCTTCAGCTTGATCAGGCCGGCATCCTGCAGCAGCAGAAGCGCGCGGGCCTCGTTGGTGGCATCATTCGGCACGGCCACGGTGGCGCCGTCCTGAAGATCCTTCAGCTCCTTGGTCTTGCCCGGGTACAGGCCGAACGGCTCGAAGTGGATGCCCTCCACGGACACCAGATGCGTGCCCTTCTCCTTGTTGAAGTTGTCGAGGTACGGCTTGTGCTGGAAGTAGTTGGCGTCAACCTCGCCATCCTCGGTGGCGGTGTTCGGCTGCACGTAGTCGGTGAATTCCTTGACGACCAGCTTGTAGCCGTCCTTCTCGACGAGCGGTTTGACAGCCTTGTTCAGGATCTCCGCGTGCGGGGTCGGGGAGGCGGCCACGGTGATGGTCTTGTCGTCCTCCTTGGAGGCGGCACCGTTGGAACCGGAATTGCCGCAGCCTGCCAGGCCGAAGGTCGCGAGCGTGGTGACGGCGAGCAGTGCGCCGAGAATCTTCTTGTTACGCATGGTTGAGTTCCTCTCTCTCAATTTCGCTACACGGCCCGGACGCTTACTGCGGTTGCGGGCCAACGATTGACCAATATAGAGGAACCTGTGACGGCAACACGTCGCGCGCTTATCGGAATTATTTATAAAGGGCGCGAAAACCGCAGGAATATGCGAAAAACAGACTTGTGAATCGTAAATAATCTTGCGGAAACACCGTCATATAACGCCGAAATGCTTAAGCGCGTTGGCTATGCCGGCGTCGTCGACGCTGTCGGTGACGTAATCGGCCGCCGCTTTCGGCTCGTCGGGGGCGTTGCCCCTTGCCACCCCGATTCCCGCGAATCCTAGCATG
>ENA-OQEY01000257-OQEY01000257.1-human-gut-metagenome-genome-assembly--contig:-NODE-257-length-42162-cov-14.179161_pt1 | contig 42162 bp, 32 predicted proteins | sample MGYA00242801_ERZ504647 | MGnify/ENA primary metagenome ERZ504647 (study PRJEB26092, sample SAMD00036204) | human gut metagenome | host: Homo sapiens | study: EMG produced TPA metagenomics assembly of... | reverse complement strand
CAACCAGCAATTCAAGCTTATTACCCCATCGATCAACCACACCCCCACTCCAATGAGCGGGAATTGTATCAGGGAGGGCTGACCAAGCCGCCCATAGAATCAGAAATGGAAGAATAGAGAGGATGAAGGATGATAACACTGCGGTAATTTTTTTTGAGGCTCTCATCGATTCCGCATCTCCTTGCGCGCTCACATTCCACTCCGCCTTAAATCAAGTATAAATACACAGTCTTTCAAGACAGCTATTCAACATTGGTGGTCACCGCTATGGACAATGTGAACCACCTAAACGAACTCTCAATACAGTCCCAGCTTAGCACCCTTGAAAAACTGGTCGCGGACGCGGAACAATCTACCGACGCAAGACGCGATTTCGAAGCTCAGCCTCGTGCCGTATTCCAGAAATATGGAATTACAGACCTCCAAATCAAAGCGGGAAATCGAGAAGTCTCTGTACGAACTGGTGGAGTCAACCGAAAAGGAGGCGCGTGTCCCCGTTGCACGCGCAGTATATCGTCGTATCCAGCTCCCACCGTCCAAGGCACTTGGACGGTGGGAGTTCCGCATCCCCGGGAAAGGAAAAGCGCGGCCCGTCCGGACCGCGCCCGCGCCCTCCTCCCATTTCACCCCGCGACGTAAACCGTCCGGCCCGTCTCGCAGTCGATGGTCTCAGCGTCCCCGAAACCGACCCGGACGGCCGCCCATCCGCCGGCGACCGCCAACGCGTCGGCCTCGGACCTCGCGGCGGCGATGAGGCGCTCGAGCGCGGCCGAGCCCGCCGGTGCGGTCCCCACCTCGAACGCGCCGCCGTCGCCGCCCGACTCGTACCCGACGACGACCGTCGAGCCGAGAGCCTCCTCGAGGGTCTCGGGCAGGCCGCCCATGCCGTCGAGGGCGTGCCCGGCGACCGTGACAAGCGGGTAGCGGGCCATCCCGGACGCCGCCGAGCGGCCGGCCATGCGGAGCAAGCCGGCGGCCTCGAGCGCCTCAAGGAGCGCCGCGGGCACGTCGGCGTCGATGGCGATGTTGCCGTGCCCGCGGCACCACTCGGCCGCCGCCGGCACACTCGCCGTGAGCACGCCCCACTCGGCCATGTAGCCCTCGGAGCGCGGGTCCGTGGCGTCGAGGAGGAGGACGGCCAGGCCGCCGCCCGCGTACTCCCCGGCCACGAGGGCGAGGCGGACCGCCTCGCCCATGGAGTCGAACTCGACCGTGACCATGCGGCTACCTCCTCCTGACGGCGCTGAGCGGCTTCGGGGAGAAGTGCTCGTCGCGCTCGACGGCGGCGAACCCCATCTGGCGGTTCAGCTCGGCCATCTCCTTGATGCTGAAGTAGCCGAGCTCGTCGTCGTAGCCCTCGACGAGGCCGAACGCCTCGTCCGTTCCGTCGAACTCGAGCAGCCACCAGTCCCATCCGTTCACGCACGAGAAGTAGTGGGCGTAGACCGTGGGGTCCTCCGCCCCGTCCTGCTCGTAGAGCCTCGGCACCGTCTCGGCGATTTCCTCGGTCATCAGCTGCTGCATGCCTTCCTCCGTTCCGGGCACGTGGCCCTCAACATCTCGCCCCTGCGGGCAAAGCCGAATGGCGACGCCGCGCGTCGTCGTCGGCTTTGCTCCCTGCAAAGCCGCACCGGAGCGAAGACGGGTCAAGGGAGGTCCATGACGACCTCCACCAACCGGAGCGGAGCGGAGGTTTGTGCGGGGTCTCATGGGCCCCCTTGACGCGGCGTAGCGGAAGTGCCACCCGGCCGCGGAGCCGTAGCCGATTCACGGCGGACGCCGGCAGCCCGCGTCCAACATCGATACCATTTGAACCGCTATTCACTTTTCGAGAAGAGCCATATGGAACTCGAGGATATCGTCTACGAGCTCGCCTGCCTTCATGAGTCGATGCTCTTTTGCTGCGAGGACCGGTCCGGCAAGGAGGACCCGGTCTTCGCGCATTACTGCATGGCGCTGGGGAGGATTGTCAGGGACCTCGAAGAGGCCGAGCGGCGCATCCGGACCGAAACGGCCGGCGCCGAATCCCGTCAATAGAAAACGCCCCGGCAATTTCTGCCGGGGCGTTTTTTAGAGCTCGATCTCCGCGATTATTTTTTTCATCTCGAGGGCCCATCCGAGCTGTTCCTCGATGTACCCCGGCCATGCGTCCTGGTGGCCCTTGATGGGGTGGCCCGCCTTGTAGAAGCGCAGTCCCGAGGCCTTTTTCGCATCGAAGGGTGCCGCCGTCAGCTCGAGGCGTTTCTCGAAGACCCCGCTGTTGGCGATGGCGCGGTGCCCGATCTCCTTGTCGTCGTCCACGTACAGCTCGATGCCCGTGCGGCCCCTTTGCGTATCGATGAGCAGGGCGAGATGGTATGCCGAGACCCCCAGGCGAAGCGTCGACCAATGGTCCTTGCTGGGCTTCTGCGGGCTGAACTCCTTGAGGAACTCCGGATGGCCGCCCGCCACATCGCGGTAGGCCGTCCAGTACGCCAGCTTGACCTTTTCGGTCTCGCTGAGCCCCTCGGAGAGCTTCACGGTCTTGGTCCACTCGTTCGGCTGCTCGACCACGCCGAAGCGCGGGGCGGGCAAGGAGTCCCCGATCTTCCAGAGCTCGACCTCGACCAGGAAGAACCCGAAGTCGCTGTCGGTGTGCTGGTTGAGCCACTCGATGGCCTGGCGGTGCTCGTCGCGGGCGCGCGCCACGACCCAGATGACGACCTCGGCGCCCTTTCCGGCGGCGTACGTGATCACCTTGCCGAGATGGTCGTGGTTGGTGTCCTCGAGCTGGTTCTCGATGATCACCTTGCGGCCCGTACCGGACTCCTGCGCATAGATGTCCACGTTGAACGAACCGACCGAGGACTCCGTCTCTATGAGCTCGAGCTCGATTCCGACCGCCATCCCGAGGGTTGCGAGGTTCTGCTCCTCGGCCAGCCACCTGGTGAAGTCGTGGGCCTCATGCGGCCACACCTCGCGCAGGGGAACTTTCTGAATGGTGTCCAAGTTGTAGGTTTTCATCCGCTACCCTTCCAGTCGTTAAGTCAACACCGCTGCAGGGTATCTATAAGCGCCGAACATCATGGCCGCCAACCCCTAGACGTATCAATGTGTGGACATATCAACGAGAACGTGCCATCCGGTCAAATCTTTACGACCGGATGGCACGTTTGATTCCTCCAATTACGATGTTAATCTGCAAATGTGCAAGTTGAAGGCGAGAAATTCAGATCGACCTCTCCGACCGGCCCGTTGCGGTGCTTGGCCACGATCACCCTTCGCTTGCCCCAATCGGGACGTTCCGGGCGGCTTGCCTCTTCCTCTGTGGCAGACGCGTCAAGCAGCAGGACTACATCTGCGTCCTGCTCGATAGATCCGGAATCCCTAAGGTCCGACATCATCGGGCGCCTATCCGGGCGCTGCTCGGACTGTCGTGAAAGCTGGGCAAGCGCTATCACGGGCACGTGCAGTTCACGAGCCATCAATTTGAGTGCACGCGATAGCTCCGATACCTCTTGGTATCTGCCTGCCCCCTTCGCCGACGATTGAAGAAGCTGGAGATAGTCAACAATGATGACCTCAGGCGCCTTCCCGTCAATCACCTTTCGTCGACATTGAGCCTGCATCCTGGAGACAGTCATTCCAGGCTCATCGTTCAATATAATGGGAAAACCAACCAAGCGATCACGCGCTTCCGCTATCAATTGTTCTTGGAGGCCGGCATACGATCCGGAGGAAAGCGTACTTGAAGAGATACTCGACTCCAGGGAAAACAGCCGGTACGTTATCTCCTCGTTTGACATTTCCTCTGAATAAATTGCAACGCGTCTGCCCTTTTTTGCAAATTTTGCTCCGCAAAACACTGCAAACGCCGTTTTGCCCACAGAAGGCCTTGCGCCGACCACGACCAGCTGCCCAGGCTTGATTCCATCGGGAAAAAGCCCATCAAGCGCCCCGATCCCGAAATGTATGCAATCGGGGTCCTTCGTGCCGGAATGCTTGGCGACCATATCCATATGGACTTGCTCGGTGACATCAGCGAGACTGTGGGAACCGTTAGGAATAGCCCTTGCTGTCACTTCCCCCAATATCGCCTCCGCCCGATCCGCCAGTTCCTCTTCGCTGGAGCCTTCGCTAACGGCAAGGTCCCTGATTCGCTGCGCAGCAGCAGTCAGGCTCCGCCTCAACGAGTGCCGTTTAAGAATTTTGACGTAATGGGGGTAATGCACATAGCTAAGATAATCTCCGGCGACCTCAAGCACATAGGAATCCCCGCCTGCTTTCTCTAGATTTCCGGTCATCCCAAGCTTGTCAATCACCGCAACGAAGTCGGTCGGCATACCGGCATCGGCAAGTTGCTTGATAGCTGTAAACAAGATTTGGTTGCGTGGAATATAGAAGTCACCTGCCTTGAGAACGGCACCCAGCTCCGCCGCCACCTCAATGCCGCCCATCATGGCGGACAAAATCGAACTCTCGGCGGCCTTGTCGTAAATCTCATGGTCTTTCATCCTAATTCCTCCTATTGGTGTAATTGCTCATAGATGCTCAGCGCCTCCGCTTCAGTCATCGACGGAGGCCCTAACGGCTCCTCAAAACCGGCAGCGGAGACGTGGCACCAGCTTCCGCAACTATTGCGGTAGACCCCGGCTCGGCCAATAACGGGCCCAGGAGTGTGAACGAGCCACCGCGAGATTTCTTTACTTGTTAGGAAGGCATGTGGGTACAGATATGGATTCCGTCCCCTTGAGACGTTATCGTCCACTTGACGCTTCACCGCATCAGCAATCTCGATGGAGCTCCATCCCTGAATCCGAAGGCTGTCGTATTCCCGGCGAGTTTCCTTTTCTTTGGCTCCCGGGCCTTTTCTGAATAGCTTCAGAAAAGAAAGGTAATGAGCATCCTCGGTCTCGCTGCTATTAGTTTTATTAGTTGAATTAGAGGGTGTAGTAATTGCCCGCGTTTCCACACCAGTTGAGGCGCTTTCTCCACTAGCTAACTCATTTTCTACACCAGTTCGGCAATAATCAACCGGTGTAGAAACCCCTTGTTTTCCTCCACCAGTCCGACCTGTCGCGAGATCCATTTCGCCAGACCGAGGCCAAATATACTCATAGCAGGAAGCCTGTTGTTTGCTTTTTCCAATTTGCAGTTTGCGCAACAATGGTTCGACGCCTTCCTTTTTCAGGCTCATATACTCACCGGTCAAGGTCAAATAGTTGAGGTATTTGATGGCGGTCTTTCGGGTGATGCCGAGCGTTTTTTCGAGCTGTGAAATTGAGAGCGACGCATATTGCGCGCCATTGTCCAGCCTGCTGCCCACCACGGCGCCTTTAGCTAGGGCGATTACCGCCTTGTGCAGCCCCTCCATCGTTCGCCGGTTTTTGCAATTTGCCTGAATCCAGCAAATCGCATACATCATCCAGCCGACCAGGTCATCGGTCATCAAAGGGGTATGGCACGAGCGAGAGTAGAGGATCTCGGTTTCGTCTATTTCCACAAATCGACCGGTAGACATGAGTGCAGCTATTCGTCGATGGGGACGCCGGCGAGCTTGGCAACAGCCTCCTGGCTGAACAACCAGACATGACCGACCTTCTTGCCTTGCAGGATGCCCTTGCGCGCGAGCTCAAGCACGCTGCGTTCCGACAGGCCGAGCCAAGCAGCAGCCTCACGCGTATGGAAAGGCCGCGCGTAGACAGCGGGACGATTCGAAGCGTTCATCTGTACCTCCGTAAAAATACTCTGACTACGCTGTCTAGTTTATGACGTTAGCTTTATTTGCTTGTTTATTCCGTTTTCCATCATAAGAGACACATAATTGCTTATTATTTCCCGACTGCGCTGTTATACTAATTTCGTTAGCTTTATCAGGAGGACTATATGGGCAGCCATCATATCTTTATCGCAAAGGACAAGAAGCTGGGGATGCATGTCCTCATCAGGATTCAGGCGGTCGATGAGCTGGGAGACGCCTATCCCCCGATTAACCCCGACACTTTCAATGAGCTCCTGATGGCAAGGGATGCGAAATCATTAGTCCTAGCTGCCCGCAATCTCGGGCCCATGTACATTTCGGAAGATGATCTCGCCAATCGCACCTATCTGCCCAGTCGACTTCAGCAAGGCATCGAACGTGGAATAGATCTCGTTCCGTCCGATTTAGACGGCCTGCTCTCGGAGTGCTTTTTCGATCCATATGCCAATCCCGCCGAAGTCGACGGCATGGGCTATAAAGAGGTCGGCCGAACAGCGAAGAAGGCCGCTCGTGAGCTTATCGATGAGTTCGATTTCGTCAATGCCGGGAACCTCTCCTATCTGGATTCTCAGTTCCGTGCCGTCATCGAACCGCTACATGACTGGATTTTTGCCAGGAACCTGCTTTCGATAGTCCTTCGCATCGGCGGGTTATATAGAACTGGAGCGGACCCCAAAACAATTCTGGAGACCGCTAGGTTCCGCAAGGTCGAGCCGGCAAGCCTGAAAGAGCGTTTTAACATGGGCTCCGCCACCTGCTATGCGATACCTATAGCGTTCAATCCGTTTTACCGAACCGGAAACCTGCTGGTTAACGATGTGACCTTTGACGCTCAAAAAATCTGGCCCCTCTACAACAGCCTCACTGACATCAAGAAGTCGTTTACACAGGCGGTCATTGATCACCATCTAAAAGGCGACGGGAATGAGTTCGTCAAGTTTCTCACGTCGGTCGAGGCAGCACAGGCCGACGGTAGATTCGACAACAGAAAGAACCATCCGGAGGAAAACAAGTGGTGGTATCTGGTTGTCAGCTCAAACATAGACGGCAAATCCATAGATGATCAGATGCAGATAGCGAACCGGATGCTTCAGGCGGTAGACGGAAGGCTCTTCCAGCCCCGCATCGCATATTCGGGCGTGAAGATGGCCGAAATCGCCCCGGAGCAGAAACCACGCAACATGTTGGAAGCCATGTGGTTACTCGTCAGGAACCACCCCGACCATTACCTCTTGACGTGCAAACGCTGCATGCGAACTGTGCTGTCTGGAACCCAAGGGGGCGAGCGCTCATTCTGCAGCAATTCTTGTCGCGCGACCTGGAGCAAAGAACACCCGTCCAGATAGGAGGGCTGTTCACAGAAAAAAGCCGGAACCTGGCTGGACCAGGCTCCGGCTTTCTGTTTATTCCCATCAAAGACCATGTAGGTAAGAATAAAGCCTATTCCGTTCCCTGGATCACGGTCAGCAAATCCTCGTAGCTGTGCACCACGTCATAACGCACGTCCTCGTCCGAGAACTCGTTGAAGAGTTTGCGGGCGCAGGCAATCTTGCCGCGCTCAATGTCGCGCAGTGTGAGGCTGTCCATGCTGCCCTTGGTCTCCGCGACGAAGAACACGTGGCGCACGCTCCCCTTCTCAAACGCGATGGCCCAGTCGGGCGCATAGTTGCCCACCGGCGTCGGGATCTTAAAGGACCTCGGCAGTTTGGCGTAGACCGCGACCTTGCCCTCAGCGGAGTCGAGGTCTCGTGCGAAATCGCGCTCGCCCTCGGAATCCCAGAACACGTAGTCCTGGATGCAGCGGCTCGTCTCTAGCGCTCGGCCAACGTTCTCGGGCATGCGCTCCGCAAAGATGGTTGAATCGTACCGCTCGTCGAGCTTATGGTACATGATGTGGTCCACCACCATCGTCGCCTTCTCTGCCAGAATGCAACGGGAGACCTTGGCGATGAACTCCTCGGGGTTATCGCGGAACATGCGGAACTTGACGGGGGCGATGCCCTTCAGGATCGCCGCTGCGCTTCTGCGCGTAATGCGCGCAGCGGTCGCGACTTCGCCCAGCAGGTCGTACGTCACGCCAGAGGCGTCCTCGCCCACCTCGTAGTCGCGCCTCGTGGTATCGCCGAACGATTCGCCACGCTCAAGATTCTCCCGCGTCTGGGTCGAGCGCTGTGCGGCGGTCGTCATGACGTAGGACGCCTTGGCCACAAACAGTTCGCGGTTAATGCGGTCGATCGCCTTGGCGCGCAACTCCTCATCATCGAAATCGACGGTGTAGGAATGTTTGGAGTTGATCTTGTTCCACAGCTCCTGAAACTCCGCCCGCGCGAAGTTGGCGTTGAGCGGGTTTTCGCGAACCTTGGGCTCGTTGCCGTTACGGATGTAGTCGTCGAGCGCATGCTCGTCGTAGACGCTCTTCACCAGCGCTTCGATATCCTTGCGATAGGCATAGAGATGCTCGGGCAAGTCGTCATCGGTAACGGACGTGAGCCCCGATTCCTTGAACTTTTGCGTGGGCACGCCCTCGCGATCGATGAGGCCGTGCTGCACGAGCGCGAAGTAGACATCGTGCGCGTCTTCCTGCGTGAGCGCATAGGTCTTCTCCTCGTCCGCCTGAACGGCAAAGCCCTTGAGGAACTCCTCCGTGACCGCCTTGGGACGCTCGCGCAGGGCATCGTTGATGTCCTTCTGCAGGGACTTCGTGAAGTCGCTGTAGCTCTCGCTGGCGATGACGGTAAGCGTGTTGACGCGCTGCACCTCCTGCTCGCCCAGCGCCTCCAGGTCCTGTCGCTCGCCCTCCCGGTTCACGCACAAGCGCAGGCCGCGGCCCACCTCCTGGCGCTTACCGGTCTCGGAGTCGGAATGCTTGAGCGTGCAAATCTGGAACACGTTGGGGTTGTCCCAGCCCTCGCGCAGGGCGGAGTGGCTAAAGATAAAGCGCGTGGGCTCATCGAACGACAGCAAGCGCTCCTTGTCCTTGAGGATGAGATCGTAGGCGCTCTCGTCATCGGACTCATCGCTGTTGCGCTTGAGCTTGGAGTCGATCAGGCGACGACTCTTCTTGTCAATGGAGAAGTATCCCTTATGGGTCTCATGTGCATCGATGCCGCGCAGCCATTCCAGATAGCGGCGGCGCGCCTCCCCGAGGCCCGCATCAAGCGAGGCGTCAAGGTTCTGCTGTCCGCGGCCGTACTCGTCGATGGCGCGCGCGTACTCCTCCTCAAAGATTCGGCCGTACTCGCCCAGGCCCTCCTCGCCGTCATCATCGTAGACACGGTACTTGGCGACCTCGTCGATAAAGAAGAGCGACAGGCACTTGATGCCGCGCGCGAACAGCGCCTCCTCCTTCTCCAGATGGCTTTTGATGGTCTCGCGGATCTGCACTCGGCGCATGTCGCGATCGGAAGAATCGCCGTAAACGTCGCCGCGGCAGAGTTCGATGCCGTTGAGGAACTTAACGTAGCCCAGATGAGCATCGCTGTCCGGGACGATCTCGGACACGGTGAACCCGTCGCGGTACGCCTCGAGCTCGCCGGACGCGGGATAGATGTCGTCCTGCTCGTAGAAGCCCTGCGCACGTTTGGAGATGGACCCCGAGGCGTTGAGTTTCTTGAACTCGATGACCGCCTGGGGCGGCTTATTCTTGGAAATCTTGATGTCCTGAAGATACAGGTAGCCGTCGGTTCCGCGCATGTTCTTGAGCTCGAAGCCCTTGACCTCGATGCGCTTGACCAGGCGCTGGTTGAATGCGTCAAGCGCATCCAGCACGTAAACGGCATCATGGGTAACCTTGTGGGTGGCGGAATAGTTGAGACACGCGATGGGACGGAAACGGGCGATGCCGGCCTGGGTGGCATTGCCGCCCATCTTCTGCGGCTCGTCCAGGATGACGATGGGGTTGTTGGCGGCGATCACGTCGATGGGGCGACGGCTCGCGAACTCATCGCGCTCGGAATACATGATACGGGCCTCCTTAGAGCGCCCGCCCTCCTTCATGGACGTATTGAACGCCTGCATGTTGATGACCATGACGTTGATATCGGAACTCGCCGAGAACCGGTCGATGTCGCCCAGGCGAGCGCTGTTGTAGACAAAGTAGCGGATGGCCTTGCCGTACTGCTCAAAAAAGTGCTGCTCGGTATTCTTGAGAGACTTGTAGACGCCCTCGCGAATGGCGACGGACGGCACCACGATGATGAACTTGGTCCAGCCATAGAGACGATTGAGCTCGAGCATGGTCTTGGTATAGACGTAGGTCTTGCCCGTGCCCGTCTCCATCTCCACGTCGAGGTTTACCGGAGCGGGACCAGTGGCAAGCGACAAAGACTCAACGATCCGATTGCGGCGCTGTATCTTATGAATGTTCTCGAGCAACGTGGCGGACCCAAGGGCGATGGGGGCATTCGCATAGCCTTCAGATGCCTGGACCTGCGTCTCAAAGCCCGGCAGCGCCTCGGTGCCGTCGCCGTCCGCTGCGCGACCAAGGTCGCGCAGATAGAGCGAGGCGCCAGAGTTAGGCTGACCGGCGAAGACGTCGGTCACCGCACGAGCAGCCTCAGTCTGATAAGGCTGGATTTTAAACTTGAACTGCATCCGGATCTCCTAGATCACCTTACGGATGGTGTCGGGACTGAAGGTTTTGAAGAGCTCCTCGAGGTTTGCCACGGCAGCATCGTTGGAGAAGCATGCGTCGCGGAAGACGGCATAGAGTGGGCACTCTTTGGCGATGGCCTCCAATGCCTCGGTATCGATGTCCTCGTCGAAGCAAGCGATAAGCTGGCCGTCGTTAACGTCGAAGCATGTTTTCCCGCCAAGGACGCGCTCGAAAATCTTTGCGGAATACTCAATGCGGAATGCAGGGAGAACCTGAAAGAGCAGGTCAAGCGGAGCAGCGCCTTCGGCGGCGTTGTCGACGAAGAGGTCGAGCTGGGCCTGGTCGTACTGATTCGGCGCGGCATACTCATCTTGGAGACACGAGTCGTCTACGCGCAACACGCGGAAGCCGATATCAGGCACGGGTTTGGGCTCAGCGCCAATCTCGAGCTGCTTATTATCCTTGTCGATTTCGCTCTTAATTGTCTCGCCCGCGTGGCAGATGCGCTCTTCGCCGATTTCACAGATATTAGAAAAGCCTTCGCGTCGAGCCGCCGAATTGGCATCGCATTCCTCGGAAAGCTGAACCATTATGAATCGACGTCTTCCCGCGTCCTTTTCATTGCAACACATTACTGCATGGGCAGTCGTCGCCGATCCGGAAAAAAAATCCAGAACAATCGAGTCCGCATCTGTCAACCAAGAAACCGACCGCTCGATAATCGCAACGCTCTTTTCGGTATCAAATACCCCCGTCTCGCTCCCGCTAAGAGTCAAATCCATCCAATTGTCGCTTAGAAGCTTTCCCGTCGATGGCGGAACATAATATTGAACGGTTCCCTCATCATTTTTTCTAACAAAGTTGAGCTTTTCGTTCGTCGCCGTTAGATGGTCCAAGTAGTACTCATCCAGCGTCATACCGCTAGCACATTTAGAAAGATAGCTTTTGTAATTATCCGCTGCCTCGTACGCTCGACCACGCTCCCAGCGCCACTGGCCCTTGGCCGGAGTTTCTCCGAACAGCTCATAACGCATTGTCGGACGGTCTGTTCCACGCCAAAAAGTATCCCATTTTCCTGGCTTTCCGCCATGAGACATCATTAGTTTCGAAAACCGAGTGTCACTTTTTTTGGAATATAAAAGCATGTACTCATGTCCTTGCGACAATGACGCAATATCGTCAAATTGCGCCTGCACATTTTTAATGCCCCTACGAACTGCGATGCAGTTCTTAAAGCAGTACGCCCCAAACACCTCGTCACATATTGCTCGAAGGTTCTTCACCTCGTTAGCATCTATGCTGATCAAAACCGAACCATCATCGGAAAGCAAGTCCCTTGCCAGTAGCAGCCTAGGATACATCATCGAACACCAGTCGGAATGAAAGCGGCCGTTTGACTCGGGATTCGAGACCAAGCGTCCGCCCTCCTCATCAAAATCACCGCTCTCGGCATCGTATTCGGCTTTGGTCTTAGAGAAATCGTCATCATAGATGAAGTCATTGCCCGTGTTGTAGGGTGGATCGATGTAAATCAGCTTAATTTTGCCGGCGTAGGTTTCACGCATGATTTTGAGTGCCTCGAGATTGTCTCCCTCGATGTAGAGGTTCTCGGTCGTATCCCAGTCCTTGGACTTCTCGGGGCAAGGCCGCATGGTCTTTTTGGTGGGGCGGCGGGCCTCGAGCTTGGCATCGCGCTTGCCGGGCCAGGTGAACTGATAGCGCTCGCGCGGGCCGCCAACAACCTCGCCGGAGAGGTCATCGCGCAGCGCGTCGAAGTCGACCGCAAGGGTAACGTTGCCGTCAGTGTCTTTGGTCTCGGTCACCACATCGGGGAAGAGCGCAGCGATCTTGGCAATGTTCTCCTGCGTAAGATCGGGGGTCTTCCGGCTGATCTTATCCATGACTGCTACTCCTCCTCAAGCCGCCTGAGTTCGGCTTGCTTCCTTTTCATCTGTGCAAACAGCTCGTTCTTTCGAGCTATCTGACGTTCCTTGCGGGCCTTTGCATTGAGCGCGGAGGCCTCCGCGCGCAACCCGTCCATTTTCTCACGGCGATTGATTCTCGCCCAGACATCGTGACCATCGAATTCTCCCAACGCAACTTGGGCGAGCATGGAATCCCACACCATATCAAGGTCGAAACCGTTCAAGGCGAGACGCCCGACGTCCTGCGCCTCCAGCAGGCGGCCCTCCTCGCAAATCGCGATATCCCCGGACCCGCCATCGACAATCACGGCCTTGTTGGGCGTCGCGTTGCTCACCAGACGCACGGCGCGCTCGGGCACCCGCTCGCCCTTGGGATCGATCCTTAGTACGAGAATCTCGTGCACTGCCTTGCCGTCGGCGATATTGGTCGTCGCCGGCTTGATGGAGTTCGTGACGACAATCGCCGCCACGCCACCCGTAAGGTCACGCCGGGTGGCGGCGTCGACGTCCATGTGGCGGTAGAAGGCCTCTTTGGGCAGGCGCCTGCCCACCTCGGTTGTGACAGGAAGTCCTAACATGGCCTTTTCACCACCAGGAAGCACACGAGCTCAAAGTCGTCGATGCCCTCGATGTCGTTCTCCAAAAAGCCGGTCGTCCCGCCGCTGAAGAAGCTATCGATATCGGATTCGTTTTTGCCCTCGACGATGGAGCCGATCGCGCTTGCCAGCAGGTCCGTTTGGGCGGCCATGTCGCGCCCGTCTTCGGTCTGTGCATTGTAGGCACGGCACAGGTCCTCAACCGGCTCCTCGACGCCTCGGCAAATTCGCCTCATCTCGTCCAGGATGTCCTTGGGCGTGGCATAGCCATGCAGGATCGACCCGTCCTCGCCGACGTACACGAGGTAGAAGGGGTGGATGGGGTTGCCGGAGAGGCGGTCGATGTTGCCGTTCGCGTTGCGCAGCACAAATATCGTGCCTGGCTCTTCGCCGGCAGCGACCGCCTCGATGCCGTACGGGATGTTCTCGATCTCGGGATGTTCCTTCCGGTACTCGACCAAGTCCATACGGAAGTCGTTGAGGCCGAGATCGGTGATGGAGATGCCACCCTGCGCGTCCTCCAGGTCGACGACCTCGTCCTTCATGCGCTCGAGTTGCTGGCGGCGGTATTCCAGGTCGCCCTTCTCGTCCTCGTTGATATAGTCGTCGTCGCCCGTCGACGCCATAACCAACGCATGCATCTTGTTCTCCACGCGCGCCTTGAGGTTGATGTACTCGTCGAGCTCAACATCGGGCCAAAAGTTGATGAGCTGGATGCAGGCGTTCTTGGAGCCGATACGGTCAACGCGGCCGAAGCGCTGCACGATGCGCACCGGGTTCCAGTGGATGTCGTAGTTAATGACGCAGTCGCAGTCCTGCAGGTTCTGACCCTCAGAGATGCAGTCAGTCGCGATGAGCACGTCGATGTCCTTGCCCTTGAGCCTCGGATACGCAACGTCGCGGTCCTTCGACACGGGACTGAAGCAGGTGATGACTTCGTTCATGTCGTTGCGGACGCCATCGATCGAGCAGCGGGCGCTCTGCGAACCGCCGGCGACCTCCGCAGCCTCGAGCCCATAGCGATCCTCGACGTAGGCGCCGATGTTCTCGTAGAGGTAGTCCGCCGTATCCGCGAACGCCGTAAAGATCAGCAGTTTCTTGTTGCCCGGGTTTATGGGGTTCTCGACCTTGTCCGCGATAACGCGCCTGAGCTCAGCCAGTTTCGCATCGTGCTCGGCATCGATGGGATCGATGAGCTGGCGGATGCCCTCGAGCGCCTCGAGGTCCTTGAGCATATCGCGCTCCCAGCTGATCCAGTCCATGTCCTCGAGCGAGAACCTGCTCTTGGTGCCGACCGTAAAGTCGGTGTCCCCCTCCTCATACTCAAAGGACTCGACGCCCTCGACCGACGCGCCGGACGCACCGGCGCGATAGTCCTCAATAACCTTTAGATTGTGCCTAATGACCTCGATGATCTTGCCCAGCGTGATCTCAAAGGCGTAGACGGAGCTCTCCAGGCGCTTGAGCAGAATGGAGGACATGAGCTTGACCATTCCCTGCTCGCGGCCGCTGGTGGGAGGGCGACCATGCTCATCGGCGTACTTGGGCGCCGCGCTGGGATGAAGATAGACCGTGGGCAGGTAGACCGCGAGCGTGAGCGAGGCGAGCGTGTCGGCTATCTGCGAGTAGGTGCCTGCCTCATCCGAGGTGGCCAGACTCGGACGCAGCGATATCGGCTTGAGCCTCTTGGGGAACGGGCCGATCGCGGATACATCGTAGTAGCGCTGCACATGTCTGCGCGAGCGCGCAACGGTAACACGGTCAAGAATCTGGAAGAAGTTGAAGTCGAGCCGGTCAGTCAGCGCCGCCGTGGTCCTATCGGCCGCGGGCAGCTCCGACCAGTCGCGAAACGCCGCCTGCGCGTCGCGGAATACCTGGTCGACCGGCTTTTCGAGCCCGAGCTTCTTCGACCACGTATCCGAATCGCCCTGGTAGGCGAGCTTGAGCTGGTTGTGCAGATCGCGGAATCTGTTGTTGACGGGGGTTGCCGAAAGCATCAGGACCTTCGTCTCGACCCCGTCCTTGATGACCTTGTTGAGGAGCCTCTCGAAGCGGTTGCCCTGCGTCTCGTCCTCGACCTTGGACGAGGTGTCTGCACCGTTGCGGAAGTTATGGGACTCGTCGATGACGACGAGATCGTAGGCGCCCCAGTTGAACTTCTCGAGGTCGTTGCCCTCGGCCGTCATACCCTTGTCGCGGGACAGATCGGTGTGGTAGAGCACGTCGTAGCGCAGGCGGTCGGCGGCGATGGGGTTGTTGACGTAGTTCTTTTTGTATGTGAGCCAGTTGTCGGAAAGGCGTTTGGGGCAGAGCACGAGCACGTTTCGGTTGAGCAGCTCGTAGTACTTGACGACCGCGAGCGCGGTGAACGTCTTGCCAAGGCCGACGCTGTCTGCGAGGATGCAGCCGTTGTAGGTCTGCAGTTTGTTGATGATGGCTAGGGCCGCATCCTGCTGGAAATCGTAGAGCAGGTTCCAGACCTTGCTCTCCTTGAAGCCGGTCCCCTCTTTTGCGAGGTCATCGACCGAGACGTCCTCGAGGAACTCGCTGAAGATGCGGTAGAGCGCGGCATAGTAGACCAGCTCGGGCGGATTCTCGCGGTACATGGTGGAGATGGAGTCGATCACCGCCTGAGTGACATCCTCGAGCTCGCCCGAGTCCCAGGCGGCATTAAATTGGCGAAGGCACTGGCGCGCCATGTCCCCCGGAACGCCCATGGCCATGGTGAGTTGTTTGCTGGGCGTAGTGCCCAAGGCAGATGTCGTCAGGCCCTCGATTGGCTGGAACGCCGCAGGCTCGGTACCGTCGACGACGAGATAACCGCCAGCTGCACGGTTTGCATCTTGGTACGAGCGGAATTCCGCCTTCCGCCTGATCCACTCGGCACATTCACGGGCGATAGCCTTCTGCCTGAGCTCGTTCTTGAGCTTGATCTCGAGGTCCGTGCCTCCGACACTGCTCTCGCGGCCCATGCGCGGGATATAGTACTCGCGCTGTTGTTTTTCGGTCTTTGCCCTAAGAAACGTTGGCTCGGTATAAATGAATCGAAAGGACTCACAGTTGCTTAGCTGCTCCTTGAGTTCTCGATAGCCGTAAATGGAAAACAGGGCCGCCGCGACTGAGATGCGGTCACCCCTGCCGATATGCTCAACAAGTCCGTCCTTGAGAATCTTATTCTGATTATCATAATAATCCGGCAGCATTATTTGTCACAGCCTTTCGCGAGATGCTCGATGAGGCTCATTTTTAGCAGCGAAGTAAAACTGACACCGCTCAGCTCAGCCGCTTCCTTAGCCATATCACGCATGTTCTTCGGAATACGGACAGTTACGGCAACGCTTTCGCCCTCGGCGAGAAAAGACTGAAGCTGGCCCGCCGTAACCTCGCCGTCGATAAGATCTGAATATTTCATCGAGCCCCTTTGGCTTGCAGATCGCAATACACGGAACTAGTCTACAGGCCAGTGGATAAAAACGCTGCCCTTATTCGGCAAAAGGAAAGGGACCTCTCGGCCCCTTTCTCGCTTTCGTGATTAGTGCTCCCAGCCAACATCGATTTCTACGTCTATGCCCTTCAAGCGAAGGGCCGCAGCGATACAATCGCGATGTCTGCCGTCGCATGGGTTATGACGCAAGGCCCAAGCATCCTCCGCCTTGCCAGAGAGCATTCTCTCTGCAAGATACCTACAGTAATTCGCATCATTTTCCTTATTGTCCGGAGGAACATCTTTGAGGTCCATCAGCTCGCGTCTGCTCAAGCTGTAAATCGAACACTCCCCTGCGGCCAAAAACGCACAAGAGTACTCGTCATGCCCAAAAGCGGTTTCCACTTGACGCGCGGCATTGAGCTTTTTCGATACATCTCGCGCGCCCGTCTTACCTAGATCACGCACAATTGACTTCAAGCAACTAGGCAGCATCGCCAAACTCCTTCGAAATTAGGTAGTCGATTAAATCCTGCTTATCAAGTCGCCAAATTCCGTCATAGTTCACGCCGCCGGCTGCGTGAATTATCGCGATCGCCTTCGTCTTACCAACAAATAAAAGACTCTCAACATCTTTACGGTTGAGATAAACCTTTGGTTCGGCTTCGAGCTTTTTGTACCACGCCTTCCTTTTGATCCACTTCTTTTGGCCTTCGGTTAAATCGTCCATAAGCGCCTCTTTCGGCCGTAATCATTTTATCAAGTTCATTATAGCATCTTCGGTGTTATTCTAACTACGTAGTTTAGCTTAACTCATCAGCTATCGTTTACTTGAAAGGACAATTATGTACGGCCCACTTATCCCAACACCAACGAGCTCCGTTCAGTCTCTTACCCGTTGGACACTCCCAAGCGTCAAAGAAACCACCGTAGACATCGAAGGAGCCAAGTGCGACGCCCTCATCTGCAAGGCCAATGGATATGCCTACGGCCTTCCTGACGGTTTTTCCACCGGAGCTATGATGAATTTGGATCTATCGGACAATCGTGCGATCGTCGATTTTGTTGAACGCTACGGCCTGCCCGTCTCCCCCTATGCCAACCAAACAAACCGTGTTGAACAGCGCTTTAAGCAAAATGATGCTTATTCGGTCGATCCAGTTGGAGATGGGCTCAACCTTTGGCGCGACGGGTTTTACAATTCGCAGCGAAGCCAACAAATAGCCGAGAACCTCGGACCTTCGCCTTTTAATCATTTCAAAGATAAACGCTGCTCCGCAGGAACTGAAATCGCAAATCTTATCAAAGGAATCCGACCAAGCAACTCCCAAATCATTCTTGTTAATGACATCCGAACCACATTGGCCTTCATGCAGCTCTCCGCGCTCCTTCTATGCTCCAAGTCAGCATTTGGAAGAAGCGCATATGATGCAGTGCTGAACTACTTAGGTTCCTGTCCATCAAGAGGGGCCATCGTCAGCGTGTTCAAAACGCTCTCGTACGCAATGCAGCTCAAAGTTAGGCCTCTAGACGGCCTTAGCCCCGATATCGCCATGGAAGCAAATCGAGTCTGGATCGAAAACCAACTCGAGGATCTTGAAAAGACCTTGGCCCTCTTCATTGACCTCGCGATAAACCCAGATGAAAAACCCAAGGAGCTGATCAATAGCCCAGCACTCCAGAAACTCATGGTCCAAAGACCCAATGAAACCGAGGCGATTCCTGGTAGCTTGACACGGGCCTTTGCACTTCAGCTCGAACGGGAGCTCGAAAGCGGTCAAGAATGGTTCACATGCAGCGTCTGTGGACGACCGTACAAACACAAGCAGCAACTCATGCATGCCATTACAAATCAGGAAACCGCTGAGAAAGAGTGCCGTAAGGTCAGAAGGAGGACTCGAAAACCCAACGCATTCTGTTGCAAAGCCCACGAAGAGCTTATGAGGCGCAAAGGGCGATCCAATCGAGCAGTGTGCGCCGAAGCTGATCGGACTCCAAGTGAATCGAGCTAAAGTGAACTCGAATCGCGTGAAGGCATTGTGAACTTTGTTTTTTATTGAAGATGCTAAAACAGTTTTTATTGCACATGTCGTTGCACAGCCCATTGCACACGGCGGGAATTAAAAAGAAAGCAGGCCAGAGAAAAACACACTCTGACCTGCTTTTTCTTTCATGGAGCCAGTGACAGGAATCGAACCCGCAACCCACTGATTACAAATCAGTTGCGCTACCGTTGCGCCACACTGGCACACTTGGCGCTTTCGCGCGAAGCCAATTAAGAATAAAGGAATTGCGGACGAGGCGCAACAGGCCGCGCGGCGTTATATAAATATGCAAAATCCAGCAACAACACGTACCAAGCCCGTTCATTTCTGTCAGTTCGCCCTCAATCTTAAAACCCTTCGCCAGAACGAATAGTTTTAATTACAATTGGCTATATTAAACTATTCGTTCTGGCGAAGGGTTTCGCGATGTTGACCACGAAGGAAGCTGCAGAGCTACTCGACATCACCCCGCGCAGGGTGCAAGAGCTCATAAAAAACGGAGCGCTTGAGGCACGCAAGGCTTCTGGTGTATGGCTCATCGACAAAGACAGCGTCAACGCACGACTCCGCTCCGTGACCAAAACGGGGGGACGCCCCCGTCGAGGCCATGGAAAAAGCGAGATTACGTTTACCCTCATGAACCGCACGCACGAAGTCGCCCAGCTGGTCTACAGCACATCGCGAAAAGACTTTACCCACATCGGTGCCGACATCGATTACATCCACGCCCCTATTGGAGTACTTGGCCCCAATAGTCCCGTGTCGCTCGACTCTTTCCGCATTTGGTGGCGAGGCCGCGGTATCCCGCTCGCACGCATTGGACTAGCCTCCCTGCTTGCAGAAGCCGCAGTCGATGTTCCCGATGAACTCATCCAGCGAAATCTCGGCCTCTCCCTATCCGACCAGTATTGGATTAGACCCCAAGATTCCGGTCTCGCGTGGGAGGATATTAACTTCTTCAGTAATGCTTTTGACGACGTCTCTCTGTCCATCGCACCCTTCGCCCCAGAGGGCAAAGCAGCCGCCGCAAAGCCCGATAACACCTCGGACGGCAATCTTCAGAAGTATTGGACATGCGAGGGTGACCGTCGAATTCTCCACAAGGCAGGTGCGCATCTAAACCAGGAACCCTATAACGAGATGGTGGCGACCGCACTTCACCGTCGCATCCTAAACGCTTGCGATTATGTACCCTATTCGCTCGAAGGCGCGGGTACTTCTGCCTTGAGCACATGCAATGTCTTCTTAACTGACGAAGAAGAATATGTCCCTGCGTTCTATGTAAACCAGCATGCAAATGTAGACGAGCGACTAACCGATTACGAACGGTATGTAGCAAACTGCGAGGAGCTTGGAGCGATAGATATAAAAGGCGCCCTTGACCGCATGATCGTATGCGATGACATCATTGCCAACTATGATCGCCATTGGCGCAACTTCGGCCTCGTGCGAAACGTCAACTCACTGGTCTGCAGACCAGCCCCCATCTTCGATTCGGGCTCATCACTCTGGTGCAACATATCACTAGAGGAGCTTAGGGCGGGAGAGCACAATTTTACCAGCGCACAATTTCATTCAAGTCCAGCCAAACAAATGTTGCTCGTCGAGGACATGGGCTGGTTTGACGGCGACAAACTCGAGGGCTTTGTCGACGAGGCGATCGAGATTCTGTCTAAAAACGATGCCCTAGCAGCGAGACTGCCTTATCTAAAAGAGGCGCTAACGTGGCGCCTCGAAAGAACGATCGACATCGCTGAATGGAGTTAGCGAGGCAGCATTGCCCCGCCAACTCCCCTACCTCCCGCGCAACGCCTTGAGCTTGGCCAGCGCCTCGGGGCTCAGGCGACTGCCCAGGGTCATCTTGATCTGCGGAGCTTCCTCTGCCTCGTGCACGTCGTTGTCAATCTGCTTGATCTCGTCCACCAGCATGCGGCTCGAAATACGCGTGACGCCCTTGCCCATGACGACGGCTTGAATTGTGCCGTCACTCGATACCACGGAGCACGCGCGGCCCTCCTCACGTGCCTCGATGCAGAGCTTCTGCACCACGGTATCGGCAGAGACGCCCGTCGGCGAAAACTCGATGCGCACGCCGCGGGCCGGCAGGTTGGGGCGCTCGCTGGAGATATTGCCCGCGCCGTCGAACACGATCACGGCCTCGTAACGGCCCTGGGCAAAGGCGGCGACGTCGTTGATGAGGGCGGTGCGCGCCATATCGTGAACGTCGCTGGAATACGGATCGTCGGAATGGTCGTATACGAGCTTTTCGTAGCGCGGCGTGCAGTGGATCACGTTGTAACCGTCGACCACCAGCAGCTCGGGCTTGTTGGAGTGCACCGTCGAGACTGGGTCGGCGATAGCCTGTGCAAACGCATTGCCGCCCACGCCGTAGGTCGCGGCCGAGACAATCGGCTTGGCCGAGCCTTCGCCAAAGCGCTTGGCTTTGGACTTGGCACGGTTCTTTTTGGACATGCGCTACTCCTCCCCCATGAGCTCGCCGGCGTTGCGGCGCAGCCATTCAAAGCACAGCGCCGTGGTCGCCTGGGCAACATTGAGGCTCTCGGTCATGCCGCGCTGGGGAAGCTTGGTCAAAAAGTCGCATTTCTCGAGCACCAGGCGCGAGATGCCGTCGCCCTCGGAACCCATGACGAGCGCCACGCGGCCCTCGAAGGGAGCATCCCAGCAGCTGCCCTCGGCGTGCTCGGAAGCACCGCCCACCCAAAAGCCGGCGGCCTTGAGGTCGTCAAGCGCTCGGGCAATGTTGGGAACCTGCGCGATGGGCAGGTGCATGACAGCACCGGCGGAAGTCTTATAGCTGCCGACGGTCACGCCGGCGGCGCGCTTATTGGCAATGATGACGCCCGCCGCGCCCACGACCTCGGCAGAGCGCACGATGGCACCAAAGTTGCCATCGTCGGTCACATGGTCGAGCACGACGACGAGCGCCGGGCCGTCACCCGCGCGGTCGAGGATATCGGCGACATCGGCATAGGGGAAGTTGCCGACCTCGAGCGCGATGCCCTGGTGAGCGCCATGGCTCGACAGCACATCGAGCTGTGCACGCGGCACATACTTAATGCGGACGCCCGCGGCGTTGAGGTCATCGACCAGACGCGACAGGGCGGCATCGCGCTCCCCGCCCTCGGCAATGAGCGCGCACTTGATGGGAAAACCAGTGCGCAGCGCCTCGGCGGCAGCACGACGGCCTTCGATAAACTCGCCCTTGGGAGCCTGGACAGCGTCGCGGTTGCGATCGCGCTGCGGACGTGCGGCCTGGGTACGATCGCGCTGACCCTTGGGAGCGGCAGCGCGGTCATTACGGCGAATCGGACGCGAGCCAGAAGCAGCCTGCTTGCCGCCACGAGACGCGCGCTTGCGATTGTCGGCCATAAAGCAACCTCCTAAATACAACTATCAAACGAAACAAATAGACCGACCGCCCGAGGTGCGTCAGATTGCCTTGAAAGAGGAGGGCATAGACCTTGAGGTCATGCCCGACGATTGAAAGGCAAGGTGCCGTGGCTCGGGCGGTCGGTACGGGTTTTCCAAGTGCCCAAGATTACCGTGAAAGAGGAGCGACGCGTACTTGAGTACGCGAGCGACGGTTTGAACGGCAAGGTCGGGCGCTTGGGAAACCCGCGGGGATTAGAGAGATTTGATACGGGTGCCGGCGGCGGTATCCTCGATCGTCAGCCCGAGGTCCTTGAGCTGGTCGCGGATGGCATCGGCCAGATCCCAGTTCTTGGCGGCGCGGGCCTCGGCGCGGGCCTCGAGAATCTTGGCAGCGGCCTCGTCCACGTCGTCACCCGTGTAGGCAACCAAACCGGCGGCAACGCCCAGCAGGCCCAGCGGCAGCTCGACCTTGGGCTCGGGAAGCTCAACGCCAAACGTATCGAGCAACTCGGCCAGCGTGTCGGCGGCGGCAAGCGCGGCGGCCTTGTCGGCAGCGTCGCCCGCCTGCTCCAGGTACTGGTTGCACTCGGTCACAAAGCCAAAGACGGCACCCATGGCACCGGCGGTGTTAAAGTCGTCGTCCATGCACTCCTTAAAGGCAGTACGAGTCTCGGCGGCCTTGGCGACAAACGCCTCGGCGGCAGCCTCATCGGCGTCGGCCGTCGCGTGGCTTGCAGCCCAGCGCAGGTTCTCGACCGTGCCGGCGATACGCGTGAGCGAGTTCTCGGCACCCTCCAGGCGCTCCCAAGAGAAGTCGAGCGGCGAGCGATAGCTCGTCTGCAGCATCAGCAAGCGCAGAGCCGCGGCAGAGTGCTGCTCGAGCACCTCGGCCAGCGTAAAGAAGTTACCGAGCGACTTGGACATCTTCTCGCCGTCGACCAGCAGCATGCCCGTGTGCATCCAGGTGTTGGAGAAGCCCTGGTGCCAGGCGCAGGTGGCCTGGGCGCACTCGTTTTCGTGATGCGGGAAGGCAAGGTCGGAGCCGCCGCCGTGGATGTCAATCGGGGTGCCCAGGTAGCGGTGCACCATGGCGGCGCACTCGGTGTGCCAGCCGGGACGGCCCTCGCCCCAGGGGCTCGGCCAGCTGGGCTCGCCGGGCTTGGCGGCCTTCCACAGGGCAAAGTCGAGCGGGTCGTTCTTGTCCTCGTTCTCCTCGATGCGCGCGCCCACCATAAGATCGTCGATGTTGCGGCCCGAGACCTGACCATAGTTGGGATCGCTGCGCACGGCAAAGTACACGTCGCCGTTATCGGCGGCATAGGCATGGCCCTGCTCGATAAGCGTCTTGATCATAGCGATCATGGGACCGATCTCTTTGGTGGCGCGGGGACGCACATCGGGATCGAGCACGTTGGCGGCGCGCATGACGCCGATGAACTTGTCGGAGAACTCCGTCGCGACCTCGGCAGCCGTACGACCTTGCTCGTTGGCGCGCTTGATGATCTTGTCATCGACATCGGTGAGGTTCTGGGCGAACGTAACCTCGTAGCCGCTCGCGATGAGCCAGCGACGAATCACGTCAAAGCTGATGAACGTGCGGGCGTTGCCGATGTGGATGTTGTCGTAGACCGTGGGGCCGCACACATACATGCGGACCTTGCCGGACTCGATGGGCTGGAACTCTTCCTTTTTATGGGTAGCGCTGTTGTAGATACGCATTCGTTACTCCTTAACGGTTTTCTGTAGCAGGCAGACGGCCCAGGCGCCAATCCCCTCGCCCTGGCCTTCCCAGCCGAGCCTTTCGGTCGTAGTGGCGGCGACGCCCACGTTTTCGACGTCAACACCCAGAGCATGGGCAAGGTTGGCGCGCATGGCATCGCGGTGCGGGGTGATTTTGGGCTGCTGGCAGGCAATGGTGCAGTCGGCATCGACAAACTCAAAGCCCAGCTCGCGCGCATAGTCCATCACACGGGCAAGCAGCACCATCGAGTCGGCGCCCTCATAGGCAGGATCGGTGTCGGGGAACAGTTTGCCGATGTCTCCCCCGCGGCAGGCGCCCAAAATGGCGTCGGCCAAGGCGTGCGCGAGCACATCGGCATCCGAGTGGCCCAGCAGACCGCGCTCGTAGGGAATGTCGACCCCGCCGATAATACATCGACGCCCCTCCACCAAACGGTGGACGTCGTAGCCGTGGCCAATGCGCAGGTTACTGAACATGGAGAAGGTCCTCTCCCTCGGCCATGCGACCGAGCAGAATCGCGGTTACGGGACGCAAGTCCTCGGGTACCGTCACCTTAAGGTTGTCGCGTGGGCTCTGGACGCAGCGAACGCGTCCTCCCATGCGCTCAACCAGCGAAGAATCATCGGTGCCGATAAAGCCCTCGGCAATGGCTGCAGCGTGGGCGCGCTTCATAGCATCGACGCTAAAGATCTGCGGCGTCTGCGCAGCCCAATAAAGCTCACGCGGCGGCGTCTCGACGATGTTATCGCCGTCAACGATCTTGAGCGTGTCGATCGCGGGTTGACCGCACACGACACCGTCGAGCGAGCGGTCGCCCACAAGCACGTCGATCGCATGATCGATGGCCTCGGTCGTGATGAGCGGACGAGCGCCGTCGTGAATGGCGACGTATTCAAAGCCTGCCGGAACCGCATGCACGCCGGCACGGGTGGAATCCTGACGGGTATTGCCGGCATCGGCAAAGCTGATGGGCGTGTCATAGTCAAACGGGTCGATGGCCAGGCGGCGCATCTCGGCACGACGCTCGGCAGGACACACCACCACGATGTGGCCGACCTTATCGCTCCGATCAAACGCGCGGATGGACCAGCTCATAAGCGGACGGCCCGCAACGTTGACGAGCTGCTTGCCACCGGGGTTACCAAAGCGCTGGCCGCTGCCACCGGCAACGACCACGGCGCATACGGGCGCCATTATGCGTTCCCCTGTTTGGTGCCCTTCATGCGGTACAGGGAGTCCGCAAGAATGGCAGGGTTGTTAACGCCAAAGTCGCCCAGGCGCTCCGGATCTTCGCTGATGTCGTCCATGAGTTCCTGCAGCGAGCCGTACTCGTCGACAATCTTCTCGGCCACGCCGTCGCGCACGACGGAGACGCGCGAAAGCGTGCGCAGGCCCAGCGGCGTCATGACGGAGTCCTCGTCCAGGTCGTCGTAGCCCAGAACCGCCGCCACATGCTGTGGGTCGGACAAGTCCTTGGGCGTCATGCGGCTAAGCTCGGCGCGGATCTTCTCGGCGTTTGCCTCGGAGGAATCGCTCGCATAGTCGCGAATCATCAGGTCGTACTCGGTATCCATGCTGGAGCCGGCGAGCTGCTCGAGCTGCATCTGCACGAGCTTGCCCTGGTTGCCCAGCTTGACGATGCAATCCTTAAGCTCGGTCTTTGCCTGCTGCATGATCTCGAAGCTCGAGAAAATACCGGTAATGTCGGCGAGCGTAACGTAGTCGTCGAGCTCGAGGGCCGTCAGGCGCAGCAGGGAGCGATCGAGCGACTGACGGGTAGTCTGGAGCGTGGCGACGAGCTGGTTGACCGAGCTCATGATGGTGGTGACGGGCTGGATCTCGTAGCTCTTACCGTGAACGTACACGTTGACGACGGCACGACGGGCCGAGACCGAGATCACGATGGCATCGGTGAGCACCGACATGCGAGCGGCGGTGCGGTGACGCATGCCCGTCTCGCTCGTGGCAAGCGAGGGATCGGGATTGAGGTGGAAGTTGGCGCGCAGGATCTGGGTGAGGTCGCCGTCGATAACGATAGCGCCGTCCATCTTGGAGAGCTCGAACAGACGGTTCGAGGTGAACGAAATGTTGAGCGGGAAGCCGTCGTTACCGGCAGCGAGCACGTTTTCGGTGTCGCCGACGCAGATAAGGGCGCCCAGGTGACCGGCGATGATCATGTCGAGGGCGGTGCGGATCGGCTGACCAGGTGCCGTCAGGCGGATGGCCTGTTCCATACGCTTTTGCAGCTCGTTCTTATCCAAGGCATCGCTCCCATCGTATACGCTCCATAAACGCTAAATAGTTTCTCACGGTTTGTCCCCGCAGCAGCCACGAAATCCGATGCTTACAGAATGAGCGAACACCGCTTAGGTAGCTCATTTGGGACGGGGCTCCTTTGACTGCTCATGTGGTAGCATCGGGTCTCATATAAATGAGGGAGTAGTCGCGTAATCGGGCTCGCCCGCAGAGAGGGAGCCAGACTATGGGACTCGCAGAGCTCGTGTTGCTCGCCGTTGGCCTTTCGATGGACGCTTTTGCTGTTTCCATCTGCAAGGGTCTCGGCATGAAGAAGATCAACCTTAAAGTCGCCGTGGTGCTCGGTCTGTTCTTTGGCGGCTTTCAGGCCGGCATGCCCGTAATCGGATGGGCGCTCGGCAGTCAATTCATGGACATCATCGGACCCATCGACCATTGGATCGCCTTTATCCTATTGGCCTTTATCGGCGGCAAAATGCTGTGGGAAGCCTTTACCGAAGACGAGGATGAGGGCGACGGCAAGGATGCTGAAAAAATTGACCTGGCAGAATATCTGATTCTTGCCATTGCCACCTCGATTGACGCCCTAGCCGTAGGTATCTCGTTTGCGGCGCTCTCGGTTGACATCGTTCCCGCTGTATCGCTTATCGGCGTCACAACGTTTATCTTCTCCGTCGCCGGCGTAGCGATCGGCCATACCTTTGGCGCGCGTTACGAAAAACCCGCCACCATCGTGGGTGGCGTCGTACTCGTCCTCATCGGGCTTAAGATCTTACTTGAGCATCTGGGGATCCTCACGATATAAAAAACGCCTCTCATAAGCCAACGTCAATGTAAGGGTCTCATGCAGAGTTTTGCATAATGCCTATTCGTGCAGACTTTTGCATGTCATACTAATATGCAAAAGTCTGCACGTTAGGAGATCGCCGTGGATACCCTTCCCATCACCACACCGCGCCAAGCTGGCATCTACGTGCGCCAGGCACGCGAGGCACAGGGAATCACCCGTGCGGCGCTCGCTAAAAAAGCCGGTGTTTCGGAGCGCCTGCTCGCATCGCTCGAGCTAGGAGATGCCACCGGCATTCGACTCGACAAGCTATTGGCAATCTTCAATGCTCTCGGACTGGCGCTCGCCGCTCAAGGGGATATAGGCGAAACGAAAAATGAGCAATCAGCCAACGTTCCGCGTGCCGATTTGCAACCTCACAGTACCCCCAGACGCCATCGCGCTCAACGTCCCTCTCATAGCTACCGTTGCTGCGCCGCCATTCCGGTTCTTGCAGACGCCCCCTTTACGTCTGAACTCTACGACAAAGCCTTCGCAGATTTCGCCATGTCCAATCTCGGAGTCTCGATTGCCGCAAACGCATCTGTCCAACCAAAGCCTGACAGGAAATAGCCAATGGCCAGAACATCACTTCGGACCATTATTTGCGGCGTACCTGCGGGAACGCTCACGCAAGATGAGAACGGTCTTATCAGCTTTACCTACGATCATGACTATGACGGGCCAGCCCTATCGACCAACATACCCGTATCGAATCGCACATACGGACAACAGGTCATGAATCCGTACCTGTTTGGCCTTCTACCCGACAGCGAGGATCAGCGAAAAGCGATTGCTGCCGAATTCGACGTTAGACCCAACAATGCCGTTGCGCTACTCAGCCATATCGGACTTGACTGTCCGGGTGGAGTGCAGTTTTGTGCCGAAGAAGACGTCAACGCCGTCCTGCATCGCACCAGCGAATACCGCCCTATAGGCGATCACGAGATTGCGCTGCGTCTCAAGTCGATCAGAGATGACCGCGATGCATCGTGGATGGGTCTAGATGAAAGTTGGTCACTTGGAGGCAACCAGGGCAAGTTCGCACTCGCACTCATAGACGGTCGCTGGTGCGAATGTGTGGGCTCCTCGCCCACGACGCATATTTTCAAAAATGGCGTTATCGGATTTAAACTCGAGGCTCTCAATGAGTTTGTCTGCATGAAAAGCGCCCAGCGCGCCGGTATCGCAACGGCAAACGTCGAATATCGTATGTTTGAGGACGAACCTGCCCTCATTGTTGAGCGCTATGACCGCATGAAAGTCGAAGACGGAACGATCAGGCGTCTACATCAAGAAGACCTCTGCCAGGCACTTGGGGTGATGCCCGCCCAAAAGTACACGGCAGACGGCGGCCCGACCACCCGCGACATTCAAGAGCTCCTCATAAATACGAGCCACCATCAACTTAACCTGTATCTGTTTACGCAAATACTGTTCTTCAACGCCATTATCGGCGCACCGGATGCGCATGCGAAAAACTATTCCCTGCTCCTTGGAAACGACGGCGCAGCCATGATGGCTCGAATGTACGATGTCGCATCGGGTTTGGCATATGAGCGCATGCGCCGCCGAGCGCGCCTTGCCATGAGCGTTGGCGGCGAAAACCGTGTGGGACGCATCGGTCCAGGCGCTATCCGCCGATACCACGGTATGGGCGACCCCGCGCTGGAGGCGGCGCTTACCGATGCCGGGCTATCCGAGAAGTTTTGCTTTGCGGCCATGATGGACCTCGCCTACGAGGTACCCATTTGCATGGAAGAGGTCATGGACGAATATGCCGACCTGCCCGGCATGGCGGACCTGCGCGAGCATATGCTCGGCCCCGTCCGCGAAAACTGCCAGCGCACCATCGACCTCATCAAGGCGGATATGGGCTAGACGCCAATCAATTTCCCATTTCTTAAAAGAAGAGAAGGAGGCACCCGTCGCAAAAGCTCAGATGCCCCCTCTCATAATGTCATTTGCAATCCGCTAGCACGTGGCTCGGACTGCTGCTAGCGCAACCTTTACGCAGCGAGGCGCTTGAGGACGTCGATGAGCAGCTCGTAGAAGCGCTCGGCAGAAGCGAGCTCCATGCTCTCATCCGGGGTGTGGACGTCGGAGAGCGTCGGGCCCACGGCGATGGCGTCCAGGCCGTGTAGGGCCTCGGCAAACAGGCCGCACTCAAGGCCGGCGTGAATGGACTCGATGCGCAGCTCGGAGCCAAAGAGCTCACGATAGCTCTCGACAAAGACGTCGCGGACCGGCGAATGCTCGGCATAGCTCCAGCCGGGATACTCGAACTCAAACTTGGCGTCGAAGCCCAGGACATCGGCCAGCGTCTGCAGACGGTCCTTGAACTCGTTCTGCAGCGAGGTGATCGAAGAGCGCGGGGACAGCATGATCTTGACCTCGTCGTCAGAAGTGGCAACCACACCGATGTTGGAGGAAACCTCGACGGAGCCGTCGGTGGCGACGTTGCGGCGGATCACACCGTTGGGGGCAAGACGCAGGGCGCGGATGAGGGCAAGCGCGGACTTCTGGTCCATGGCCTCGACCTCGGCGTTGTCGGCAATCTCAACGGTGCAGGTAAAGCCGGGGTCGAAGACCTCGAGCTCGGCAGTAACGTCGGCGATGATGCCCTTTGCGATCTGGGCCGCGGCCTCGGCGGCAGCGTGGTCGGCGTAGACCAGAACAGCCTTGCACTCACGGTTGATGGCGTTGTCCTTAGTGCCGCCGTTAAAGCTGACGATGGCGGGCTCGCCAGCGACCATCAGGCGGTCGATGATGCGGGCCATGATGAGGTTGCCGTTGCCGCGCTCCAGGTGGATGTCGGCGCCGGAGTGACCACCCAGCAAGCCGGAGATCTCGAGCGTAAGGGTGCTGCCGGTCTTGTGCTCGCGCACGATCGGGCAGGTGTAGGTAACGACGACACCGCCGGCGCAGCTGACGGTGGCCACGCCCTCCTCCTCGGAATCGAGGTTGATCATGGTGCGGGCGCTAATCTGGGACTTGTCGAGCGTCTCGGCGCCAACCAGGCCAGTCTCCTCGTCGGTGGTGAACACGCACTCGAGGGCCGGATGAGCAATCGAATCGTCGTTGAGCACGGTGAGCATCAGAGCGACAGCAATGCCGTTGTCGGCGCCCAGGGTGGTGCCGTTAGCGGTGAGGACGCCGTCCTTGACGACCAGGTCGATACCATCGGTCGTAAAGTCGTGCTCAACGGAGCCAAGCTTGTCGCACACCATGTCGATGTGGCCCTGCAGCATCACGGTCGGGGCATTCTCGGCGCCGGCAGATGCGGGCTTGCGAATGATGACGTTGTAGACCTCGTCCTGATACACGTCGAGGCCGCGCTCCTTGGCAAACGCAACCAAGAAATCGCTGATGCCCTTCTCGTTGCCAGACCCACGGGGGATCGCGCTGACCTCCTCAAAGAAATGGAACAGCTGGGCGGGCTCGTAGCCAGTAATCTTGTAGTCCATGGTGCCTCCTTGGCGCAACTGGTTAGACAATAAGACATGCGCCTTGTATATTCCCAGACTTCGTTTGCATAAACCAGTCGAAAACGCCGAGCGCCCCCGCATCATCGGCTAACGGCGGGGAAACACCACTTTATCAAGATAAAGCAGGTTAGACGGGCCGCGCCGAAGGGACGTTGGATCCTTCAACCAACTTCAACGCCTGTTGAACGTTAATGCATACACCATTGGTATGCTTAATAAGATTCTTGTCCTCGGTCACGACGTAATCGGCATCAATGCGATTGGCGACGCCCAGCATCAGGTCGTCCTCAAAGTCATTGTGATGATACTTGAACACAAAGGAGTCGAAGACCTCGTCTGCACCGACCGGCGCGATGAGGGCGAGCTCGCGCATCTGCCGAACGCATGCCCAGGCCGTTTCGTCCGCCGCCGCAATGGCGTTATCGCTCAGCGAACCATTCTTCCTTCGGCACTCCCTCTTAATCGCCGCCGAGACAAGATACGAGACATCTTTGACCGAAAGAGACGAGGCAAACAGGGCAATCTGCTCCGAGACATCGGCAATCTCGAATAGACGGACAACATCCGCTGTCCGGTCCGACCTTCCAGAAAAGTAATCCATCCATACGTTGGTGTCGATGAGCAACTTGAGAATGCCGTCTGCACTCATAGCTCCACCCACTCGGGATAGCGCTCCGCCATTGCTTCCTCATAGAGGTCATCGTAGTCACCCAAGAGGTCGGGAACAGGGATGCCATATTTGAGGCACGCATCGCGCACGATGTGGCTGCCTTGCGTAACCCTTGATTCCACCGACGCAGTCGCTGGCACGTTAGAGCTCGGTACCGCAATCCCCGATCTCGAGGGCATGCATCCGTTGACGACCAGATATTCCCAAAGTGTCCGCACCGCTTGAGACGGCGTCATGCCGATATGCGCCAGCACGGCGTCCCCAGCCTCTTTGAGTTGGCGATCCATGCGTACATTCATCTGGACCGGCCGTGAGTCGAGTACCGATATAGGCATGCTAGCTCCTTCTGCTATACATATTTGTATTTTGAGTATAGCACCATTTACTCATAAAAAGGGGCGCCCCGACAGGAGTGCCCCTTCGCAAAGCTATGTTAATCCCTACAGCGCGCCGGAACCGGCTTGCATCATGCCGCCGGGACCCGAGCTCACGCCACTGCTCACAGGCGCGGCGTTGCCGGTGTGCGGCGCCGCCGGAGCGGTATCGCCACCGAGCGTGCCCGCCGGACGCGGTGCCGGGATCTCGCCCGTGCCATGGCTAAAGACAAACTTGCCGTCGGCCACATCGCACAGGACGGTATCGCCCTCGCCCCACTCGCCGGCCAGCAGCTCCTCGGACAGCGGATCCTCGATGAGCTTTTGGATGGCACGACGCAGCGGACGCGCACCGTTGGTGAGGTCGGTGCCCTCGGCCACGATCTTGTCGTAGGCCGCATCGGTGAGCTTGATGTTCATGCCGTTGGCAATCAGACGCTGACGCAGGTCGTCCACCAGCAGGTGCGCGATCTTGGTCAGGTTCTCGCCCGAAAGCTTCTGGAACACCACGATGTCGTCGATACGGTTGAGCAGCTCGGGGCGGAACAGGCGCTTGAGCTCGCCCATCGCACGGCCCTTAATCTCGCTCGAGGTAAGGCCCTGCTCGCCGGTGGTGCCGAAGCCAACGCTCGCATCCTGCGCAATCTCGCGGGCGCCCACGTTGGACGTCATGATGATCACGGTATTACGGAAGTCGACCGTCTTGCCCTGGCTATCGGTCAGGCGGCCCTCCTCCAGCACCTGCAGCAGAATGTTGAAGATATCGGGGTGCGCCTTCTCGATCTCGTCGAACAGCACGACCGAATACGGGTGACGACGAACGGCCTTGGTGAGCTGACCGCCCTCGTCATGGCCAACGTAGCCCGGGGGGCTACCGATAAGCTTGGAGACCTCGAACTCGCTGCCGAACTCCGACATGTCGAAGCTGATGAGCGCGTCCTTGCTGCCAAAGAGATACTCGGCGAGCGTCTTGGCGAGCTCGGTCTTGCCCGTGCCGGTGGGGCCCAGGAAGATAAAGCTGCCGCCGGGGCGACGCGGATCCTTGAGCGGCGAGCGACTGCGGCGCACGGCCTTGGCAACGGCCTCGACGGCCTCGTCCTGGCCGATAATGCGGGTCTTGAGCACGCTTTCGGCCTGTAGCAGGCGACGGCTCTCGCTCTCGGTAAGCGAGGACACCGGCACGCCCGAGGTCACGGACACGATATCGGCGATCTGACTCACATCGATGGTGAGCGGGCTGGCGTCGAGCTCGGCGGTCCAGGCGGCCTTGGCCTCGGCGAGCTCAATCTCGGCGGCCTTCTGCCGCTCGGTAATCTCGGCGGCCTTGTTCATGTCGTCGCTCTCGGTGGCCTCCTGCGCGGCGGCCTTGAGCTCCTCTATGCGATGCTCGGCCTCGCGCACCGGCTCGGGCGCGCGATTCGCGGCGATGCGAGCGCGGGCACCGGCCTCGTCAATGAGGTCGATGGCCTTATCGGGCAGGAAGCGATCCTGGATGTAGCGGTTGGAAAGGTTCGCGGCGGCCTCGATAGCACCCTGCGTATAGCGCACATGGTGGTGCTCCTCGTAGCGCGGCTTGAGCGCGGTCAGGATCTTGACCGTGTCCTCGACGCTCGGCTCCTCGACATCGATGGTCTGGAAGCGACGCTCGAAGGCCGGGTCCTTGGTGAGGTACTTGCGGAATTCCTCGGCCGTGGTGGCGCCGATAATCTGGAAGGCACCGCGCGCGAGCACGGGCTTGAGCATAGAGCTCGCGTCGATGGAGCCCTCAGCAGAACCGGCACCGATGATGGTGTGCATCTCGTCGATAAACAGGATGACGTCGTCGGCTTCGGTGGCCTCTTGGATCACGTTCTTGAGGCGCTCCTCAAACTCGCCGCGATACTTGGCACCCGCCACGAGGCCCGGCAGGTCGAGCGTCCAGATATTCTGGTTCATGAGGTTCTCGGGCACGTTGCCGGCTGCAATCTGCTGAGCCAGGCCCTCGACGATGGCCGTCTTGCCCACGCCGGGGTCGCCCAGAATGAGCGGGTTGTTCTTGGTGCGGCGCGAAAGAATTTCCATCATACGCTGGACTTCCTTTTCGCGACCAATTACAGGGTCGAGCTCGCCATCGCGCGCCTTCTGCGTGAGGTTGGTCGCGAACTGCTTAAGCGTATCGGTGCCACTCCCCTTTTGCTGAGAGGCATCCGAGCCGCTAAAGAACGGCAGGCCCGCACCGGGACGCCCGGCACCGGCGCCGGCGAGCGGACGCTTCTTGTCCTGGTCCTTGGCAGTGAGTTTCTCGATAGCCTTTTTGATAGAGGCGGACGACACACCCAGGCGCATGAGGATGTCCATGGCCATGCCGTTGCCCTCTTCGACGATGCCGATCAGCAAGTGCTCGGTCGACACGTAGGTCTGGTTATTCTCACGCGCCACGCGGAATGAACGCTCCATAACGCTAATGACGAGCGGCGTAAAGGCGAGCTTAGCCGCCTCGGTCTCCTCACTGGGCTCGGGAACCGTGGTCTGGACCTCCTTGAGGGTGTCCATGATGTCGTCGTAGGCGATATCGAGCGAGCGCAGTGCCTCGGCGGCAATGCCCTCGTCCTCCTTGGCAAGCGCGAGCAGCAGGTGCTCGGTGCCCACCTTATTTGAATGAAGATCGAGCGCCTCCTGTTTGGCCATCGACATGACCTTGCGCGCTCGATCGGTAAATCTATCTAACATGCTCGTTTCCTTACATGAGTTCATCGAAATCAAAACGCCCGCCCGTCGGCGGCGCTTTTGTCTCTTTACCCACAGGTTGTCTATGTTAACAGCTGGAGGAATATCTATAAACCCGGCTCACATGAATGCAGGTTATGACCGCATCGCGGGACTCACCGCGCGATGCGCGACAGGCGCCCCGCAAGAGAAACCCTAGGCGTCTTTCACCACGTCGGGACTCGTCGCACGCGATGCGCGATAGGCATCGGCCTCCTTGGAGACGCGTTCGAGCAGCTCGGATGTATCGACGCCCTCGACTTGCGCGACCGTTTCCACCGTCTGCATGGCGACCGCCCTCAGGTACGCGCACGCGCTGTCCCCCAGCTGCTCGAGGTCTATCTCCTCGCCGCCCTCCCGGGCAAAGCCGACCGCCATCACAAAGTCCATGATGCCCGAGACCAGAAAGCCCACCGCAAAGCTCGAATCCGCCTTGAGCTCTTCTCCGTCGGGGTGGACGATCTCTCTCACGCGGTCGATGATGATCGTATGGATGCCCTGCACGACCTGCTCGGCGGCACCCGCCCTCATGGTGATGACGATGCGCCGCAGCAGGCAGCGGACGTCGCGCCGGTCGAACGCCGAAAGGTCGCCCTCGCTCGAAAAATGCCAGAGGGCATCGGTGATGAGCTCGTTATCCTGCAGCAGTTGGGCTATGGCGATAGCGACGAGTTCATCGAAATCGTGAAAATAGTAGTAAAACGTTCCGCGATTGCACCGGGCGGCGCGGGTCACCTCGCCAACCGACAGCTCGAAGATGCTGTTGTTCTCGATGAGCTCCCAAAACGCCTCGATGATACGGGTGCGTGCATCGGGCGCATCGGCGTCCTTACGCGGTCTCGCCATGCGCCTCACCGCACCCCTGCGCCTTGGCGTTCATGATGAGCATCTGAAGACGGTTCTCCACGTTGGCGAAGCTCACGTCGGGATCGTAGTCGAGCGGCAGGAACTGCGCCGTGGGATACTGCTCCTTGAGCGCATGGATGAGCCCGCGCCCCACGACATGGTTGGGCAGACACCCGAACGGCTGCAGGATCACGAAGTTGCGGCAGCCGCGCTTGGCGTGCTCGAGGATCTCCGCCGGAATCAGCACGCCCTCGCCCGCATCGAACGTATGATGCAGGATCTTATCGCTCGCGCGCACGAGCTCGGGCATGCGCGTCGGCGGCTCGTAGAGCGGGCTCGCCGCGCCCAGGCGGTCGCAACGGTCGTGCGCGAGCTCGAACAGGTTGTCCGCCGTGGCGTACCAGGCCTTTTCGGGCAGCGACAGGTCGACGTGGAACTCGCGCGACTGCGCATGCTTGTAGAAATAGGTCTTGCGGATCACGTCGGTCATGCGCGCCTCGATGACCTCGAGCCCGTTGTCCTCGAGGTAGCGCTCGATCTCGTGGTTGGCGCCGAGATGGAAATTGAGCAGGTACTCGCCCACGATGAGAACGGTCGGATGCGGGTTCGAGCGGTCGTACGGAACGGCGTCCATGATCGCAAGCGCGCGTTTGAAGCCCGTCGCCTGGCCTCTCAGCCCGGAGCGCTCCATGCCCTCGATAACCTCATCGAGCGCGCGGTCGAACGCAGCGTCCGCCGCGCCCTTCTCGAGCTCGTAGGGACGGATGCGCCTAAGCATGGCCTCGAGGGCATCGATCATGGGAAGACCGTAGGCGATCTGGATGCTCGGGCCAAGGCCGAGCTTGAAGCCCGGATGCGCATTGTGGGCATCGACGTCGTCGTTGGTGAGCACCGGGACATAGTCGTATCCCGCGTCGTCGAGCGCGCGGCGCAGCAGGGGCATGTAGTGCGTCAGGCGGCAGTCGCCGATATACTTGCCAGTCACCACGGCGACGTCGTGCGGGTCGTACTTACCGCTCTCGAGTGCCGCGAGCGCCTCGCCGATCACGATTTGCGCGGGGAAGCAGATGTCGTTGTGCACATAGCGTTTGCCCAGGCGGATGGCATCCTCGCGCCCGATATCAAGGGCCTCGGCGCGCACGCCCTGATTGCGCATCGCCGCGGTCATGAGCCTGCAGAACGCATGGGAGGTGTTGGGGACCAGCGCGATCTTGTCGTGCCGGTCGCGCTTGGTGTACTTGACCTTATACGGGTCGTCGAGCGGATGGACCGCGTGCACCCGGGCACCCTCGGCACGCTCCTCCGCGCGACGACGGTTGACCGACTCGATAAACGAACGCACGCGAATGCCCATGGGACCGGCGACGTCGCTCTCATCGAGCTTGATCATCATCGGAACCTTGGAGCCCATCTCGCCCATCATGCGCGCGATCTCGTCGGTGAGATACGCATCGTGGCCGCAGCCGAAGCTGCCCATCTGCACGAGCTCGAGCTCGGGCGTCGATGCGACGATGACCGCGCACGACAGCATGCGCGCATGGTAGTTGTTCACGATGTCGATGCGGCTGTTGGAAAGATCGACGTTGCAGACCCCCGGCACCGCATCGGGCGTCAGCACGGGGATGCCGCGCTCAGAGAAGAGCTTGGGCAGCCCGTGGTTGACCAGCGGGTCGTTGTGGTACGGGCGCGAAGCGATCACCACCGCGTAGCCGCCGTCCTCGCGCACGTTCTCGAGCACCTGCCTGCCGCGCAGCTGCAGCTGGTTCTCAAACGTCTGCTGCGCGCGGTCCGCCTGCTCGGTCGCCTTGGCAACCAGGTCGGCATCGATATCGAAGGTCTCCTTGCACCACGCCTTGAGCTGGCGGTTTCGGTCGCCCTCGTCGTACCAGTGGAACAGCGGCGTATCGAACGGAACGCCGAAACGCTCCTCCGGGTTATCGGAATTGCGCATCACGTAGGGGTATCCCTTTACGACGGCGCACATCCACTCGCTGGTAGAGGCGGTGTTTTCGGTGGGCACCGTCGTGATGATGGGCATGAAGATGCGGTCGGCGCCGGCGTCGACGAGATTGCGGATGTGCCCGTGGACGAGCTTGGCCGGGAAGCACACGGTGTCGGATGTGACGTGCGCCAGACCGCGCTCGTACATCGCCTTGGTGCTGCGTCCCGAGACGCGCACCTTAAAGCCGAGCGTGCTGAAGAACGTCGACCAGAACGGCATGGTGTCCCAGAACTCGAGCACACGGGGAATGCCGATCGTGACATCGCGCCCCCCGCAGACGGGAACCGTGGGGCACGACTCGAACAGCAGCTTCTCGCGGTCGACAAAGAGATTGGGGGCAGCCGCGGTCCGGTCGCGCCCCGTGCCGGGTGCCCGTGCCTCGCAAGCACCCTGCGGACGCAGCTCCTCCGCCGCGGGAACCTCGCGCACGAGCTCATCCCATGAGATGGCGCCGCCGCGCGGGCAGCGATTGCCCGTGACGTAAAGCAAGCCGTCGCCAAATGCCACGACCGCGCGCTGGCAGCGGTTGTTGCACCGACGGCAGGTAACGCCGCCGAACTCGCGATGCTCGAAGCGCTCCACGGCATCGAGCCCGATAAACGACGTGCCGGCGTCGCCCTTGCGGCATTCCTCGCGCGCGAGCAGGGCGATACCGATAGCGCCCATCAGCCCCGGGTGGGGCGCACGCGTGACGGGTTTGCCCAGATACTGCTCGAATGCGCGCAGCACCGCGTCGTTTCGGAACGTGCCGCCCTGGACGACGACTTTGTCGCCCAGACGGTTGAGATTTGAAACGCGAATGACCTTGGTGAACACGTTCTCGATAATCGAACGGCAGAGACCGGCCATGATGTCGCCCGGACCCTTACCGCGCCGCTGCTCGGAAACGACGCTGCTGTTCATGAACACCGTGCAGCGGCTGCCGAGAACGGCGGGGGCTTTGGACGAAAATGCCTCGGTCGCGATATCCTCAACGGCTATTCCGAGGTTTTTGGCAAAACCCTCGAGGAACGAGCCGCAGCCCGCAGAGCACGCCTCGTTGACGACGATATCGGTCAGCACGCCGTGGTTGAGCCAGATGGCCTTCATATCCTGTCCGCCGATGTCGAGCACGAAGGTCGCATCGGGAACGCATGCGCACGCGGCGCGGGCGTGCGCGACCGTCTCGACCGTATGGTAGTCGGCGTGGAACGCGCGCGCGAAAAGCTCCTCGCCGTATCCCGTGGTGCCCACGGCATCGATCGCAAGCGTGACTCCCGCTGTCTCCCAGCGGTTCTTCAAGCTGACAAGACCCTGTTGGGCGACGTCGAGCGGTCTGCCGTTATTAGACGCGTAGAACGAATCGACAAGCTCACCCGCCTCATCGACCAGGGCGAACTTGGTCGTCGTGCTCCCCGAATCGATACCGAGCGCCACACGCACCGTCTCTCCGGGCGCATACGCATCCGGACCCTTTGCCGGCGTCTCTTTGCCATGGCGTGCCGTAAAATCCGCCTGCTCGGCAGATGTGGCAAAAAAGGGCTGGGCAAGACGTCCCTCCCCGCTTGCGGGCGCGACCGTCTCGAGCTTATCCAGCCGGACAAAAGCGTCGGGAAGGTCGATCGGTTGGGACGATGCGAACATGTCGGTCAGCGACAGGGCGGCACCGCGCGCGACCATGATCTGCGGATCGCGCGGGACGATAACCTGATCGTCCGATAGATTCAGTTGCTCCCGGAACACGCGGACCAGCGTGGGGTTGTAGGCGAGCGTACCGCCCTCGAAGATTACCGGCGGCTCGATGTCGATACCCTGGGCCAGACCGCCGATCGTTTGGCGGGCGACCGCGTGAAGCGCCGAAAGCGCCAGGTCGGTGGTAGGAATGCCCTCGTTGAGCAGCGGCTGGATATCGGTCTTTGCGTACACGCCGCAGCGGCCCGAGACCTCGTGGACGGTCGTTCCCCGGCTTGCGAGCTGCTCGAACTCGCCCGATTCGGTGCCGACCCCCATGAGCTTTGCCATCTCGTCGATAAATGCACCGGTACCGCCTGCGCACGAACCGTTCATGCGCATGTCGGCAACCTCGATGTCTCCCTTATCGTTGGTGCGGAAGAAGATCATCTTGGCGTCTTGGCCGCCCAGCTCGATGGCGCAGCGCGTCTGCGGATAGAACCTGCTGATCGCGAGCGCGTTGGCGACCACCTCCTGAACGTACGAGGCGCCCAGCGCGGTCGCGATATCGCGCGCACCCGAGCCGGTCACCGCAACGCGCAGCGACTCATGGGGAAAGCGCTCGGCGAGCTCGCCGAGCATGGCGCGCACGCTCGCTGTCTGACACGCCCCGTGGCGGCGATATCCCCACCACGCCTCGGTCATATCCTCGTGCATCGCGTAAACTTTGGTCGTCGTCGACCCTACGTCCAGTCCTACTAGCAACGCCATAATGCTCCGTCTCTCGCATTTTTCCTGCTAGAGATATACCACTCTACGTAATACAACAGACTGTTGTATTTAAACTCCGTATAAAAAGCGGCTGCCGAAACGCTTCAGCAGCCGCCGAATGCACCAACAGATTCTTCTGCGCGCTAGCACGTCGGGCAACGGAGCAGCACGGGCCCTCCGGTCATGCGCACCGCTCACGCCCGCGATGTCGCCGAGAGAGCTATCCACGCTTAGGGCTCCAACCAAGCAAGTCGCCCGCGCTCAGCAGATCCCTAAGCGAGCTACTCGCACTCAGGAGCCATAGCCTGCTCCAAGAGCTCGGCATGCTCCTCCTTGAAAACCGTCCCCACAGGGAAGGCGCGACGGAAGACGAAGTGGGAAATCGGACCGGCTACCAAAAGGTTCCACGGCAGCGCCATCACAAAATTATGCGGAATGTTGACGAGCCACATCATCGGCAGCGCCTGCAGATTGGCAAGCGGGCCGCCGGGCATATGGAGCAGGCCTTCGCACGCGCCGTAGAGCGACATGATGATGACCATGGGAACGACCATGTAGGAGCTGACGGCGAGCGTCATGGCGAGCGGCGAGCTCTTGCCCGGAGTGACCAAGTACTTAAAGGCGAAACCCTTGGCAAGCGGGCTGGCGACGAACCGGTCGCAGCACACGGCAAAGATATAGGCAACGGGGAAGCCGAGCCACGCAGCGGCAACGACCTCGCCGTTGATGGCCCCGTGCTGCAGGGCAACGTTGTAGATGCTCATCCAGAGCACCATGCAAAAGCACATGATAAAGGTGAACAGCAGGCTCTCTCGTTTGTTGATAGGCATAAAGGGCATGGTCCTTTCTGTGTTGCGCCGCGGCGCACAACAAAAACGGGCGGGCGAGATGGAGCTGTTGGGACTTCATCTCGCCCGCCCGTGGTACGCGCGTCTGCGACTACTTATGTGGTGGAACCAGCCTAGCACGAAACGCATGCGCTTCGTAAGCGTTGAGTTTATGAAGATGCAGGGCACCGATAATCCCCCGACCCCATAAGTTGCGGTGGAATACGGACTGTTTTGACCCTTTAAGCAGCAATTCAGTCCCTATTTCACCGCAACTCATTTGGTGCAAAGTAACCTGTCCCCCTTGCACCAATTAGCTGGTATGGCGCCAGCGAGGGTCGGTGAGGGTGCGCGCCACACCCAGCCCAACGGGCAGAAACGCCACGATGAGCACTGCACGCACAAACCAGCCGAGCATATTGACCGTGTCGAAAGTGCACATGTAATACATCGAGCGATACAGATACAAGCCAGGCACCATAATGACAATTGATGGCACCGTGAGGGCGATGCGTGGGTAGGTGAGCTTGATTTCGGCTAAGCTCGCGAGCAGCCCCGATACCAGCGCACCGGTAAACGCAGCCGCCTCGGGAGGCATGCCCGCACTCAGGCCCAAGAAGGGAAGCAGCGTCGGCGCATCGACGAGCGTAAGGCGCAAGGTATTAGACACGGCGCCGATGAGCCCTGCCGCCGCTGCCATCTTTACCGGACTGTTGAACATAACCGAGAAGCCAAATACGCCGATAAAGCTCATCAGCATGCGCAAGAGCGTAAGAGCCAGCGGTGAGAGACCAAGCGGGGCGAAGTCATCCGGCGCCAGTCCCACACACTCGGCAACCATCCAGCCTACGAGGGTCGCCATCACAATAATCGACACAGCATACGAAAGACGCTCGATGCCGCTTCGCATGTCGAGCTTAGCGATGTCGAGGCCTGCCGTAATGAGGGGAAAGCCGGGAATCACAAAGAGCATGGCGCCGATATAGCCTTCTTGGTGCGACATTGCCCCCGGTACGACCTGGCCAAGGCCGAGCAATGCCAGCAGATACGAAACGCAAGCGAGCGCAACGCCGATCGTCAGCGCGCTAAACTGGCCAAGGCCCTGCTTGAGAATATGGGAGCGAGCAAAGTTGCCGACACCAGCGCCTACGAATGCGCAGGCCATCTCGATAGGGCCGCCGCCGAGCAAAAAGACGAAGGCACCGCAAGCACAGGCTGCCGCAAGGCCCTGTTGCCAGGGAGCGTAATCGGGCTTTGAGCTCTCAACGGTCTTGAGCATCTCGTGGTACTCGTGCACGGTAAACCGGCGCCCGTAAATCTCGATTTCCTTTAGGAAGCTCTCCATCATCCAAATGCGATGAGTATTGACCCCCGTTGTGGGTAGGCTGACGACCTCGTTAAAGCAGTGGCCATCTTCGATGCAGGTGCACTCAAACGACAGAAGACTCAGGTCGACGTGAATCGTGACGCCGAGTACGGCAGCAACACGATTCATGGTATCGCGCACGCGCCAGGCACCTGTTCCGCTTGCCAGCATGAGCATGCCGGTGCGGCAGATAATGGATGACTTATCGGTGAGCGGCGCATCGACGGCAAGTTCATTGCCTGCCGTCACGATCTGGTGCCAGTCAGTTTTCATATGGAGTGCGCCGGCACGAGCGCCGTGGTGCATGGGGACTCTCGAAAGCAGCGAGTCCAGGCGCGAAGACTGTGGGGGCTCTGCTGATTCGACCTCGTCCTCGTCGGGCTCTTCACCAACAAGGTCGAAGGCATCGAGCGACGCCGGCTCGCGACGATCGATCAGCTCCTCGTCCTCATCATCAAAGTAGTTGAACTGATCGAGCATGTCCTCTTCGATTGCACGCTCGCTCGCGTCGTCCATATAGACGCTCCCTTCCTGCCGACTAACTCCCATCCTAGGCAGCGACGGCTAAAGGAAACATAAAAGAGACGACTGTCATGCGAGCCATGTGTGCAATAGCCGTTGGGTAGTCGTTTGAGAACGCCCCCAATGACTATTGACGGCCAAGGCAACGCCGATGCCCTGGCAACAACAGCGAAAGCCCGCCAGAGCGAGCAAGGTCCTTTTGGGGCGAGATGACACCATAGGTTGAGCAAAAGTCAGCGAGCGGGCCGCATTTGTGACAAGGTGACGTGAAACGAAAGGGCGCCGACCTTCTGGTCGCGCCCTTGAAGTTGAACGTCAGATTGTCCAAATGCGGCCCGCGCAGCGTCGAGCCGTTACGCGG
>ENA-OQEY01000209-OQEY01000209.1-human-gut-metagenome-genome-assembly--contig:-NODE-209-length-47324-cov-7.910195_pt1 | contig 47324 bp, 49 predicted proteins | sample MGYA00242801_ERZ504647 | MGnify/ENA primary metagenome ERZ504647 (study PRJEB26092, sample SAMD00036204) | human gut metagenome | host: Homo sapiens | study: EMG produced TPA metagenomics assembly of... | reverse complement strand
CGAGATCTCCCCTCTTTCCCTACACGACGCTCTTCCGATCTATTTCGACACCCAAGTTGTGGTCACCGACGCCGATGGACATACGCAACGGCCGGATATGATCATCCACATGCCGGGCGGCAAAACCATTCCGATCGACGCGAAAGCGCCATACGCCGACTACCAGCGCGCATGCGAGATTCCAGACACCGCCTCACCGGAGGAACTGGCCCGCAAGAACGAGCTGCTGCATTCCCATGCCAAAGCGGTACGAGACCATGTGAAGACCCTGGGAGACAAAGCCTATTGGAACGCGTTCAGCGATGCTCCGGATTTCGTGATCGCGTTCATCCCCAACGAATCGTTGCTGCAGGCCGCATTGGAAACCGACCCGACACTGATGGACGACGCATTCGCGCAGAAAGTCGCGCTGACCTCGCCGATCACCCTATGGGCGGTGCTCAAATCCGTGGCATACGCATGGCAGCAGCAAAGCCTGACCGATGACGCGAAAATGCTGTTCGACCTGTCCCGAGAGCTGTACGAACGGTTTGCAGTATTGGGGGAGCGGGCCACCAAACTGGGTTCCGCCATCACCAAAACGGTCGGCGCATACAACTCGTTCGCCGCGTCGCTCGAATCGCGCGTGCTGGTCACCGCGCGCAAACTGCAACGCGTCGACCAGAGCAAGGTCATCGGCACCGTCGACATGATCGCGCCCGAAAAAGGGGATATCCGCGAGTTGTCCGCTCCCGAGACCAACGCCGAATAACCATGTTTATCGCGCATAAATCACCCATACCGCACGGTGAATGACGAGCCGAAAGGATAGGCTGGAACCATGACCGAAGAGAACACTTTCCGCAAGACGACACCGGTTCCGACGCATGATTCCGCTGCGGGCCAGTCTGTTTCCGCTTCGACGGAATCCACCGTCGATTTCGCCATGCTCGAACCTCGCGACCAGCTCAAGACGCTGCTGCAGGCCGAAATGAAGGACAAGCCTTTCTCGGAACTCTCCTCCGTGCTGTTCGACCATCGTGGAGCCTCCATCGTCGGCCATATCCTGCTCGACACGTTGGAGGAAGCCGGCTATTCCGTCGACGATTTCGACGCGGTCGGCGCATTGACCGCCGCGGCCGTGCCGCTGGTCTCCGCCATGATCCAGGCCGCCGCTTCCCGTGGTGAGGATTTGGACGGTTTCGTCATGGACTTCGTCTATCCGTCCATCAAGGGTCCGTCGATTGCCGGCAAACGCGTGGTGCTGATCGACTCCTGGCTGTCTGAAAAATCGTATGTGCAGACCTCATCGCTGGTCACCCTGCGCAACGGCAACGAGCTGAGCCTCGACTTCTCCGTGGTGGAGAACGAAGGCGCCAAAGTGCTGGCCGTTGCCTCGCTGATCGGCGGTGTCGACATGGTCGACCCGACCATCAAGGTCATCAACCCGGTCACTTCGGAGGAATCCGAACTGCCGTTCGTCGAAGTGTTCAAGGAATCCGAACTCCACTGAACACCGAGTTTCCTGCCGACCGACCGCAAACATATATGCCGTTGACGTCGTCGAATGTGCGATGACAAGCATGATGATGCATACGGATGCGCGGGCCTTTGACATATTTGTATTGCTGTTCCTATGAAGGGGAGAACGTGCACGATCCCAATCCCATCGATGTTGCCGCACAGGCATCCGGCGAACCGACGTTCCGCGAGGTCGGCGTAGGACCGTGGTCGCAAACCCATCCAGGCGAACCACGCCCGGACGATGCGTCATCCCCCAATTACGACATCCGCTTCGACTCCACCCTGCTCGACGAAGGCGACCGCCGCAACGTGCTCGACCGCTACCGCTACTGGACGGTCGCGGCCATCAAAGCCGACCTGGACTCCCGCGGGCGCCACGATTTCGAAGTCGCCGTGGAGAACTGGACCCACGATTTCAACATCGGCTCCATGGTGCGCACCGCCAACGCGTTCCAAGCGCGCCGCGTGCACATTGTCGGCCCGCACAAATGGAATCGCAAGGGCGCGCTCATGACGGAGCTGTACCAGCACGTCGAAAACCATCCATCCATAACGGAACTTGTCGAATGTTGGAAACTGCGCGTCGCCGGCGAAATCGCCGCCGCCCAATCGCAAGCCGCCGCCATCGCCTTCCATATGCGTGGCTCCGCAGCCGCGACGGACGGCACTTCCGGCACTGCCCCGAACACAAGCGAAACCATGGCCCAACTGGAAGCCTTGGACGCGAAAATAGCAGAACTGCAAGCCGCCCGCGTCATCGCGCTCGACATCATTCCCGGCGCGGTGCCCATGGAAACCTACCATTTCCCCAAACGCTGCCTCATGCTTTTCGGCGCGGAAGGCCCGGGCCTGTCCGAAAAAGCGCTCGAACTGGCCGATGACGTGGTCTACATCTCCCAATTCGGCTCGGTCCGTTCCATCAACGCCGGCGCCGCCGCCGCGGTCTCCATGCACGCCTGGATCGCCCAGCACGCCGCGCCGCAAGCCTGATCGCGCCATCGGCACGCGGCAAGAAAAGCCGTCGAACGTTGCTGTACCGGAAAGATGACCAGGTGTCCAACGATTGGGTTGCGAAATGGAAGGCAACGTCCGCGGCTGGGTTGCGAACGGGGCACGAAATAGGGCACACGCTCGTCACACAGACGCGTTACTGTTAGGGTCATGCCTACTTTCACCAAAGAAGAAATCGTGCATTTGGGCGATCTGGCCCGAATCGCACTCACGGACGAGGAAATCACCCGTCTGCAGGGCGATCTGAACGTCATCGCCGAATCCATCAACAAGGTCCAGGAAGTCGCCACCGACGACGTGGAACCGACCGCGAACCCGGTCCCGCTGGAAGCCTACCTGCGTCCGGACGTCCCCGAGACCCCGCTGACCCAGGCCGAAGCCACCGCAGGCGCCCCGGTCTCCGAGGCCGGCATGTTCGTCGCACCGCGCATTCTGGGACAGGAGTGATATGAGCACCACCGAACTCGTCAAGCTTTCCGCCGCCGAGATGGCGGCCAAGATCAAGGCCAAGGAAGTTTCCAGCCGTGAGCTGGTCGAAGCCCACCTCGCCGTCATCGAAGCGGCCGAGCCGAGCGTCAAGGCCTTCCTGAAGGTCTCCGCCGACCGGGCCCTCGAGCAGGCCGACGCCTTCGACGCCAAGTCCGATGAGGACAAGGCGCAGATGCCGGAACTCGCCGGCGTGCCAATCGCCATCAAGGACATGATCGTCACCAAGGGCATCGAAACCACCGCCGCATCCAAGATCCTCGAAGGCTGGGTGCCGCCGTACGACGCCACCGTCATCGAGAAGCTCAAGGCCGCGGGCATGCCGCTGTTGGGCAAGACCAACCTCGATGAATTCGCGCAAGGCTCCTCCACCGAGCACTCCGCCTACCAGACCACCCACAATCCGTGGGATACCGAGCGCGTGCCGGGCGGTTCCGGCGGCGGTTCCGCAGCCGCAGTGGCCGCATTCGAAGCTCCGCTCGCCCTGGGTACCGACACCGGCGGCTCCATCCGCCAGCCGGGCTCGCTGACCGGTACCGTCGGCGTCAAGCCGACCTACGGCGGCGTCTCCCGTTTCGGCGCTATCGCAATGGCCTCCTCGCTCGACCAGATCGGCCCGTGCTCCCGTACGGTGCTCGACTCCGCCCTGCTGCAGGAGGTCATCGGCGGACACGACAAACGTGACTCCACCTCCATTCCGGAAGGCCCGCGTCCGATGGTCGCCGCCGCCCGCGAAGGCATGAAGCGCGATCTGAAGGGCCTCAAGGTCGGCCTGATCAAGGAGCTCGGCGGCGACGGCTTCCAGCCGGGCGTTATGGCCCGCTTCAACGAGGGCGTCAAGAAGCTTGAGGAAATGGGCGCGGAGGTCACCGAAGTGTCCCTGCCGCACCTGCCGTACTCCCTCGGCGCCTACTACATCATCATGCCGTCCGAGGTCAGCTCCAACCTGGCCCGTTACGATGGCATGCGCTACGGCCTGCGCGTCATGCCGCCGGCAGGCGTTCCGCAGACCGCCGCCAACATGATGGCCTACACCCGTGAGGCCGGCTTCGGCGACGAAGTCAAGCGTCGTATCATCCTCGGCACCTACGCCCTGTCCGCCGGCTACTACGATGCCTGGTACGGCTCCGCGCAGAAAGTCCGCACCCTGATCATCGACGACTTCAAGAAGGCCTTCGAAAAGGTCGACGTGCTCGTCGGCCCGACCAGCCCGGTCACCGCCTTCAAGTTCGGCGAGAAGACCGAGGACCCGATGGCCATGTACGCCATCGACATCACCACCATTCCGGCCAACCTCGCCGGCGTGCCGGCAATGAGCATCCCGGCCGGCCTGAGCGATGACGGCCTGCCGGTCGGCTTCCAGTTCCTCGCCCCGCAGCAGCGCGACGAGGTCATGTACAAGCCCGCCGCCGCTCTCGAAGCGGCCCTCGAGGAAAGCTGGAACGGCCCGATCTGGCAGTCCCTGAAGACCCCGTGGCTCGACGGACTGGACAAGTAGGAAGCATCGGAGGAAAGAAAACAAAATGGCTGAAAAGTTGATGAAGTACGCCGATGCCGTCAAGAAGTTCGACCCGGTCATCGGTCTGGAAACCCACGTGGAGCTGTCCACCACCACGAAGCTGTTCTGCCCGGCCGAAGTCCACTTCGGCGGCGAGCCGAACACCCAGCTCACCCCGGTGAGCCTCGGCCTGCCGGGCTCCCTGCCGGTGGTCAACAAGACCGCCGTCGATTACGCGATCAAGCTGGGTCTCGCCCTGCACTGCGAAATCGCCGAATGGAGCCAGTTCGCCCGTAAGAACTACTTCTACCCGGACATGCCGCGCGATTACCAGATCTCGCAGTATGACAAGCCGACCAACGGCAACGGCTACCTCGACGTGGAGCTTGAGGACGGCACCATCTTCCGTGTGCCGATCGAGCGCGCCCACATCGAAGACGACGCCGGCAAGAACACCCACGTCGGTGGCGCTGACGGCCGTATCGAAGGCGCCGACCACTCGCTGGTCGACTACAACCGCGCCGGCGTGCCGCTGATCGAAATCGTGACCAAGCCGATCGAAGGCGCAGGAGACCGCGCCCCCGAAATCGCAGGCGCCTACATGCGCGCCATCCGCGACATCGTGCGTGCGCTGAACATCTCCCATGCCCGCATGGAGCAGGGCAACATGCGCGCCGACGTGAACGTGTCGCTGCGCAACAGCCCGTCCGATCCGTTCGGCACCCGTTCCGAAACCAAGAACGTGAACTCGTTCCGTGGCATCGAGAAGACTATCCAGTACGAGATCCGCCGTCAGGCCGCCATCCTTTCCGAAGGCGGCGAGATTCTGCAGGAGACCCGTCACTGGGACGAGGCCTCGCAGACCACCGCCGGCGGCCGCGTGAAGTCCGACGCCGACGACTACCGCTACTTCCCGGATCCGGATCTGGTGATGCTGCACATCACCAAGGAGCACATCGAGGAGATGAAGGCCCAGATGCCGGAAATGCCTCGTGAGCGCCGCAACCGCCTGAAGGGCGAGTGGGGCTTCAACGATCTGGAGATGCGCGACGTGCTCAACGCCGACGCGCTGGACCTGCTCGAGGACACCGTCAAGGCCGGCGCTTCCGCCTCGGGCGCCAAGAAGTGGTGGCTGGGCGAGCTGTCCCGCGAAGCCAACAACAAGGGCGTGAGCCTTGAAGAGCTGCCGATCACCCCGGCCGACGTCGCCGAGGTCGAGAAGCTCATCGCCGACGGCAAGCTCAACGACAAGCTCGCCAAGCAGACCGTCGCAGGCGTGCTCGCCGGCGAAGGCACTCCGGACGAGGTCGTCAAGAAGCACGGCTTCCAGGTCGTTTCCGACGACGGCGCGCTCGAAAAGGCCGTCGACGAGGCACTCGCGGCCAACCCGGACATCGTCGAGAAGCTCAAGAGCGGCAACATGAAGCCGATGGGCGCGATCATCGGCGCCGTCATGCGCGCCACCCGCGGCCAGGCCGACGCGAAGGCCGTCACCAAGATCGTGATGGGCAAGATCAAGTGACGTTCCGGCGATTGCCGAACGTTGCCTGATTGATGGCATCGAAAGGCGTGCGTTTTTGCGATGAGAGGAATCGTAAAAACGCACGCCTTTCTGCATTTTGTTGCTTTTTATCTGCTTTTACATGCCTTTTCGTACGATTCACGCGTCGGCTGGGGAGGTTTCACAGGGATTTTGCCTAACAAAACTCCCAGCTGGCGTTCAGTCGGGTACAATACCGTCGGTATGGGTGCGGCGAGGGACCGCGCCGAGAAACATAGGGAACGATAATCATGTCAGAGTACGCTGAAACCACAGCGAAGGAACAGACGACGGACCAGCGGGCGAGGGAGCTGCCGGAACGCATCGTCATTCCGCCCATCAAGGGCGAGATGGTGCACTTGCGCCCCGCCACCATCGACGACATCGCACGCATGGAGGTCATTGAGGCGTACGTCGGCGCATCCGGCATCACCGGCAAGGACCGCGTGGCCGAACGTGGCGCTGTGAACGCGTGGGTGCGTCGTTCCGTGGCATGGTCCAATGGCGAAAAATCGAACGAATCCGGCGTGGGGGATCCGGAATCTCGTCGTACCATCGCATGGTCCATCGTCACCGAAGCCGACCATGACGGCGACGGCGAGCTTGACGCGGCCTCTTCCGACAACGTGATCGGCATGATCTTCCTCATCGACATCGACGGCTGGGCACGTTCTGCCCGCATCCAAGTGGTGCTCGGCAAGGACTACCGCGGCCGCGGCTACTCGCGAGACATCATGCCCCGCGTGATGACGTACGGCTTCGCGCCGGAACCGGCGGGCCTCGGCATGCACCGCATTTGGGTGGCCGTGCCGGAACAGAACACGCGTTCCGTATCCGTCTACCAGTCGCTCGGCTTCGTGCCGTCCGGCCGTTCGCGCGATGCCCTGTGGAACGCGTCGGAGAACCGTTACCAGGACCTCATCGTCATGGACACGCTCGTCGACGAATTCGACCCGATCCGCTCGCTCGACGCGTTCGGCATGCACGTGATCGAAGACAATCCGGGCGTCAAGGAGGCGTTGAGCGCCCGCGAACACTCGATCGCCATCCAACTCAACTCCGTACATAAGGGCGATGCGGACGATGCCGCAGCGGCAGGCCAGAGTGGAGACACGGCGCAGACCTCCGCCGACGAGACGTCTGCCGCGCCATCGCAGGAATCGCAGCCGAACGAAGCATCCGGAACGGCGAAGACGGACCAGAAGGCCGGCGATGCCGACAACAACTGGCCGTACAGCTCGGATGAGCGCAAAACCTCGAAGGATGCTTGGTGGCGCACGCTTGGACGTGGCCGCAAGCGCGACACGGAAGGCAGACGATGAGCGCCGAGGACCTCGACAACTACGAAACCGACGCCGAGCTGTCCCTATACAAGGAATACCGCGACGTCATCAAACTGTTCACCTACGTTGTGGAGACCGAGCGCCGCTTCTATCTGGCCAACAAGGTCGATTTCAACGTGCGTTCCGCCGGCCAGGACGTCTACTTCGACGTGCGGCTGACCGACGCGTGGGTGTGGGACGTCTACCGTTCCAGCCGTTTCGTCAAGAACGTGCGCATCGTCACGTTCAAGGACGTGAACGTCGAGGAAGTGCAGAAAACCGACATCGACATTCCCGACAGCATGTAGCAGACCTACGGAAAACCAGTCTTCGGCGGAAGCCGTACGGCTGGTTTTCCTTCTATCAGGGCGATTGCTGTCGGACTTGGCGGTGATTTTGTGTGCATGCGCACAGGTGCGCTGTGCGTTTCCCTACCTTCGGGTAGAATATCTTCGATTTTGTTTGTAAGGAGACTTCAAAGTGACGCAAAAGCAATCCGTGGTCATCATCGGTGGCGGCCCTGCCGGCCTGACTGCCGCTTGGGAGCTCGTCAAGGACGGTGGCTCCGAACAGTACGACGTGACCGTGCTGGAAGCCACCCGCGAATTCGGCGGCATCTCCCGCACCGTCAAGCATGACGGCAATCGTATGGATATCGGCGGCCACCGCTTCTTCTCGAAGGACGACCGCATCATGGACTGGTGGAAGGACGTTCTGCCGCTGCAGGGCGCACCCAGCTATGATGACAAGAAGCTCCACCGCGAGCATGATATGGAGCCGGGCGGCCCGGATCCGGAAATCGAAGACAAGGTGATGCTCAAGCGCCACCGCGTGTCCCGCATCTACTGGAACCGCCACTTCCTCGACTACCCGATTTCCCTGAGCGCCAACACCCTGAAGGCCATGGGCTTCAAGCTCACCATGGTCGCCGGCTTCAGCTACCTGAAGTCCATGGTGCACAAGCTGCCGGAAACCAACCTGGAGAACTTCTACATCAACCGTTTCGGCCGTAAGCTCTACTCCATGTTCTTCGAGGGCTACACCGAGAAGCTGTGGGGCCGTCACCCGTCCGAAATCTCCGCCGACTGGGGCGCACAGCGCGTCAAGGGCCTGAGCATCATGGGCGTGCTGAAGAACGCCTTCCAGAAGCTCCTGCCGAAGAAGCGCGACAACTCCGAAGTCGAAACCTCCCTCATCGAGGAATTCTGGTATCCGAAGCTCGGCCCGGGCCAGCTGTGGGAAACCGTCGAATCCAACTGCGAAGCCGCCGGCGTGAAGGTCATCACCGACGCCAATGTGGTGGAAATTCGCCAGAAGGACGGCAAGATCGCATCCGTCGTGTACGAGGATTCCGAAGGCAACCGCACCGAAATGGCCGCGGACGACTTCATTTCTTCCATGCCGGTCAAGGACCTTGTCAACGCCGTGGACGCCTCCGACCAGCCGGCTCCGAAGGATATGACCGAAATCGCCAACGGCCTGCCGTACCGCGATTTCGTCACCGTCGGCCTGCTCGTCAAGCACCTGCGCCTGACCAACACCACCGACATTCCGACCCTCGGCAACCCGCCGATCGTGCCGGATTGTTGGATTTACGTGCAGGATCCGGGCTACAAGGTCGGCCGTCTGCAGATCTTCAACAACTGGAGCCCGTACCTGGTCAAGGACGTCGACAACACCGTGTGGATCGGTCTCGAATACTTCTGCGAGGAAGGCGACTCCTTCTGGAACATGACCGACGAGGAAGCCACCAAGTTCGCCATCCAGGAGCTCACCCGCATGCAGGTCATCAACGGCCCGCAGGACGTGCTCGACTCCCACCGCGAACGCGTCAAGAAGGCTTACCCGGCCTACTTCGACACCTACGACCGCATGCCCGAACTCGTCGACTACCTCGACTCCTTCGGCAACCTGTACTGCGTTGGCCGTAACGGACAGCACCGTTACAACAACATGGACCACTCCATGGCCACCGCCATCGAAGCCGTCAAGGACATCAAGAGCGGCGAAACGTCGAAAGACAACGTGTGGTCGGTCAACACTGACAAGTCCTACCACGAAGAAAAGTAGAAAAATAAATAACGCGTGCGCATACGCCCTTTCTCCGGCGCTCGACGTACCTTTGTACGCCTTCGGCCTCAGACGGGCGTCTTCGCACGCGTTATTTATTTTTCGCAGCGTAACTTTGATCAAGCCCATGCTTTTTGGCATGGGCTTTTTCATTGCGATTTTCATTGCGATTGCGCGGTGCGCGGACCGCACGGGCGGACCGCGCGTGCCCGCTTCGCGTTGGTCTGGGTTGCGTTGTATGGTTAGGACAGTTCAAAAACCGCGATGTTTCGCGGCGGACTTTTCATTCGACGGAAATTTTCCGCAATTCTTTTTTACAGCTGTCGCGGGCGCATGCCTGTGGAAGCCAAGGAAAGGCAACTACCAGTGGCAACAAGCCCTAATCTCGATGATATGAAACTGCCCGAGCTCAAGGAGCTCGCCAAGCAGATGGGACTTCGTGGTGTCTCCACCATGCGCAAGACCGAACTGATCGCAACACTTCAAGCCGCCCGTTCCGGCGGCCAGGCTCCGGCCGGCGTCACCGTGCGCGCGCCAAAGTCCGCTCCCGCCGCAGACGCTGAGGTCAAATCGGCAAAGGACAAGAAGGCCGATGAAGCCAAGCAGGAGGAACGCCCCGTCCGTGCCAAGCAGGCCAAGTCCGCGGAATCCTCCGAAGTCGCGGATGCCGTGGCAGCGGTGGACGCGTTGAAGCCGAACGATGAAGCGCCGAAGCGTCGTCGCCATCGTGACGCCGAAGCCGGCGCCGACCTGCTCGCCGAACTGGGCCTTGACGATGCCGCTCCGAAGCAGGATGACCGCCGTCGCCGTCGTGATGACGACCGTAGGGACGATTTCGAGCCGCGTCGCCGCCGTCGCGTGGCGGACGGGCCGAAGAGCGAAGACGTCGTGCGCGACCTTGATGACATCCTCGCCACGCTGCCGTCGCAGGAAGACGCCGACGATGATAAGCGTCGCGACGAGACCGAAGACAACGAATACCGTCACAGCCGTGGACGCAACGATCGCCGTGGCCGCCGTATGCGTGGCCGTGACCGCGATTACGACGAGCGTGACGAGCGTCGCGGCAGGGGCGATCGCAATGATCGCAACGACCGTAACGATCGCGCCGACCGCATGGACCGCAACGCCGACCGCGACCAGCGCAACGATCGTATGGATCGCGCCGACCGCGACCAGCATCGCGACGAGCCGAAGGAAGACCTCGTGCCGGTCGCCGGCATCGTCGACGTGCTCGACTCCTACGCGTTCGTGCGTACGTCCGGCTACCTGCCGGGACCGAACGACGTGTATGTCTCCATGGGCCAGGTCAAGAAGTACGGCCTGCGCAAGGGCGACGCCGTGCACGGCTCCATCCGCGCCCCGCGTGAAGGCGAACGTCGCAACCAGCGTCAGAAGTTCGTGCCGCTGCAGTCCATCGACTCCATCAACGGCATGAGCGTCGAGGAAGCGCAGCATCGTCCGCAGTTCAGCAAGCTCACCCCGCTGTATCCGCAGGAACGCCTGAAGCAGGAGACCACGCCGAACAAGCTCACCGGCCGCCTCATCGACATCGTGGCGCCGATCGGCAAGGGCCAGCGTGGCCTGATCGTGTCCCCGCCGAAGGCCGGCAAGACCATCACCCTGCAGAACATCGCCAACGCGATCGCCACCAACAATCCGGAAGTCCACCTGATGGTCGTCCTCGTGGACGAACGTCCGGAAGAGGTCACCGACATGGAACGCACGGTGCAGGGCGAGGTCATTTCCTCCACCTTCGACCGTCCGGCCTCCGACCACACCACCGTCGCCGAACTGGCCATCGAACGCGCCAAGCGTCTCGTGGAGCTCGGCCAGGACGTGGTGGTGCTGCTCGACTCCATGACCCGCTTGGCCCGCGCCTACAACATCGCAGCCCCGGCCTCCGGACGCATCCTGTCCGGCGGTGTGGACGCGCAGGCGCTGTACCCGCCGAAGAAGTTCTTCGGCGCGGCCCGCAACATCGAAAACGGCGGCTCCCTGACCATCATCTCCTCCGCGCTGGTGGAAACCGGTTCCAAGATGGACGAGGTGATCTTCGAGGAATTCAAGGGCACCGGCAACATGGAACTGCGCCTGAGCCGTGAGCTCGCCGACAAGCGCCTGTTCCCGGCCATCGACGTGAACGCCTCCGGCACCCGCCGCGAGGAGCTCATCACCGATCCGCAGGAACTGCCGATCATCTACCGTCTGCGTCGCCTGCTGGGCGGCCTCGAGCCGGAACAGGCCTACCAGACGCTCGTGCCACGCCTGAAGAAGACAGCGACCAACCGCGATTTCATGGCGTCGCTCATCCAGCAGAGCGGCAACGCCACCAACGGCAACTGAGTCGTCGGCTGCAAGCGAATCTGAAGGTTTGAGGGGCTGCATGGCAATCGCCGTGTAGCCCCTTTCCTATGCGTACGTTTCGACGAATTTCGTGAAATTGACCATTTTTTGGACAACGTTGTCAATTAAAAAATAGGTAAAAAATACGACGAGAAAAGATAAATGGGGAAAATATATATGGTCGATATGGGGGTATGAGCTAAATAAAACAAAGATATTTCATGACAGCGTTGCGCCGTCCGGATAAACTGCGGCGATTCCGCGACGGTATGTGCGCGGTAGTGGGTACGGTAAGGAAGAAAAAGAACATGGAACTGCAGTGGGGACGGTCGATTGCGGCCGGTGCAGTGGATTGTTGGAAAAGGGGTATGAATGACCAACAGTGACAATGGTCCGGTAGACGCACGTACGGTTGCGAGCCAGCTCGACGCGACCGATGGCGTAATCCTCGACATGCTTGAAAAGGATGGCCGAGCCACGCTGTCCCACCTTTCCGAGGCGACAGGCCTGTCCGTGTCCGCCGTGCAGTCGCGCGTGCAGAAGCTTGAGCGTCGCGGCGTGATCCGCGGCTACAAGGCGGTTATCGACGACGAGCGCCGCGGCCTTGCGGTGAACGCCTACATCGCGGTCACGCCCATCGATTACTCCCAGGAAGCCGAGATTCCAGACAAGCTCAAAAACATCGACGGCATCATGTCCTGCGATTCCGTCGCCGGTTCGCCCAGCTTCATGCTCACCGTTCGCGTCGAATCGCCCAGCAAGCTCGAAGAGCTGTTGAACCTCATCCATCGCACGGTGTCGGTCAGCACCGAAACCACCATCGTGCTGCAGCGTTACTTCGCGAAGTGACCGCTGTTCGGCAGATGCCGCGGTAGGGTGCGCGGTAGGCTTATACCCATGAGCGACAGCGAACATGACTGGCTTCGGCCAGAAGAAGAAACCGAATCCGAAACCATCATCGACGCGCGCACCGCGCAGAACAACCCCGAAGTGGCCGATGTGGTGGCTAAAATCGCCTCGCTGCGCCAATCGATAGACAACGTCGACACCGCCATCGTCTCGCTGCTGGCGGAACGGTTCAAATACACGTCGCAGGTGGGTGTGCTCAAGGCGCGTGCGGGCTTCGCGCCGGCCGATTACCAGCGTGAACATGCCCAGATCGAGCGTCTGCATCGCATTGCCGACGAAGCCGGACTGGATCCGGAAATCGCCGAAATGTACCGCGAATTCGTGGTGACCGAGGCCAAGCGCCGCCACAAGCGCATCGCCGAAAACGGGGGAGACCCGGGCGTACTCGACGTTTTCGCCTGAGCCGTCCGTTTTCCGCGCGCCCCGCGCGAACGTCCATTGCCGACGGGCATGCCGGGCACTACATTAAATGCCTTGGAAAGTTGTTTCGATTGCGATTGAGAGGTCCGGCATGCGCCACGCCACCGCGAACCGTCCATCCGGTGCCCGACGCCCGCTTGCCGCGGCGATCGCGGTCGCCGTCATCACCGCCGCTCCCGTCGCGGCAGTCGGCGTGAACGACGCGATATCGGCCTTGCAACAGAATGGGCAGTACGCGGCCGATGCATCGCATGATGACGTGATGAGCGCCTACACCTCCATCGACAAACCAGGCCGCCTTTTCCTGACCAACAGCGGATCCTCCACGTCGAAACGCGTTCCCAAAGGCGTTGTCGCATTGCCGTGGAAAATATCCGTCTCCTTCACCCTCAACGGGCCCGACGTAAGCGTTTCCGACGTTTCCGGCGCTTCCGGCATGATCGGCATACGCATCGCCCTGCATGCCACGAAACCCGACGTGACCGCCAATCTGACGCCAATCGTCGCCTTCACCATTCCCGGACGCGTCGGCAGTGACGTGACCGCCGATGACGGCGTGCTCGTCTCATCCGACAACACCTCGACCCTGGTGGCTGCGGTCGGCAAACGGGGCGAGGACCTGACCTTCAACGCCTACGTGACGGCGAAGCACTTCACCATGAGCTCACTGTCCATCGCCGCGGTGGAAGGCAACGTTCAGCAATCACTGCCTGACCTGACCAAGCGCGCAACCACCTTGGTGGACGGTCTGACCAACGTCGGCTCGCAACGCAACCGCAAGCTCATCGCCCAACTGGAACAGCTCAGAGACAACGAGAAAGCGCTTGCCAAACAGACCATCGCCGTACGTTCCAAAGCGCACGATCAGGCGTTCGACGGCTACATCGACGCGTACGTGGGCTCATACACCACGCATCTGTCCGGTTCGATCGGCAACGCCACACAGCTTCCCGCCATTCTCGGCACCGCGTCCGAACTGAACGGCGATACCTCCGTAGCTAAATCCGTGGCAGACCTGGCCAACGCCGTCAACGACGTGAGCGCCGCATACCGGCATATCGGCGCGGCCGACGCCGTCGACGAGGTGATTCGCACCATCGAACAGCGCGGCACATCCGGCTTGGTGAACGAGCTCGCCAAGCGCGCCGGCGAGGAACAACAGCGTGGCTCCAAAGACTACAGTGCCGGCCAATCGCAGCTGTCCGCGGCCATGATCCCGTATTCGATGGATTTCACCGACGCATACACGGCTCGGCTTAAGGAACTGGGCGCCACCGCAGGCACGGCTGGCAGCTACGAAACCCAGGCGATCGCCGACGTGCGTGCCGGCATCAAAGACAATGAGAAGCTCAAAACCGCGTCCGACAAGGTGTCCGCGGCGATGACCGCATTGGCGGACGCCAGCGAGCACACCGGACAGGCCAGCGCATTCCACCAGATCGTGCTGCGATTCGCCGACCAGCTGGATTCGGATGACGACACGTCCGAATCGGGCGCTACCGATGACGCTTCTGTGCTGGACACGTTGCGTTCCGCCTCCGCCAGCCAATCGTTGTGCGCGAAAGCCGAGAAACGGCGGTCCCGTGCGCAACGCAAGGCCGAACGCGCGCAGGCGAAGAACAACACCGCCGATTCGACCAGCTTGGTCGATGACAAGAACGCCATCAGCATGGATGATGTGATGAGCTACGCGGGCGGACTACGCCCGTCGTTCGGCGCCGCAGCGGACACCACGTCGAAGAATGTGGCGAAAGTCGGGGGAGTGGACGGCTCTTCGAAGAACAGCGGTGGCGATTCGTCCGACGGTTCGGCGGATTCGTCCGCCAGCTCGCTACCAATTACCGGCTATGGCTTGGCGAAAACCGGTTTCACGCCGGATAATGGCGATTTGATTGACGAGACGGTCGAATTGGCCGCCGCTGCGGAAGTTTTCGACGATGCGCTGCAGGCTGGATTGGGTGGGAACGGTTCCGGAAATTCGTCCGCTGGCCCGCAGTACCTCCTGTCCGTTCCGGTGCTGTAGAGCACGCGGTTTGTGCGATGCGCTAAATCCGATAGTGCTCCGTCGCTTACGTGGTGCGTTTCGGGGTTTTTGATTGCGATTTCCGCCTCCGCTTGTGCATTCGTTGAGATTACGCCCATAAAAACCATTTTTCGCGTACGGGTTTGTGCGCAGGGGCAGGAATGTACGCTGAGAACAGCCGAGAACGGGATAAGGACGGTTCTATGCGCGCACGTCTTGCGATTTAGGGCGATTCTGCACGGACGTGAGCAAAAGGGGATATGATTTCGACCGTTTTGCCTGCGATTTATACCCCTTTTCGCTCACGAAAGCATTTTTCCTGCGATTTTGACTGAATATGAGCAAAAGGGGGCACGGTTAGTTGCAGACAGTGACGGGATATACGAGGGGCCTCTCCTTCATGCAAAGGAAAGGCCCCTCGTATGTGGGTGAAGTGAGCGGCTGCGCTACAAAAGCCGCTGGCGGCTCACCTCAGAGACTCACTTCTTCGGTTTCTTGGCCGGCGGTTCGCCTAGCTCGCTTTCGGCGACCGTCACATCGGCGGCCTCGTCCTCACCCTCGGCGGCAGCCGGTGCGGTGAAGGCGATCGGTCCGGTCACGCGACCAGCTTCGGCGATATCGCCCAGCGCGGCCTCGATGGACTCGCGCACATCGTCGGCAACGGCAAGCGTCACAGACAGGATCGGGGTCTTCATCGAAACCTTGGCCTTCGACTTGATGCCACGCAGCGCGGCCAGAGCCTCACCGGCATGAGCAAGCAGATCGGCGGATGCGTCGCCGGCGGCGGCCGCGTACACGTCGGCCGCAGGCCATGCTGCGCGGTGCACGGAGCCTTCGCCCTCATGCATCCAGCTCCACACCTCTTCGGTGGCATACGGCAGGTACGGGGCCAGCAGGCGCGCGAACGCATCAAGACCCAGGCCCAGCGTGGTGCGTGCGGACTTCACCGCGGCCTCGCTCGGCACGTTGCCGGTGGAATCGGCGGTGCCGTAGGCGCGGTTCTTGACCAGCTCGATGTAGTCGTCGCAGAACTGCCAGAAGTAGTTCTCGATGACTTCCAGAGCCTTGGAATGCTCGTAGTTGTTGAGATCGTCGGTGGCTTCGCGGACCACGGCGGCCATCTTGGACATCGCGGAACGGTCGATCGGCTCGGTCACGTCGGCCGGGTTCCATGCGGCGACTGCCGGAGCGCCCACGTGATGGTTCTCGTCCTCACGTCCGATGGCCAGAGCGAACTTGGTGGCGTTGAGCAGCTTGATGGCAAGACGGCGGCCGATCTTCATCTGACCCTCGTCGTACGTGGCATCCAGACCCAGACGGGCGGCGGCGGCCCAGTAACGCACCGCGTCGGCGCCGAACTGCTTGATCGGCTTGTCCGGCACGACCACGTTGCCCTTGGACTTCGACATCTTCTTGTGATCCGGATCGAGGATCCAGCCCGACAGCGTGGTGTTGGACCACGGCAGGCACTTGTTCTCGAGATGCGCGCGATCCATGGTGGAGAACAGCCAGGTACGGATGATGTCCTGACCCTGCGGACGTAGATCCATCGGGAACGTGGCGTTGAAGATCGCCTGGTTCTCCTCGCCCGGCTCCTCCCAGCGGGTCACGATCTGCGGAGTGAGGGAGGAAGTCGCCCAGGTATCCATGATGTCCGGCTCGGCGGTGAAGCCACCCGGCACGTCACGCTGGTCCTCGGTATAGCCTTCCGGCACATCGTCGGTCGGGTCGATCGGCAGACGGTCCTCGCTCGGGGTGATCGGATGGTCGTAATCCGGGGTGCCATCCTCCTTCACCGGGTACCACAGCGGGAACGGAACGCCGAAGAAGCGCTGGCGGGAGATCAGCCAGTCGCCGTTGAGGCCGTGCACCCAGTTCTCGTAGCGCACGCGCATGAAATCGGGGTGGAAGTTCAGCTCCTTGCCGCGCGCGATGAGCTCGGCGTTCAGCTTCTCGTCGGTGCCGCCGTTCTTCAGGTACCACTGGCGGGAGGTGACGATTTCGAGCGGCTTGTCGCCCTTCTCGTAGAAGTTCGTCATACGCTTGGTCGGGGTCGGCTCGCCGTCCAGATCGCCGGCAGCGCGCAGCTCGTCGACGATGACCTTACGTGCGGAGAACGTGGTCTTGCCCGCGGTCTCCTGGAAGATACGCTTGCCTTCCTCGTCTTCGATCCAATCCGGGGTGTCCATGACGATGCGCCCGTTGCGCTGGATGATGGAACGCAGCGGCAGGTTCAGATCGCGCCACCATTCGACGTCGGTCACGTCGCCGAACGTACAGCACATGGCGATGCCGGCGCCCTTGTCCATTTCCGCCGCCTTATGCGCCAGAATCGGCACCTTCACATGGAACAGCGGGGAGTAGACGTACTGGCCGAAATACTGCTTGTAACGCTCGTCGTCCGGATGCGCGATCAGCGCGCCGCAGGCGGCCAGCAGTTCCGGACGGGTGGTCTCGATGTAGATCGGGGTGCCGTCTTCGAAACGGAAGGCCAACTTGTGGTAGAAGCCCGGGTATTCGCGCGATTCCAGTTCGGCCTGCGCCACTGCGGTCTGGAACGTCACGTCCCACAGGCCCGGGGCGTCCTTCTGATACGCTTCGCCACGGGCCAGGTTGCGCAGGAACGCCTTCTGGGCCACGCGCTGCGGATGCTCGCCGATGGTGTGGTAGGTCTGCGACCAGTCGATGGACAGGCCGAGGGAACGCCACAGCGCCTCGAACTGCTTCTCGTCCTGGGCGGTGAGCTTTTCGCACAGCTCGATGAAGTTCTTACGGGAGATCGGCACCTGGTCCTTGGCGTCGATCTTCTTGCCGTCCGTACCCTCGAACGGCGGCACGAAATTCGGATCGTACTTCAGGGAAGTGTCCACGCGCACGCCGTAATAGTTCTGCACACGGCGTTCGGTCGGCAGGCCGTTGTCGTCCCAGCCCATCGGGTAGAACACGTCGTAGCCGTTCATGCGCTTGAAACGTGCGATCACATCGGTGTGCGTGTAGGAGAATACGTGGCCGACGTGCAGGTGGCCCGAAACGGTGGGCGGCGGGGTATCGATGGAATAAACGGCCTTACGGTCGCGGGTGCCCTGGAACTTGTAGACTCCGCTCTCGTCCCAGACTCCGCGCCACTTGTCTTCGAGACCGTCCACGCCGACCTTGTCGGGCAGCGGCGTGAGGTTCGCGTTGATGGTGTTATCTTGGCTTTCAGTCATAGTCGCTAGTCTAGAAAGCGAATGTGACAACTGCCGTCGTATCAGCGCCTATCGAACCGAATGCCGGAATCGCAGGCAAATCGCGGAAAATCCACATAAAAAACCGTGGAAAAATCAGTGCAGCGTCAATCTGTTCAACGGCAGCAGACGGTCGGTCAGATTCTTCGGATACCCCTGCAGCCCATCGGAAACGGCAAGGAAGCTCTTGCGCGTGTACAGCCAGTCGCTGGCCGCGTTTTCGCTGACGGCGCGCGCGTAATCGCGCATGCGGGCCTGATAATCGTTGTCGTTGGTCGCGGCCATGGCATTGGCGTAAGCCTGCTGCGCGTCGCCGTTCTCGAAATGGAACACGGACTGGCCGTTGTCGAAGACGCTTGCGTCACCTTCGTCGCTCATGGTGGTCAGCGCGATGTTATAGGTGCCGGCGTTCATGCGTTCCGTCACGTCCGCGGCGGAATCGAGCACTTCCAGATTGGTGTTGATGTTGAGGTTTTCGATGGCGGTTTTCACGTCGTTGCCGATGCTTTCGTATTCCTTCGGCACCAGAATGTCGATTGGCGCGATGTAGTTCACTCCGAAATACGTGCGCATCCGTTGCCCCTGTTCGAGGTTGTAAAGGTACAGTCCGCTCAGGTCCTCATACCCGTCTTCCAGCGGGCTGATCGGCCCTCCTAGCGGCGCGTACGCGTCGGGCGCGTTCTTGGCGATGGTCTTCGCATCGATGGCGTATCGCGTCATCTTGCGGATCTGCTCGTCGGAGAAGGGGCTGTTGTTGTCGTTGTTGAACGCGAGCATCACCTTGTCGAAGCTGATGCCGCTGTCCGCGGTAATACCGTTGGTCTTGCCCAGTTCCGAGGCGGTTGAAGCGCTCAGCGGCAGCGCCATGCTGATTTTGCCGGCTTTCATGGCATCGGCCATGGATTCCTCGTTGGTGTAGTAGTAGAGCGTCACTTGCGATGATGCGGCTTTTTTGCCCCAATACGAGTCGTTGCGTTGCAGCACGATTTGCGATTGGTCCGCGGTTGACACGGTGAATGGTCCCGATCCGACCGCCGATTTCGCATAGTTGGTTTTGCTTTCCGCGTCGTACACGATGCCTGCACGGCCGGCCAGCGCGCGCAACAGCCGCGGATTCGGCTTGGCGAGCGTGATGACCACCGTATTCGCATTGGGATTGGTGATTTCCTTCAGATCACCAAGCTGGTCGGCTCCCACGTAATGGTTGTTGACGGCGTTCTGCAGTGACCAGACCACGTCGGACGAGTCGAGTTTGTGCCCATTGGCGAACGTCATGCCGTCGTTCAGCGTGAACGTGTACGTGAGACCGTCGTCGGAAGCCTGCCAGGAGCTGGCGATTCCCGGCTGCAGTTTGTTGGTTTCGCTGCGTGACACCAGCGTTTCGTATACGTTGCCGAGCAGCGCTTGCTCCACGGCGGTGCCTTGTTCGGTGCGGATGTCAAGCGATTTCGGCGCATTGCCTTCGATGCCGACGGTCACCGACGAGTCGGAGACGAGCGTGCCGAAGGATGTGATGGGATTCTTGCGGCCTGTCAGCGACAGTCCCAGCCACAGCAGCACACTGAGCACGATCGCGACGCCGAAGAAGATCAGCCAGCGCGTCGCCTCGGCTTTCAGATTACGTTTCCGCCCGTTTTCATCCATGCACCCGAGTCTAGTTGACGCGTGCTACACGCCCGATGGCCGGGTGCGATTCGACGGAGTGCCGGCGCGGCGGCTGGCATGCGTCGGAATCACGCGGCGAACGCGCTCGGACACGTGTCGTTGAGGGGGCAGTCGGCGCAATCCGGTTTTCGCGCATGGCAGATGGCGCGGCCATGCAATATCAAACGGTGAGACAGATCGGTCCATTCTTCGGGAGGGAAGCAGGCGGTGACCTCACGTTCGATGGCCACCGGGTCAGGGGAGGGGCTCGCCCAGTCGGACCGCCACCGCAATCGCCCAGTCACACGAATCACATGCGTGTCCACAGGAAAACCGGGCACGCCGAACGCGTTGCCCAACACCACGTTCGCGGTTTTGCGGCCCACGCCCGGCAGGCTGACCAGCGAAGCCATATCGGCCGGCACCTCGCCCCCGAATCGCACGCACAACTCATGCGACAGCCCGATGATATTGCGCGCTTTCGTACGGAAGAAGCCGATGGTGCGGATGATGTCCTCGACGTGCTCGGGATTCGCGGCGGCAAGCTCCGCCGGACCGGGATATTCGCCGAACAGTTCCGGCGTGACCATGTTCACGCGCTTGTCGGTGGTCTGCGCGCTCAACACCGTAGCCACCAGCAGTTCGAAAGGAGAATTGAAGTTCAACGCGCATTTCGGATCGGGAATCTCCACGCACAACTGCTCGTATTCCTGATGCATGCGCGCGATCCGCGCCTTCTTCGATTCCCGAGGCATGCCTCTCAGCCTACCCCTCGCATGCGGACGAACGCGGGAAACCTGCGGAAACGTCGCAATCGGCAAAAACAGCGAAAATCCATCGAAAAAACGACAGAAAATCAGCAAAAAACGACAGAAAATCAGCGAAAGGCCAACGAAAACAAACGAAACCCGTCGAACATCAACGGAATGATCGCAAGAAAAAGTCAGCTTTCGCCGGACTCGCCGTGAGCCGCATCCTTGGCCGCGGCCTCATGCTCATCCTCTTCCGGCGGATCGAAACGATAGCCGACGTTGCGCACGGTGCCGATGAGATGCTCGTACTCGCCGCCCAGCTTGGCGCGCAGACGACGGATATGCACGTCCACAGTGCGGGTGCCGCCGTAATAGTCGTAGCCCCACACCTCCTGCAGCAGCTGCGCGCGCGTGAACACGCGGCCCGGATGCTGCACCAGATACTTGAGCAGCTCGAACTCCTTGTACGCCAAGTCGATCGGATGGCCGTGCAGACTGGCCGTATAGCCATTCGTATCCACCACCAAATCGCCGGAACGGATCAGACCATCCTCGTTCTGCACGCCCTGCTCGCCCGAACCGGACGCCGCGTTGACCGGCGCGTTGCCACGTTCGGAAACCAGGCGCAAACGCCCCTCCACCTCGGCGGGGGACGCCGTAGCCACCACCACATCGGCAATGCCCCACTGCGAATTGACCACGGTGAAGCCGCCCTCGGTGAGAATGAGCACGATCGGCGTGGACAGTCCCGACGCGTGAATCAGACGGCACAGCGTTTTGGCGGTGGCCAGGTCGTCACGCGCATCAAGAAACAGAACGGTGTTCTCCGGCATCTTCACCAGGCTGGCCGCATCCATCGGCAACACGCGCACGCGGTGGGAAAGCAGCGCCAACGAGGGGAGAACGGTAGCTGGATCGCTAGCGAACGTCATAAGCGTAAGATCCGTCACGTCAGCTCCCTTTTGTTCTAAACTGATGCCGCGATTGTACACGCAAAATGTATTATCGGCGTTTCATCGATTGTAACTGAAGTATGTGGACACATACGGCTACATTTATTCATATTGCATACGTATTGACCACAATATGAAAAGGGGGTCCGAGATGACCGCTCCGCAGGCCGTTTCCCAGCAAAACCCGTCGAAGGTCGCTTTCGGCAAAGTATTGGCGATCCAGATCGTCGCGTACGTGGTATTGGTGGCGCTCGCGCTCGTTCCCGGCATCGCATACGGCGATTCCGCCAATCCCGCCGTGGTGCCGTTCACCATCATCGGATCGCTGGCGATGATCGCGCTGCTGGTAGTGTCCAGCCCGTTCCGCGACGGCACCGCCGGACATGCGATCGCCGTCATCGCCGGCCTGCTGTCGGTGGTGTGCGCCACGACGATGACGCTCGGACGGGCGATTTTCGCCGCCGACGCGACCGGCGGCAAGGACTTCTCCATGGAAGACGGCTGGATCGCCGGCGTCGGCGGCCTGCTGATCCTGCTGATCGTGATCTCCTTCGGACGCCAGATGGCCCGCGAAAACCGCACGCACCTCATCCGCTCGCTGTCGCACAACGTGGTCGAAGGCGTCGCCATGATCGCCAGCGCGGGCTGGTGCTTCCTGCCGGTGCTCCTGCCGACAACGCATTCCAGGGCCGCCGCCATGTCCGCTGCCTCCGGAGCCACGGTGGACATGTTCAGCAACGTGACCACGACATGGGTCGTCGCCGCGATCGTGACGGTATTGGTGGCCGTGGCGCTCACCGTGTGCTCGTACTTCTGGCACCGCGACGCCGACCCCGAGCCGGATGCGCGTTCGCCGTGGATCGGCCTCGCACTGCTGCCGGTCATGCTGACCGGTCTCGCAGTCGGTCTGACGGCGCTCGCCATCGTCGTGCTGTAAACGGCTGTTCTAATGACAAAGCCCGTAATCGCAATGATTACGGGCTTTTATTATGTTGGATTGGCAGTCAACCGAGGAATCCGAGATGCTCGAACAGCACCTTCACGCCGATAAGAATCAGCACGATGCCGCCGGCGATCTGCGCGGGCTTCTGCCACCGCGAGCCGAACGCGCGGCCGATATACAGTCCGGCTGCGGAGAACAGGCCGGTGGTGATGCCGATGATGATCACTGAAATCCAAATGTTCAGCGACATGAATGCGAAGCTGACGCCAACGGCGAATGCGTCGATGCTGCAGGCCACGGCGAGCGGAAGCATGTGCTTCCAATCGAAATCAGCGTTTTCCTTGGCGTTTTCCTCATCCTCTTCAAATGCTTCACGCACCATGTTGCCACCGATGAGGGCGAGCAGGACGAAAATGATCCAATGATCGACTGCGGTCACGTATTTGCTGAACGTGGAGGCGGCAAAATAGCCGAGCAGCGGGAAAAGCGCCTGGAAACCTCCGAACCAGAGGGCGGTTTTGAACGAGTCGAGACCGCGCAGTTTTTTGACGGTGAGGCCTTTGCCGATGGAAACGGCGAATGCGTCCATAGATACGGAAACGGCAATAAGTAATGTTTGAATCAACATAGCTGGTAATAGGTTCATCCCGCCGGTCGTCCCACGGGATGGGCCTCGACGGAGTCTCACGTCCGCCTACGCCTAGGGTACCGACATAGAACTGCCGCGCCAGCCAGCGGGCTTTGAATTCTGCGAATACTGTTCGCATGCCGTGAATTACGTGCTCCACTATAGCGGCTCCAGCGAATATGCGCGTATGGTATGCGCGTATGGCGTGCTGTTTGGGTGGCTTGGCGGGCAGTTTCTTCCACTCGCTGGAGGAATCCGGACATTTGGGGGGTATGGTTTTGTCCGTTTTGTTCCAGTGGGTGGGGGAATCTGGACGTTGGGAGCCTTGTCAGTGGGGTGATTGTTCCAGTGAGTGGAGGTTTTTGCCCGCTGAGGGGCTGGTTTGTGGGGTGATTCTTCCAGTGGGTGGGAGAATTGGGACGTTTGGAGGCTTGCAGGCGGGGTGATTCTTCCAGTGGGTGGGAAAATCCGGACGTTGAAAGGTATGCAAAAACAAGAAGCCCGTTGACGTGCGTGAATGCGTACATCAACGGGCTTTTTATGTAAAGTCGTTACCTAGAAAGGGTCGAAATCACTTAGCTTCGGATTCGGCGAGGCGCTTGCGGGCGGCCACGATTTCAGCTTCAGCCTTCTCGACACCGGTCCAGTAATCGCCCGGCAGCACTTCCTTGCCCGGCTCCAGAGCCTTGTACTGCTCGAAGAAGTGCTTGATTTCAGCCTTGTGGTACTCGGACACGTCGTCGACGTCCTTGATGTCGTCGAAGCGGACGTCGGCCGGCACGCACAGCACCTTGTCATCTCCGCCAGCCTCGTCGACCATGTGGTACAGGCCGACGGCGCGGCATTCCACCACGCAGCCCGGGAACACGGAGTTCGGGATCATGACGAGCGCGTCGAGCGGATCGCCGTCCTCGCCCAGGGTGCCGTCGATGTAGCCGTAGTCATCCGGGTAGCCCATGGAGGTGAACAGGGTGCGGTCCAGGAACACGCGACCGGTCTCGTGGTCCACTTCGTACTTGTTCTTGGAACCGCGCGGAATTTCCACCACGACGTTGAAGGTTTCTGCCATGTCATTTCTCCTTGAGATTGGGCAGTTTGCATTATCAGTAACCACAATACCGCTTTCCACCGAAGTGGAATGAACCTGGTCAAATAAAGTCGTGATTTTAATTGATGTCTTTTGGTTCAAAGAGTGCTGCGGGATTGTGTGCGCTGTCGTTGCATGTGTTCAGATGGGACTTTCTTTTTGCTGGGGCTATGGGGAAGGTCGAAATTAAAGGTATGGTGATGTCGGCCATCCACAGGTTCTCTGTCGACTGGATGGAAATTGCCCCTCCTTGAGCCTCTAAAATTGTCTTATATCTTAACAATCCCATGGTGGTGGGCTTATCTGTGGTGATATGTGTGGGGTCATTCCGCGGTGCATCGCATGCACCGATGGTTATATTGCCGCCAGAGGTTCCAAAAGTGACGAGGTAGCCTTGCTCGGGGTCGGCATGTTTGATGATGTCGGAAAACAATTCATTGGTGACGTCGAAAAGCAATTCGGCGTTTTCCTTGGGAAGATGATTCAGTTCTTGGAGAGTATTAATTATTTCTCCTCTGAATTGTAGCTGTTTTAATCTGTGCTGAGCCCTAGAAATAATCTGGTTGAGGTGCTTGAACTGGTCAGAATTGTCGGCCTGATGCGTGTCTTTGGAATAATCATCATCGATGAGTTGTGAAATAGTAGCACGTGTTTGTGTAAGTGTTTCGCGTAGAATATCCTGCAACTCAGTGAGATCTGTTTGGGATAATTGAGAATTTGAATATATGCGTTCATCTATAAAACGAATTGCATAGGTGAGATTATTGCAAGTTTTATCATGTAATGAAATTGCGACTTGCTGTTGATATTTGGATCTTGCGAGTTGATTGTTTGATTCGGTTTTTAATTGAGTCCAGTGAAGTAATGATCCCGCTAGGCAAAAGACTCCCAATGTCATCAGCATAAGTAGGGAGTCAGTTGTGTTCATTGCTGACTGCACTATGTAAGTGCTGGTGGTGTGCGTGATGAGGTAGGTGAGTGAGGCACCGATTCCCTGTAAGAGATTGTGGTATCCGAGCAGTGTGACTGCTAGCAGACAACTGAAAATGAGAGCTGCAGATGTTTGAAATGGCAGAATGGGGCCGATCCATGACGTGAGGATGATGAGCCAGCTGCCGGTAATCTGCCATTTTGTGAAAATGAGAAATATAATTATTTCTGTACAGCAGAAAAGAATATGCCATTTGAGGTAATTATGGTCGATATTTAAACTTGTTTCATCTATTAGAAATATGATGAGACATAAGAAATAAAGAATTCGTATAATGAACGGAAGAAAATTGAAGTATGTCCTAGATGATTGTTTATAGGTCTCAGCTATATTAAATCGTATTTTCTGCATAGGATGACCGCTTCTTTTCTGTTATGGACGTCCATTTTCTTGAGGATACGATGGATGTATGTGTAAACGGTATTTTGACTTATGTGGAGTAGCTCCGAAATTTGTTCAGTTGAATGGTCTTGTGCGTAGAGACGCAGGACTTCTTGCTCTTTGCGGCTTAGTTTAGGGGGTCTTTTGTCTGTTTCGCCATTAAGCAAATGGTGTGCGGTTAATGCGTCAGGAAATTGATTGTTAATCGGAAGCCCATGACTTGCCTGAATGATTGCGGATGGCAGATCGTGAATGAGGTTTTCTTTTGCTAGTATTCCTTGGGCGCCTGCTGATATGGCATCTTCTTCATATCGTTTTATTTCGTATGCGGTGATGCAGAGAAGGCCAATTCTGGAAGTCTGCTGACGTATTTTTCGGCAAACAATGGCACCGCTGATGTCTCCCAATGCCATGTCGGCAATGAGAACATCGGGAATTTCATTGCCGAATAGGCAGTGGTGTAGTGCCTCTGCGCCTGAGTGCGCTACCCACGTGACGTGATGCTCTCTGGAAATCTGATCTATCCAATGTGACAGCATTTTTGCCGCTAGGACATCGTTGTCAAGGATTGCGATATCAATGATTTTCTCCTTGTTCACACTGATAGACAATACCATCGATAGGGGTATGTGGAGCTTTAATGTCAAGTTTTCCTTGACAAGTGTTTCTGTAAACAGCTGAGGATCGCTACCGTGGAGGTTATCGCCAGAGTTGGCGATGAAACAAAGTGATCGGAGATGACCATGTCAAAAAAAATGGTCGGAATTATTGGTGCGGCTGCGTTAACTTCGGCTCTGTTTGTCGGTGTGCCGGCAGGTGCTTTTGCTTCTGAACCTGCTGGTTCAGGTATTGAATCCTGCAGCGGACAGTGGAGCGAGGTTTCGGTATCTGACAGTGCTTCTCCGGCATATGAAGCTTTTCCTAATGAAGGTGGCACATGGCAGTACGGTGCCAACCCGGTGAAGATGTGGTCTAATTATTGGCATGCGAACAAGTGCCATGGGTCATCTGTATATACGAACACGAACAAGAGTGTGTCGATCGATACTGCGGCGGGACATTGGTCTTATGCGCAACTATGGGGATATGATTCCTCGGCCCGGTATTACTACCGTATTTGCTAATTGTTGTTTGTGTTTTTGTGGGTGCTTATTCGCTGTTGTAGGTGAATAAGCACCCGTATTGCTATTTTCTAGTAGTTGGTTTGATGGGTTATGGGAAAAAAGATTCTGGCGACTCTTAGCTTGGTTATTGCCATGTTGTCTTCATTTATTACTGCTTCGACGTTGCAATCATTGGAGATTACGTATCCGGTTGGGACGAGAACATTTATCTCTGTGAATTTTTCTTCATTGTCTGCTGATAAAAATGAAGTTATTTCAGCGATAGAAGATTTGACGTATGATAAAGGATCTTTTGGTGTTTTATCTAAAGTGGAATCCATATCTCACGACAAAGTGAAGTTATTTTATTTTGGAGATCACAATAGTGCCACGGACAAGCTGAAAGGGAACAATTACTCCGGTCGTAGCGAGATCAAGCTGATTCCCTTATCTGACCTTTCGGAGGCGAGTCTTTCTGGAACATACTCGTTTACGGATTCCAAAGCCACGCAATCTGCTGTAAAGATTATTGAACAGTATGGTGGTTCTGTTGTTAACAGTGGATCGAGGGTGTCAAATATTGATGTTCTTGGATTACTTGCGAATAATCGGTCGGGTGGATTCGGTATTGCCTTGCTGTTTGTTGTCGTGTGCGCGACATGCTGGTCATGGATAGGGAGCCGTGAGCGTCTGCATTCCATTCTTGTGCTTAATGGCTGCCAAAACAAAAATATAGTTTATCGTGACACCAGTGATTTTCTGCGTGTGTGGATGATTCCATATGTTATTGGAATCGTGATTTCGATAGCATTGTCTTTGGTGCTTTATTCGGTTAATTCTGTATTTGATTATCTTGAAGCTTATCTGGCTTCCGTTATTTTATTCCTAATATTGTTCTTGGTGGTTGTTGCTGTTTTTTCTATTATCACCATGCCTTCGGTTCGAAATATTTCCCTGAGGCGGAATCTATCTAAAAGGCTTTTGTTCGGACAGGTTTTCTTGAAACTTGTGTGCATTGTTCTTGCATTGGTTTCCGGTGCCATGGCCTTGTCTTCATTTGAATCGGCTTCTCAGCAGTTTCGTTCCGTGAAACGATGGGAGGGAGTGCAACAGGTTGTGTCGGTTAAAACATTTGCGGATCCAACGACCTCATCTTCTGAAGTCGCGCAGGCTTTTAATGATTTTTTCAGTTTGGCAGATGCGCGGGGCGGGTTGTATTTGTCGTATTCCGTTGCTCCGGCTTTGGTTGAGGGGGCAAATCCGACTGCGAATGATATATCGAAACAACTGTCTCCTTATGACGATGTCATTATAACGAATAGATCTTTCCTGAATTTGATGAATGTTTCTGAAAATGATTTAAAGAAAATTGATTCGTCGCACATTCCTGCTTCGGTGTTGAGTGGTCTGAGGGGGTATGACGGAATATGGTTGAATGAGCATTCTGGGATTGCGATGGAGGATTGCCTGTATGAATGGAAGGGCGAAGGGCTTTTTCCTGCGCTTGAATACGGTGCTCAAAATGGCATGTTTTCAATGACTCGTAATCCATTGGTCATCGTAGTGGACGATGTGAGCAAGGATCTCAATATCAATGGTTTCGTTTATCCTGCACTTTCGACGTCTAATATCATTTTTAATGATGCTGATTTTGTAAATAGCATAGCTGAGGAATCTGGATTACTGTCATCGATTAATTCTATAAATAGAGTTTCTGATGACGCTTTTTATCAATACTGTATTCTTAAGCAACTTGGTGAAACTAACCTGTTTTACTTGATCATTGTGTTGCTTGAAGTTGTTTTAAGTACGGTAGAAGGTGCGTATCTTTGGGCGTATGAAAATAGACGGAGAATATTCATCAGGCATACGCTGGGTGAGCATTACCTTCGTCTTTCTTCTGGACATTGTGTGACGCAGGCTGTTTTGCTGTTGATCTCATGCATAATTGCATATGTTGTTGTAGGGCAACAGAAATTACTTTCGAATAATATTTGCATTTTTATGACGGGTATCTCAGTTCTGTGCCTGTCTATTGAGATTATTTCCGTCTTACTTGCGTCAAATAAATGCTTTACGGAAGTTGTAAACAGAGCTGTTAAATAATCGAAAAGGGGTAATGATGACTATTGAACTTAATGACATTTCGTATGCAATCGATAATCGTACGATTTTTCAGCATGTGAATGGAAGACTTGACGGAGGTTGCATGATTGCACTTACTGGTCCGTCGGGTTGCGGTAAGACGTCGCTGTTGAATATCGCGTCGCTGTTATGTAAGCCAAGTGCTGGTGACGTTGTTGTTGATGGTGCAGGTACATCGCATTGGAATGATCGTAAAAGAAGATTGTTTTGGAAGAATAAAGCATCATTTATTTATCAGGATTATGGACTGATAGATGATGAAACGGTTTTGTATAATTTGACGTTTAAGCGCGGTTTTCTTCAATCTAAGAAAACGAAAATGCCTCGCCGACTGTCTGATTTACTTGCAGAGACTGGGATGCTGAATCGCGTCAATGAAACTGCGGCGGTTTTGTCTGGTGGCGAGAAACAACGTATAGCGATTGTTCGAGCACTTTGGAAGAGATCGGCTTATATTTTCGCTGATGAGCCCACGGCTTCATTGGATGCGGCAAACAGAAAGATGGTTGTTGATTTACTGAAGAGTGCAGTGAGAAAAGGTGCTTGCGTAGTCGTTTCAACGCATGATTTGGAATTAGCGAACGTATGTGACCAAGTAATTGATTTATCTCAATGAAATTTTGTTTATAGATAAGGGAAGATGATATGAGTTTTATCTCTTGCAGATTTGCTAAGATAATAAGTGTTTTTCTTGTGACGATTGTCGTGATTGTCTCTCTTGCATGCCCGTTCAATGCGGCTATGGCTGATGAGCATGTGTCTGGTATAGCTGACCCATCAGTGACTCCAGCTTACATCGTATGTCCTTCGTGGCTGCCCAAGTGGATATGTATGTGAATATGGATTATAAGTGTGTGCGGTGTGCGCACATTTAGCGATGTTTGGACAATATGAAGGCGGGTGTTTAGGAAGTTTTGTGGCTTCCTAAACACCCGCCTTCGGTTTAATGCGATTGAGGCTCAATCAGTCTTCGACAACGGTGAGCACGTGTGCCACGTCGGCCCACGGTGCCAGCGAGACGTAGTTGTCCCAGCTCCACTCGAACTCGCGTCCGGTCAGCTCGTCGCGTACCTTGAGCGGCTTGTCGGTGGCGAAACCGAAGTCGGGCAGTTCGATGTGCACGATGGACTGGTGCGTGTTGTGGCCGTCGAGGTTCACCACCACGATCACCGTATCCGGCTTGCCGGTACCGGTAAGCTCGGCCGGGGTCTGGCGCAGGAACGCCACCACGCCCGCGTCGTCGCTCGGCAGGACGTGCAGGTTGTGGTAGCTGCGGCATGCCGGATGCTTGGAACGGATTTTGTTGAGCGAGGTGAGCAGCTCGGAGATGCCGTACTTGTCGGCCTCGTCCCAATCGCGCACCTTGACTTCGTACTTCTCGTTGTCGATCTGCTCTTCGAAGCCCGGACGCTGCTTGTTCTCGATCAGCTCATAGCCGTTGTAGATGCCCCAGCTCGGAGAGCCCATCGCGGCGAGCACCGCGCGCACCGCGTGGCCGGCGATGCCGTTGTCGCGCAGGTAGGCGGTCATGATATCCGGCGTGGACGGCCAGAAGGTGTTGTGCTGGTAGAAACCACCGTCGCCGTTGGTCTCCTCCAAGTACTCCTCAAGCTCTTCCTTGGTGTTGCGCCACGGGAAGTAGCAGTGCGACTGCGTGAAGCCGGCATAGCTCAGCGCGCGCATCATGCCCGGACGGGTAAACGCCTCGGCCAGGAACAGCGTCTCCGGATGCTTCTTCGTCACGGCGGCGATCACGTCCTGCCAGAAACGCACCGGCTTGGTATGCGGATTGTCCACACGGAAGATCGTCACGCCGGCCTTAATCCACAGGTCCATGATGCGTTCGACCTCGGCCTCGATGCCCTCCATGTCGGCGTTGAAGTCGATCGGATAGATGTCCTGGTACTTCTTCGGCGGATTCTCGGCGAATGCGATCGTGCCGTCCGGCTTGGTGCGGAACCAGTTCGGATGCTGTTTGACCCACGGATGGTCCGGCGAGCACTGCAGCGCGAAGTCGAGTGCCACTTCCAGCCCCAGCTCATGCGCGTGCGCGCAGAACGCCTTGAAATCGTCCATGGTGCCGAGCAGCGGGTCGACGGTGTCGTGTCCGCCAAGCTCGGAGCCGATGCCGAACGGGGAGCCCGGGTCGAACGGTCCGGCCACCAGCGAATTGTTGCGGCCCTTGCGGTTGGTCACGCCGATTGGGAAGATCGGCGGCAGGTACACGATGTCGAAGCCTTCGGTCTTCGCGCGGTCGAGGCCGGACAGCGCCGTCTTCAGCGTGCCCTGCACGATCTTGCCGTCGGCGTCGAAATACGCGCCTTCGGAACGCGGGAAGAACTGGTACCATGCGGCGAAGCTCGACTTCGGACGTTCCACGCGGAAGCGCTGCGGATTCGACGCGCTTAGGCCGTCGCGCAGCGGATTGGTTTCGTGCAGGCTTGCGATTGCGTCGGTGGTCGCCGCGGCAAGACGCGCGGTCGCGTCGAGCGACTTGTCGGCAACGGCCTTCGCCGCTTCGCGCAGCGTCTTCTTGTCGTCGGCGGTCAGCTTGGAATCGCGTGCGCCAGCCCAACGTTCCAGCAGCTGCGCGCCGGATTCCAGCGCGTTCTCCGCATCGTCGCCGACCTCGACCTTGATTTGCGCGTCGTGCAGCCAGGAAGCGTACGTATCCTCCCAGCCTTCGACCACGATGTGCCATTCGCCGAGCTGCTTCTTGACGTCGGCATAGCCATCTTCCCACGGCTTCAGGTCGCTGTGGTCGCCGATCTTGACCATCGCTTCCCAGCGGTCCAGGCCGGGGTTGGTGCAGGTCATGGGGAAGCGGGCCTTCTCGGTGCCGCGCGTGTTGCGCACGGACACGGTGGCACCGGCCTTGGTGCGGCCTTCGATGAACACCTGCGCGGTGACCTTGAATGCCTCGCCAAGCTCCACGCGAGCCGGGTACAGGCCGTTTTCGGCGGACGGAGTGATGTCAAGAACGTTTACGCGGCCGAACTGTTCCGGGCTGGTGCGGTTGATGATAGGTGCTGGAGTTTCGCCGACGGTTCGCTTCGTTGCGGTTTTCGGCTTGGAAGTGCGCTTGGTGGTTGGTTTTTTGGTTGTCGTCTTTGCGGTTGATTTCGCGGCTGTCCTCGTTGTCTTTGTGGCCGCTGCCTTGGCTGTTGTCTTTGCTGTTGCCTTTGTGCGCGGTGTCGCGCTTGATGATGTTGCTTCATTCATATAGCCGATTATAGAGGTAGTTGTGTTCTTTTTGTGATTTCCCTTTTTCGTAACGATTACGGCGATGCGGCTACAAGTACTTTCTTCAAATACTTTTGGTAAAGCGTTTTAATACATGGTTTGCGATTATGTTCGATTATGAAGGCTGCGGCGGCATGACCATACGTTGTGCGTGTCGGTTGCGTTCGATATGTATGGGGGCTTTATATAAAAGGAGCGAAACGTCCTGGGGAAAACAAAAAACCGGAAACCAAAAGGTTTCCGGTTTCAATTGGTAGCGGGGCATGGATTTGAACCATGGACCTCTGGGTTATGAGCCCGACCGGCCCGAAAAATCAGGCGGCCAGAACCATAGCCGGGGTCTTCCATGCCCCGCCACCTAGGCGTAAGTCGTCAACATTGACGACAGGCAAACCTCCATTCCCATCGTTATCGTTACGGCGCTCGCCGATGATGCTGAGCGCCTTGGCCGGCGTGAGAGTCGGATCAGTCAGGACGTCAAGGGAGACGCCCACGAACTCAGCCGCCTTCCACATGTCATTCAGTGCCCAGTTGCTCTCTCCTGACATCATGCGGGAGAGATTCTGTGGGCGTCTGCCGATGTATTCGGCGAGGTCTTTTCTGTAGCGCCCTTCAAGCTGCATCAGCATATTCAGGTTCAAAATCGCTATGTCCTGCGGGCTAGCTGCAACCTTTGGGGCTGTCATAGTTACCGTCATGCCCTTAATGATACGCAAAAGTGATTAGTAGCGCAAGAATCTCAGCATGTCGAATCAAAATCAAGACACGCCGAGAGTGCTCGAAATCGATTAGTGCGTGATATGGTTAGCAACCATGAACGCCAATCAAAAACGATTAGTGACGCTTGAAGGTGATAACCCAGCGTCCCGCATCTCAGGACTGATCGAGATGCGTCATTGCCTTCAGAAAGACGTGGCGCTCGCCATCGGTATGAGCGAACAAGTTTTCTCCAACAAAATGAACGGCCTCCGATCCTTCTCTGCAAAGGATTACAAGGCGCTCGCCGACTTCTTCAACACCAGTGTTGACTACCTCATGGGTCGCACCCTTGACCCGTGGCCCGTGGACAACCCCCCCCCCCCCCAACCGGAAGAGGTGACGGCATGAAGGTGAAGGACAGGTACTGGGAGGTCGAGAACTCGATCCGCTTCGCGAACCCGGAGAAAACGACCCGGCCGCTGCTGTGCGAGCCGAAAGTGTCCGAGGACGGCGTGCGTATCCGCCTGTGGCTGCGCGACCTCACGGGAACGGGGGCCGGCGGCGCGATCGTCCTACTGTCTCGTCATGAGGCGGCGGTCATGGCGAACGCGATCAACACCCGGAGCAACTGGATCGGCGAGAAAACCAGCGACATGCCGCGCATCGGCGTGAGCGTCACCGAGACCTCCACGATAATCCGGTTCATGGAATGCAGGGGAGAGGGGCATATCGCCCTGACCGTCACGGAAGCCGGACGTCTGGCGTCATGGCTGCACGACATGGCCGACGGCCGTTGGCGCGACCACAACGGATATGTGCCGGAGGTAGTGAAATGAGTAACGCCTATGAGCGTCGTGGCGCACAGCTCAACATGGAAAGCCTTTACATACGCCACGACGTCATCAGCGAGCGCAAACTGGCAAGGCTCAACCCCGACCGTCCAGTTTCTTTTCGAGCCGGTCAAGCCGTAAGTCGATTTGGAACAACGCTTGGGCGATGTCCGCTAGACCCTCGGTCATCCGTGACTCATAGGCATTTCTAGCGCTTGCCTGAGCCTGCTTGAACTTCGTTTCCGCTGAGCTCGCCCAGCTTGCAGCTCCACCCATTTGAATACTTCCTTTCCCCGCATGCAGCGGATTGTTTGTGTTGCAGCTTCAAGCCTACCGGCACGGGGAAAGGGCCTTATCTTCTGAAAGGAACCCTCATGATCTGGTTCGTCATCTCCATCATCCTGCTGCTCTTCAGCTCCGCCGTCACCTGCGTCGCGATGTCCAACAACGTCAAGGGGGCCGGCATCGGCCTCATTCCGGGCCTCGTCGGATTGCTGCTGCTCATTCCCGCATGCCTGTATTCCGTGGACGTGGGCGAGGTCGCGGTCATCCGCAACATGGGCGGCAGTCTGGCCGGTCATTCCGAAGACGCGGGCTTCCATTGGAAGACGCCGTGGCAGAGCGTCATCAAATACGACACCCGTAACAACCTCATCAACTTCTACAAGGACACCGATTACAAGTACGACGGCGGCAGCGCGGTCGGCAAGCAGGTCACCGTCAACGACAAGAGCGGCGCTTCTGCAGACATCGACATCCAAGTCAACTACAGCCTTGATCCGAGCGCGGCCGAATACCTGTACTCGGAGTACGGCAAACAGCAGACGTTCACGCAGAACTACATCAGCAACGACCTGCGTTCAGTGGCCCGCGAACAGTCCGGCCGGTTCGACACCCTGACGATGCTCACCAACCGAGGCGAGTACACGAAGGCCGTGCAGGATGCGCTGGCGGCGAAGTGGAAGAAGATCGGCCTGACCGTCGAACAGGTCAGCGTGCAGGACGTGCGCTACGGCGAGGCCATCACCAAGAAGTACACGGAGGCGCAGGCCGCCGAGATCGACAAGCAGAAGGCGCTCAACGAGCAGCAGGTCGCCAAGACCGAGGCCGAGACGAAGAAGATCAAGGCGCAGGGCGAGGCCGACGCCAACGCCGTGCTCAACGAGAGCCTGACCGACAACGTGCTCAAGCAGCATTACATCGACGCTCTGTCCAACGCGGACCAGCTCGTCGTCGTCCCCGACGGCGCGGACACACTCGTCCAGACCAAGTAGGGGTGGCGGTCATGTTCAAGCGTTATCCGTACACCATCGGCCTGTTGACCGTCATATCGTTCGTCGTCTGCGTGGGATGGCTGTTCACTCACGATGCCTGCATGCATCCGATCGGCAATGGCCTCGCCGCGTTCTGGGCGTTCGTGGAATGCCCCGTGGTGTTCGTCGCACTGTTCGAGGAGGCCGGCGAATGAACTTCGATGCACTCGTCTGGCAGCAGTGGGTGATCCTCGGATACGCGCTGCTCGAATACTTCATACTCATCGGCACGCTGCGCGAAACGAAGGTCAAGCCGGGAGCGCTTGTGTACCGGTTGCTCAGGCTCGTCATTCTCTGCGCGCTCGTGCTGACCATTTAAGGCTTGCCCGCCGCCATTGCGACCTTCCTTCCGATGCGGCGGGCGGCGACAAGGAACAAGTCGTTAACACCACCTCTCTCAATGATCGCGCCGCCGGTTCTCTCCACCGGCGGCGCGCCAAGGGCGGGCAGGTTCGCCCCCGGTCGAGATTCGCGTCAGGTGGGCGCGGGCAAAGACCGGGAAGCCGTTCGATTCGGCCGCCGTCCACTGGGGCCGCGTCAACGTCGGCCGCGATCCATCCCCATACGACAGGAAGTCAGTGGATTGCGGAAGCGATGGCGTGCGAGCCGGTGGTCTCCATTGCCGGCGTCGACCACGCCAGCGCGGCCCCGCACCAAACGAAGGAGTCCCATGAACACCCACCGCAGTCTCATGGTCTGGCCCATCACCGAACGGGGCCTGACCATGACGCCCGGCGAACTGATCGCCGAGGCGCTGGACGCGATCTGCGAATGCAATTCACGGCTCGACTACCCGCGCCTCATCCTCATGCCGTCGCCCGCCGCGTTCGTCATCGACCGAGGCGCGGCGACCATCGGCGCGGAATGCGAATGGGCATGGAAACGGGACATCAGGAAAGGAACATCATGACATCCAACGAGGAAATGGCCGAAAAACTCGCCGAGAAGTTCTACGGCCTCATCGAGGGCGACGTGTCCGTCTCCGGCGGTGAGCTGGCAAAACTGTTCGTCACGGCGCTCGACCAAGCCGGCCTCGCATTGAGCGAGAAAGCCAAGGCCTACATATCCTTCGAACCTGTGCTGCCCAATGGCAAGACGCTCGCCGACATGTTCGCCTCCAGCGACCGGAAGCCGCTCGGCACCGTCATCGACGACGAAGACGACGAGGAAGAGGACGACGGCCCGGATGACGCCGGCGAGCTTGACGAGCTGGAGCACATGCGCGACGTGGCCGACATGGCCTATGCGGCGCTCTCCGACCTCGCCCTGCACTGCCACAACCGCCGCGAAGACGTGGCATGGGGCCTCGCGCGCCGCGCAGCCGAGGACGCGCACGTCCTCGCCACGTTCGTCGGCGACTGGATCGAGGACATGGAGGACGAGGACTAGTGGCCGGCGAAACCGTCATCACGATCATCGGCAACCTCACCGCCGACCCCGAGCTGCGCACCCTGTCCAACGGCAATCCGGTCGCGTCGTTCACGATCGCCAGCACGCCCCGCACCTACAACCGCCAGACGCAGCAGTACGAGGACGGCACGGCGTTGTTCCTGCGCTGCTCGGCGTGGAACGACCTCGCCCGGCACATCAGCCAATCATGCTCGAAGGGCATGCGCGTGATCGCCCAGGGCCGCCTCTCCCAACGCTCGTATCAGGCGCAGGACGGCACCAACCGCACCGTGGTCGAAATGACCGTGGACGAGATCGGCCCCAGCCTGCGGTACGCGACCGCGCAGGTCACGAAACAGGGCGGCCGCAACGGCTGTCAGGGCGGCGGCACCTACGGCAACCCGAACGGCCAGCCCCCGCAGCCCCCGCAGCAGACGACACCGCCGCCGGCGTCCGACCCGTGGGCCAACGGCGGCAGCGGCCACACGCCGGACATGTTCGCCGCCGACACCGGCGACCCGGAATTCTAGAAAGGACACCCTCATGGCAAAGAAAAAAGACTCGAACCTTGTCCAGGACGCGCTCATACCCGACGAAATGAGCCCGCTGAGCCTGCTGGACTTCAACAGCTCGTGCGCGAAGATCAAGCAGGCGGCCGTGGACTTCCGCCGCGCGGTCAACCACAAGATGCAGCTCGAAACCAAAGACGCCTACCTCGACAAGTTCCACCAGATCGACCCGTACACCGAGGCCGTGTACGACACGGACGCGCTCGCGCAGCACATCATCGACTGCGCCGAGGTCATCAACCGGCTGCTCACCTATCCGAAGGACGCACGCCGCGCGGTCCTGTACGACAACCTCCACGACAGCCTCGCCACGTTCGAGGAAAGCGCGCCCGACTATCCCGATCCCGACGACGATGCTGACGAGACCGACAGAGGAGAGGCCGTCGATCCGACCACCGGCGAGATCAAGTAACCACACATTGAGAGAGGCTTATATGCAGCAGGCAAACAAAAAAGCCACCCGCAACGGGGTGGCTCAGGAAAAGATGTGGTCGATATCAGCGCTCCGACGTCTCATCGGTTGGCACGACGTCTATGGTTTCTGCGTCCACATACGCCATAAAGCCGTCCGGCACTCCGTCATTGTCGTTGACGCACACAAATTCATCGTCCTCACGATCTGCCGTCAGTTCGACGAACTTGCGCAGCTCACCGAACGTAAGCTGCTCGAAATCAATCGTCACACACATGCAGCGCTGGGTCTTCTTGTCGTTGCTCATAAGTCGATTATCGCATGTCGTGAAGGCGGCGCGCCATGTCTGTGAACTTCGACAGCACCTTCGGTTTCGATCCTGCGGTGCAGGACAGCAGCATGGCCGCGCGCGGACTGTACGCGACGATGGTGACGTGGTGCGACCACCAGATATACACGCGGCCGGACTCGTTCGACGGCACCTTCGACCTCAAGCGCGTCAGAAGCGTGGGCGGCACCGTCAGACTCGTGCGCGAACTCGTTGAAAACGGGCTCTTCGAGGAGGCCGGCGAAGGCGTGTACAGGGTCGTGACCCGTCGCGGCCTCGCCGTGTTCGGCAGCTTCAAGAACCAGAAGAAACCGCTTACGCCCGAAGAAGCCGCCGAACTGCACGAGAAGAAGGTCGTCGCCGGCCACGCCGGAGGCAAGGCGTCGGGCGAGTCCCGCAGGGCGAAAGCCGAAGCAAACAGGAAGCAAAACGAAGCAGACGCGAAGCAGACTGCTTCAACTTCAACAAAGCAAACAGGAAGCACTACCGTACCTAACCAAACCAAAACCATGCCTTCTTCCTCCCCTGACCCCTCCGGGCCGGGATCGAAGCAAACCGCGTCGGTCGCCGAGGCCGAGGCCAGGGCGTTGGCCGACCCGTTCGCCACGGCGTGGAACGCCTACCCACGCCACACCGGATCGCGACGGGAAGCCGAGAAAGCGTGGGCCGCAGCCGTGGCCGGGCACGACGGCACGTCCGCCGTGACGGAAGCGCAGCTCATCGGAGCCGTCATCGCCTACGCCAAAACCATCGACCGACCCCAGTACGCGCCCAACATGAGCCGATGGCTCTCCAACGGCGCATATCTCGACCATCTGCCCAAACCGGCCAAACCCCGGTACACGTGGGGCATCTGCGACGAGCAGTGGCTGCAAGAGCACATCCTCAGCCAAGTGCCAGAAGGCAGCTTCGAAGGCTCGATCGTCGGCAGCTTCTGGGCCGCCGTCAAAACCGGCATCGACCCCACCGAAGCCGCCGAACGAGTCGTCACGGAACTCAACCGGAAAGGAAAACCATGAAACGAAAACCCACCACCGAAACCCGCCGGCAAGTCCTCGCAAGGGACGGCTGCAAATGCGCCATCTGCGGCCGCAGCATCGACACCGAGTGGAGCGGGTACAGCATCCACCACCGCAGAATGCGCAGCCACGGCAGCGGCTACGAACGCCTGCACGAGGCCGAAAACCTCCTCACCCTCTGCGGCAGCGGCACCACCGGATGCCACGGCTGGGTGCACGCCCACCCCGCACGCGCCTACCGGCTCGGCTACCTCGTCCACACGGGCAAAGACCCCGCCACCATCCCCGTCTACTACCGCACAGGCGGCTGGCAGCAGCTCAACAAGGACGGCACCCGCCATCCCTGCCCGCCACCCGAAGACCTCCCCACCCACATCGACATCAAGAAAGGCGACCAATGAACACCCAACACGACATCACCGTCAGCGGCAAACCCCTCAACCCGCCAAAACCGCCAGCCAAACCCCACATGCTCCTATGGATCGACACCGAAACCACCGGCCTCGACCCCAATCAGTGCGAACTCCTGGAAGTCGGCATGCAGGTCACCGACCTGAAAGCCGAAACCCGAGGCGACAGCCTGCACCTGATCGTCCACCCCGACAACGTGCGCAACTGGGCCAACCACCCCGAAATGCTCAAAGCCTACGAAATGCACCTCGCCAACGGGCTCATGCTCGCCTGCGCCGAAGCACCCAAGACCGGCTACGACTACAAGCACACCGCGCTCAACATCCACGAATTCCTCAACGACCAACTCAGCCAATACACACTCCACCCCGCAGGAACCAACGTGGACTTCGACCTGCGCCAGCTCGACGTGCACCTCAGCCGCCACCTCGAACACCCCATCACCCAAGGACTCCACCACCGAAAACTCGACCTCACCAGCTTCCGCCTCGCCGACCAAGCCATCGGCGGCAACCCCTACCAAAACCACGCAGGCACCCACCGAGTCCAGGACTGCATCCGTCGGGACATCAACGACTACACCGCCTACCTCGACATCATCCGAACCGGCACCCAAGGAGACAGGCAATGAGCTGGATCAACGACCCCGTCAACAGCCCGAAGCATTACACCGACTCACACCCCGGCATGGAATGCATCGACCTGACCGCCGACACCACCTTCTGCCTTGGGAACTGCTGCAAGTACCTGTGGCGCTACCACAGCAAGGGCCGGCCCTTGGAAGACCTCGAAAAAGCCCGATGGTACCTATGCCGAGTCATCGACTACGGCGAAAAGATCGCGTGGACGCGCCAACAGTACGACATACTCACGGCACTCGTCGCCCACACCGTCGGCGTCGAAGCCAGAACATGGGCAAAACTCAAGCAATGCTACCCCGACTCCGCCCTCGCCCTCATCGACGAACTCATCAAACGGGAAAGAGACAAGCAATGAACACACGCATCTACTGCATCACACGAGACCGCAACGACTACACCGCCTACCTCGACCGCATGCTCAGCACCAACCAACCAAAGGAAACCCGATGATCCACCCCGAACTCAACATGGACACGCAGCCACCCGAACCCAAAAAGACATTCGCCGAAAAACTCTGCACCGCCATCGCCATCATCATCTCCATAGCGCTCGCCGCGCTCGTCGTCACGCTGGTCATCGCCTGCATCGCGCTCATCTGGAGCCTCATGCTCGAACAACACCTCATCTAAGGACCGCAATGAGCCAGAAAAGCTACTGCGACATCTGCCCCGACCACCTCATCGAACACGAAAGGAACCAACAATGAGCACACGCCTCTACTACGACCAATACGGCATTCCGACCGACATCAGCGAATTGGAGGCGTGGAGTGAGTAGTCAGTATTGCAAGCCCTCTGGCAGTGATCCGGTATGGCGTTGCCCGGTCTGCGGTCAATGGTGGCAACTCGACCTACCGGACGGCGACTTCTGGGAGCCGATAAGCACGCTCAAAGCGTTCCTGCAGTTCCACCCGAAATGGAAAGCCGAACGCAAACACCGAAAGGCCCGCATATGAGCATCGACATCACCCAACAGGCATTGAACGCGCTCGCCGACGCCGGCCTCGGCAACGACAGCCCGGCCGAGGCCTACGTGATCGGATATACCCAAGGCCATGACGATGCGCTCGCGCTCGCCATCCAGCTCGAGCGGTCCATAAACCGTAGGCCGTTCATGCCGGACGAGGCGGAACGGCTCGCCATGCGCTTGCACGAGCAGGTCGGCGACTGCCCGATTGCCCACGAGAGCGGCAAGGCCATGGACGACAGCGAGCGCGAATGGTGGGTCAATCTGGCAGCGAGCGCATGGACGCTCATTGACGGGACGGAGGAAACGGAATGAGGAACGGTAGACCATGGGCTGTGAGGATCATGCCGGCCTTCGTGTGTGTGTTTGCAGCGTTCGTGGTCGGTTACGGGCTTGGCGAACAGGCGCAGCTCGGCGAACAGGATGTGCAGACCGTCACGCAGGAGGTGCGGCAGACCGGCGACGTCAAACGCCTGTACATGACCGTCAAGACCGGGCGAGCGCATCGACGCCATGAGCTGCGAGCTCATCGACCCGCTGAGCGGAGGCGTCAAATGAGACCACGACTCACTTACGCGCAGAAGAGTGTGCTGCTCCAGCTCGTCAACCACGGCGACATGCAGCCCGCCGACGGCAACCACAAACGCACCTTCCAATCCCTGGAGGAACGCGGATACACGCAAGACGTCGGATACGGACGCTATGCCATCACCGAGGCCGGCCGTCGCGCGCTGCAAAAGGACTTGTCATGAAACGCCTGAGCATCGTCTTCACCTGCGACAGCGAACCAATCGGCCTCTACGAGATCGAACGCAGGCTCAGGACGGCGGGCTTCAAAAGGCCGCAGGCCGGTTCGATCATGGACGCCGAACAGTCCGACGAACTCGCCGAAGCCTACGAACAAGGCAAACAGGCCGTGTTCGACGCCATGAACCACTTCGACGAACTCGCCATCGTGGAACGCGCCAACCCCTACCGAAAGGACGGCCGATAACCCATGGACTGGCGACATCAGGCCGCATGCCGCGACCACGACCCCGAACTCTGGTTCAGCGGCAAACCATACGAACAGGCGGCCGCGCTCGCCATATGCCGGTCATGCCCGGTCATCGGCGAGTGCCGCCGGTTCGCCGACGAGCACAACCGGATCAACGGCTACCAGTTGCAGGGCATCTGGGGCGGCCGCCGATACGGGGTCAAATGACGACCCAAGAAAGGAAATCTTATGAACAACATCGACGCCAAAATCACCGCCTGGCAGCTAGGCCCCGTCACCATCATGCGAGGCACCGCCACGCCCGGCCGTGACGTGACGCACCCGTAATGCTTCGGCCGGTTCACCGTCGTCGCCCTCTCCTACGGCGGCGCGATCCGCAAGTGCATGCGCCGCGTCGCCCAAATGTGCGCCAAGCACTCCGCATGCGAACAGCTCGACCGGCAGGAGGCACGGGCGTGAGAGTCACCGAAGGCGTCAGGAAGATCATCGTGGAATGGCACGGCAAGGGCGTGCCGCCGGAAGAGACCGCGCGATCCCTGCGCATCCCCATCGACGAGGTGAAGGCCATCATCCTGCAAGCCCACCCGGCACCCGCGCCGGAAAAACCCGCCGGCATCGGCGACAATAGAAGAGAAAGTTAAGGAAAGTCAGCAAACCGTTGAAAACAAGCCGTTCCCGGCCAATCCACCACGTCGGGAACGGCTTCGGGAAAGTAAAAGCCCCCACCTTTCGGCAGAGGCTCGCATTGTCCAACAAGCGAGTATAGCACCAGCGAAAGGGCGGGGATGATGGAACAACGAACATGCGCGGCCTGCGGCAAAGCGGCCGGCGACGCGAACCTGTGCAAGGAATGCGTCAAGGACTGGGCGAAACGCCTCGCATGGCTCCTGAAGGCCGGCATGCCAGCCCTCCAACAGATCGCCTACAAACAAGCCACCACCCGCGAACGCTCGCCACGCCACGGCAACAGGGCATACGCGGCCCCGCCGGTCAACGAAGCCGCCCAAGCCCTGTACTCCGCAGTGGAAACGCACCTGCAACTCACCGGCGGCATGCTCGGCGTCAAACCGATCGGCCACGACCGATACGACCGGCCCCGCACCCTCATGCAATGGGCCGACATCACCCGCCTGCTGCTGCACCACATGCCCGACCTCGCACGACTCTACACGGCCGACGACCTATACGCCGACCTGATCCGCCTATCGGAAAAGGTCGAAACCGCCACCACGCACGCCGGCGAGCGCCGTCTTGTCGGCGTATGCCCCAACTGCCTGAACACGAAGGGGGACGACGACGAGCCGATACGCACGCCGATCTACGCCGCCCGCTCCGCGCGGTATACGGTGTGCCCCGAATGCGGCGCATGGCTCGACTTGAAGCGCGTGCGGTTGGAGTACCTGCGCAGCGCGGGGCTCATGCACATCACGCGCACGCAGGCCGACGCCGCCCGATGGGTGCGGGAGAACACGGGTGTGAGCGTGACGGGCAAGGACTTGGCGAACTGGCGCAGCCGGGGCAAGATGCCGTCCACGCGGCGCATCGACCGGCATTATTGGGAGTGGAACATCATGGAGCTGTTGGCCTGCGCGCAGGATCGCGCCGAGCGCGACGGCGGCGACGTTTGAACGTGAGACGGTTTCGTGTTACGCTGTCGCGTGTAATCGGAGTATCGGAAAAGCCTGTCCCATCGGGGATGGGCTTTTTTCGTATCCGATCCCCTTGGATGGTTGGCCGAGCGGTCGAAGGCACCCGCTTGCTAGGCGGGCAGGCATGACAACCGACCTCATGCTTCGCGGGTTCGAATCCCGCACCATCCGCCAGCCGCCGCCGGCACCGTGCGCAACCGGCGTATGCGGCACCCGAGAAACCACCACAGACAGACGCCTCGCCGGCGGTTCTTTCCTCTTCTTCCCGCCGGCGAGCGCAGTCTGTCGATCCGTACAGGCGTTCGATTGGAGGCGTGCGTGGGCAATCCGCGGTACAGCAATGGCTATCGCCGCCGGCGCGAGCGCGAGCGGTGGCGGCACATGCGGGCCGACTGCTACATCTGCCATCGGCCCATCGACTACGAGCTCAAGGCACCGCATCCATACAGCTTCGTCGTGGACGAGACCATCGCCCTGGCGCGCGGCGGCACGCTCACGCACGACAACAGCGGGCCCGCGCACCGATGGTGCAACGCCATCAAAGGCACGCACAGTCTGGCATGGGCGCGCGAGCGCGTCGCCCAGCTCATCGCCCAGGGCAAAGCCCCGCAGCGCATCGCGCCGGTCTCGGCCGGGCCGATCCGATGCTCGGACTGGTTCGGGGGTGGGGAGTAGACCCCACCCGGCCCCGCCGGGGCGACCACGGGCAAAGCGCCGTTTTTCCCCCGGGCTTTTTTCCACACTTGAACGGAGGCCGTCTTGGTGTCCAGAACGTCGAAGACCCCTCGCTCGAAGAGCGCGTCGAAGTCCCATAGGGTCAGCAACGCCGCCGCTTCCGGGGATCGCCGCCGCCTCCTGGTGGCGATGCGCAACCTGATCGCCGAAAAGCTCGACGAAGGGTCGATAAGCTCACGCGACCTCGCGTCATTGACGAAACGGCTCGCGGACATGAGCGCCGAGATCGAGGCGATCGACAAGGCGTCGAACGGGCACGATCCGGCCATGCAGGCCCTGGACACGGAGGACGAACGATTGGATGAACACGAGGATTGACGGGGCGAGCTGCCAGATCATCCCCGACGATTTGTACACGAGCGGAGAGCCGAGCCTCAACAGGCTCGCCGCAGCGGCGGGCGACCGGTTCGACGTCTGGCAGCGGCAGATCAACCGGATCATCCTCGCGAAAAGCGCCGACGGCTTCTGGAGCGCCCGCAACGCCGTGCTGTCGATCCCGCGCCAGACCGGCAAGACCTACGACATCGGCTGGGTCGCGATACACCGCGCCGCCCGAACCCCCGGCATGCGCGTCGTGTGGACGGCCCAGCACTTCAGCGTCATCAAGGACACGTTCGAAAGCCTGTGCGCGATCGTCCTGCGCCCCGAAATGAGCGGCCTCGTGGACCCCGACCACGGCATATCCCTGGCCGCCGGCAAGGAGGAGATCAGGTTCCGCAACGGGTCGCGCATCTTCTTCCGCGCGCGAGAACGAGGCGCATTGCGAGGCGTCAAGAAGATCGCGCTGCTCGTCATCGACGAGGCCCAGCACCTGTCCGACTCGGCGATGGCCTCGATGCTGCCGACACAGAACCGCGCCTGGAACCCCCAGACCATCTACATGGGCACCCCGCCCGGCCCAAGGGACAACGGCGAAGCGTTCACCCGCCTGAGGGACAAAGCGCGCGCAGGCCGCACCCACAGCACCCTCTACGTCGAATTCGCCGCAGACCGCGACGCCGACCCCCTCGACCGCCAGCAATGGAGGAAAGCCAACCCCAGCTACCCCGCCCACACCAGCGACGAATCCATCGCCAACCTGTGGGAAAACCTCACCGGCGACGACTTCCGGCGCGAGGCCCTCGGCATCTGGGACGAACACGCCCTCAGCCAAGCCATCGACCGCCGCCAATGGGAGGAAGCCACCATCGAGCGCCGCCGCCCCGGCGGCGTCATGAGCTTCGGCATCGACATGAACCCCCAACGCACGCGCCTGACCATCGGCGCATGCATGCGCTACGACGACAACACCGCCCACATCGAACTCGCCGAATACCGGGACACCAACCAAGACGGCACCATGTGGGCCGTCAACCTCATCGACAAGGTCTGGGAACAAACCGCCGCGCTCGTCATCGACGGGCAAAGCCCCGCCACCGCGCTCCTGCCCGACCTCGCCCAGGCCGGCGTCACCGTCACCGTCACCGCCGCCACCGACATGGGCCGCGCCTGCGGCCGCCTCCAGGACATGCTCAGAGACGGCACCCTCACCCACCTGCCCGAAGACGGCCAACAACCACTCTGGCAAGCCGCCAACAAAGCCACCACACGCCCCATCGGCAAAAACGGCCTCTTCGGATGGAACCGACCCGACGACGACACCGACATCAGCCCACTCAACGCCGTCACCCTCGCCCTCCACGGGGCCATGACCACCAGAAGAGACCCCACCCAAGAAACGGAGACATGGTTCTAATGCCCGCCACCGACCACAACGGCGTCGCCATCACCAACCCAGCCACACAAGACGCCTACCTCGCCGTCCAATCCGCCAACATCACCCGCATCAAAGGCGTCGAAGACGACGACATGCCCACCATCCAAAAACTCCTCACAACATGGCGCGACCACTACGCGCGCAACATGCTGAGAGCCGAATACTACCAAGCCCGATACCGATACAACGGCGTCGCCTACAGCATCCCCAAACAAATGCGCGCCCTCGCCAAACCGATGATCGGATGGCCCAACAAAGCAGTCCGAGCGCTCGCCGACCTCAACGTGTTCGAGGGCTTCGACGCGCCCGACCCGCTGCAGGCGCAGGTGGACGAACTCGTGGACGACAACGCATGGGACACCGACGTCTCCGAGGCGATCACCAGCGCCTACATCCACGGATGCAGCTTCATCACCGTGTGCGAAGACCCCGACGAACCCGGCCGCATCCTCATGCTGCCCCGCTCGGCCGACTGGAGCGCGGGCATCTGGGACCGCCGACGCCGCCGCCTCGGCTCGGCCTTGACCATCACCGACAAGGACGACAGAACCGGGCGCATCACCGCGTTCACCGCATGGCTGCCCGGCAAGGTCTACGAAATCGACGACAGCGAAGGCCAGTGGACGGCGCGGACGATCGAAACCCACCTCGACCGGCCAAGCGTCGTGCCCCTCGTCAACGACGCCCAGTCCTACCATCCGCTGGGCAACAGCCGCATCACCCGCACGCTCATGAACCTGACCGACTTCGGCCTGCGAACCATGGTGCGCATGGAGGCCACCGCCGAATTCTATGCAGCCCCCCGCGTGTGGTTCATCGGAGCGTCGAAGAAGTTCACCGACGACACATGGAGCAGCATCGTGAGCGTCATGAACGGCATGCCCGCCAACAAGAACGGCGACAAGCCCACCATGCAGCAGCTCCAGCAGGCATCCATGACCCCGCACGCCGACATGCTGCGCACCATCGCCCTCATGGTCAGCTCGGAAACCGACATCCCCGTCAACGACCTCGGCATCACCATGGACAACCCCGCCTCGGCCGAGGCGATGGCCGAAGCCGAACGCAAACTGTCCCGCACCGCCGACCGGCAAAACAAACGCTTCGGCCGCGCGTTGAAGGAAGCCATGAGCATCGCACTGGCCTATCAGGGCGCAGACCCCGACGCATTGCGCGAACTGCGCCCCATCTGGGCACCGGTCAAGGAAACCAGCGACGCCGCCCGCGCCGACTGGTACCAGAAGGTCGCATCCACCAACCCCGACTTCGCCGACAGCGACGTGGGACTCACCCGCGCCGGCCTGACATTGGACGAGATCAAAGCCCACCGGGCCTACGAGAAGCAGAAACGCACCGAAGCGGCCGTGGACACGCTACGCGCCCGC
>ENA-OQEY01000205-OQEY01000205.1-human-gut-metagenome-genome-assembly--contig:-NODE-205-length-48128-cov-6.753408_pt1 | contig 48128 bp, 40 predicted proteins | sample MGYA00242801_ERZ504647 | MGnify/ENA primary metagenome ERZ504647 (study PRJEB26092, sample SAMD00036204) | human gut metagenome | host: Homo sapiens | study: EMG produced TPA metagenomics assembly of... | reverse complement strand
TGGAAACTTGACTGAGATTGTAGAAACTAAGAATATCGTGAAGACTGCAGATGGCGCAGAAGCAGGCGGAGTGGCTGGTGATGGGAATTCTCTGGTTTCTATGAACATGTGGGGGCTGATACCGGGATTTCTGGATGTGCTGGAGAAAGGATTTAAGGAGTTCTTCGATAAAGAAGTACCGAGCAATCCGCTAAAGGCTGAGTATCTGATTCCTGTCTTCATCGGTGAATTGTTGAAGCAGGGAAAGATGTCGGTGAAGGTTCTGAAAACCAACGATACCTGGTACGGTATGACCTATCACGAAGATATCGCATCTGTGAAAGACAGCTTCAGGAAGATGCAGGAGAATGGCGTGTACAAAGCTGACCTGTTCAGTGATCTGTAAACAATAATGAAAGAAACGATTGATTTACTTGGAAAGATCCTCACTAACATCCTGACTGCTCTCTACGAGCCGTTTGGTTTTTCGCTCCTGCTTTCATTCCTTGCTATGTTTTTCTATCTATATGCTTATAAACCTATCGAAGCAGGAAAAGGCTGGAAGAATGCTATGGTGACATGGTACAGGGAGTTCAAAGAGAGTATGTTCTTCAGAAAATTGTTTTTCTTAGCCTTTGTAACTTCCCTTATTCTGTTCCGGACATTATTGAATCGAAACCTGTGGATGAACCCGTTGTCTAATATTATGGATGGCTGGGGCATCTGGGAGATAGTAAATGGAGAGCAGCAACTTACCACGGAGTGCATTGAGAATGTGATCATGATGGTTCCGTTTTCTGCAGTAGTGATGTGGACATTTCATGGCAAAGCAGGCAATGGTTGGAATAATATATTGTGGCTAAGTGGGAAGATAGCGTTTGGTTTTTCTTTGATGATAGAGATATTGCAACTGCTATTACGGCTCGGCACATTCCAATTATCAGACATCTTCTACAACACAGTTGGTGGAGTGCTTGGAGGTATGTGCTACTGGGGAATAATAAAAATCAAGAAAGGTCTGTAAAAGAAAAGAATTTCATGGTGTACTGGGAGAGGTTAAACGGTATGTTTGGTTATACATGGAATCAGACACTATGAACATTTGGCAGGTATGCTGAGTAACACTCTGATAATGGTGGTCGTTGATGGATAGATTGTTAAAAATACAATCCAGATGAATATTATCAATATATGAGGTGAAAAAAATGAGTGATAATAATAACATTTTACTTGAAGAGATTCATAAAGAAATTGATTTAATACAATCATGTATATCAAGAATGGCACAAAATTCATTTATGGTTAAGGGATGGTTTGTATCAATTTATGCAGTTATATTAGCATTATTACCTGAAAGAGTTAATATGCTCTTACTTTGTGTTTCATTAATTTCGGCTAATTTGATTTTCTGGTATTTGGATGGCTTTTTCCTTAGAACAGAAAAAATATATAGAAAAATATATGATTGGGTTTTGGAAGTAAGACCCAAAAATAATAGAGAATTAATGTATCAGCTAAATCCGATATGTTTCAAAGGAAAGATCGGTGAAGTTGAATCAATTTGGAAAATTATGTGGTCAAAGACATTAAGATGGTTTTACTTAATACCATTATTAATAGTTATGGTTGTGTTTGTTATTAAATATTTTCCAATATTTTCTATACTACAGATTTGTAGGTGTAAGTAGACAAATTGTTTAAAATAATGTTTTAACTGAATCAAGTAAGTTCCTTAATTCAATTGCGGAAAGCAATAAGCAATAGATGGGGCAAAATGAAAATATGTGAGGATAAAATCAATGTTTGCAGGTTTTAATTTATCTATGAGCGAAACAGAATTTGAAGAAATATCTTCTTTTTCTTTAAAGGGAGAAGAACTGTTTAATAATCAGAAAAAATATGTAAAAGACACATTAGATAAATATGTTAATCCAGATGGAAGTTTAGATGCTGAAATGTTGGAAGAAGATTGGTTTGCATCTGAGAATGCACATGTATTTCTTTCACATTCACATAGTGATGAAAATATTGTAAAGAAATTAGCAGGATTTCTTTTTTCTAAATATGGAATTAAGTGTTTTATAGATTCATGTGTATGGGGATATGCAAATGATTTGTTAAAGGTAATAGATGATCGATATTGTAAAACGATAAAAAATAAAGATGGTTCATTGTCTTATGATTACAATATAAGAAATCAATCAACCAGTCATATCCATATGCTTTTAAATGGTGCGTTGGCAAAAATGATTAATAAAACAGAGTGCCTAATCTTTTTAAATACACCTAATTCGATAAAAATTCAGGATATAACAGAAGAGGCAAAAACAGCATCGCCATGGATATATAGTGAATTACTTATGGCAACAGAATTTCCACATCAGGAATTGTCGTATTATAGAGAAATAGAACACGGAAATCATCCTACATATGAATTTGCCGAATTGTCATTAGAGTATAATGTGCGTATTAATAAGTTAACTCCCTTAACTTTTTCGGATTTAAAAGAAATACGAATACACAATAATCCAATAGATAGTTTAGATTGTTTGTATACAAATAAGAAATTAATTCATTCAAAAAATATTAAAATTATTTGACCATATTGATACAGAAAAGACTGAAAGCATTAAAATCTGAGGTGACGAAATATGGGAGGAACTGCCAGACAATTTAATAAAATGTATATTGATTATAAAAAAAGATTTAGGAAACCTGTTCAACAGGTTGCTATATTGATGAGCCCGGGATTTTCAGATGAATATTTTGTTAATACCTTTAGAAAGTTGTATCCAGATATGTGGGATGATTTACAAAAACAATATACATATTGGCATGGTAAAAATAATATACTGATTAAGTATGGAAAAAAGAGCAGATACAATTTTAGAAAGCCATATAACTTTATATTAGACTGTTCTTTTCATATTAGAAAAAAATTAAGAAAGAGTAATTTACCAAACACTCTTTCTGATGAAGAAAGAAAAAACATAGCAAAAGACATACAGACTAAATCAGAGACAAAATTAAAAAAAAGAGAAGAAAAACTTCAGAAAGCATTGTATTATGTGCAAGAAGTTGAACCTCAATATACTTCCAAATTTATAGACAGATATTTTACAACACATGATCTACATGAAAGACTGGAGATAATTCGTGAATTATCAAAATACAAATCTGAAAAAATTATTGAGTTTTTTTACAAGGTTAATGCATGCACGAGAAATTTTTCCTTGAAAGAAGAATCTATGAAATATATTCAGGGTATAGGTTTACCGTTTGTATTAAGACGAAAGAAGAAAGGTAAGAAAAATTATATAGATAATGAACAGGTAAAAAATATGAGTAGTCCGGAGATACTTATGAAAAGATTATATGTAGATGATTTGGAAAAGATAAAAAAGTTTGATGCGTTTATCTCGTATAATTCTCAGGATGAAGATAAAATTGTAACATTTTATAAAAAATTAAACAAAGAAGGTTATGTTGCATATATCGACTGGGTAAATGATAAATTTGACTTAAAACGGCAATGGTGTAATGCGTCTACTGCTCAGGTAATTAAGCAGAGAATAAAACAAAGTAAAGTGTTTATCATTTTCCTTTCTAAGAGTACGCTAAATTCTCAATGGTGTCCATGGGAATTAGGATATGCAGATGCATTAGGAAAGAAGATATGTGTTTATAAATGTGATGATAGTGGGGGAATGATTCCTCAATTTTATGAAGGATATCCACAAATATACGTTGATGATAAATTATGGGTTAATGATGATAAAAAAATGGAGTTTAAAGAATTGATTGATCTTATAAATAAAGAGAAACAGGATGAAAAAAGAAGCTGCAAACTTAAAGAGCGTTGAAATAATGGTGAGATTATATGAGAGTGTTTATAGTAAAAAATGATAAAGAAGAAACAGATAAATTTATGAAAATTGTTGAAGAACAATTAAACGAATATGGAATAGAATTTCAAATAATCACATCTTCTAATGTTTCAATAAACAAAAGAAGACTGGATAGTTCGTCTTTAGTAGTGGTGTGCAATGGAAGTAGATATAAAGATGATATAGAATCTTTTATTGAAGAGGCAGTGCAAAAAGAGGCTGAGATATGGCCGATAGCTATTAATAAAGAGGACAGACTTCCTGAAGGACCGATATCCAGAAAGCAGAGTTATGATGTATGGGAACAACTGCGTCGTAGAAACTTAGATAAATCGCAAATTTCAACCATTGCATTATCCTTTTCCAGGAAAATAATTGCCAGAGTACTTCCTACATTATATAATGAAAATGGAGAAATTTTTATAAGTCATAGAAGACTTGATGGTGAAGATATTGCTGCGAAAATTTATGACAGGCTTAAAATGCAGGCAGAAAGCATGACGCCATTTAGAGATGTAGCCAGAATAAATGTTGGAGAAGAAGCGCAGCCGGTAATTGATGAGGCAATGAAGGACTGTGAAATATTTATATTTGTACATACTCCAAAAGCGGCAGAGTCTGAATGGATTTTAAAAGAACTTCTTTTTGCGATGCTAAGATGTATTCCTGTTTTATGGATTCAGATTGATGACGCAGATGAAAAGAAGTTAAAAATAAAACCATCTGAAAAGCCTCACTTACAATATAAATCTGAAAATTTTATAGAGGAAAAAGATTTAATTGAAATAGCGGATGAAATCTTAGATAAATCATTTAGATTGATTATGGAAAACTCCAATAGAGTATTCGATTATATAAAGTCAATTGAAAGTTTGTTTGGTTCTAGGATAATCTGCGAACATCAGGACAAAATGATTTATCGTATATCGATGGAAAGAAAAGGGTATCATTATCCGCAAAGGACAATAGAACAATATTTTCAAGTATTTGGAAGAATGCCTACAGACACAGATCTTGTAGATTTGAATCCGCTAAAAGAAAATGAAAAATTAGATTCTGTTGTTGCTCTTTCGAATAAAACTCTTAATTTTGCTGAAAAGCATGGAATTATAATGGATTCTATAGAAGACTTTTATTATTATTGGAACGAGTATATTGAAGGAAAGAAGGAAAAAATAAAATTGAACAGAGGAGAAATTGTTATATCAGGAGCTTTTCCGGACTGTGATGAAATTTATAAGCAATGTTTGACAGATGCGCTTGTCATATTTTCAAAGGCTATTATACGTGAGGGATATATATTAACTTTTGGCGCACATCCAACATTTCAGGAATTATTTTTTGAAACTGCAAGAAAAACTAATACGCATGATGCAAAGAATTCTCTTAAAATGTTTATATCTAACTGGTTTATGGAAAGACAACTGGACAAAGAAGAATATTACAAGATGAATTGTCACCTGTTCAAAACGGAGAAGAAAGAAGATTTAAATAAAAGTTTACAGATAATGCGCAGGAAAATGATACAGCGTAGAGAAGTAAAAGCTTTAGTATGTTTAGGTGGGAAAATCAAGAAAAATAAAGAGGAAGAGGGAATTAGAGAGGAAATTGAACTGGCAAGAGCTTATGACATTCCTGTTTTTATTGTTGGAACTGTTGGAGGATGTTCTGCCGAAGTTGCAATTGAGTATCAGAAAAGTGGATGGAAGAATTTGAATGATGCTTCAGACGAAATAAATGAAGAATTTTTAAATAGCATTGATTATTTTGGGCTGGTGCGTACTATGCTCAAGCTTGTGGAAGATAAATAAAATTTTTTAACAACATGTTTAAAGGAGAAGTACGAGTTAATATGGGTAAAAAAATTTTTGTTTCATATAAATATGCCGATGATCATGTAGAAAATTTGTCCATATATGAAAATTCAACAGTGCGTGATTATATTACAAAATTTGAAGAAATTTTAGATTCATCTGATAATATTTATAAAGGAGAAAGCGATGGTGAGGATTTAAGTAAATTATCAGATGACACTATATGGGAAAAACTGAAAGATAGGATATATGATAGTTCGGTAACAGTAATATTTATATCACCAGAAATGAAAGAGGTATGGAAAGAAGAAAAGGATCAATGGATTCCATGGGAAATTTCGTATTCATTAAAGGAGACCTCTCGAAAAAATAAAAATGGAGACCCTGTTACCAGTAAAAGCAATGCAATGTTAGCAGTTGTATTACCTGATGAAAATGGTTCATATTCTTATTATCTGGAAAAAAAGCAATGCTGTGAGAATGGCTGTACAATGCATTGTACAAATAAGTTGTTTTCTATAATCAGGAAAAATAAATTCAATTTAAAAGAAGCAACAAAAAAAGAATGTGAAACAGGTTCTGTTATCTGGTATGGTGAATGTAGCTATATTAAAGCAGTCAAATGGGATGCATTTATTAATAATTATAGCGTACATATAGAAAAAGCTTGTGAAAGACAGGATAACATTGATAATTACGAAATATGTAAAGAAGTATGATGAGTGTTTATTGCCCAAAATAATATAGGAGCACTTTATCTGTAAAAAGACGTCGAAATAAATCAATAAGATTTATTCCGGCGTTCTTTTATTGAAAAAAATCTATACCCAAGGAGGACTCCCAAATGACAAACTTAAATTCCCTTTTCCTGTCCCAGGCCTACAAGGACTGCTGGGACGATTATAACAGATCTTTAAAACTCCGCAGCTTCCCACGTTGGGATTACGTGATTCTGACTGCTTCCAATGAACAGCAGGCAGAAGGCTTCCGTAAACAGATTGCGGACAGGCAGAATTTCCTGCCGAGAGGCACGAAGTTTATTGCCATCCCGGACCGTGATGGCAGGCGTGTCGGATCCGGCGGGGCTACGCTGGAGGTTCTGAGATATCTTCATGAACAGGAAGGATCTTTTGACAGCCTTCGTGTGCTGGTGATTCATTCAGGCGGGGACAGTAAGCGTGTTCCTCAGTATTCTGCGCTGGGTAAGCTTTTTTCGCCGGTGCCTCATGAATTACCCAATGGACGCAGTTCCACTTTATTTGATGAATTCATGATATGCATGAGTTCTGTTCCTTCGCGGATTCGTGAAGGGATGGTGTTGCTGTCGGGAGATGTACTGCTTTTATTTAATCCTCTTCAGATTGACTACAACAATGTGGGTGCAGCTGCCATATCCTTTAAGGAAAACGTAGAGACCGGTAAGAACCATGGTGTTTATCTGAATGGATCGGACGGAAATGTGAAGTGCTGTCTGCAGAAGAAATCTGTGGAGGTTCTGCGGAAGGCAGGAGCAGTCAATGAATCCGGTTGTGTGGATATTGATACCGGGGCACTGATCTTTAGTACTGACATTATGAAATCTTTATATTCACTGATTGAAACAGACGCGGACTATGACAGAAATGTCAATGAGAGAACGCGTCTTTCTCTTTACGCTGATTTTCTTTATCCTCTGGCTTCGGATTCTACGCTGGAGGATTTTTACAGGGAGAAGCCGGAGGGTGAATTCTGTCCGGAGCTGATGGCTGCCAGAACCCGTGTGTGGGAGGTGCTGCGTCCCTACAGGATGAAGCTTCTGCGTCTGGCACCTGCGAAGTTTATTCATTTTGGAACGACCAGGGAGATACTGGAGCTGATGAACGGAGGTGTGGACGAGTACCATTATCTTGGATGGAGCCGGAAAGTGGGCAGCAGTATCCGTAGTGATGTGTCTGGCTATAACAGTGTACTGAGCAGCAGGGCATCTGTTGGGAAGGACTGTTATCTGGAGGTTTCCTATGTGCATGGAAATTCCAGGATTGGCAGCCACAGTGTGCTCTCTTACATAGATGTGCAGGATCAGGTTATTCCTGATAATGTTGTTCTCCATGGGCTGAAGCAGAGAAACGGCAAATTTATTGTTCGTATTTTTGGTGTAAATGATAATCCTAAGGAGAACCGGCTGTTTGGCAGGGATCTGGATGAACTGGAAGATACACTTGGAGTGAGATTCTGGGAGGAGAACGGACAGGCACATACCTTGTGGTCTGCTGCGCTGTATCAGGAGGCAGATACGATCCGGGAGGCAACAGATGCGGCACTGGAACTTTATGAGATTGTCACAGGAGGGAAAGATTTTGACAGATCTTTATGGACTGCAGCTTCCCACAAGTCTCTCTGCGCCGGATTTAATGAGGCGGATCCGGATGCTATCATAGCGTGGAATAAACGGATGGCAGATCTGGTAACTATGGACGGGATTGCAAAGGCAATCAGAGATCAGATTCCTGCAGGGAGTATAAGAAAGCTGCAGTCTCTGACAAAGATTCAGAAGGAATGGCTGAGAAAGCGTCTGAGAAAAGCAGATTTCGGTGAAAAAATGCGTCTGCATTATTATTTGGGAGTGATTCTTGAGGATGAGAATGAGGTGCAGGAATGTTTCCGCATTATTCAGTCTGAAGTTCTTGAAGCGACGATCAAAAGCCTTGCTTATAATGAACAGGCAAGGATTGTCACAGATCATCATACAGTCAGGCTGCCTCTTCGTGTGAACTGGGGAGGTGGCTGGAGTGATACACCGCCCTATTGTAATGAAAAGGGCGGGACTGTATTAAATGCCGCTATTCTTTTGAACGGGGAGAAGCCGGTAGAGGTGACACTGGAGAGGATTTCTGAGCAGAAGGTTGTTTTTGACAGCCGGGATATGGATGTTCATGGAGAGTTTGACACGATTGAGCCTTTGCAGGCCACAGGTGACCCTTATGATCCTTTTGCCCTGCAGAAGGCCTGCCTTCTTGCCTGTGGGATCATTCCCAGGGAAGGACATACTCTGGGTGAAATATTGGAACGCCTTGGCAGTGGTTTTGTTATGCATTCTGAGGTAAGAAATGTTCCCAAAGGTTCCGGTCTTGGCACCTCATCTATTCTTTCGGCAGCCTGTGTGAAGGCAGTGTTTGAATTTATGGGAATCGCATATACAGAAGAAGATTTATATGCCCATGTACTGGCAATGGAGCAGATCATGTCCACAGGAGGCGGTTGGCAGGATCAGGTTGGAGGTATTACATCTGGTCTTAAATATATAACCTCCATGCCTGGGCTTCAACAGCAGCTTCAGGTAGCACACATAGAGCTTTCACCGCAGACAAAGAAGGAACTGGATGAGAGATTTGTCCTGATCTATACAGGGCAGAGGCGTCTGGCGAGAAATCTTCTCCGTGATGTGGTGGGGCGCTATGTGGGCAATGAACCGGACAGTCTGTTTGCGTTGGAGGAGATCCAGAAAACAGCAGCACTGATGCGCTTTGAACTGGAGCGTGGAAACGTAGACGGTTTTGCAAAGCTTCTGGATTATCACTGGGAACTGAGTAAGAAAATAGATGCCGGAAGCAGTAACACTTTGATTGAGCAGATTTTCAGCAGTATTGAGGAGCTGGTGGACGGAAAGCTGGTATGTGGTGCCGGTGGCGGCGGTTTCCTTCAGGTGATTCTGAAAAAGGGTGTGACAAGGCAGATGGTAGAAGAACGTCTGAAAGAAGTATTTATGGACAGCCTTGTTGGCGTAGCTGACTGTAAGCTTGTATGGGAATAGAAATTCCGAAGGAAAAGATCAGATGAAAGATTTATTTGTTAATACACAATTACCGGTTGTCACCTCTGACAGGATTTTATATACACCGTCAAATTTTGCCAGGACTTCTTTACTGTATCTGCAGGAGATTGGCTCTCTGCGGGTACATAAGCCTCACAGCACGGGTCGCAGTAACCTGTCCTCTTATTTGTTTTTTACAGTGACAGATGGCGAGGGTGAACTCATCTGTGAAGGCAGAACTTATTCTCTTCGTACAGGAGACTGTGTGTTTATTGACTGCAGAAAACAGTATGCACACAGTAGTTCGGAGAAGCTGTGGAGTTTATCCTGGATACATTTCTATGGTCCGAATATGACAGCAATTTATGACAAGTATTTAGAGCGGGGTGGAAGAGCAGTCTTCCACCCCGTTTCTGTTTCCGGATTCCTGGAAATCTGTCACAGGATTTATGAGCTGGCAGATTCCGATGATTACATTCGGGATATGAAGATCAACAGTGAGTTGAACTATCTGCTGACACTTCTGATGAATGAGTCCTGGCACCCGGGAGAAAAACACAGGGATGCAGATCTGAAAAAACAGAATGTACTTCCTGTAAAGCAGTATCTGGATGAGCATTATCAGGAGAAAATAAGCCTGGATTTTCTGGCAGAGCATTTTTTTATCAGTAAATACTATCTGACCCGCGTGTTCAGGGAGCAGTTTGGTGTCAGTATCAGCAGCTACCTGATGAACAGGAGAGTCACGAAGGCAAAATATATGCTCCGATTTTCCGACGAAAAGATAAAGACCATCGGCTATAAATGTGGTCTGGGTGAGCCTCATTATTTCAGCCGGGTTTTCAGACATATGGAAGGCATGAGTCCTTTAGAGTACAGAGAGAAGTGGGAGAAGTGAGAAAAGAGAGCAAGATAATGTAAGAAAACAGTGAGAAAGGGCAATATCGTGAATTCAGGCTTTCCGGATTTTTTACTAAAATAATAAATGCAGTAACTGTGGAGGTATTGAACAGTTGCTATTGATCAAAACAGAAATTAAAAGGAAAGTTGAGGTTAATATATGTCTAAGGTTGCACTGATTACCGGAATCACCGGTCAGGATGGTTCTTATCTGGCTGAATTTTTACTGGAAAAGGGTTACGAGGTTCATGGTATTGTACGTCGTGCTTCCATTTCAAATACTGCCCGTATCGATCATCTGATCGAAAAAAATGTGATTAAACTTCATGACGGAGATCTGTCTGATTCTTCAGGGCTGATCCGTCTGGTGGGAGAGATCAGACCGGATGAAATTTATAATCTGGCTGCCCAGAGCCATGTGCAGGTATCCTTTGATGCGCCGGAATATTCCGGTGATGTGGATGCACTGGGTGTCCTGCGTGTGCTGGAAGCTGTCCGTGTCTGCGGTCTGACAAAGACCTGTAAGGTATATCAGGCATCTACCTCTGAACTGTATGGCAAGGTAGAAGAGGTTCCGCAGAAAGAAACCACACCGTTTCATCCATATTCCCCTTACGCTGTGGCAAAGCAGTATGGCTTCTGGATGGTGAAGGAATACCGTGATGCTTATGGAATGTTCGCTGTTAACGGCATTCTGTTCAATCATGAGTCTGAGCGTCGTGGTGAAAATTTCGTTACCCGTAAGATCACACTGGCTGCAGGACGCATTGCAGAAGGTCTGCAGGATCATCTGGAACTGGGCAATATGGATTCCCTGCGTGACTGGGGCTATGCCAAAGATTATGTTGAGTGTATGTGGCTGATCATGCAGCAGGAGAAGCCGGAGGATTTTGTCATTGCGACAGGTGTACAGCACACTGTTCGCGACTTCACTGAGAAGGCGTTTGCAGCTAACGGTATGACCATCCGCTGGGAAGGTACCGGCATTGATGAGAAGGGTTACGATGCAGCTACCGGCAAGATGTTGGTATGCGTAAATCCCCAGTGGTTCCGACCGACTGATGTGGACAATCTGTGGGGCGATCCGACTAAGGCGAAGACGGTTTTGGGATGGAATCCACAGAAGACGAGCTACGAAGAACTGGTGGAGATTATGGCAAAGAATGACCGTGAGCTTGCAAAGCGCGAGAAGGCCATGAAGGCTGTTATGTAAGAAAGAAGGCATACGATTATGATGGAAAAAAATGCAAAAATTTATGTTGCAGGTCATCGCGGAATGGTAGGCTCTGCCATTGTCCGTGAGCTGCAGCGTCAGGGATATACGAATATTGTGACACGTACTCATAAGGAGCTGGATCTGACCCGTCAGGATGCAGTGGAGAAGTTTTTCGCTGCAGAAAAGCCGGAGTATGTGTTTCTCGCAGCTGCCAAAGTAGGCGGCATTGTGGCAAACCAGAATGCACTGGCTGATTTCATGTATGATAATATGATTTTGGAAATGAATGTGATTCACTCTGCATGGAAGAACGGCTGCAGGAAGCTGGAATTCTTAGGTTCTTCTTGTATTTATCCGCGTATGGCACCTCAGCCGATGAAGGAAAGCTGTCTGCTGACTTCTGAACTGGAGAAAACCAATGAGGCATATGCACTGGCAAAGATTTCCGGGTTAAAGTACTGTGAGTTTCTGAACCGCCAGTATGGCACAGACTATATTTCCGTAATGCCGACAAATCTGTACGGTCCAAATGACAACTATCATCCTACACACAGTCATGTGCTTCCGGCGCTGATCCGCCGTTTCCATGAGGCGAAGGAGAGCGGTGCTGCAAGTGTAACCTGCTGGGGGGATGGTTCTCCGCTGCGTGAGTTTCTGTATGTGGATGACCTGGCAAATCTGTGTGTGTTCCTGATGAACAACTACTCAGGTAACGAGACTGTCAATGCCGGTACCGGTAAGGAACTGACTATTAAGGAGCTGACTGAGCTGGTTGCGAAGGTTGTAGGCTATAACGGTGAGATCAAATGGGATCCTGATAAGCCAAATGGTACACCGCGTAAGCTTCTGGATGTTTCCAAGGCAACGAACCTTGGCTGGACGTATAAAACTGAGCTTGAGGATGGCATACGCCTTGCGTATGAGGACTTCCTGAATAATCCCATGCGCGCTGAACGCTGATCTTATTTTTACGAGGAGAAGATTATGAATATCATTTTGTTGTCCGGCGGTTCCGGAAAGCGTCTGTGGCCCCTTTCCAATGACATCCGTTCCAAACAGTTTATTAAGATTTTCAAAAAGGAGGACGGCACCTATGAGTCCATGGTGCAGCGTGTCTACCGCCAGATCAAGAAGGTGGACACAGATGCGACCGTGACCATTGCTACCGGTAAGACACAGGTTTCTGCGATCCATAACCAGCTGGGTGAGGATGTGGGCATCAGCGTAGAGCCGTGCCGTCGTGATACATTCCCGGCCATTGCGCTGGCAACAGCTTATCTGGTGGATGTGATGCACGTTGCCCCGTCTGAGTCTGTGGTAGTCTGCCCGGTTGACCCCTATGTGGAAGATGGTTACTTTGAAGCACTGAAGGAACTGTCAGAGCAGGCAGACAAGTGCGAGGCAAATTTGGTACTGATGGGTATTGAGCCGACCTATCCCAGCGAAAAGTACGGCTACATCATCCCTGAGAGTGCAGACCATGTAGCTGAGGTAAGGACCTTCAGGGAGAAACCGACAGCGGACGTGGCAGAACAGTATATTGCACAGGGAGCACTCTGGAATGGTGGTGTGTTTGCTTATAAACTGGGTTATGTGATGGATAAAGCCCATGAGATGATGGATTTTACAGACTATCAGGATTTGTTCGACAAGTACGATACCATGAAGAAGATCTCTTTCGACTATGCTGTGGCAGAGCATGAGCCGAAGATTCAGGTTGTCCGTTTTGCCGGTATGTGGAAAGACCTTGGCACATGGAATACGCTGACTGAGGCAATGGACGAAAGTATCATTGGTAAGGGAGAGTTGAACGACAAGTGCTCCGGAGTCCATATCATCAATGAAATGGATGTGCCGGTGTTGGCAATGGGTTTGCATGATGTGGTGATCTCCGCGTCACCGGAAGGCATTCTGGTCTCGGATAAAGAGCAGAGTTCTTACATTAAGCCGTTTGTAGATAAGTTTGAACAGCAGATTATGTTTGCCGAGAAGTCCTGGGGAAGTTTTAAGGTGGTCGATGTGGAAACCACATCCCTGACGATTAAGGTAACCTTAAATCCCGGCCACAGTATGAACTACCACAGCCACAAGAACCGGGATGAGGTGTGGATAGTCATATCCGGTGAAGGAAAGACCATCGTGGATGGTATGGAGCAGATGGTAAAGTCAGGTGACGTTATAACTATGTCCGCAGGCTGCCGTCATACTGTGATAGCTGATACGGAACTGAAGCTGATTGAGGTACAGCTGGGCGCAGATATCAACGTCCACGATAAGCAGAAGTTTGAGCTGGAGCAGTAAATAAGATAGAAAATACGACTGGTAAGAAAGACAGAAATGGTGATCAATGGACGTATGCATGGAAAAAAGAAATGAACCCCTTTTGCTCCGTCCGGCAGGTAAGGATTATCTGTGGGGTGGAAAAAGGCTGAACGATGAATATGGGAAGAATATTGAGTTGTCTCCGTTGGCAGAAACATGGGAATGTTCCACGCATCCGGATGGGGTAAGTACTGTGTGTTGTGGAACGTTTGACAAAATGGAGCTGACTGCGGTCATAAAAGCCCACCCGGAGTATCTGGGAGAACGGCATAAGGGCGAAACAACGCTGCCAATCCTGGTGAAGCTGATCGATGCAAGAAAGGATCTGTCTGTGCAGGTGCATCCGGATGATGACTATGCAAAGATGAAGGAACATGGTCAGCTTGGAAAAACGGAGATGTGGTATGTGCTGGATGCAGCCAGGGATGCAAAACTGATCTACGGTTTGCGGCAGGACTGCACAAAGAAAGAAATGCAAAAGGCACTGGCAGAAGGTACGGTGATGAAGTATCTGCAGAAGGTACCTATTCACAAGGATGACCTGTTTTTTATCCCTGCAGGCACGATCCATGCCATTGGGGCAGGTGCACTCGTGGCAGAAATCCAGGAAAGCTCAAACCTGACCTATCGGCTGTATGATTACGACCGCATAGGAAAGGACGGGAAGAAAAGGGAACTGCATATCGACAAGGCGTTGGATGTGGCAGATCTTTACGGCAGTACAGAGCCGAGACAGCCGCTGCGGGTTCTGAAGTACCGTCCGGGGATGGCATCGGAGCTATTGATACGCTGCAAATATTTTGAAGTATACCGGATGCTTATCAATACAGAACGCCGACAGACGGTGCATTACCGTGCGGACAGGATGGCATTTCGGGTATTACTGTGCATGGATGGCTGTGGCACGATATCCTATGATGAGGGAACTGTTAATTTTTATAAGGGAGACTGTGTGTTTGTGCCGGCGGATTCAGAAGTCCTTACGATTCACGGACAGGCGCAGTTCCTTGATATCAGAGGATAAAATACAGAACTCCAGGGTATGGGGAAAGACAGGTAGGTAAGATGAAGATTAAGAAGGAATATGAAAGATGGCTGGCAAATGCAGTGGCAGATACGGATGTTGCTGCGGAACTGAAGGCAATGGACTATGTGGAAGTCGAAGATGCGTTTTATCGTGATCTGGCATTTGGAACAGGCGGTCTGCGCGGTGTGATCGGTGCAGGAACAAACCGTATGAACATTTACACAGTTGCAAAGGCTTCTCAGGGATTAGCAGACTATTTGAAGAAACACTTTAAAGAACCTTCTGTTGCAATCGGCTACGACAGCCGTATCAAGAGCGATGTGTTTGCAAAAGTCGCAGCAGGGGTGTTTACAGCAAATGGTGTCAGTGTCAATATCTGGCCTGTCCTGATGCCGGTGCCGACCGTATCTTTTGCGACTCGCTATCTGCATACTTCTGCAGGTGTCATGGTGACAGCTTCCCACAATCCCGGCAAATACAATGGATACAAGGTCTATGGTTCTGATGGCTGTCAGATTACGACCGAAGCAGCGGCGGAGATTCTTGCCGGGATTGAAAAACTTGACATCTTTGCGGATGTCAAGACCAGTGATTTTGAAGCTGGCATGGCAAATGGCAGCATCCGGTATATTCCGGACGAGGTCTACACCGCATTTGTAGAGAAGGTCAAGAGTCAGTCTGTCTTGTTTGGTGAGAACGTCAACAAGAATGTCGCCATCGTGTACAGCCCGCTGAATGGTACGGGGTTGAAGCCAGTGACCCGCACCCTGCAGGAGATGGGTTACACGAATATTACGGTGGTCAAGGAGCAGGAGCAGCCAGACGGACACTTTCCGACCTGCCCTTACCCGAATCCGGAGATCAAGGAAGCAATGGCACTGGGCATGGAGTATGCCAGGAAGTGTAACGCTGACCTGCTGTTGGCAACTGATCCGGATTGTGATCGTGTGGGTATTGCTGTCAAGAATAAGGCTGGGGAGTATGAGCTGCTGACCGGCAACCAGACAGGCATGCTGTTGCTGGATTACATTTGCAGTCAGCGCATCAAGCACGGTAAGATGCCCGCCGACCCCGTCATGATTAAGACCATCGTGACGATGGATATGGGCGAGCAGATTGCCGCCCATTACGGACTGCGTACCGTCAACGTGTTGACTGGTTTTAAGTTCATCGGCGAGCAAATCGGCAAGCTGGAACAGCTGGGGAAAGCAGACAGTTATGTGTTCGGCTTTGAAGAAAGCTATGGTTATCTGACCGGCTCTTACGTTCGCGACAAGGATGGCGTGGATGGTGCGTATATGATCTGTGAGATGTTCAGCTACTATGCCACCCAGGGCATCAGCCTGTTGGACAGGTTGGATGAACTGTATAAGACATATGGTTACTGCCTGAACACCCTGCACAGCTATGAGTTCGATGGCAGCGCCGGTTTTGCCAGGATGCAGAGCATCATGCAGGCATTCCGCGGTGGCATCAAGGAGTTTGGTGGCAAGAAGGTTGTCAGGCTGTTGGATTATATACAGGGACTGGATGGACTGCCTAAGTCTGATGTGTTGAAATTTCTGCTGGAAGACAACTGCTCTCTGGTGGTACGTCCTTCTGGTACCGAACCCAAGCTGAAAATTTATATTTCTGTCAGTGCTGAGAATAAAGAAATGGCAGAGGAAGTAGAAGATGAGATTGCTAAAACTGCAGAAAAGTGGATTTGTTGATTTTGAAAGGCTCCGTAAGGAGCCTTTCGGTGATAATTGGAGAAAAGTATACTGTTAATGTTTGAGAAGTAACGACAGTACACGAGGTCGTGCTCCTCTTTCGTGTCGAAATCCAAGTGCAAAAAACTCTAGGGTCAGACCCCATAAAGAATGGGAATTTATTTGAATCCAGGAAAGGATTCTTCTTTTGGACTGGCCATGTTTACAGTCCGAAATCTGTTGTTGATGCCATGCTTAAGGAACTTATATATACACAGGAAAGAATCCTATGAATAGCAGTATGAAATAATGTATGGCAAAATATGAAAGGATAAATTTATGAAGAACAGTTCTGAACGCAAAAGATATAAGACGAATCCAAATTTCGATGCATATTTATTATATTCTTATATACAAATGAAAAGAAATGCATCTGATAAAAGAAGTCGCGATAAAGCAGATAAGTTGATTTATGAGTATTTGAATAATTATATAATGTATGAACTGTATTACAGTTATCGTAGTACACTCGAAAAATGCGAATTTCAGGAGTTATATCAGTCATTATGGGTTGAAGTTTTAGCAGACTTGCCCAGATTTAATCCTGATCTCGGAAGAGCGACTACATTTTTTCGCTATTCTATAAAACATGCTGTTTGCATTTTCGTAAGTTTCAAAAAATATAATACAACTCCATATCTAGCTAATCAACTGGAAAAAATCAAAAAAATTCAGCAGGAATGTGAAGAATCAGGAACTCCTTTTACTGTTGAATTAGCCAGTAAATATTTACATTGCACAATCCCTACTGTATTAAACTATCAGGTCAAACTTGGTATGGAATCCTCTTTCTCTTATGAAGTAATATCTGTTACAAATAAATATTTTTCTTACGATTCCTATGATGAGGAAGCTACAGATTCAAAACCAATATCTTCATATTCTGATGCGGAATTGAGAAAATTAGTAAAGGATTTTTCTGAGAAAGAACTATGTTTACTCAATATGTATCTGCAGATGTGCACACAGGAGAATTCATGCAATATCGAAGAATTTCGCAAAGCGAAAGCTTCCCAATCTGCAATGACAAGGCTGAAACAGAACAAGCTATTATAAAGATAGAAGATTTGTTCAAAAAAATCGGGATTAATGGATAGATACGTTTCCTCTGAGACAAAGAAAAACATTGACGCAAGAATAAACATGAACTTCCTGAAAAAGTAACACTCAAAAAATAGCAGATTGTAAAAAACTTGAAAAATAGGGACTTTTCTAGTGATCCAAAAGATCCTGAATGGATATAAACTGCCGGAGATTCCGGAAAAATATCTTGGAAAGAAAGAGACGGGGCTGTTTCTGGATCTGGCAGCTTATTCTCTTATCAGTGAAAATAATGCCGCACAGTATTATCCTTTTTATGCTTACAGTTTGTAATATATAAACCGAAGGAAGCCTATACAGGGCTTCCTTTTTAAATATCAGGGGAGATCGAGGTCTCTTATCTTCAAATATTCCACAAGCTTAAAAGACATTCTCAACAGAAACTCTGTCATGGGATCGTTTAAATCGGTTTTACTTATGAATGCTTGTAAAAAATGATTTATAAGAAATGAGCCCAACATTGGGGTCAGACCGTGCGTCCAGCTAAGGGTATATAGTCCGGTGGGTGGAAGCCCCATCAAATAAGCTGCTAACCACAGCGTTTGAAGCGAGTCTTGAGTCTGTTGCGGTAATGTTGCAGGCTAAGCGTAGACAGCAAGATAACAGGGATAGCTATTGAGCACCGAAATCCCAAAGTCACCAGAGAGTCGACATCGTGGTCTGGATGGAAGACAACATATGTATTTATCGTTATGGTGAGATTTTACATACCTCTGCGGTGTTGGTTGGAACTATTCATGTTATACAGGGAATATATATCAACTGGAGAGAACCTGCATTTTCTTCTGTAGTGTGTAAACAGAAAGTATGCCTGACAACCAAAAGAAGGATGGCAAAAGAAATGCAGGTAGTCGGAGGTCCGAATAGTACCGATGAAGGTATGAACAAAATAAATACCAGAGGGAAGTCGAGAGAGAACTGTTCCTCACAGTTCTGGCCTGCGAAACTATATCAAAGAGGAAACATTAGCTATACACAGAGATAGAGGTACTAATGGAAACGAAATTGGCGAGAATATCACAATTATCAAAGGAAAATCCTGATATGGTATTTACGTCTTTAGGACATCTGATTAATAAAGAAATGCTTAAGAGCTGCCATGCCCAGATGGATGGAACGAAAGCTGTAGGAATTGATGGGATTACCAAAGAGGAATACGGGAGAAGACTGGAAGAAAACATAAGCGCTCTTATAGAACGTCTAAAGAAGAAGTCCTATAAGCCGAAACCGGCAAGGCTGGTGGAAATACCGAAGGATAATGGAAAGATGCGACCGCTCAGTATTTATTGTTATGAAGATAAGCTGGTGCAGGAAGCACTGCGCAGAATACTGGAAGCGGTGTTTGAACCCATATTCTATGATGAAATGATGGGATTCCGACCCAACAGGGGATGTCATAAAGCAATCCGAAAATTAAACCTGATGTTGGAGAGAAAACCAACAAGTTATGTATTGGATGCAGACATTAAAGGGTTCTTCCAGCATCTTGACCATGAATGGATCATACGTTTTATAGGATCAAGGATCAAAGACCCCAATATTATCCGTCTTGTCAGACGGATGCTGAAGGCAGGAATTATGAACAACTATGAATTTGAAGAAACCGAAGAAGGAAGTGGACAGGGTTCTGTCTGTTCTCCTGTAATCTCCTGTATCTATATGCATTACGTACTGGTATGGTGGTTTAAAGAGGTGATAACACCAAAGCTGAAAGGATATGCAGGTCTGGTCGTATATGCCGACGATTTTGTGGTAACATTCCAGTATAAATCGGATGCAGAGTGGTTCTATGAACATCTGAAACATAGAATGGGACACTTTGGATTAAGCCTTGAAGAAGAAAAGAGCCGTTTGATAGAGTTCGGGCGTTATGCAAAAGAAAGATGCAGAAAAGCCGGAACGAAACCAGGCACTTTTACTTTCTTAGGTTTTACACACTACTGTTCCAAAAGTAGGAATGGCAGATTCAGAGTGAAGAGGAAAACCAGTAAGAAGAAGTTTGCAAAGAAGTGCAGAGAAGTAAATCTTCTGTTAGTGAAGATGAGAACATGCAGATTAAAAGAGATTATTGAAAAACTTAACCAGATACTAACTGGTTATTACCATTACTATGGAATTACGGACAATACAGAAAGTATAACGGCATTCCGATATAACATCATGAGAAGCCTGTTCTATTGTCTGAACCGGAGAAGCCAGAAGAAAAGCTATAACTGGGTAGAATTTCTAAATATGCTGGATAACAGCTATCCACTGGTAAGACCCCGGATATATGTCAATATATACGAATGATAATGTGAACGATTCGTTTCGCAAAGAGCCGGATGCGGGAAAGCCGCACGTCCGGAATTCTGTGAGGGGTGTACGACCGTAAGGGGTGCACCTACTCGACCAATGAAATAAACAATTGTAAGTAACCTAAATGTTTGCTACTGGTCTCTCAGTTCTGCTTTTAAAATTTCTATAATAAAACTTTAAATTGTATTTTTCATAGTAATCCGTTATACTAAAGACAATATATAGCGGATTTTTATTAGTGGATTTATTGAAATTTCCAGATTCACTAGTGTTCAGGAAGGCGGCATATTGTATGTGTGAATTTAATATCCAGGAAATAGAACTTTTTAATTACAGGCAGTTTGAAGATAAGAAATTTGTGTTAAATTCAAGAATGAATGTTTTTGCAGGAAAGAATGGCTCTGGTAAAACAACAGTACTGGAAGCGGCTAATGTCGTGCTGGGGGCATATCTTGCAGCGTTTAAGACATATGTACCTTCCAGGTTTGTGTTTAATATCAAATCAACTGATGCAAGACGAAAGACTCAGATTTCAGATGATAGCAGAATTCTTACTGCTGGTGCAATCCCACAGTATCCTTGCAAGGTTAGTTGTAAGGCTGCATGGAATATTGATTATGAGTCTATTGGTTTTCAGCGTGTTCTTTTGAAACAGGATGGCAGAACTAAGTTTGGTGGAAAAAATCCAATGCAGCAGACTGTAATTGAATGGGAAAGCAAAATCGCAAATGCAGATCACTCTGATGAAGATGTTATTCTGCCACTGGTATTATACCTTAGTTCAGCACGACTTTGGAAAGATGGAAATAAAAGAACAGTAAAGACAGGCGTATTGAGCAGAACAGACGCATATAGCCACTGCCTTGATGCGCAGCATGGATTGGATATTGCATTTCGATATATAGATACGCTTAAAGCTGTTGCAGTTGAAGAAAATGATGGAAAAATTTTCCCGGCTTATGAGGTCATTTTGTGGGCGGTTAATGAGGCGTTTAGAGATGAGTTAAAATCAGGTGAAAAAATTATATTTTCTACAAAATATGAGGATGATATTATTGCACTTAGAACATCTGAAGGAACCGTTCTTCCATTTCAGATGTTGAGTGACGGTTATAGAAACGTTATCAAGATAATCTTGGATATTGCAGCAAGAATGTGTATATTAAATCCATATTTGAAGGAGAAAGCCTTACAGGAAACACCGGGTATTGTTCTTATTGATGAAATTGATTTAAGTTTGCATCCAACCTGGCAGAAAAGAATTATTGGGATTTTAAAACAACTGTTTCCTAAAATTCAGTTTATCTGTGCAACACATTCGCCTTTTATTATTCAATCACTTGAAGAGGGTGAGCTGATCACATTAGACCAGCCTCTGGAATCTGAATATTCAGGAGAGAGTATTGAAGATATTTCGGAGGATATTATGGGGGTTGTGTTACCTCAATATAGTGAAAAAAAGAGAAAAATATATGAAGCTTCAAAGCTGTATTTTGAAGCACTTACACAGGCAAAATCGCAGGAAGACATAGACAGGCTGGGAAAAAGACTGGCGGAACTGGAGGCTGAATACAGCGAAAATCCTGCTTATATGGCGTGGGTACATCAGCAGTATCTGGAACAGAAATGGAAAGTGAAAAAGAATGAGACCAATAAATAAGGGGGAGTCTCCATATAAAAAAATAAATGAATATAAGGACGCATTGCCATATTTAGAGAGACGGATAGGAATGTATTGTTCTTATTGTGAATTTTCTATACCACATGTTCCTGAGGTAGAACATGTGGTTTCAAAATCCAAAGGTGGAGATTTAACAGACTGGAATAATCTTAACCTGGGATGTAAATATTGTAATACACGAAAAAAGGCACAGACAATGCCGGAAAATAAAAAAAACTATTTGTGGCCAGATGAAGATAATACTGCTATCGCATATTCGTACATTAATGGTATCCCAAAGGTGAATGAAGAGTTATTGATAAAACTGGATTCAACAGGGGATTACCTGAAAAGAGCACGTAATACATATAACCTTGTAGGTTTAGGCAATCTTCCTATGGGAAAAGATAGAGATAGACGATTTGGACAAAGAAATACAGCTTATCAAAAAGCATTAAACTCGCTGGAACACTGGAATCATATGAAAGACCTGTCAAAAGAATATCAGAATGATATGAAAAATCAGATTATTATGACGGCATTGGGAGATGGATTTTTTTCGATATGGATGGAAGTGTTTTGCGACGAACCGGAAATACGACTAGCACTCATAGAGGCTTTTCCAGGAACCAATCTGAATTATTATGATGAGAAAGGATGCGTTAAAGAAATTATATGACAAGGATTCAGTATAATCTGGATGAGGTAATGGTTATCAAGTCTACGATCCCGGTTGGCTTTACAGCCAGTGTGAGAGCGAAATATCACTGTGACAATATTATTTAAAGTCAGCACATTGAGATCAGACGTGCGTCCAGTAAAGGGAGAAAGCCCCATCAATAATCACAGCATTGAATGTGAACTTCCAGTAATTTTTCCGCCTAAAGAAAAAAGAACAAAAATAAAATCATAAAAAATCCCGGTTTTCTGCGCTTTTCCATTGCAGACAGCCGGGAAATATAGTACACCTATTTTAGGTGGATAACCGCCTAAAAGGAGGGCGCTATGTATCTGGATTTTTTAGTGAAAGTACCAACTGTAAAAGGCAAAATCACACGGAGAAAAAAGTCAAATGTTGTATATATAGAGTATGAGTATGACCGGGTTTATGATCCATCCCGGAAGTATACTTTTCTCAAAAGAGTAACGATCGGAAAACTGTCAGATACGGATCCGGAACTCATGAAACCGAATCAAAATTTCCTGAAATATTTCCCCGATGCAGAGCTTCCGGAAAGCAAAAACAGGACTTCCAGAAGTAGCTGTCTCAGGGTAGGAACATATTTTGTACTGCGTAAGATCATAGAAGAATGCAGCTTGAACGATATCCTTGGAAAGTATTTTGGATCGCGTGATATGGGGCTGTTTTTAGATCTGGCTGTTTATTCGATCATAGCGGAAAACAATGCAGCGCAGTACTATCCGGATTATACATACAACCATCCACTTTTTACGGAAAAGATGAAACAATACAGTGATTCAACCGTATTAGATTTCCTGAATTCAGTAACAGATGATCAGAGTACAGGATTTCTGAATACATGGAATGAGTCACGGAATTACCATGAAAAGATTTATATTTCTTATGATTCAACGAATAAAAACTGTCAGGCCGGGGATATAAAAATGGTTGAATTTGGGCATCCGAAAGTAGATATGGGAGAGCCGGTATTTAATTATGCAGTTGCGTATGATACTCATAATCAGGAACCATTATTTTATGAAAAATATCCAGGAAGTCTGAATGATATCTCCCAGCTTCAGTTCATGCTGGATAAAGCATCCGGATATGGTTATAAGAAGATCGGATTCATTCTGGACAGGGGATATTTCAGCTGCGAGAATATACAATATATGGATAAATGTGGGTATAGTTTTGTTATCATGGTGAAAGGGATGTCTGCCCTTGTGAATGAACTGATCCTGGAAAATAAAGGGACATTCGAAAATAAGCGGGTAAACAATATCTATGAATATGGAGTTTACGGAAAGACAATACGGCACAAACTGTATGCAAGTGATAAAAAAGAGCGTTATTTTCATCTGTATCATAGCATTTCCAAAGAAAGCGCAGAACGGATAGAGATTGAAAATCGGATCAACCAGATGACGCAGTATCTGAAAAAGTACCAGAATAAAGTAAAGGAATTCGGTCCTGGATTTGAGAAGTATTTTAACCTTCATTATGATGAAAAGAGCCAGGCTTTTATACTACCGGAAGAACGGTGCAGTGTGGTAGAAAGAGAACTGGATCTGGCAGGATATTTTTGTATCGTTACATCGGAAAAGATGAGTGCGAAGGAAGCAATCGAACTGTATAAGAGCAGGGATGTATCGGAGAAACTATTCCGCGGAGACAAATCATATCTGGGGAATAAGAGCATCCGGGTGTATTCAGAAGAATCAGCAAGAGCGAAGATATTTGTTGAATTTGTAGCCATGATAGTGCGCTGCAAGATGTATATAAAACTAAAAGAAGAAATGAAAAAACTGGATAAGAAACTGAACTATATGACTGTACCGGCGGCAATAAAAGAGCTGGAAAAAATAGAAATGGTACGTCAGTTAGACAATATATACCGTCTGGATCATGCAGTAACAGCGAACCAGAAAGTAATATTGAAAGCCTTTGGACTGGATGCGAATAGTATAAAATACTTTGCGTCAGAACTGAGTAAGGAACTGAAAGAAGCAGAATAAGGAAGGAAAATAAAGATGGCAAGAACAAGAAAAACAAGTAAGGAAGCATTGGAAGAAAAGATTGAAAAAGCAGAGGCTGATGTGATCGCAGCGAAGAAAAAGTATGATCAGGCAACAGCAAATCTGAAAGAACTGTTAGACAAGCGGGATGCCATAAGAAAAGAAGAGATCCTGTCAGCAGTTGTAAAAAGTGGGCGGTCATATGAGGAGATCATGAACTTTTTAAATGCAGGATCAGATGGAGAAAAGACGGAAAAATAGAATTGTTTTGAGTCGCAGATATAGCGACACTTGATTTAGGCGGAAAAAAACTGGAAGTTCACAATGAGCTGAAGGATTTTTAGACGAGCACAAAAAAAGGGTAAAAATGGTAATTTACAGAAAATTCAGTTAATTACTTGTAAAAATAGCTCTAGGAAAGCAGTAAAATCAAGGGTTCCGAGAAGCTACCGTAGAAACGAAAGTAAGCCCGAAATTCCGAAAAGAAAAAGAGAGCATCAGATATATCCAAGAGAAGAATCTCCGGATATGCTGATGCTTGACTTGTTTTTAGCTCATTTAAAGACAATGAGGAGCTGTCAGAAGAATATGGGGCTATCGTATAGATGTTTTGAGTTAAGAAGGGATACGTGGAATGAATAAGTAGAATTCTGTAGTTGCTATGTTCCCTCAAAAGATATATACTTAAATTACAAATAAAAGCTGGTCAAGGGAGAGACTTATGGATGTGAAAGACAGTATTTCTGTAACACTAAAGACGATAGATGGAAAAGAAACGAAAGATCAGTCAGCAAAGAATATTTTTTCATATAAACCAATTATGAGTAATATTCTAAAATATACTGTAGAAGAATATAGAGACTGCTCCCTGGAAGAAATTATGAATTGTATAGAAGGTGATACGATTCAGATAGGAACCGCGTTGGTAGAAGAGGATATGGCAAAAACCATACGTGGAGAGGATACAGAATTTCATACGACAGATGAAGCACCAGCAGCATTTGATATTCTGTTCCGTTCTTTAAATCCAAAAGCAGAAGGAAAGCTTCTGGTAAATCTTCATATTGATTTTTAGATACAGCAAAATTACACACCGGGTTATCCGGTTGTAAAAAGAAGTATATATTATGGCTGCCGTAAATTGTCTGCACAATTAGATAAGATAGGGGAAAATGGAAAAGGATATGGTCATTTAGAAAAAGTGTACAGTATCTGGATCTGCCTCGATAATATTCCCAGGAAACTGGAAAATACCATATCATATTATAAGATGCAGAATTACAAAAATGAGGGAATCAAAGACAAAGAGTTCCGAATTGATTCCTGGGAATCAGATCTTTTGGAGATTATAATAGTACGGCTCGGTGGAGAAGGACAGGAAGAAAAGGGACTTTTGGATCTCTTATATGGATTATTTTCCGGAAACCAGAAAAAAGTATTATCATATATTCCAGATTCGGATAATCAAGTTCGTCAGAAGGAGGTGTCTGATATGTTAAGTATGATTTCTTATGCAGAGGAAAATGGAATAAAAAAGGGCGAAAAAAAAGGTGAAAAAAAGGGTGAAAATCGATTAGGAGCACTTATAAATATTCTATTAAAGAATAAACGTTATTCAGATGCTGAGAAAGCATCTGAGGACGAGGTGTATCGTGAACAACTATATAAAGAATATAAATTATAGAAATGGGTGGTTATTTTGAAAACTCCGGGGACTTAAATTTTCGACGACTGGTGATGCTCGAAAGGGTGCTCGTTTCAATCGGAATTGGAGTCTGCATCCTATGAAGTCCAGGTTTTAGTTTTTGCCATTCTAAAGATAGTCTCAGCATATTGTGCTTTTGTCAAGGACATTGAGGTCAGACCGTGCGTCCAGCAAAGAGCATGCAGTCCGACAGGTGGAAATTATAATATAATAAGATTTAGGTAATTAAACAATATCGCATACATAATACAGAAAATGTACTATTTAATCGGAGAAAAATATGTATAGAGAAAGAGTGAACGAAAAACTACCGACAGAATATTTGTTGCATGAATTTGATGAATTGATTTCCTGTAAGAGCCTTGGTAGTTATAATTGTTGTGAAATGGTTTCGATATATCTATGCCAAAGAGAAAAGGAAATGCCGGATAATGTATATACAATTTTTGTATTTGAAACAAGACCGAACGTAGAAAAGAGCTCGGAGAGACTTTTAAAAAAGCTTAAAAGTATTACTGATACATATTCATTAGGAATACAGAGAAAGGTGCTGGATGTATCAGAAGTTCGAAGTATTTTTGAATTGTTATGCAACAGTAGAGATAAGAAGGAAGTAGACATCGGAGATGGAAGGTTAGAAACAGGATATCTGGAAGGGGTATCGAAAGTTTTTATTCAGCAGGACAGTACAAAAGAGATGCTTTTAAACAAAGTATTAAAAAATAATTTTATTAATGGAAGTTATATTTTGGAATTTTTTGACTGTGATAAAAAGATTGTAAATGTGTTGAACACAGTGCAGTTCAGAAAGATGACAGATACAATATTCGATGCAATTCCAATTGATTTGTTTTCTGTATCAGATCGTATTGGGAATTTTGTGTTTCAATTTCCGTCAACGAATGTAAGGGTTTCTTATAAAAAAGATGATATGGAGAGACAGTTAACGTATGATGTGTCATTTGATAAAGAATGTGAGTCAGATGATCAATTTCTGGTATTGTCAGAAGGCGTTTTTGATGATTCGATTATTTCATTTGGTACCAGGACATTTAAACAGGAAGGATGTAATACTACATTTGAAGTTGGTGATGCTTCCCGATTTTGCAGGACAACGATAATTGATGTAAAACGGCAATTGATTTTGTCGCGTCAGGAAACAAGCTTTATAAGAAGAATGACGTATGTGCTGCAGATGGGTGCACAGTATGGAGAACAGCGTATCATTTATGATGAAACAGGACAGGTTGTTGACATTATTGAACCCATATCAGCGGAGAATGTTAATATTATAGAACAACCTGTTATTCGGACGCGAGATAGTCATATACATAAGCGTCAGTATAGCAGACGAGTTGATGAGTTATATGCCAGAGCTGAGTTTAGACGGTATGGAAGAGATTCAGAACCGCAGAAAGCTTTGAAAGATGTGATTGCATTGATGAATCGTGCACAAACAGGGAAGGTGTATCTGTGGGATCCTTATCTGACAGTTGAGGATATTTTACATACTTGGTATTTTACGAAAAGTATGAATGTAACGTTATATGCAATTACATCTGGTGAAATTGCCGAAAAAAATAAAATGAGTGTATGTGATTGGATAGAACAGCAGCAGGAAATTATGGAGAAAAGGAGTAATCATTATGGTATACATGTAGAGCTTAGATGCCAGTGGGCTGATTATGGTTACAGTTTTCATGATCGTTTTCTCATGGTGCTTAATTTAGATCAGGATACCTCTTCTGTCTGGTCACTGGGTACATCTGTGAATAGCCTTGGAAATAAACATCATATTATTCAAAGTGTGGAACATCCACAGATGATGATAGACGCATTTGAAGAATTATGGAATGAGTTGGATGCTCCGGAATGCCTGGTATGGAAGAAAGGAGTATGATGGAGAAGACAATAAAAAAAGATATTTGGGAAATGATCAGTTCGGTGAGTTATAGTACTCATATTGCTGGTAACGCAGGAAGGGCTGATCAGAAATTTTTTGAACATTTGCAGGAAGGTATTGCTGATAATGATTTGGATAAGATATATGAATTCATTGATGCGTATGAGAGGGGAAAAAGTATAAAACCTGATGAATTAGTCTGCAGATTGTTTCAAAAAGCATATAGGGAGGACTCTGCACGTTTATGCCAGCTTTTGGCAGAGAAAAATAACATTGTAGATTATTGGATATTTCTTTCAACTTGCTGTGAAACAGATATGCTTGTGGATTTTGCAAAGATGGATGTAGCATATCCTTGTTTCTATTATGAATGTGCCAGGATTTTGTTGAAACGGACATCGGGTATAGATGAAAAATGCAAAGAGGCAATAATTGCAGCGGTCAAGAGAATTGCTGACAGGGATTTGGCGTTGTGGGAGCGCTGGGTACAAAGAAAGGAACATAATACAAATTGGCAGCAGCTTCTTTTTAGCGTTCTTTCTAAAGTCAGCAGAGAAGCGCTGAAGCGTTTTGCACAGACAATCAATCTGGATATGATGCTGCAGAATCATAAAGAGGATATTGTGGCTTGGGAATTTGAAAGGTTATCGGATACATCAAAAAAATATATCTTAGAAAATATAAGTAAAGATATTTTGGAGAATTGGAATTTATTGTTCGAGAAAAAGAAGAAAAAACATGAGAATTTAAGAGAAATATGGTTTTCTGGTTACTTTAGTTTAATTTTGAATTCTCTTCAATATGATTTGAAAAATAAGGAGGAGTGGAAACTTAGTTTTTTAAATTACGAAAAAATATTAGAAAAAGATATGTATGCATGGTATGAGAAAACGACACATATGTGTTGCGCTTTTTTCTATGATATAACGCAGATATTTTATATTGTACTGGCAGGGCAGGAAAAGCAGATTATAGAGGCGGATGAAAGCGTGACTCAAAGTATCAGGAAGATACAGTTATTTATACGGCGGCATGAGGATTACTGGAAGGATCATGTTAAACAAAAAATAGAACTGGAACATAGACTAGAGGCGATGTTGTAGATTTAAGTGGAAATTCATAACCAGTAAAGGACAAAGGATGAATATTTTAATAGTAGGAAATGGATTTGATTTGGCACATGGTTTGCCCACGAAATATGCGGATTTTCTGAAGTTTATAGATTTTTTTTACAAGCATAAGGCACAAGAAAGTTCAGGATTAGAATTGATTGCGGGAGAGGATATCAATTGCTATAAGTATTTTACAGACTTATTTAACAGTAAACAAGATTCTGAATTTGATCAGTATTTATATGATCAATCAAGAAAAACAATTCATGAGTTAAGTGATTTGTGCAAGGATAATGCATGGATTAAATATTTTTCAGAGGTGTATAAAAGCAGAGAGCAAAAAGGAAAAGACGGGTGGATTGACTTTGAAAGTGAAATTTCCCTGATTATACAGACATTCAACAGTGTAAGCAGGGATATACAAGAGACCATACAAAAGGGAGGCGTAGGAACGGTGCTTTCACAAAGGCAATTAAACGTTCTTGCACTATTTTTGGAAAAGATGGATAGTTCATCAGGAATGGCGACCCATGTCTGGAAAAAAGAAGAAATTGACTTTTGGAAACAGAAACTTCTGGAAGATCTGAATAAACTTACACGTGCACTTGAAATTTATCTCTCAGATTATATTAGCAATTTTATGCTGGGAAATGGACTGCCAGATATAAAAAACTTGCCATATTTGGACAAAATTTTATCGTTCAACTATACATGTACATATCAGAGGATATACGGAGAACATCCGTTTTTGGAGTTTGATTATGTGCATGGAAAAGCTGATTTAAGGAATGATATCCAATCTACAAATATGGTGCTTGGAATTGATGAATATCTGGAAGGAGATGCGAGAGATAAAGACCTCGAATTTATAGAATTTAAGAAATTTTTTCAAAGAATACATAAGGAAACAGGGGGCTTATATGAAAGCTGGCTTGAGGAAATTCAGTCTGAGAAAAAAATATATGAAATATCAGCAATCGTTAAAGAGAATGGAATAGTTAAAAAGCATCACAGAGTAGTTAAGTACCATAAAGTTTTTATATTTGGACATTCATTAGACATTACGGATAAGGATATATTAAGAAAATTTATTTTAAACGAAAATGTTAAGATAATAATTTTTTACACCGATAAAGAGGATTATAAAAAGAAGATTATCAATCTGATAAAAATTATAGGGCAGGATGAATTGGTAAAGAGAACGGGTGGGAAAAATAAAACAATAGTGTTTCAAAAGATAAATACGTGCACATTGGAATCTGATTCCATGAGGGAAAAATAAAAAAGAATAAAGCAGGGGAAGATTTGTGAATCCAGACAATAGTGCATTTCAGTTTGCTCTGAATTCCAGAATATATGTGGATAAGACAGATCTTATTAGTATGCACGATGGAGAAAGAGATGAAGAAATGTCTTGTCAATGATTGACAATCGGTAGTATATCTGCTATATATGAGACATATATCTGAGAAAAATCGTTAACCGTTCGGTTATTTAATTTCCCTGTGTGACAATATGATAGAAATGATATACAGAAAAACATGACATATTAAAAGTAAAGGGTGATAAGATGCTTACAATTGTAAATGGAGTTACATCTAAACAGGTGCTTGCAAATGAAATTATAAATCTTTTGGAAACAATGGGATTAGACGGATATTTTTATTTGGGCTACCCTGTTTTAGGGGGAATTGATGGAAAAATTAAAGTTGATGCATTGTTAGTGAGCGAACAGACGGGTATTGTACTTTTTGATCTGGAAACATTAGCAGAAGAAAATATGGAAGATAAAATTCAGTTATTGGATGAACTATATAATAATATGGAAGCCAAGCTGAAAAGATATGGATATCTGTCAAAAAGACGAGTTTTACAAGTGCCGATTAATGTACTGTCTTATGCACCCCTTTATAAAACGAAGAGTGATGAAATTTGTACATCAATAGAAGAAGTAAAGGAATATTTAGAAAGTCTGGAATGGAAACAGGGCGAAGAATATTATAAGAAATTATTGGAAGCGATTCAGATGATTTCACAACTGAAAAAAAGAGGTGGCAGAAAAAATCTTCAGAAGGCTTCGTCAAGGGGATCAAAATTAAAAGCAATTGAAGACCAGATTTCCTGCCTGGACAAGTATCAAAGTAAGGCAGTCATTGAAACGGTAGAAGGTGTTCAACGAATCCGGGGTCTGGCAGGATCGGGAAAAACAATTGTTCTGGCATTAAAGGTAGCATATCTGTATACTATGTATGAAAATAAGATGATAGCAGTTACATTTAACAGCCGGGCATTAAAGGGTCAATTTATTCAACTGATCACAAACTTTATTGTTGAAAATACAAATGAGGAACCTGATTGGAGCAGAATTAAAATAATTCATGCATGGGGAAGTAAAAATTCAGAAGGTCTGTATTTCAATTTTTGTAAGGCAAATAATCTAGTTTGTTATGATTATATGGATGCGTGCCAGAAATATGGAAGAAATTCATCTGCTTTTGACAGAGTATGTGAAGAAGCCGTAGAATCAGTAACGAATCCCCAGCCATTGTATGATGTGATTTTAGTAGACGAAGCACAGGATTTTTCAAAATATTTTCTTCAGATGTGTTATATGTCACTCCCACATGAAAGCCGTATGCTTGTATATGCATATGATGAACTCCAAAGCCTGGATAACAAAAACGTTGAATCTCCGGAAGACATTTTTGGATACAGTAATGGACGGCCGAATGTAGTGCTTGATAACAGTAATGGTAAGGCGGAGGATATTGTCTTATCAAAATGTTATCGTAATTCAAGACCAGTTCTTATTACAGCACACAGCCTGGGATTTGGAATTTACAGAAAAAAAGAGGCACGGGAGGAAACATCGTTAGTTCAATTATTTGAAGATAAACAGTTATGGGAAGATATTGGATATACAGTGAAAGAAGGTGTGATCAGAGATGGAGAATTTGTAACGCTATATAGAACAGAAGAAACAAGTCCTGCATTTTTAGAGGATCATTCGTCAATTGACGATCTTATACAATTTAGAAGATTTGAAAATAATGTACAGGAAGCGGATTGGATAGTTGAAGATATCGAAAAAAATCTGCATGATGAAGAATTAAGATATCAGGACATTATGATCATTCACCCTGATCCCAAAATTACGAAGAGTTACGTGTCACATATCCGTGTTAAATTAATGGAAAAGGGAATTAAATCGCATATTGTTGGGGTACAGACAACACCAGATGATTTTTTTCAGGAGGATTCTATTGCAATCTCTCAGATTTACAGAGCAAAAGGAAATGAAGCAGCAATTGTTTATCTGATAAATGCGGATCTTTGCGCAAGAGGCATCAACTTATCAAGAAAACGAAATATTATATTTACTGCTATGACAAGATCGAAGGCATGGGTACGGGTTAGCGGAATCGGAGATGATATGGATCTGTTAATACAGGAGTTTAACAGCGTTAAGGAAAGGAATTTTCAATTAGAGTTCACGTACCCGGACAAATCACAACGAAAGAATATGAGAATTATTCATAGAGACATGACTCAAAATGAATTAAGAGATATCAGAAAAAGCAATTCTAATCTGGCGGATATTACCAGTAAACTTGCAAATGGAGAAATTCGAAAAGAAGATTTAGATGAAGATACTGTGAATCGCTTAAAGGATGTGCTGTATAATTGAAAGAACAAGAAAAAGTATTTCGAGAGTTAAAGAAAGTTACAAGGGAATTGATCAGATGTGGACTGGCAGAAGAATATAACTATCCTGTAATTCAACAAATGGATATTGTATGGGAAAAATATCAAAATATTTCGTTATATTTAAGGAATATGGATTACAGTACAATTTATGATGAAATAGAAAAAAATCATAATTATAATGTTAAATTGCCAGATGGCGGTATCATACAGTTGATGTATCGCTTTAATAGAACGGGAAAAGAATTGATTTCGCACAGATTGGGGTATTATCCATCACCGTCGTATGAACTTTATCAGAATGATCCGGAATTATACGATGTTGACTATATTTACGGAGATATTTTAAATAAATCTGTATTGCCTGTGATTATTCGAGCTGATTACAATCGAGATCCGGAGGAGAGCGAACTGCATCATCCATATTCACATATTACTTTAGGGGGATATAAAAATTGTAGAATTCCTGTAGATCGTCCAATATCACCGATGAAATTTGTGAAATTTATTATGGAACATTTTTATTATGTTCCGAGTTCACAGTTGGAATTCAATTTTGAAATTGAGGGTATAGTAGCTTTCGAAGAACATATTGCAGAAAAAGACATAAATAAGAGCAGAATAATAGTATGAAAATGGAGAATGAAATATGGAAATTGTTAGAGAATCTATATTCATACAAACAGCTATAAAATTATAGTGTAAATTATAGTAGAAAAGTAATTGACATATTCATGGTGGCAAGTTAATATAATATTAACAACAGGCAACAGGAGTGTCTGTCAAGCGTTGAAGTAAGGTGTTGTGCCAGGAGGCAGTGCCTTACCAGCTTTATAAGGGTTTAGCATTTACCACAATCTGGCTAGGGAGCAAAAGCTCTCAAAAGAAAATGCTGGGAGGCTCTGCCAAGTGCAGGGCCTTTCTTAATTTTATTATGAAAATAAAGGGAGTTGCGGAAAATATAGATGAGAACAGTTGTTGATTGTGTATCATCATTTATTCCTCTCTTATCAACAATCAACAGAGTATGAAATTGTTCTGGGAAGAAAAAATGTTGCGGTTAAACTTATAATAACGTTTGATAAGAAGGACTGTTTTCATTTGATGGGATTACAGGATTACATATATTATACGACAGATTGAAAAAAGATGTAAAATAGCAAGATTGCCTGATGGAAAATATTTATTCCATCAGGCAATCCTATGTAAACATTTCTTTAGTTTTGATTATTCTGCAGATTCTTTAGAAACAGAATTTTTCTTTTTTCTGGATTTACCAGAAATCATTTTATGACCGGAGTAGATAGCCATAATCATGCAGAGAAGAGAGCTGCAAGCAAAATATTTGTGAGCAGTTTTCATGTTTTTATAGCCGGTATAAAAGGTTCCAATCATGGCTGCCAATGCACCAAGTGACCAATATTTATGTGCTTTCATTTGAATATACCTCCTGCGTTTTTTTATATAATACCTCTTTTTAGAAAGCATGAAAACAGGAAATTTATAAATTCTGTTCTTTCTCAATCTGCTGTTCCTGTTCGTAGCTCTTCCCAAGGATCATATCAATATTGGCAGACACGGTACGAAACTCCCGTTCATAATTCCGGCGGTTAGAAAAATCTTCCCGTTGCATATTTCGCAATTCAATAAGTCGGTCTTTTTCAGCATAGAGGGATTTCGTGGAAGGCAGCTTATTTCCGACAGATTTTTCTTTCAGTGTTCGGAGAGCTGTATCATAAAGAGAAACTTTTTATTTTTATGGTAATAGCTGTTTAGTTTCTGACATTCAGATTACAAACCTGTTTGCGGCAGAGTTATTGATGCCGTATGAAGTCTTTCGGAAAAATTTCTTTGCACATATGAACGAATTGGAAATAACTCCCGGGAAGGTACGGTTGGATGAGGCTATCCGTCTGATTGTTTGTCAGATGAGTGATTTTTTGGTTCCTTATGTGATTAGCATAAATTAAGTCTGCGAAGCAAACGATACTCCTTGGGCTTTGCACAAGGAGATTCATATTTATTGTATTTCGCAGTGTATTACTGGACGCGGAGTGAACAGTAACCAGTAAATAAACAATTTATTGACAAATAACTGACCAGATGTAATAATACCACTCAGAGATAGTATTTGGACTCAAAACTATACTCTGGCTGAAATCACTGGAATCTTATATAAAAACAGCCAGCCGGAACCCGAAAGCGGAAACGGAAGGATGTATGTAATTTTAAAAGATACGAGCCGGTATTTATGATACAAAAAATCAGATTTCCAATAATCTATGGAATAGTAAAACATATTTTATGTATCAGAAACAGGACTCAATATACAGGGAATCAATCAGAAGCGTTTCAGGGTCAAAGTGTATCCTGATGCGCTTTTTTTGCAGATCATAAAGGTATATTTCCTTTTTATGGTGCTGCTTGACTCTGATTTTTCCCGCAGGAAAGGACTATATAAGATGACAATAGAAATGTTAAAAGGAAAAATCCACAGAGCAACTGTTATCCAGGCTGAACTGGATTATGTGGGAAGCATTACTGTGGATGAAGAACTGCTGGAAGCTGCCGGAATACTGGAATATGAGAAAGTTCAGATTGTAGATGTGAACAATGGCAGTCGATTCGAGACATACACAATCTGCGGAAAACGCGGAAGCGGTATGATCTGTCTGAACGGAGCAGCAGCAAGATGTGTAAGCACAGGTGACAAGATTATCATCATGGCTTACGCAGGATATGAGCCTGAAGAGGCACGCACTCATAAGCCTGCAGTTGTATTTGTAGATGAAGAGAATAAGATCAGCAGAGTGACCAATTATGAGAAACATGGTCTGCTGAAAGACATGGCCTGAAAACGTTGATATCAGATTAGAGGCTATCATAAGATGAAAGTGAATTCAGAAAAGAGGCTATCTCAAAATCTATGATACCGGTCCATTGACCGAGAAAGAGGAGATAACAATGCAGGTAACAAAAACAGTAGAAGAAACAAGAAAACAGATCAAAGCATGGAAAAAAGAAGGTAAAACTATAGGTCTTGTTCCAACAATGGGATTTCTTCATGAGGGACATGCAAGTCTGATCAAAAAATGCAGAGAACAGAACGACATTGTAGTTGTGTCTGACTTTGTCAATCCAACACAGTTTGGTCCGACAGAGGATCTTGAGGCATATCCAAGAGATTTCGAACGCGACAGCAAACTCTGTGAAAGTCTTGGCACAGACCTGATCTTCTGCCCTGAACCTTCTGAAATGTATCATGATCCCCATGCATTTGTAAGTATCGATACATTATCTGAGACACTTTGTGGAAAAACACGTCCTATCCATTTCAAAGGTGTGTGCACAGTTGTAACCAAGCTGTTCCATATTGTAGCCCCGGACAGAGCATATTTCGGACAGAAGGATGCTCAGCAGCTGGCCATCATCCGCAAAATGGTCCAGGATCTGAATTTTGATATAGAAATCGTAGGCTGCCCGATTGTCCGTGAAGAGGACGGACTGGCAAAATCCTCCAGAAATACATATTTAAGCGATGAAGAGAGAAAGGCTGCTCTCTGTCTGTCCAGATCCGTAAAACTCGGACAGGAAATCATTCACGCAGGCATTTCCGCAGAAGAACTTCTCGGCAAAATGCGTGCAGTGATCGAGGCAGAGCCTCTGGCAAAAATCGATTACGTTTCCATGGTAGATGCACTTACCATGCAGCCTGTGGAAAAAGCTGATCATAATGTTCTCGTAGCAATGGCTGTCTATATTGGCAAAACAAGACTGATCGATAACTTCAGCTACGAGGTATAATATATGGAAAATATTTTAAAGAAAATAGGAAAAATCAGCAGTTTTGCATCCAGATATATTGGAATCATCATCATTGCCTTTTCATGCCTTGCCTTTTTCTGGAGGGATGGATTTGCATGGATGACAAATTATACATCTGTTTTTCTGGGCGTGATCATGTTTGGTATGGGACTGACCATACGTCTGGAAGACTTCCGGGCAATTTTTTCCAGACCAAAGGAAGTGATCATTGGCGCAGTTGCACAGTATACGATCATGCCAGTCGTAGCCTGGGTATTGTGTAAAGTTATGAATCTTCCCGCAGATCTGGCTCTGGGTGTGATTCTTGTGGGATGCTGTCCTGGTGGAACAGCCAGCAATGTGATCACCTATATTGCAGGCGGTGATGTTGCACTTTCAGTAGGAATGACCATCGTTTCCACTCTGGCTGCTCCTGTTATGACTCCATTTCTTGTGTACATTCTGGCAGGTGCCTGGGTGGAAGTATCCTTCTGGGCAATGGTACTTTCTGTTGTAAAAGTAATTCTGGTTCCTGTACTTCTTGGAATCCTTCTCCGTACACTTGCAGGAGATCATGTAGATAAAGTTTCAGATGTTATGCCATTGATCTCTGTTGTAGCCATTGTTATGATCATTGGCGGAATCGTGGCAATTAATGCAGAGAAAATCTTAAGCTGCGGAGTTCTGGTCCTTGGCGTTGTTGCGATCCACAATTTCTGTGGTATGATGCTTGGGCTCCTTGCAGCAAAAATTTTCCATGTAGAATATACACGGGCAACAGCTATAGCTATTGAAGTGGGCATGCAAAACAGCGGACTGGCAGTTTCTCTGGCAGCAGCTAACTTTGTAGCCAATCCACTGGCAACTCTTCCAGGTGCTATTTTCAGTGTATGGCATAATATTGCAGGCTCCATCTTTGCAGGAATCCGCCGTTCCGGCGTAGAAAACAGGACACGCACAGGTGAAAATGGTGTGTCAGCAGCATAAATAACAAGGGAACGTAGAAAACAAAAAATCCCCGGAATCCTTGGCTTAACAGTGATAAGAAACTAATTTGCTTATCTACTGCCAGCTAACGGATTCCGGGGCAAAAATAACTACTTGAATTTTTTTGCTTTTATGACATCTATAATTATCCCTTTGTTTTTTATAAGCTTTATTCGCCAACTCTCAATTTCTCAGCATTTTGAACGGAATATCCCATATCATAGGCTTTTTTGAAAACACTTTGATTTCTGACTAATCCGGCATCCATCACGTTTGCTGCATATATCTTTCCTGCAATCTTGTATTCTTCCAGATGTTCTACAAAACCATCCAGATCACCAAGCGGTCTTTCAATGATGTCCTCGCCCAGACCAGCCGATATAATATAGTAAACTTCTTTTTTACCAAGATGCTGCCAGATAGGATAAGTGCGGTCAATAAAGGTCTTCATCTGGGCACTGATTCCATAAAAATAAACCGGAGTAGCCAGTACAAGTACATCTGCTTTCCGAAACATTCCGAGTATTTCAGCCATGTCATCTTTTAATACACAGGTACCGCCATTTCTCATACAGCCGTCGCAGGCTCTGTACCATGTTCACCTGATGTCCTTTTGCTTCTGCACCTTTTTTGAACTGCTCACAGCTAAACAGTTCTCTGACTGTATTTTCATATACCACACATTTCTCTGCCTTCTTAATCTTTTTGGCATATTTTTTACTGTTAGTAAAGAATGTCATGGTTCGACCCTATGAAGTACGGCCCTATAAAGTATAGATATTTATCTACAATCTCCCAGTAGCCGCTCTTAGGCGAACCATTCTTCTTAATGACAGCTATGGCTTACGCATCCATGCTCGCCACATGTATGTCCTTCCCCGTGGTTGTGCTCGTGATGAGAACACTTCACATTTGGATTATACGCAAGTGTTTCATTGATAAAGGCTTCTACCGCTTCATCTGCATCTCCGGAAACTCCTCCGAAAAGCTTAATACCGGCTGCCGCTAAAGCTGTCTGTGCGCCCCCTCCGATTCCGCCACAGATCAAAACATCTGCATTCAATGCATTAAGAACTCCTGCCAATGCGCCATGTCCGCTTCCGTTGGTATCTACTACCTCTGAATGTACCACTTTCCCTTCTTCTACATCATAAATCTTAAATGTTTCTGTGTGTCCAAAGTGCTGGAAAATCTGTCCGTTTTCATATGTTACTGCTATTCTCATAATACCTTCTCCTTTTTCCACTGCATATTTTTGATAAAGCTCCTGCTTGTAACATCCTCCAAGGTTGCAGTCGCTACTTTGACCATCGCAGATTCTGAAATCCCCGCCCTCAATTCTAAGCGGATGTCCATCAATAAGTGCATCTGCTATTTTCTTCCTGGCAATCTCGTAAATTCGTTGAACTGTTGTTCTTGCGATCTGCATAGATACTGCACACTGCTCCTGACTGTAACCTTTCTTGTCCAAAAGACGAATTGTTTCATACTCATCTACCGTCAGAATAATGGGGGCTTTTTTCTCCGTATCATCTGCCGGAAGAAATTCTAAAACATTGGGAAAATGGCAGACTTTTCTGCATTTTATTGGTCTTGGCATAAACTGCTCCTTTCTTGTTATAATATAATAGTTCTATAAAGGGCATATGTCAATAACATTTTTGACATATGCCTTTTTAACCAAATCAAGTAAGTCCCCTGCTTCAATTGCGAAGAGCAAACGGGCATCGGAGAGACTTCTGGAAAGCAGTACGAAATATCTTGAAGAGAAGCTGAAACTCACAGTCAACAGAGAGAAGCTTAATGAGATACTGACTGGTTATCTCCATTACTATGGCATCACTGACAATTCAGAGAGAATTACAGCATTTCGTTATAATGTTATGAAAAGCTACAATTTTAAATATCAGGGGAGATCGAGGTCTCTTATCTTCAAATATTCCACAAGCTTAAAAGACATTCTCAACAGAAACTCTGTCATGGGATCGTTTAAATCGGCTTTACCTATTTCAATGATTTTTTCCATTCGATAAGCCAGCGAATTCCTGTGAATACACAAAATGTTAGCTGTTTCCTTATTGTTATGGAAACACTGTAGATATACCTCAAGTGTATGGTAAAGTTCATTTCCCGTTCTCTGGTCATATTTATTCAGTCTGTAAAGGGCAGGGTGGATATAATCTGCAAGTTTTTCTGGTTCTTTGATCTTGTTCATCATTTCGTAGAACTCAATTTCAGAATACCGATGAATTTGATGCTCCATCGGATACCTTTGATCCCATGATATTTCCTTCTTAAGGTTATCAGGGATTCTGTGATTCCATTCAAGAACTGTCCGCGCCTGCTGATAAGCTCTGTAAAATTCATCCATTTTTGAAAAAACCAGGGAGATTCCTACATCCAGATGATACTCTGCCATCGTTTTAAGCATTATTTTTTGAGTATCTACAAATATAACAGAACTCTGATCTGGTACAAGCAGGACTAGTGCATTGTCGTGGACAGTCATATATGCTTCCGGAAAGATATGTCGGATCACAGGATAAAGCTGCTGCTTTAATTTATTTTCCTTCAAAAATGTCTTCGGTTGGATACAAAGTGCATACATTGCATCAGATACTCGAAGATGAGAAATGGAATCTGCCAATATATCAGCCGGAGTTCCAATCAGCAAGGCTTCAAGAAGCTGCTGGTCCGCACTGGTGTACTGAAACAGTTCAGGATGATAATGTCCAACTACGGAGCTGATTGCCCGGCTTACATCACTCATAGCTGCTAAGTGTTCTGCGGTAAAAGGGATATTGTTTTCTATCATCAGAACAAAACCAACCTGAACACCGTTTAAAAACACTTTCGAACTACATTTACGATATGGTGATTCCGGGCAAGATACTTCAACAGCCTCAATGCTGGCTGAAGCCCCCTGGACAGCTTCCAATGACATTACATTTTTAATGAAATCGTATGTACAATATCCACGTTCAATATTCTTTTTCCATAATTTATCCGTAACCGGAATTGATGTAGAATATGACAGGATACGGAATTTCTTGTCGCAAAATACCAAAGAATATCCTAATTTGATGGATGCAGAGTTAATCACTTCATCCAGGCTATGGGAAGAGTGGCCTTTTCGAACCAGTTCTTCATATAAACTAACCTGTTCATGTGTCTGAAGAAACTGTTTTGCTGCATTAAAAACCGCAAAAAGCTCTTTTGCCTGTACTGTTGCACGATCCGTGCAGGAATAAGGAAAAAGATAGTTTTCTCCACGAACAAGGATACATTGAGAAGGCTGCATATCAGGAGACAAGACATCTGGATAACCAAAATAGACAATATCTGTGGCGTATCCTGTTTGAGTGCCATCCAGCAGCTCTACATCTCGTATTTCATGAAGATCAGTAGAACAATTTAGTATTATGTTAAAAGTTTTTTCATTTTTTAAATAATCAATAAGATCGGAAAACAGCATCTTCATACTCCTCTTTACAATTATTTGTGAAAAATGCACAGTGTTTTGCAGATTATTATTAATTATAGTGCATTGTGCATAAATACACAATGTCTTTTTTATATTTATGCCGTTGTTTTTTTAACAATGAAAATGTTATTTTTAAGCCATAATAATCAAGAGACACAAGTAAAGGAGGGTGTACATGTATCAGGAAATATTTAAACAGGGAAAAATTGGAAATATTACACTTAAAAACCGGCTTGTAATGTCACCGATGGGTACAAGCCTGGCGGAGATGGATGGGTCTCCATCGGAAGACATGATTGCATTCTATGAGGCACGTGCAATTGGTGGCGCAGCGCTTATTATTCCGGAGATTGCAAGGGTAAACGATCTGCATGGTGCAGGGATGATGCGTCAGCTGTCTGTTTCAAAAGACAGACATATCGAAGGTCTTGCAAAGCTTGCAGAAACAGTATATAAATATGGGACAAAGATATTCATCCAGCTGCATCACCCTGGACGTGAAACAGTAACTGCTCTTACAGGCGGTCCGGTAGTATCTGCTTCAGCAATACCGTGCAAATATCTTCAGCAAGAAACAAGGGCTCTTTCAACAGAAGAAGTAAAAGCTTTGATCCAACAGTTTATCTCAGGTGCTGTACGGGTAAAAAAAGCGGGTTGCGATGGAGTAGAGCTTCATGCGGCTCATGGGTATCTATTACAACAGTTTCTTTCCCCTTACACAAATAAACGCGAAGATGAGTATGGTGGTTCCTTTGAAAACAGACTTCGTATGATCACCGAGATCATAAATGGAATCCGTGTACAGTGTGGACCGGACTTTCCGATCGGTGTCCGTTTAAGCGTTGAAGAATTTCTGGATAAAACAGGAGTGACAGAGGATTATATCCATATCCAGGATGGAGTTAAGATTGCAATGGCGCTTGAGAAATGCGGGATTGATTTTATTGATGTGTCTGTTGGTTTATACGAGACAGGAAGTGTATGTGTAGAGCCAATCTCCTTCCCCCAGGGTTGGAGAAAAGATCTGATCAAGGCCGTAAAAGATCACGTTTCTATTCCAGTGATAGGAGTTTCCTGCATACGTGAACCACAGGTAGCTGAGAGTTTTCTGGAAGGAGGTATTGTTGATTTTGTCTCCATGGGAAGAAGCTGGCTCGCAGACGAACAGTGGGGACTCAAGGTACTTGAAGGAAGAGAGAATGAAATTTGTAAATGTATCAACTGTCTGCGTTGCTTTGAGAGCCTGAATGCATGGATGGGCGCGGGTATTCCTGCGGAATGTGCAGTTAATCCACGTGCATGCCGCGAACGTCTTTATGGAAATGCAGAATATGACACTCAGGAACATAAGGTAGTAGTTGTGGGTGGCGGACCATGTGGTATGATCGCTGCTAAAACACTTGCTGAACGCGGCATGAAGGTAACATTGGTTGACCGCCAGAGTGAGCTTGGAGGTACGATAAACCTTGCAAAGAAGCCTCCTTTCAAAGAACGTATGGGCTGGATTGCTGATTATTATAATGTTGAATTTGAGAAACTTGGAGTTGAATTAAAACTTGATATGGAAGCGACTGCGGATAAAATTGCAGAAATGAATCCGGACGCGGTACTTGTAGCAACAGGTTCTAAATCTGTCATTCCAGGATCTATTCCCGGAATAACCGGAGAAAATGTATATACAATCGAAGATATTCTTTCCGGAAAAGCCGGACTGAAGAATAAAAAAGTAATGATCATCGGAGCAGGTGTTACGGGACTTGAAACAGCAGAATATCTCTGTCACGAAGGAAATACCGTTGTACTTGCGGATATGCTTGACAAAGTTGCTCCTAATGCAAATCATACAAATGTTGCAGATGTATGTGGAAGATTGAAAGAATACAATGCCCAGTTCATGATGGCATATGCTCTTAAAGAGATCAAAAAAGATGGAGTTGTACTTGAAAGACTGAACGATAAGATAAATGTGGAAGTTGCTGCAGATGCTGTTGTTCTTTCCCTTGGTTTCCGTCCGGACAACCATCTTGTTGAAGAATTAAAAGAAAAAGGAATCCATGCTCAGGCTATCGGAAATGCTGTGAAAGACGGTACGATTGCTCCTGCATCCAGAAGTGGTTTTGAAGCAGCAAGGAAATTGTTTAAGACATCTGTCAAAACTCCAAGCTTTATCACTGCTCCGGAGGAAATGCCTAATTTCGGTAAGATATCTCTTATGAAAAATCAGGAGGGAATATATCTTGCATACCTCACCGATCCTGCGGCGATTGCAAAGGTTCTGCCTGCACCGTTAAAACCATTTTCCGTGCCTGTAGTTACGGTATCTGTGTGCCATGTTAAGGAGCCTACCTTTGCTGATGATTATTATGAAGCAATCCTTGGTGTTTACTGTACATATGGAACACAGCTTGGATTATATCCAATAGGACTTGTACTTGGGGGAACCGGTGCAGAAATGGCAGTTCAGTGTGGACGTGACAATGGATCAATTCCAAAGAAACTGGGATCTGAATTTGTAATCCGTCGAAACAATGATCATGTGACCGCTCAAGTCTGCCGTCGTGGTACTGAACTTGTAAATATTGATCTCAAGATTGGTGAATATAATAACGCAATGACCGGAATGCTGTATCAGTTCCCAGAAGCCGGTAAAAAGACATATGGCGGTGGTTTCTACTTCCACCTTGACCGCGAACCGGATAAAGAAGGAAAATCACATTTCCAGAATGGTGCTCTGCTTCAGAATCTCTGTGAATACAATTACCATTCATGGGAGCCTGGTTTTGCAGCGATTAAATTACAATCGTCCATTGATGATCCATGGGGAGAACTTCCAATCAGAACAGTCATTGGAGGTGCGTATTCCTCAAATGATCTGATGGTTCATAAACTGAATTTATGTGAAGAGATTGACGCAGATGTTCTGGCACCGTATCTGCTTACCGCACGGTATGACAGAACAGCATTCATGGAAACAGGAAGAAGATAAGGAGGGCATTGCCATGAAGTTTGAAAACAAAGTAGCAATCATTACCGGTTCAACAAGAGGAATCGGAAGAGCAACCGCAGAACTCTTTGCAAAAGAAGGAGCAAAAGTCATAGTTGTTGGAACAAAGGAAGAACTGGGAGAAAGCTGTGTGAATGAAATCAAGGCAGCCGGAGGAGAAGCAATTTTCTGTAAAACAGACGTGACATCTGATGAAAGTCTTGATAACCTGGTTAAAACAGCTCTGGACGCCTACGGAAAAATAGACATTCTCGTTAATAATGCAGGAGTAGGCGGAACAACTGCCAATATGGATCAGATCACAATGGATGAATGGAACACTGTTCTTGCAACAAATCTCACAGCACCATTTGTTCTTTGCAAGAAACTAATCCCTATTATGGAAAAACAAGGAGCTGGAACCATCGTCAATGTAGCTTCCATGGCAGCAACCGCAGCTGGCCGCGGAGGGCTTGCTTACACTTCTGCTAAACATGGCCTTCTTGGACTCACCCGTCAGATGTCATTGGATCATGGACGTACAGGAGTGCGTATAAATGCTGTTCTTCCAGGACCGATTGCAACAGATATGATTGCACGTGTGCTTGCAATTCCACAGCATCCGGTAACAATGAAGATTGGAATGAGTCCGGCAAAACGTCCTGGAGAACCTATCGAAGTAGCACAGGCCATTGCATTCCTTGCATCAGACGAAGCTAGTTTCATCCATGGAGCAGCTTTGGCTGTAGATGGCGGATATACGATATTTTAAAAATAATTGATATGCATTAGAAAAAGGAGTCATTTGGACTCCTTTTTTCAGTACGTAGGATCTGACTGCAGAGATAAATCAAAATATAGTACCCTAAGGAAAATCATCCAAGTCTAACGTACTGTCAGTACATGAATTCTTAAATAGGAGAGAACTATGTGCAGCAGATATTACATTGATCCCGGTATGACGGAAGATATTTCCAGAGTGGTACAGAACATAGATGGGAGGATCTGGCTGGCACAAGGAGATACCCGTCCGACCGATGTCGCACCAGTCATTGGACAGTCAGAACACGGACTGGAACTGGGTATATGCAGATGGGGATATCCCCTGTCAAAAAGCAAGGGTCTGGTCATCAATGCAAGGGTAGAAACTGTTTTGGATAAACCTTCTTTTCAAAACGGGATCTTATATCACCGGCTGTTGATTCCGGCAGGCGGTTTCTACGAATGGAATTCCCTGAAAGAAAAGAGTATCTTTACCAGACTGGATTCCTCTGTGCTGTACATGGCAGGGTTCTGTGACTGGTTTGATAATAGCAAAATGCCTGTACTTCTGCAGGCTTAGTCTTAATTTCTGTGATTTCATATTCGCCCTGGTCAAGGTTTTTAAAACTTCCAAATCCGTATTTCGTCCTTGTTTCCATATAAATCCAGTAGTACAATATGTTTATAAACATAAAGGAGGATTTGATTACCATGAAGAGAAAAAGGTTTTCCAGATTACTATTCTTAATGCTGACTATCATGATTACTGTTACGTTTTACCAGCCAGCCCAAGCAGCTTCCGGTAAATACACCGGGACCTACACAAAAACATGGTCTGTTTCAAGCAATATGACGGTCACCATCAAGCCGAGCTATTCCGTCATTGTAAATAAGGTTACCAGTACCAAAGTCAGGCTTCAGCTTGAAAAACTGGGAGTCAATGGTTCGCCTATCTATGCGACTGCTCCCATTACAGCAAAGCGTAAAGGAAACACAGTTTCTTTTAAGTGGAAAGATACATGGGGCAATTCCGGCACTGGAACATTAAAATTGTACAAAGGATACGTCAAATTAAAAGTAAAGCAGACATATACCGCCAGGTGGAATCGGAGTACTCTGGATACAAGCGGAAAATATATGAAAATCTACCGCCAGAGTGGTAATACAAAAATGGATAATATAGATTTATAACAACAGGGCAGAAACAGTTTTAATGCTGTTTCTGCTCATTTGTTTGGTTAATAAATTTTTGTCATTTTGGAAGTGTCCATAAAATTTATTTTCCGAATTTCTCCAATGTCTCCAGTACTCACATCCGGACAAAACGTGTAATCTTTTGTCTGGTTCCCAATAGTCACACGGGCATACCAGTGTTCGCTCCAGTTCCCGTCGTAATAAAGATTGCTTATCTTGTCGAAACCACCGATCTCTTTTGCTATGGCACACAGGATTGTTGGGGTTGTAGAGAATGTCTGGGTCTGACTTTGCGAAGTACAACTAAAAGGATAAAGCAGAGTTAAAAGATCTATAAAAGAAGTATAAAATCGGAAATAGAGTGGAAAGAGAGAAAAAAAAAGCCAGAGTTCCTGCTATAATACCTACATCAATGTTTGAGGCACTTTTTTCTGTTCCTTTTTAAAAGGCACTGCTCTGGCAGTTCTTTTGACCAGGGCAGAAGACTGTCGATAACGGATGGATCTTCCAGATGATGATTGTTTGGCGTTTCAGTGAGCAGATATTTCAGATACTCATAGACATCCAGTTCATTCGCTCTGGCGCTTTCCACCAGTGTATATAATACTCCATTTGCAAATGCTCCTTTCGGAGTATCAGCGAACAGCCATGCAAGAATGTCTGAGTCTGACCCTATGAAGTACAACTGAAATAAAAAAAGAGCCGTTCATTGATAAGCAATCCAATATAGACTTTGGAAAATATCTAGTAAAAAGAATCAAATATGTAGTTGTATAAAAGTATCATACACATAGGGGAGGAAAATCTATGGAACGCATACATATTGTTAAAAAAAGTGTAACAAAGTTAGATGTCGATTGTGTGGTTAATGCTGCCAATGAAGGATTGTGGGCAGGCGGTGGAGTATGCGGAGCTATTTTCAAAGAAGCCGGATATAATGAATTGACAGATGCTTGCACGAAGATAGGTCATTGCGATACAGGAAATGCTGTGATCACACCAGGGTTTCAGTTGAAAGCCAAATATATTATTCACGCTGTTGGACCACAGTGGCATGGTGGCAGTCATAATAAAGAACATTTGCTTCGAAAATGCTATCAAACGGCATTGCTTTTAGCACGGGATAATGGATGTAAATCTATAGGATTTCCTCTAATTTCCTCTGGTATATATGGTTATCCAAAGAAAGAAGCGTGGCAAGTGGCACTAAGGGCAGTTGCAGATTCTCTTGATTCTTTTGTGGATATGGAAGTCTATTTTGCTGTATTAGATGATACGATGCTTGCTATGGGACAGGAAATATATCATGCTATGTTCGATTATACAGGTGATTCATTGTTGGTATCTATTGATAAAGAAAAGCTGTGGCAGTGTATAGAGCTGTTGTGTAAAATACGGAAAATTGAATGGAAAACACCGCCATCAAAAAATGGATTGAATTATTTTCCCTTTCCAATCTATCCAGAGGGGATTTGGCAGGTGTTTAACCTTATGAAGCCGGATAGAGATTATGGAAAACATATGGAACAACAGCCGAGAAACATAGTACCAAGTGAGATGTCTGTAGAGCAGATTAATACAAGACTCACCTTGATTCAAAGGAGTGAACGTTTCGGTGATGGTAATGTTGCAGCAGAAATAGAAAATGGTAATTTGTTAAAAATGTTACTTCGCTTAGATGATCTTTTGAATAAAAGCGTAAAGAACTAGAATTTGCTTGAAAGAAGGTGAGGCAACACATTTGTAGCATTGGGGTCTGACACCAATGTGGTCAACCTAGCGTCAACTTAGGGGCATATTAGCGAATATCCTCTAATGCAAACTACAAAATTAATCGGTTTATGACAGAAAACAGTTGCTGTTTTGCTGGAAACCAGAAGATTCATAAAAATTGCCGCACTTAAATAAGCCTATTGATGAATGCTGGCTCTATTTTAAAAAGAAGCTTTTTTATTTCGGAAATGTGGACGTCCCTTGGATTTCAATTTCTTCCTTGGAAACGACCTGCCGGGCAGGAGCTGTGATCTGCAGCGTACAGCATCTG